>Ga0307416_100000031_pt1 | contig 159059 bp, 152 predicted proteins | sample DK1Cmetagenome_2_FD_203821 | JGI IMG/M metagenome (GOLD analysis project Ga0307416, IMG submission 203821) | Maize rhizosphere microbial communities from greenhouse at UC Davis, California, United States - DK15-C-3 | ecosystem: Host-associated > Plants > Roots > Rhizosphere > Soil | place...
TTTTTATTTTACCCCGCCGCCCTACCCCCCTAATTATTAATAAAATTTTTTAAACAGGCGGGGTTGCTTAACCCTATGCTTCCCCCACCCCGGCTTTTTATTCTAAAATAACTTTTACCTGGTGATCTGTAAAAACCTGAAGTATCTCATCAAATTTAGTTTTAAATAATTTTTTACTTCTTTTATGATTAAGCCAGGTCAATTCTGAAATGGATTCTACTCCAAAATCTCCACGCAGACAGTCGTACAAAGCATAAATTTCCCTCCCAAAATATCCGCCAATACCATTGATTTCCTCTCCTAAAGTACAAAAGAAGCTGTCCAGATTATGAAATTCATTTCCGTCAATCCGAATACTTATATTTTTTTTGATTTCATTTATTTGGGTTGTATGAAGCGCGTATACCAACCAGCCTTGTAATTCATTCTTCTCAAAGCCTTTCCATATATTTTTGTTTGTAATTTCATTATTGAGTCTCAATTTCCAGGCTTTATGATACCCTGGAGGATAACACCATACCCATCCTGCTAAAGTGACATTATTTTTTTTAGACTTCAATATTCTGATATGACTGATGAAAGTCCTCACTACAATAGATTTTTTATCATCAAGCAAGCAAATGAAACTATTATTTTCATAGATCTTTGTGCTATTTTCTATTGCTGATATCAGATTGGGGACATTATCCACATTCATAAGCCGAAGAGTAAGATAGGTAATACCTGCTGAACTTTCAAGATTTTTTACTTCATCCATATAGGTGATAATCTCCGGTTCTGTTCCATTGTCAAAAGCAAATCCAAACATATTTTAATTATTTCAGGACATTGGTAAAAGCTTCAAAACTACTGAATTTTAAGCATCAAAAAAAAGCCCCGGAAATCCAGGGCCTTTCAATCAACTCAATCAAATATTCTATTTTACAATAACCCTCTTGATGTGTCCTTCCGATGTTTTCACAAGGTAAACGCCTGCAGAAAGCTTTGAAGTATCTATCGTTAAAGCATTTTTCTCCTTTCCGAGCATCTTTCCTGACATATCGTACAGCTCATAATCCTGTGCCCTGTTGAAGTATAATGCGCTTCCTTTTGCTACAGGATTAGGGAATACATTGAATGTTGCTTTATCTGTTTTTATTTCTCCGGTTCCTAATGTTGCAGGAGAAGCAACTTCGTACAGTGATAATGTTCCGCTGATTTCGTTAGCGATAATAACATAGCCTTTTGCAGTTGTCGTATTTCCCGGTGCAATGTAGGTAATGCCTTCAGGTCCATTATCACCGCCGTAAGCGGAGGTAGAGCGGGAATGCTTATAATCTGTGAATACAGGATTATTTGGATCCGTAATATTATAAACCATTACCCCTCCGGTTCTTTCTAAAGTGATAAAAGCGTAGGTCTGTCCATTAATGGTACCCAAGGCAACTCCTTCCGGTTCGGGACCTTTGGCACGGCTTCTGTTTTTAACGCCGTTGCCCTCATTGTCAGCATTAAAAATAAGGGGATGCTTTGCGAAAATATATCTTTCAAAACGGTCACCGCTGTCATAAACCAACTGTTTTGTATCGGCATTGAAAATAGAGAATGAACGTGCGCCTAAAGCTGAGATCTCTTCAAAATCCGTATCTGCATCAGTATTCCCCGTCGCGCTGGAAACCCTGAATCTTCCTAAATTATGGGAAGCCTTCAGAACAGATGCCTGAGGGAACAACACAGGATCCGGGGTATAAGCATTGGCCCCCACCGTTGTTCTTTCACTGTATCCGGAAAGATCTTTTTCATCCCCTTCATTGGCTGTGACGATATAATTGGTGGTTCCTATTTTGTAGTTCTGCACTGCATCAGGAATGTAGTAGGCTTTTACAGGCCAGTTGGCGATCAGTACCTCACCATTATTATCCGAAGCATCAAAACCGTTACCAGGCAGGCTCATGTCTTTTTTACCCAATCCCCAGATTCCGGTAATTGTTTTTGTGGCTAAATTAATCTCAGCGACAGCATTGTTTTCCTGCAGCGTTACCCATGCTTTCTGGCTGTCTGAACTTACCGTAACATATTCAGGTTCCAGATCCTGGGAAAGGGTGTTGTTTGTTCTCACTTTTCTCAGGCCCGTTGCCATTAAAGCGGCTGTCTGAGAATCAAAACTGTTAAAATTAAGAGTTGTAACATTAGTTTGGGTAAGGCTTCCAATGCCACCCGAAATATCAATAATGCTGATTGTACCCTCAGGATCCGTAGTATAGGCATCATTGGGTTCACCCTCATTAGCCGTGATCACTTTTGTTCCATCCGGAGAGAAAGTAATCATGTCAGGAAGAGCACCTACGGTTACCTGTTTCAGGAAGTTTCCGTTAATATCAAAAAAGACCACAGAACCGTTCTGTTGCGGATCTGCATTGGGAGAAGCAGTTGCAATGATGCCGTTTTTAACAGCAATACTGGTAATTCCTCCGTATGGAGCCATATTTACGGTTTTAACCACGGAAAGAGCATTTGGATCAGTAAAATTAATAATGTCAAAAACATCCGTGATCGAACTGATGGTAAATAATTGCTGGCTGGCAGGATCGTGAACCACAATTTCTGTAGAACTGTTGTTGTTTCCGGAAGGGTCAAAACTTCCGATATAATTCAGTTGTATCTGCCCCGAAGCAACCGGAGCAGGCTTATCATTATCAACAATATAAACCGTTGCTGAAGGGTCTCCGGAAATCGTTGTTCCGGATGGATTTTCAAGGCTTAGTACGAAATATTCAGCCTGCTGTTCTTCCAGCGTATCATCAAGGATAGGAATATCTATAATATAGCTTGTTGTGGATGGTGTAATATTGATTGTCTGATTGGTTAAAGTGAAATCACCGCCGTCTGCCGTACTGAACGGTGCCGGCTTTACCACAAGATTGACTGTAGCTGCGGAAGGATTGATTACATTGATCTTGAACGAGAGAGTTCCAGCATTTTCATTAACCTTAGTGAAGTTTTTATCCAGAGAAACCGTTGTTCCTGCTGTAGCAAAGGTACTTGAAGTTACTGTTGTTACTCCATTGTCACTTACATCCTCAACCGTATTGGGTTTTAGAGCCAGATAATAGGTCTGTCCGGGAGTAAGCGCCGTTATCGGAATTACTGTAATCTTATTACTGTTAAAAGTTGTAGTAAAGGGAACCTGAGTACCTGAAGCATTTCCAATACGGAACTCTACAAGGCTTTGTGCATTAGAATCGTTGATCGCGGAATTATCAGTAAGTCTTATATTTTCATTGAACGAAATAGTTGGATTTACCGAAATGGAAGCATTATTTGTGTTGTGAGCGGGAAAATAGGCAGTTGTTGGAGGTGTGGTGTCTACCCCTCCGGTAGCGGCGGCATCTACTGTAAAATTGTCAAAACGGTTATTTCCACCCGTTCCGCCTCCTGTGGCAGAAAATTCTACTTTTAATTTAAAATTCGGGTTATTGGAAGCTCCTGAAACAGTAGAAAAATCAAAAGTAATCAGTTGAGGGTTCGCATCCTGAGGATTGACGATCTGATATGGAACAAAAGTAGTACCATCCGTTGAATATGACCAGGACTGAGTTCCTGCACCCTGTCCGGATCTTCTCGTTGTAAATTTTACAACGGCATTTTGATAACCTGTCGTTGGAAGATTGAACACTAAAGCTCCACCAATAGGATTGTTGAATCTCAAATGAGTTCCGGAAGGATCTCCGTTCCTGGCATTTAAATTATCAGTACTGAAGTTCTGTCCTGTACCGCCTGCAAAATCAATTTCGCTTGTTCCTCCCGCTACAGCAACAAGAGATCCGCCCACCAAAGTGGAAGAAGGTGCTGTAACGGATGCTGCGGATGTATTATTATTGAAATTCCAGTAATGGATAAGTGTCTGCCCGAAAAGCCCGCCCTGAAGGAAAAATGCGGCAATGACAGATCCTTTTAATAAGTAATTGTTGATCATTTTTTACTTGCATTAGATGTTATGCAAAAATGAACTTTATACACTGCAAGTATTTTAATGGAATCTTAAGAAATGTTTAATAAAAAGGTAACAGTTTCTGAGAAAAGGGAAAAGAGCAAAATGTATTGTAAATAAGAGAATGAAAAATAAATTTACCGATAGACATATCGTCTCTGTTCCTTTATTTATCTGGTCATCATGTTTCGAGGGCTATCTGATGTTTTATCTGCCGATTTTTTTCCTTCCAAAGGATGTTTCTGCATGTATAAAAATCCTGAAACAGCCATCAGAACCAGAAGTATAAAAATAACAAGAACTATTCTTTTTAACATATCCCTCATATTGCTAAATTTTTAATGTCCCTAATTTCCAAAGTTGATGTAGGATAGCCTCTATGTACGGCATTGATCATTGCTCTACCCACTTCGTGTAAAGTTAATGATTTTGAAGGTAATAAAACAGGAAAAATCCAAATAAATGGTTTAAAGAACCATTTTACATTGATTTGACCTTCAACGGGTTTCATAAATCCCGGACGGAAATTGAAGGCATTCCTGAAGCCTAGTTTTTTCAAAGCATTTTCTGTTCTGCCTTTTACCCTTGCCCACATCATCTTTCCGCTTTCTGTACTGTCCGTAGATGTTCCTGAAACATAGTTGAAGACCATTTCCGGGTTTTGGTTCAGAACTGCTTTGGCAAAATGAACTGTAGTATCATAAGTGATCTTCGTATAATCTTCCTCGCTCATTCCTACACTGCTGATCCCTGCACAGAAGAAGCAGGCATCATAGCCTTTAAGTTTTTCATCATCCAGGTCGATGGATAAAAAGTCCGGAACCAGATATTCCTTAAGCTTGGCATGTGTTTTTCCGGAAGGCTTTCTGCTTACGCTTAATATTTCGGAAACATTGGGATTTTCAAGGCATTCCATTAAAACACCTTCACCTACCATACCGGTTGCTCCTGTGAGAATTACTTTGATCGGATTCATTCTTTTTCTGTTGATATTATGCATAACGTATTACTGTTTGGTTTTACTTTAAATTTACTGCAAAAATTCTGCATTTTAGAAGATAATACTGAAGACTTCCGTCATTGCGGGCGAAGCGAAGCAATCTTCTTTAATCATCTTAACTATTAAATATTTCTAAATTTGAGATTGCTTCATTTCGTTCGCAATGACATAAAACAAAAAACCAGCTAATAGATAGCTGGTTTTCAATAATATATAGTGGAATTTATTTCTTTTCGTGAAGCTGGCTGTAGATATTGTGGATAAGACCGTCGGCCACGGAAATTTTGGGGACAAATATTCTGTTGATATCCGACCATGACATAACGTTATTAAAGATCCTTAAGGCGTGAACAAGAACATCAGCTCTGTCTTCTCTGAGGTTGTGTTTGGTCATCCTTTCCTCTACAGAAAGCTCATTAAATTCTTTATACACTTTTTTAAGATGGGAAAGTGTCATAGGCTTTCCGTCTTTGGTTTTGCTCATTGAGAAAACCTTATTGATATTCCCTCCGGAACCAATGGCTACAACAGGCCTTTTACTGACAATATTCTTTTGAATTTCATCTTTCATCTCCTGCCAGTTTTCAGGAGTTACCAGATTGTTCAGAAGGCGTATCGTTCCGATATTGAAAGATTTTTCATAGACCATTTTTCCGTTTTCGTAAAAAGTAAGTTCTGTGGAACCTCCTCCCACGTCAATGTACAGATAGGCAAACTCTTTGTCAAGTCCTTCTGCAACATGGTTTTCATAGATAAGGGTAGCTTCCTCGTCACCGGTGATGATCTCAATATTAATTCCGGAAGTTTCCTGAACCCTCCTGATGATTTCATTTCCATTGGAAGCATCACGCATGGCACTGGTGGCGCAGGCACGGTAATGTTCTACTTTATAAATCTTCATAAGATCGCTGAAAATCTTCATCGAATCCACGACCATTTTTTCCCTTTCCTCGCCGATCATCCCCATGGTGAACACATCCATGCCCAGTCTCAAAGGAATTCTTAAAAGATTAAGTTTTATAAATTCAGGTTTTCTGTTGCTGATCTTTACTTCATTGATCAGAAGTCTGGCGGCGTTGCTTCCTATATCTATCGCTGCAATCTTCATTTTTTGCTTGTTTTAGCTTTTAAATATTTGTAGGTTTCTATTTGAGAACGGCATTCCTTTTTATCATTCCTCACATACTCGTTGCTCAATTTTTTGTCTAAAATACGAGCTTTTACGTTATCTCTCAACTGAATGTCGAGAATATCTTTCAATTCCTTCTTCAGTTCCTTGTCTGTGATCTTGGCGGCAGCTTCAATTCTGTAGTCCAGATTCCGGGTCATCCAGTCTGCAGATGAGATGTAAAGGTCTTCTGCACCTTTGTTATAAAAATACATCACCCTCGCATGTTCCAGGTATTCGTCGACAATACTTATTGCTTTTATCTTTTCTTTAAACTCTTTTTGATTCACAGGGCAGTAGATACCTCTTACGATTGTTTTTGTAATGACCCCGGCTTTTGCAGCTTCATAAAGTTTTTCAATAAGGGCCCTGTCACTCATAGAATTGGCCTTGACGATGATCTCTGCTCTTCTTCCTGCTTTAGCTTCTTCGATTTCCTTATCAATATGGTGAACGATCTTTTCACGCATGAACTGTGGGCAGATCATTAAGTTTTTGCATGTTTTCAAAATAGGAAGAAAATCATCTTTTGGCTTTTTCAGGACATTAAATACTTTATTGATATCTGCCATGATACCTCTGTCCGACGTCATCAATAAATGATCTCCGTAAATTCTTGCTGTTTTTTCATTGAAGTTGCCGGTGCTTACAAAACCATATTGGAGCGTTTTATTGTGTGCTCTTTTCTTAATTACACAAAGCTTGGCATGTACTTTTTTATTGGGAAGGCCTACAAGTACAGTAATTCCTTCGGGCTCAAACATTTCTTTCCACTTAAGATTGGATTCTTCATCAAACCTTGCCTGAAGCTCTAGCATGACCGTTACCTCTTTACCATTTCTGGCGGCGTAAATAAGGGCATTGCTGATCTTTGAGTTACTGGCCAGGCGGTAAGCAGTAATCTGTATAGATTTTACATCCGGGTCCATGGCAGCTTCACGTAAAAGATCGATTACCGGATTGTATTTGTGGTAAGGAAAACTAAGCAGAACGTCTTTCTTTAAAATAACATCTGTCACCCTTTCACCGTTTTCAAAAGCCTGATGGGTAAAAGAAGATCTTTCTACAGGTCTTTCATAGGTCTCAAAAACATCAGGGAAATCCATGAAATGCTTGAAATTATGAATTTTTCCTCCCGGAATAATACTGTCTTTTTTGGTTAAATTCAATTTCCGGATAAGAAGCTCCAGCAGGGCCTTGTCCATATCCTTGTCAAAAACAAAACGGGTAGGCTTTCCTTTTCTTCTGTTTTTGAGTCCCTTTTCTATTTTTTCTGCAAAATTGGTACGGATGTCATTATCAAGGTCCAGTTCAGCATCTTTTGTTACTTTAAAAGCATTGGCAGAAAATTCGTCATAACCGAAATAAGAGAAAATATGCGGAAGGTTGAATGTAATAACATCCTCAAGCAGCATCACGTTTTTTTCTTCCGGATCTTCTGTAGGCAGCAGGACAAATCTTCCTACAAAACGTGACGGAATTTCAATAATCGCATAATTGCTGGAATACTGCCAGTCTTTCTTTCTCATGGCAACACCCAGATAGAGACTTTTATCCCTGAGATAGGGCATTGGTGTATTTTCATGGAGCAGGATAGGAATGACATTGGATTCCACTACTTCATCAAAATACTGTCTTACAAATTCCTTCTGTTTGGCGGTCAGATTTTTAGAGGTCTTAATAGAAACCTTAAGATCAGCCATTTCAGCCTGGATATGTTTCCAGGTTTTATCGAAATTCTGCTGTTGCCTCATCACAATTTCATTGATCCGTTGCAGGATTTTTGAAGGTGGCTGATAGAAAGATTCAGCGATTACTTTTTCTTTAAAATCCATTGCCCGCTTTAATCCTGCCACACGCACCCTGAAAAATTCATCTAAATTGTTGGAGAAGATTCCCAGGAAACGTATTCTTAAATGTAAAGGGACATTTTCGTCCATAGCTTCCTGTAAAACCCTTTCATTGAAAGCAAGCCATGTAATATCTCGCGGATTAAAGTGTACTGACATTCTAAAGTTTATATTTTATCAAAAATAGCAATTCGTAGAGTTTTATTGATATTTCTAAGGTTAAACTTTGATTAATTTTTTAATATTCCCTATATTCAAACTGTCTTGAATAGTACTATTTAACATAATCTGGCGGACGTTGTTCACTTTGATTATTTTCTATTCTGTCATTTTGTCACAAAAAAGAATATGGTACAGATATTGAGAAATTGAGAGTGTAAATTAGAATATAAAAATTAGAAAAAATATAAATATTATGAGTAAAATAATTGGAATTGACTTAGGAACAACCAACTCATGTGTTGCTGTAATGGAGGGTAAAGACCCTGTTGTTATCCCTAACGCGGAAGGTAAAAGAACCACTCCATCTATTGTGGCATTCACGGAAGATGGTGAAAGAAAAGTAGGGGATCCTGCAAAAAGACAGGCTGTAACGAATCCAAAGAAAACTGTATACTCTATCAAAAGATTTATCGGAACTCATTTTAAGGAAGATGCTAAAGAAATTTCAAGAGTGCCTTATGAAGTAGTGGCAGGACCAAATGATACTGTAAAAGTAAAAATTGACGACAGAGAATATACACCACAGGAAATTTCTGCAATGACGCTTCAGAAAATGAAGAAGACTGCTGAAGATTACCTTGGACAGGAAGTTACAAGAGCTGTAATTACAGTTCCTGCATACTTTAACGATGCACAGAGACAGGCTACTAAAGAAGCCGGAGAAATTGCAGGTCTTACAGTAGAAAGAATCATCAACGAGCCTACAGCTGCTGCATTGGCTTACGGTTTAGATAAAAGCCATAAAGATCAGAAGATCGCTGTATATGACCTTGGAGGTGGTACGTTCGATATCTCTATCCTTGATTTAGGTGACGGTGTATTCGAGGTATTGTCTACCAACGGTGATACGCACCTGGGAGGTGATGACTTTGATGATGTGATCATCAACTGGATGGCTGACGAGTTTAAAGCTGAAGAAGGAGTGGATCTTAAAACTGATGCTATCGCACTTCAGAGATTAAAAGAAGCTGCTGAGAAAGCAAAAATTGAATTATCTTCTTCTGCTCAGACAGAAATCAACTTACCATATATCACAGCGACGGCTACAGGTCCTAAGCACTTAGTAAAGACTTTAACTAAAGCTAAATTCGAACAATTGGCTTCAGATTTAGTAAGAAGATCTATGGAGCCGGTAGCAAAAGCGTTGAAAGATGCAGGTTTATCAACTTCTGATATCGATGAGGTAATCCTGGTAGGTGGTTCTACAAGAATCCCGATCATTCAGGAAGAAGTGGAAAAATTTTTCGGTAAAAAACCTTCAAAAGGAGTTAACCCGGATGAGGTAGTAGCTGTTGGAGCTGCAATCCAGGGTGGAGTATTGACAGGAGATGTAAAAGATGTATTGCTTCTTGACGTTACACCACTTTCTCTAGGTATTGAAACAATGGGTTCTGTATTCACAAAATTAATTGAAGCGAATACTACGATCCCAACTAAAAAATCTGAGGTATTCTCTACAGCTTCTGACAACCAGCCGGCTGTAAGCATCAGAGTAGGACAGGGAGAAAGACCAATGTTCAACGATAATAAAGAGATCGGAAGATTTGATCTTGCAGATATTCCACCGGCACCAAGAGGAGTTCCTCAGATCGAAGTAACTTTTGATATCGATGCCAATGGTATCTTAAGCGTTTCCGCTAAGGATAAAGGAACAGGAAAAGAGCAAACAATCAAAATTCAGGCTTCTTCAGGTCTTTCTGACGAAGAAATCGAAAGAATGAAAAAAGAAGCTCAGGAAAACTCTGCAGCTGATGCCAAGAAAAAAGAAGAAGTTGAAATTTTCAACAAAGCTGACGGATTGATCTTCCAGACTGAAAAGCAGTTAAAAGAATTCGGAGAAAAATTGTCTGCTGACAAAAAAGCAGCAATTGAAGCAGCTCACGGAGAATTGAAGACCGCTTTCGAAGCTAAAAATGCAGACGATGTGAAAGCTAAAACAGAAGCTTTGGATGCAGCATGGATGGCAGCTTCAGAAGAACTGTATGCAGCAGGACAGCAGGCTCAGGGTGCAGATGCAGGAGCTCAAAACCCTGGAGGTAATACAGGAGGTGCTGATGATGTACAGGATGCTGACTTCGAAGAAGTAAAATAATTATTGATTACCAATAATAGCAAATAATTAAAACCGCTTTAAACGTATGTTTAAAGCGGTTTTTTGATAATATCAGCTATTGTGAGGGAGAAGCTTATTTTGCCGGAAAAGCTTTTGGACTATTACCTTTCAGCTATTGTTGAGCGTACGGAGCAAGAGAATATGGGGAGAGTTATTATTTATTCAATTTTTAGTGATTTACAATAATAGCGCTCATGTATTATAAAATATTCAATTAATTTAGTTTTTAAGTGTTTATTATATATTGTTTTGTTATATTTGGTTAATGATGTATTTTAATGTATAACGGGTTTATTTTTCAATAAAAAATAGATCTTTTAATATACATCAGAAATCAGTTCTGAATTGAATTAATCAAAACTGATATAATTATGAAAAAACAAACAGTACTCATTACTTTTCTTGTGGGAATCTTAATTCAAAATGCCCAAGTGGGAATAAAGACTGTGGTTCCTTCCGGAAGCCTTCATTCAGAACCGACGGGTATACAAAAGACTACGGAAAATGGAAGTACTGTTTATATGAGTGTAGAACCAATTGTAGTAGAAAGGGAATGGAAAGAACAGGTGTGAAAAACAGGATGGTTTTGCTTTTCTTTTTGTTGTTATCCTGTGTATTGTATACTCAGAAATGGTCTTCTGCAGAAATAGACCGGTTACAAGAAGAAATAGGAAGTCAATACCTTCAGAAAGGTAAGCTTTATGATGGAATTGAACAGAGCAAAAAAGCAATACAGTTATCAGAGGAGATCAATTATACAAAAGGTAGGGCAAGGGGATATATTCATATAGCCAGTTTTCTTCATTCTTTGAGCAAATACAATGAAGAACAGCTGTACTTGCAAAAGGCAGAAGCCCTGCTACCTGAATATGAGGATGATCCGTTACTATTATCACTATTTTTCACAGCATATGCGAAAAATTATTATGAACTGGGATTTATTGAAAAGTCCAATGAAAACTATAATAAGGCAATAAAAGCAGCTTTAAAAATAAACAACATACAGAAAAAGAGAAAACGTCTGCACCATATTTATGGAAGTAAGGCTGTGAACTTAGGACGGATTCAGGATAACGATTCTATGTACTATTATATCCATAAAGCATACAAAATCTTACCCAGAGTAGTGGAAGCAACAAATCTTACAGACTATTTTATTTATAAAAAGAAAAATAAGGATTCTGCAAAATTTTACCTGGATAAGGCTGAAAGTCTTTTGAAAACGTCTACAGAGACATTTGATTACCTGGTGTTTAATTATATGTCGGGGCGGTATTATAAAAGTCAAAACGATTATCAGAAAGCTTTAGGATTCTATGAGAAATCTCTCGGCCTATCTTTTAAAATGAAGAGGCCTAAAAATATCATGAAGAATTATAAAGATATAGCTGAAATATACAGTCTTCAGGATAATGTTTATAAAGCCAATGAGTATCTGCAAAAATATACGAAACTAAAGGACAGTTTTGATCAAACCAATTTAATGGCTCTACAAACTTCTGAAAAAAAAATTATCGAAGATGAAAAAATAGAGAGCCGGAATTCAAATAAGAAGTTGTATTATATTTTGGGAGTACTTTTTTTAGGGATTACAATCATAATAAGCTTATTGAGTTTCTCATATTATAAGAGAGCGAAGAAAAAAGATCTTTTGTTGAAAGAAAATAAATCAGTCATTTTACAGAAAGACCAGAAAGTGAAAGAGCTGGAGCAAAAAGTAAATGAAAATTTTGATGAAATTATACAATTAGCTAAGGAAAACAGTTCTGAGTTCTGGGGACGTTTCCAGGAAGTATACCCCGATTTTCGCCATAAAATACTGGATATTAATCCTAATCTGAAAACATCCGAACTTATATTATCTGCTTATATTTATTTGGGGTTCAATACAAAGGATATAGCTGAATACACTTTTAAAGCTGTTCAGACGGTAAAAAATAATAAATATAATTTAAGGAAAAGATTAAATATTCCGACACCGGATGATCTTATAGTATGGATAAGAAGCCATGCAGGATGAGCATGATATCTCTATTCATCGATACTTACTGCAATCCGGACAAAGCCATCATCAAAGGATACTTTCTGAATACACCTTAAGACAGTGAAACGGCAGGTCTTTGATGTACTGTTATTTATTTATTAAGAACAGCAGACTGTACTTTTATAACTTTCCAGACCATAGAGAATAATAACAATACTCCGAGAAAACTTTAAATGTTCCGTAACAAGACAAATTGTCCTTTTGGATATGGAATTATATAGATCGTTAACTGTCACTAACCGTGTTTATTATAATATAAGGGTACTTTGTTGGTACCTTATTTTTTTTGATTTCAATGCTGACTTGTTTTGCTTTGTGCTTTCAGAACTTCAAACTCCTTAAAAATTTAAACACGAATGGAAAAGAATGAATACTTCGGTCTTAGGAAGATTCCGCGTAGGCGCACAACTAGGTTTAAACCTAAAACTGTTAGATACAAGTCATATTAATAAGTGATATTAGGATGAATATCATCATCACTTATTGTCTTTAAGAATTATTAATTAGAGCGATTTATTTGGCATGCTATCAAAACAAAAGAAAAAAGAGTACGAGAAAAATTTCAATATATGCTATATAGTCATTGGAGGTGTGACGACAGTTGCCTCATTGATGTATTATTTATTATTTTTTTCAGATGAAGAAAAAAAAGAGAAAAAAACTTCTTTATCTGACCAGAAAACAGAGGAGGCTTTTGATGAAATCATTCAGTTGGCAAAGAATAACAGTCCCGAATTTTGGGCACATTTTCAGGAAAAGTATCCTGAGTTCCGTAAAAAACTAATGAAGATCAATGCTCAGCTAAAAGTTTCTGAACTTATATTCTGTGCCTATATTTATTTAGGTTTTAACACTAAAGATATAGCTAAATATACTTTTAAAGCAGTTCAGACTATTAAAAACAATAAATATAATTTAAGAAAAAGACTCAATATTCCGCCAAAAGATGACACTACGTTATGGCTGCGTAAAAATCTGGATGAATAATAAGTTTCTGATTTTAAGTGATTTATATTTACAAGTACCTGGTTGGTACCCGTGTTTTTTGCTTAGACCGGAATATTTTTAGTGATTTGTAGAACAAACACAATAACAAGATTCTAACACTACAATAAATTAAGATGAAAAAATATGTAATCCTCCACCTGTGCTTTATACTTTCCAGGCATTCCCAAGTAGGCATCGATACAAATTGCCGGACGTATACTCTTGTTGCTTAAGGTGAATATACAATTCTAGAAACATAACACAATGAAAAAAAATGCACTTATTCTGGGGGCCATACTGGCCTCTATATTCTCATTCGCACAGGTGGGAATAAGGACTGTGGCTCCTTCCGCAAGTCTTCATTTAGAACCCACGAGTATTTCTTCTCCTACGGGAATGGATGGAATTTTAATTCCCAAGGTAAAAGTTTTTCCTGCTGCCCAGGCAAAAGGCCATACGGTTTTTTTATCTCAGCATGGCACACTTCCCGATGGGTTTTATTACTGGGACGGTACAGACTGGGTTTCTTTTCTAAGTAATTTTAACCGTCTCTATGATGATGCTATTTATGTAGTAACCGGAAGTGGATATTCTGCCTCTGGAAATACAGAAAACAATGTGCTGTTCAGTACATTAAAGGCTTACGATCCCACCGGGTTTTCTGTTTCGGGTAATCAGATTACCGTAGGAAAGAGTGGTACCTACCTGGTCAGCTTTAATTCAGCATTAAAAAAAACAGTGGGTACTGTAAACGAGAACAGGGCCATCTATACCTACAGAGTCAAAAAGAACGGAACAACAGTTTTGACAACTTCTAATTCTTTAACTAATGAAGGAACAACAGCTACCAGTGTTGCCCTTAGCGGGATTTTAACATTAGCACAGAATGATGTTGTAATTGTGACCATACAAAAGACCACGGAAACCGGAAGTACTGTTTATACAGGGTATGGAACCAATTGTATTACAATGACTTATTTGAATGACTAATAACGCTTAATACTATGAAAAAGATAACTTTATTTTTTTTAATTTTTTCCTTAGGAAGTTTGTATGCCCAAAATGGGGTAGGTATCAATACAAGCAGCCCACGGTCTTTGTTGGATATCCGTGCAAAAAGCCCTGATACTCCGGAAAATTCCGCAGGTATATTATTTCCTGCTGTCAGCCGTTTTTCGGCCGCTGATCCTGGACAGAATCAGAATGCGATGTTGGTGTTTTTAGATAATGCCGGTACTGGCGCAGCCGGTTTTGAGGGGTATTATTTTTGGGATGACAACAAAAAATTATGGCAATATATTTTCCAGACCAAGATTTTAGGTAAGAATCTTTTTAAAACGATAGCTTCGGGAAATGGCTTTCCGGTCATTGCCAGCGGAGATGCGAACATCAATATATGGTTTAAGGCGCCATTCACATCCTTGAAAGCACCAGATGCCAATTATACATTACAGAACGGGGATATTATTGTTGGGAGAACCGGGAATTATTCATTATTCTTCACGGGCGGGCTATATAAAAACAGCGGTGATCTTGGGGCTACCTTAACGGAAGTGGGTGTTTTTATAAATAACGGGGCCACACCTGTACTGATATCCAAATCACCTTTACCGTCGGCAGATAATGCTAAAAGAAGTACCAATCATACTATTTCGGATATGATTACATTAACCAAAGGGCAGAGAATATCTGTACAGACGAGGAGAACCAACTCCTGTGATACTGCCGTTGGTCCGGAGTCCGTTTATACACTAACCTTATCTTATTTAGATTAATGATTATGAAAAATATTTCAACTTTACTTATAGTGGGAAATTTCTTTTGTTTTGGCCTTCTAAGTTCTCAGGTAGGGGTCAATACCAATACACCCAAAACGACACTGGAAATCAGGACAGCTGATAAAAATAATCCTATGAGCAATGAAGGAGTCATTGTTCCCAGGGTAACATCGCTGAATGCAACGAATACCAAAGAGCATGGGTTACTGGTTTTTCTTGATTTTGAAAATCCTCAGACTGAGGCTGTTGAAAGAGGATTTTACTGGTGGAATAATACCGGCAATACATGGATTCCTTTTTTCTCTATGAATAAAATGACCAGGGATAAAACCATTACTTATGTAAGCTGTAAAAATACCTTTGATGAAGGTCCCCTGACTTCATCCTCAACCAATGTAAGAACCCTTGGTTTTGATATCAATACGCTCATTGCCAATGATACTGGTAATTTTGAGATCAATGCATCCGGCGAACTGGTTGTGAAAAAAGCAGGAACTTATCACCTGCAGGCTGTCATCTCTCTTCATAGCATCAATAATGGTGTTAATGCTGCCAGAGACGCCTATGAAGGAATAGTTCTGGTTAATGGTGCAGAGCCTGTTCCTAATCTGCGGACTGCCTATGGATTTCCCAGCGGAGCCGCTGTTTTTGACAGTAATACGGCTATATCTGGATTCGTAAAGCTAAATGTAAATGACAGGATCCGGTTTTCAATCAACAGGTATTACAGAGATGCCGGCTTTACAGACCCTGTCACAATTACCCCTAATGGTGCCCTTTCTAACCTTACTTTACGGTATATGGGAAGCTTTTAAAATAAGCGGAGCGGAATGGAAACAATAAGGTGGAAAAACAGGATGGTCATGCCCATATTAAGATGACAATACCGGTTTATACTCAGTATATATTTTCTGACCATTAATAGGTTGCTATTGGTACAGTCAGTTTACATGATCCATTTTCCTGTTATTTAATTAAAACACAATAATAAACACATACACAATGAAAAAAAATGCAATCATTTTAGGAGCTGTTTTGGCTTCTACACTTTCTTTTGGTCAGTTCGGAATTAATACTGCCACTCCGAATCCTGACGCAGCGCTGGACGTAGTATCTACCAACAAAGGTATTCTCAATACGCGTATTATGTTAACCTCTACTCTGAGCCCCTCACCACTCAGTGCACATGTCGCAGGGATGATGATATATAATACAGCAACTGTTTCTGATGTGACACCCGGATTATACTACAATGATGGCTCAAAATGGATAAAAACAGGAACTGCAATTACCAATGCATTAAGCAGTTCGGGGAATACCATGACCTCTACAGTAAATGGGATAGCCCGTACTGCCCCGATTATTAATAGTATAAGCAATACGGTTTCGGGAAATACGCTCATCACTACGGTAAACGGAATTTCTTCAAGCTCTGTAACCCTTCCGCTGGGATTGAATATTTATAATTCTGACGGAACGCTCAACAGTGACAGAATGGTTAATACCAATAATAAGATGTTATGGTTTCAAAATGGCGTCAGTAATGTAAATAATCATATAGCATTTGATGTTAATGTTGCTGTTCCCGGCAGTACAAGACTTATTACCAGAGGCAGTTCCAGCTCCCTGATCAGAGCACTGATCAATTCAAACCGTATGCTTGATATGGAACTTTTAAATGACGGCAGCTCCAGATTATTGTCCACGGGTAGTACAGGATTACTTGTCGGTACAGGTACCTCTTCCGGACCTTTGACTCTTAATGTGGGTTCCAACAGGGCCACACTGGCCACAAACGGGAATTTTGGCATCGGCACCGAGACCCCTTCTCAAAAACTGCATGTCATAGGAAATATTCTCGCTTCGGGAACAGTTACTCCGGATTATGTATTTGAAAAACATTTTGAAGGAATATCAAAGCTAAATCCTTCATATACAATGATGGACCTGGACGAAGTGGAAGAATTTACCCGTCTTAATAAACATTTACCAGGCGTTCCTTCTGCCTCTGAAATAAAAACTCAGGGCGGAATAATACTCAACAGAGCTGCAGAAATAAACCTGGAAAAAATTGAGGAACTGTATCTGTATGTTTTTGAATTAAAGAAAGAAATAAAAGCTTTAAAAGAAAAAAGTACAGAAATGGAAAAGTTTGTTAATAAAAATTAGCAACAGGGAAAAATGTATGCTGATTGTTTAATGGATCATCGTTCTGAAAATCATAGTGAAAATCCTAAATTATTTAATGCCTAAAAATCGTATTATGAAAAACTTATTAATTGCAGCTGTATTGATGTTGCCAAATATTATTTTTTCCCAAACCGGAAATGTTGGAATTAATACGGCATTACCAGGTAGCACCTTTACAGTGAACGGTTCTATAGCAGGACAGTATAAGAGTGTAGCCGTTTCTACAACACTGGGGACCAATGATTTTTATATGGCTTATAACGGAGTTTCGGCAGGAACATTTACCTTACCTGCCGCAATCGCTGCGGCTCCTGCTGCAGGAAATATATTAGGCCGAATTTATTATATCAAAAATGTAGGGACTGCGCCTCTTACTATTGCAGCCAGTGGATCTGAACTGATAGATAATCAGTCTGGTGCAGGAGTTTCAAGTGTAACTTTAACACCCGGCGGCTATACCATGTTTATCAGTAAAGGAACAACCAGCGGGACGACCTGGGAAATAGGAATCTTAATTAACAAAACAATTCCTACCATTGCTGCACTGGGAGCTTCTGATACAGTTACTTATTCAGGAAGTAATTTAACGAGTTTCAACAACAGTATTCCTCAGATTATTCCGTTTTCTGTAGGAGATGTTATTGTGAACCAGGGTGGTTCTGCAGTCTGGAATGATGCTGGAGATTACTGGCAGATATTGGAATCAGGAATTTATAAAATAGAAGGCTATGCTTATTTTGGAAGTGGAGGAACGGTTTCAGGATCTGGAGCCTTTACAGGGATCAACCTGAATATTACTAAGAATGGAACTTCACTTTCCAATATTATTGGCGGAAACAGGGGGAATATCGATAATGGCACTGCTTCAGCAGGAAATACACCCATTAATGTGAACTGCATTGTGCATCTTAATGCAGGTGACAAAGTTTATCTTACAATGAACTGGGGTGCATTAAATAAGCCTACGAATGATGCTCATATTACAGCACCGGCATCTTTGTCGGAAAGCAGAAATTTCTCTCTACAGCAACTTTCTACCCCATAACACCCTTAAAAAATTATGGACAGGGATTTTAAAAACATCCACATAGGCTCATTAGTCAAACAACGGGTCGTGGAACTTGAGATTGAAACAGAACGTATTTGTAATTTTCTTAAATGCAATAATGAAGAGATAAGGCAGATGTTTTTACGGGAGCAACTGCCTACTGATATTTTATTGAAATGGTCCAAATTACTTGAATATGATTTTTTCAGAGTCTATTCTCAGCATTTGATATTATATGCTCCACCGGGAAGTATGAATTACAATAATTCTTCAAAAGAAAAAAGATCCATGCTTCCTCAGTTCAGGAAAAATATATATACCAAAGAAGTAATAGATTTCATTCTGGAATCGATAAAAAGTGGAGAAAAAACAAAACAGCAGGTGATAGATGAATATAAAATTCCTAAAACAACTTTATACAACTGGATAAAGAAGTATGCCTTAAGAAATAAGTTCTATGTAAACCGGTGACATTATTATAAAAAACCGACTATAAAAAAGCAATCATTATCAAAAGCATTATGGAAAATTTAAGTCCGGATTATCATCGTATCTATAACGATATAATAAATAAAAAGCATCCTGATAGAAAAGAGGAGTGTAAATTCCTGTTAGATAAACAGGAACTATCAGTATTGGATATCATAGAACTTAACCGGAAGATCTTTGGGCTGGCAGATCAGGGGACAGAAGCGTTTAATCAAAGCCACCGGTCTTACAATAAATCTTCTATACTTAAGATTTTGAATTATCAGGAAAAAAACAAATTGAATAATATGCAGCTTGCACGACACTTTAAGCTAAGCAGAAATACGGTTGCCAGATGGAAGAGATTATTTTCAATCCAAGATGAAACTATCTGAATCTTCACCACTTAGTTCTGTAAATAGCCGTCATTTGCCTGATTTTTAAGGAATTACTTAATAGCAGATGATCATATTCATTAATAAAAATTGGCGATCTTAGTTAACAGATCAAAATTGATTAACTGTATTTTACGACCTTCCATAATAATAAGATGACCCTCTTTAAAATCATGAAGTATGCGTGCTAATGTTTCATTGGCTGTACCGGCCATATTGGCTAAATCTTGGCGTGATAGCGTAATGAATACGCTGTCTTCATTGCTCATATTACTTGCCTTATATTTATTATGTAAAATTAACAGGCTGAGAGCCACCCGCTCTCTGACGGTCCGCTGGGATAATACAGTCATCAGGTTTGCCATGACACTGAATTCATGACTTAAACTTTTTAAGAGTAATCTTGAGAATACCACCGATTGATCAAGTAATGCAAGAAAATCATCTTTTGAAATAAAAGAGATGACCGAATTTTCAAGAGTCTGGGTGGTATCTCCATACGACTCATCACTTAAAATAGCTGAATATCCAAAAAACTCCCCTGAATTGTAAATGTAAATGATCTGTTCCCTGCCATCATTATCTACCTTGTATTTTTTTACTTTCCCTGATTTTAAATAAAAAACTCCATTGGGAATTGTACCGTCAGTGAATACTGCTTCGTTTTTACGGTAATTTTTATGATGCATTATTCCCTTGAGCAGATCCTTATCACACTCCGGAAGCTCTTCATAAAGATATTGATTGTTAAAAATAAATTTTGAAATCATACTATAAAACAAAACTAAGCTATTTTTAGCTAAGGAATAACTTGACTTAAATCAAGTTTTATCAAGACCTGGATCATGATGGTTTACTGATAAACTCTCTACTTTTACGTAAACAATAAATTGATTTTAATGGAATATACAGAACATCTAAAGAATCTTGGTATTAACCCTGCTAAAGATGTTTTTTGGAATTTATCAGAACCTCAGTTAATATCACAGACGTTAAAAAAAAACCAGGGCATTATAACGAGATCTGGAGCATTAGCCTGTGATACCGGTGAATTTACAGGTCGTTCTCCAAAGGATAAATACATTGTTATAGATGAAAAAACCAAAGACTCTATATGGTGGGGAGAGGTAAACCATCCTTTTCAGCCGGCAGATTTCGACAGTCTGTACCATTGTATTACTGCCCATCTCTCTGCCAGAGATCTGTATGTTAAAGATGTTTATGCCTGTGCAAAAGCTGAATATCAATTAAATATAAGGGTCGTTACTGAAAAACCCTGGCAGAGTTTATTTGTCAGCAATTTATTTCTAAGGCCTTCCCAAAAGGAATTGGAGACTTTTCAGCACGAGTGGTTAATATTGGTAGCTCCTGAGTTTAGAGCTGTGCCTGAAGTTGATAAGACCCGGCAGCATAATTTTACAATTATTAATTTTTCGAAAAAGATAATTCTGATCGGAGGAAGTGCTTATACCGGAGAGATCAAAAAAGGAATTTTTACGGTATTAAATTATTTACTGCCACATGAAAAAAATGTACTTTCAATGCACTGTTCTGCCAACATTGGTGATGATGGAGATACTGCGGTATTTTTTGGTCTTTCAGGAACCGGAAAAACTACGCTTTCTGCAGATCCGCTCCGGAAATTAATTGGTGATGATGAACACGGATGGGACAACGAAAATGTTTTTAATTTTGAAGGTGGATGCTACGCGAAATGTGTGAATTTAAGTAAGGAAAAAGAACCGCAGATTTTTTCAGCAATACGTTTTGGAACATTGCTTGAAAATGTGCGTTTTCTTGAAGGTACCGATATTGTTGATTACGATGATACTTCTGTAACTGAAAATACGAGGGCAGCATATCCTATCGATTTTATTGATAATGCCATACATCCTTCTATCGGTGGAATGCCGGATAATATTTTCTTTTTAACCTGTGATGCTTTTGGAGTACTGCCTCCTATTTCAAAATTAACAGCAGGGCAGGCGATGTATCATTTTGTTTCCGGATATACTGCGAAAGTAGCAGGAACTGAAGAAGGAATCACTGAACCTCAGACCACGTTTTCCGCCTGCTTTGGAAAACCGTTCTTACCCCTGCATCCGACAAAATATGCAGAATTATTAGGGAAAAAGCTAAAAGATAATAAAGTAAATGTGTGGCTTATTAACACTGGTTGGTCCGGAGGAGCCTATGGAATAGGAAAACGTATAGAACTTTCCTATACCAGGGCGATGATTACCGCAGTATTGAAAAATGAATTAGAGAATGTGGATTTTGTAAGTGATGCTGTATTTGGATTAAAGATGCCCGTTGAATGTAAAGGCGTTCCTTCAGAGCTTTTAAATCCCAGAAATACCTGGGAAGATCAGGCAGCATATGATGATAAAGCCAATAGTCTCGCATCACAATTTATATTGAACTTTAAAGATTTTGAATCATTTGCCAATGAAGAAATCATGAATGGAGGCCCGGTTTTAGATCCTGCTATAATTAAAATATGATCACACCGTAATCATAGTATAAATATTGAGAATGAGGGATAGCATCCCTGGCAAAAAAAATAAAAATGAAAATTCCTGAAAACCTTTTATATACTGAGGATCATGAATGGGTAAGAATAGAAGGCGGTGCAGCATACATTGGAATCACTGACTTTGCCCAGAAAGAATTAGGCGATATTGTCTATGTTGAAATCGAAACCCTTGGAGAGAAATTAAAACAGCATGAAATATTTGGAGCTGTTGAAGCGGTAAAAACAGTATCAGATCTTTTTCTGCCCATTGCAGGTGAAGTCATTGAGCTCAATCCAAAGTTAAGTACCAATCCTGAACTCGTTAATTCCGATCCGTATGGAGACGGATGGATGATCAAAATTAAGATTGAGAATCTTTTTGATGTAGAAGGTCTTCTGAGGTCTTCCTCATACTTATCTTTAATAGGTTTATAATACAATATGCGCTCTGTAATAATAAAGAAAACGGCACTTAATACAATACATCATATACTTGGTGGAAAAATGGTGGAATTTGCAGGTTATGAAATGCCTGTTCAGTATACGGGAGTAAATCATGAGCATGAGGCTGTTAGAAACGGAGTCGGTATTTTTGATGTCTCTCATATGGGCGAGATTTTGATACATGGAAAGGAGGCTTTGGATTTAATCCAGAAGATGACTACAAATGACGTTTCAAAACTGAGTCCAGGGAAAGTGCAGTACAGCTGTATGCCCAACGATAGAGGCGGAATTATTGATGACCTCTTGGTGTATATGATCACGTACAATGAATATTTATTGGTTGTTAATGCCTCAAATATCAGGAAAGACCTGGACTGGATTCGCAGGCATAATTCTTTTGATGCCGAAGTAACAAATATTTCAGACGGTATTTCTTTAATCGCTGTTCAGGGACCAAAAGCAATACACACTCTGCAGAAGCTTACAGACATCAATTTAAAAAAATTGGAATATTATACTTTTACAATAGGTGAATTTGCCCATATTCCCAATGTTTTAATTTCAGCAACCGGTTATACAGGAGCAGGAGGATTTGAAATCTATGTTGAAAATAAGTATGCAGAGCATTTGTGGGATACTGTTTTTCAGGCTGGAAAAGATGAAGGGATTGTACCGGCGGGACTTGCTGCCAGGGATACACTTCGTCTGGAAATGGGATTTTGCTTATATGGAAATGATATCAATGAAGGAACATCACCTATAGAAGCCGGTTTAGGCTGGATTACAAAATTTACAAAGGATTTTGTCAATAGTGATTTTTTTAAAACCCAGAAAGAAATCGGAGTAGCCAGAAAATTAGTGGGCTTTGAAATGACCGGAAAAGGAATTCCCCGTCATGATTATGAGATCTGGAATGAAAATAAAGAAATTATAGGTGTTGTAACATCAGGTACGAGATCTCCAACATTAAAAAAGGCGATAGGAATGGGATATGTCTCTACAAATAACTCCAAGATTGGAGGTGAAATTTTTATCAATATCAGAAACAAACCCGTTAGAGCCGTTATTGCCAGGACTCCCTTTGTTTAAAAAATAAATTTTAATCAATATGTTAATTCCTCAAAACCTGTACTATACTAAAGATCATTTGTGGCTAAGAAAAGTTGGACTGTATGACTTTTGTATCGGTATCACTGATTTTGCGCAAAAAGAAATAGGAGAGATTAACCTGATCGAACTCGATTTGAAAGGAAGTACAATAGGAAAATCAGTGTCATGGGGAGCCGTTTACGGAATTAATGCAACCTTCTCCCTTATCGCACCCTGTGCATGTAAAATTACAGCAGTGAATACTATTTTAAACACTAAGCCTTCACACGTCAATACGGACCCTTATAATAATTGGTTTTTGAGCATTTCAACCCATATCTTTGCCAACGAATTTTTAACCTGTGAAGAATATAATCTATTGTTAAATGATTTTTAAGCATCTCAAATTAAATATTGACGTAAAAGACAGTGAGTTCAATAATCTCTATCCCGTTCATATCAAAGAACTGGCAAGCCGTCACTGGACTCCTGTTGAAGTGGCAAGAATGGCCGCTGAATATCTGGCGGAAGCTCCTAACAGTAAAGTATTGGATATTGGTGCCGGTGCCGGGAAATTTTGCTTAGTGGGTGCTGCTTCTACCCAGGGAATATTCTATGGTGTCGAGCAAAGGGAGTTCCTTATTAAAATATCAAAAAAAATAGCGGAAAAACACAAAATTTCTAATGTGAACTTTATTCATTCCAATATTAATGAAGTTTCCTTTTCTGATTATAATGCATTTTATTTTTTTAATTCATTTTATGAAAATATAGATCTTACATGTTCCATTGATGATAAAGTGCCTACAGATAAAGATCTATATTATGCCTACTCCAATTATGTAAGAGATCAGCTGGATAAAACACCGGTAGGAACGCGTTTGGTCACTTACTGGAGTAAATGGGATGAAATTCCAAGCAGTTTCGATTTGGAAAAGACTGATTATAACGGCTTATTGAATTTCTGGAAAAAGATAAGCTAGTCTGTCATAAAAATGAATAAAGCCCGGCATTTATTGAATGGATATGCAGAATCGGGTGTTTTCTGAAATAGTAAAACACAGGATGAAAATAAATTATTGAGCAAACAGAATACATAGGTCTGACGATTATGTATATTTTTTTTTGTATTACTACAATTCTTTTGTAGTAATACTTTTTAACATTCATCTCATCTCGGGAATTGATTAGAACTTTGAGATTTTTTAATGTGTTGATTCTGCTTTTTATTATATCAGTGTATATTTAAACATCATAAAACATGTTTCGCCACAGAGGAAAACGGAGAACCTATTCTCATAATCTTAAACTTGCATCAGCACTTTCTTTTGTTGCAGGCATCGTCAATATTACCGGAGTATTATCTGTAAAAGTTTTAACAACCAATATAACAGGGCATTTTGCTTTTTTTTCTGAAGAAATACTTTTCAAGAAACACCAGTCGGCCTTTATGTATTTGCTTTTCATTCTGTTTTTTCTGATGGGTTCTTTTATATCAAGCCTGATTATTGAATTTTATCGGAACGGAAAAAAAATACGGCCACATACGTTTCCTATTATAATAGAAATTATACTTTTATCTTTTGTAGGATTATCGGGTGATCTGCCACGGGATTTTTCGCTTTCCTCCCATATCATTGCCTATATACTGCTTTTTTCTATGGGGATTCAGAACTCTTTGGTAACCAGAGTTTCTCAATCAGTTGTAAGAACAACCCATCTTACAGGTCTCTTTACAGATTTAGGAATAGATTTGTCCCAAATAGTATTTAATAAAGAATATACGGCTCACCAGCAACTTAAAAAAAGTATATTTTTGAAATTGGTAATTATTATATGTTTTTTCTCTGGCTGTATTGTAGGAGGCCTTTTGTATAAGCTTTTTTATATAAAAACATTATTGTTTGCCTCAGGATTTCTTGTTTATATAATCTGGTATGACAGGATTCTGTACAGGTATTATTTTTTAAGAAAACTCAGATAGATGTTTAATTAATTTTGACATATTCTGTACCTGCCTTAAATGAATTTAAAATTTTTGTAAAAAGGCTCAATAAAAAACTCCCCCGGCAGTTAGTCAGGGGAGGTTGCTCTCAGATCAAATAAATAATGAAAGGATATTTCAAGATCTGATTACACATCGTCAAAATTTGTTAGGTTGTATAATCCATAGTTGACTAAAGATTAATATCTCCAATAAGTATCAGCTTATCGGATGATTTTTTGCAAAAGTATACATTTTACACCATATGGTGAAATATAATTTAATGAAATATCTGTAAAGCATAACACTATCTCCGCTTTGCCAAATGTTTTAAAATCAAATAAAAAGCTCCTCAGACACGATGCCTGAAGAGCCTATTTACAAATTAAATTATTTCTTATTTCCCGAAAAAGATCTCATCCTGCTTCTGCTGCTCATTATAAATAAGCTGAAAGTTATCAGGCATATTCTGATAAAGAAGCTTCCATTGTTGGATCTTGGAATGCTTTTTAAAACTTTCCAGAGACCTTACAAACAGGTTTTCGATGACGGTTCTTACATAAGAATCACCGTTTCTGTAAATCCAGTCCATCAGTTTGATGTGATGCGCTACGATATAGATCTTAGATTCCTGCAGCATATCCTTCAAATAATTGATAGTAGCCTGAATAACACCGGCAAAGTTTTCCTGAACAGATAACTGTGTGATCTCATTTCGAAGTGGCGGATAGAAAAATTTTAAGTATTCAAAGGCTATTTTTTTATTGATAGCCTGCATTTGTACTTTCATCATAACTAATATTTTTCAGTACTTATCTTGCAGCTAAATGTGTACCAAAATTTACAGCATGGCAGCAATTATAAAAACTCCTATGATCACAGCAATGTGAGTAAGTAATACCTCTGTATTATGCCTGTTAGTCGTTGTTTTCCATGTTTTCCAGTCGGAAATTCTTCTGATTTTTGTTTTCATAACCTGTTGATTTTGAATTGTTTTAATTTTTATACAAAATGTGCGTTTGTAATAAAACACATGAAAAATGTAATAAAAACTTTATATTCCGTGATTATAAATCTGCTTGGAGTAAATCTGCTGTAAATCCTTTGAAATATGGCTGAAAATCAGTTTTCTGTATTCTCTACTGCAGAAAGATGTAAAATTGTCCAAAGAATAAATGAAAATTCCTTCTACTGCATTTTTTAAAGCAGTATCGCCTTCTGTGTAAATTTTGTCCATCTTTTGAAGGCTTTTAAATAAAATATTTCTGTCATTTTGGCGGATCATACTTTTGATACAGTCTGTAAAAGTACGGATCACAGTGTATGGGTTTCCTGGAGTACTTTCTGTAAGATCATTTTCAAAGTCGGGAATAATCTCGGTGATTTCCTGGACGGCTTCTGAATAGTTCATATGATTAATGATTTTGGTCTAAAAGTTTAATGATGGCTCCAAAGATGAAAATGGTCAGGAAGGCCATGAATAGCATATGGTAAGGTTTCAGCCATTTCGGAGTTTCCGGACCTTTGCTTTTTAATCTTCTTAACTTGTCGATGCGGTTTAAGGTATTCAAGTCCATATTATATATTTTGAAAATAATGAAGCGAATGGTGTTCCTTTGAAAGTGAATATTATTTAATTAATTTTAAATCAATTAATTATGTGTTTTTATGTGAATTTCCAAAGCCGGAAAAACCTGTCAAAATGATAAGGTCTTTATCAGAATGAAATGAAGAAGCTTATTTTGCAGATGGAGCAGATTATTTAAATATTTTTTAACAGCACGCAAAACTTAATGTTATATCAGCTTTTGGCTTTTGGAAGTATTTTATTTGTATGATGGAAAGAATAGAATGAATATCTTTGCACTCCAAATTATTCAGGACATGTTTTCAAAAATTATAGTACACCGAGTAGGAAATAAAATCAACGGAGAATCTTTAACGCTGTCTCAGGAAGAGCTGAAGCTGGAAGAAGGAATGGCAGAACTGCTTGAAGATTATTTTTTAGGTTCTTTTAAATCAGAAGAAACCTTCAATTTTTACAGTGACACATATCTGGTCAATAATCCGGTTTACAGTTCCGTATCCGAAATCTTTGAAGACAAAGCCAAATTCCTTTGGGAATCTGAAAATATTGCAAAACACCTTTTTGAAGCGGCTGAAAACCCAAGAGTTCAGGGCGGAGAACTGTTTATTGTACTTTTTGAAGAAGAAAGTGACCGACCGGATAAAGTAGACAAGATCGGAATCTTTAAAACCGAAAAGAGAGAATCTTTCCTGAAAATTTCTCCTCAGGCAGAAACTTTTGACATAGAAAAAGATCAGGGAATAGGTCTGTCCAAAATAGATAAAGCAGCTTTGATCTATAACAATAATAAAGAGACCGGATATGTACTTTCTGTTGTGGACAACAACAAAAACGGAGATATGTACTACTGGTTTGAAGATTTCCTGAAAGTAAAACAGCGTGACGACGAATATTTTCACACCCAGGAAGCCCTGATGGTTTATAAAGACTATATCACAAAACAGCTTCCGCAGGAATTTGAAGTTTCCAAAGCAGATCAGGCAGATTTCTTAAATAAATCTATTAATTTCTTCAAAGAAAAAGAAGAATTTAAGCTGGATGATTTTGCCAATGAAGTATTGGGAGACCAGCACGTCATTGAAAGTTTCGTGAATTTTAAAACCGATTACGAGCAGGATATGCAGGTGAATATTGCTGAAGAATTCCCAATCAGTGAAGCTGCTGTAAAGAAAACCCAGCGCCATTTTAAAAGCATTATTAAACTTGATAAAAACTTCCATATCTATATCCACGGTGACAGGCAGAAGCTTGAAATGGGTGAGGACGACAAGGGAAAATATTACAGACTTTATTTCGAGAAAGAAGTTTAACAGGGAAAAGTCCGTTAAAGAATAATATCATAACTTTATCTCGCACCGCAAAATAAAAAAGTTATGAAATTTATGATCATTTTCTGGGCACTTTATATGCTTTTTTTCTGCATACCGTTTCCGATCTTTATTTATATGATGACTTCGGAAATAACAACAGAACCGAGAAATACATTGGCCGTGAGCTATGTATATCTCGGTTTTTCTTTGTTGATATGGCTGTATGTTTTAATTTTTCTGATCAATAATCTTCTTATTAAAACATTTAGGGAAAAAAATACCATCAGTCATATTGTAAAGAACGGAATTCCAAGGGAAGCGGAAATTACAGACTATAAGCCTGTAAAATCTAATCCCGAGACCAATATCAATCTCATCCAAATTGTGCTTTCTTTTCAGAATCTCAGCAATACACTGATCCGGCATGAAATGATGTTCTATGATACAAAACCTCAGGAAAAAAGATTTGATGTTGGAAAAACGGTTAAAATCCTCCTGAATCCCGATACTTCAAAAGAACCCTATTTTATTCTAAGCGGGGCACAGACCAAATTTAAAGTTAGAAATATGATCTTGAGGATCCTAATTGTGTTTTTAATGATTGCTTATGTCACAGGACTTTACGGTTATTTTTACCTCAGGGAATCATTCGATTTCGGATGGAGGTTCCTTACCTTCATGCATCCGGTTATTTTCAGCGGGATTATGTTTCTTTTAACTCTATTGGTCTATAAGCTGATCGTTGGAAAACTTTTCAGGAACAAAAAAGAAGAGCAGATTCTGTTTGCCGGAAGAAGTGCTCAGGCAGAAATCATCAGCGTCAGTCAAACCGGGTTGACGGTGAATGATCAGCCCCAGATTATGTTCCGGGTTAGATTTAAAGATTTTAAAGGAATGGAGCACATGGGCACCTACAAAAAAATTGTACGGCTTCTTGATCTCTCATCTGTTCCAAAACAAGGAACCGTCGAAATCTTTTACCATGAAAAGGACCCTAAGAAAATAACGATACCGGGAATTTAGACTACCGGGAAAAATGACAAATAACCCGGATTAAATAAAAAAGCGGATTGGCCAATTTGCTTTCTCCGCTATTATTTTCTTATTTACTCTTTCTCCTGAAAAACAGTGCTCTCCCGTACTCATAATTCATTCTGGCGATATTCAGCACAGAAATTCCCTGAGGGCATTCCACTTCACAGGCTTCTGTATTGGAGCAGTGCCCGAAAAGTTCATGATCCATCTGGCTGACCATATTCAGGACACGTTCGCTTCTTTCCTCTTTACCCTGAGGCAGAAGGACCATATGAGTGATTTTCGCAGAAGTGAATAAGGCGGCACTTCCATTTTTGCAGGTGGCTACACAGGCACCACACCCGATACAGGCCGCAGCATCAAAAGCTTCTTCAGCAGCTTGGTGGGTAACGGCAATAGCTGTTGCATCAGGAGCCTGACCTGTATTCACCGATACAAATCCGCCTGAAGAAATAATTCTGTCAAAAGCAGTACGGTCTACTTTAAGGTCCTTTTTTACAGGAAAAGCCCCTGCCCGGAAAGGTTCGATTAAAATAGTTTCCCCATCTTTGAAAGACCGTAAGTGCAGCTGACAGGTCGTTGTGTTCCTCAAAGGTCCGTGAGCAATTCCGTTGATCATCATACCGCACTGTCCACAGATCCCTTCACGGCAGTCGTGATCAAATTCTACGGGTTCATCGCCTTCTGTAATGAGTTTTTCATTTAAAGTATCCAGCATTTCCAGGAAAGACATGTGAGGATTCAGTTCTTTCAGATCGTAACTGACCAGTTTTCCTTCACTCTTTCTGTCTTTCTGTCTCCATATCTTAAGATGTAAATCCATAATTTCTGTTTTTATTTGTAGCTTCTTACACTCGGCTGTATTTCTTCAAATATCAGCGGTTCTTTGATCAGTTCCGGTTCAGTGCTTTCGCCTTTCCAGGCCCAGGCAGAAATAAACTGATATTCGGCATCATTTCTTAATGCTTCCCCGTCCGGAGTTTGAAACTCTTCCCTAAAGTGCGCGCCACAGGACTCATTCCGGGTTAAGGCATCATAGCACATCAGTTCACCAATCTCAAAATAATCGGCCACACGGCCTGCTTTTTCCAGTTCTGAATTCATTTGGCTTCCCTGTCCTGAAACCCGTACATCTCGGTAAAACTCCTGTTTTAATTTTCTGATTTCTTCTATTGCATATTTTAATCCTTCTTCATTTCTTGCCAGACCACAATAATCGTATAAAAGCTTTCCTAAGGTCTTATGGAAATAATCGACTGTTTTGGTTCCTTTGATATTGATGAAACCCTGAATCTGTTCTTTCACTGCTGTTTCTGCTGCTTCAAATTCAGGAGCATCCGGTGAAATTTTTCCGGTATGGATTTCATCGGCCAGATAATTAGCAATCGTGTAAGGAGCAATAAAATAGCCATCTACAGAAGCCTGCAGAAGTGAATTGGCTCCCAGTCTGTTGGCTCCGTGATCTGCAAAATTAGCTTCTCCTAAAGCAAAAAGTCCCGGAATAGTGGTCATCAGTTCATAATCTACCCAAAGCCCGCCCATTGAAAAGTGAGCAGAGGGCGAAATCATCATGGGCTCATTATAAGCATTATACCCTGTGATTTTAAGGTACATATCAAATAAATTTCCGTATTTCTCCTGAATTTTTTCCTTTCCCTGTTCTCTGATCGCTTTTGAAAAATCAAGATAAACAGCATTTTTCAAAGGCCCGATTCCAAAGCCTGCATCGATTCTTTCTTTGGCAGCACGGGAAGAAATATCTCTCGGAGCAAGGTTTCCAAAAGCAGGATACCGGCGTTCCAGATAATAATCTCTTTCGTTTTCCGGAATTTCATTGGGGGGCCTGGTTTCACCAGCTTTTAAAGGAACCCAGATCCTTCCGTCATTACGCAATGATTCTGACATCAGAGTGAGTTTAGACTGATAATCTCCGGATTGCGGAAGGGAAGTAGGGTGTACCTGAATCCAGCTCGGGGAAGCCATCAAAGCACCTTTTTTGTGAGCCCGCCAGATGGCAGAACCGTTACATCCCATGGCCAAAGTTGACAGATAATAAATTTTGCCATACCCTCCGGTGGCGAGAACAACGGTATGCGCAGCATGTCTTTCAATGGCCCCGGTATCTAAATTTCTGACAATAATTCCTCTTGCTTTGCCATCGATCATGACCAGGTCAAGCATTTCATGTCTGGAATACAGCTGCACGGTTCCTTTTCCAACTTGCCTCATCAGTGCCTGGTAGGCTCCCAAAAGAAGCTGCTGTCCTGTTTGCCCTCTAGCATAAAATGTCCGGCTTACCTGAACCCCACCGAAAGAACGGTTGTTGAGATAGCCGCCATATTCGCGTCCGAAAGGAACGCCCTGCGCTACGGCCTGATCGATGAGGTTTAAAGAACATTCCGCCATGCGGTAAACATTCGCTTCACGGGCTCTGAAATCTCCGCCTTTCAGTGTGTCTACGAACATTCTGTACACGCTGTCACCGTCATTTTTATAATTTTTAGCAGCATTCACGCCACCTTGTGCAGCTACAGAGTGGGCTCTTCTCGGACTGTCCTGGAAACAGAATGATTTTACATTGTAGCCCATTTCGCCCAGGGAAGCGGCAACAGAACTTCCTGCAAGTCCGGTCCCCACGACAATAACGTCTAATTTTTTACGGTTGGCCGGATTGACGAGCTTAGCTTTCTTTTTATAGTTGTCCCATTTTTGTTCCAATGGGCCCTGAGGTATTTTTGAATTTAACATCATAACTTTTCTGTTTAACGGGCAGTAAAAAATACGTAAACCGGCATCAGCGCAAAACCTATACTGATAATGACTGAGTAGACCATTCCGGCAGTTTTGAACCATTTCACAAACTTAGGGTGATATAGCCCCAGCGTCCGGGCTGCACTGTGAATTCCATGGATTAAATGATAGCATAAAGCTCCCATTGATATTACATAAATGATAACATACCACCATTCTCTGAAAACCGTTACAACCAGAATATACAGATCTTTATTTCCGTTGTTGTCCAGCGGTGGGGTCCCAAACTTATAGACATACCAGAAGTTCTGAAAGTGGATCACCAGGAAGATCAGGATAAAAGTTCCTAAAATTCCCATATTACGGGAATACCATCTACTGGCTCTTCCTCGTTTTTCCGACTGGTAACTGCCTCCTGACTTTTTATTTTTTAAGGTAATGATTAATCCGTCTGCTGCATGCAGAATAATACATGCATACAGAACATATGAAACCATTTTGATCAGAATATTTCCCGACAGAAAATGCGAATAGGCATTAAACTGCAGGTGCGCCTGCTCCGGTGGAAGAAACAGCTGGAGGTTTCCCAAGAAATGGATCAACAGGAAGAAGCTCAGGAATAATCCTGTAAGGCACATCAGCATTTTTCTTGACAAGGTTGACAGCATATTTTTTATTTAATGATTAATAATATCCTAAAACTTTCATCCACAGTCCTCCGACTACCATATAGATGATAAGTAAAACAATTCCGATTTCAAGCCCCCGCAGCCACCAGGCTTTCAGCTCTACATAGCCGCTTCCGTAGAATACTGGAGCCGGACCGTGGCCGTAATGGGTAAGCACCCCATAAATTGAACCCAGAAAACCAAGCATCATTGCCAGTAACATCGGTGGGATTCCTAAAGAAACACCAACCCCTAATAACGCTGCATACATCGCTGCCACATGGGCCGTTGCACTCGCGAAAATATAGTGACTGAAAAAGTATACGACAATAATAACCGGAAAGGCCACCTGCCAGCTTAATCCGCCAATTTTCACCTTGATAAGATCACTGAACCAGCCTATAAAACCGAGCTCATTCAAAGAACTGGCCATCATCACCAGAACAGCGAACCATACAATCGTATCCCAGGCTCCTTTTTCCCCTTTAATATCTTCCCAGGTCAATACGGAAGTAAGAAGCAACATAGTTAATCCAATGAAAGCTGTTGTAGTAGCGTCTATAGATAATGCTCCTCCAAATATCCAAAGGGCTAGCAGAATAAAGAAAGCCAAAAGCATCAGCCATTCATTTCTGGAAATAGGTCCCATTTCTTTTAATTTCTGAGCGGCCATTTTGGGTGCATCTCCTGTTTTTTTCAGTTCAGGCGGATACAATTTGTATAAAACCAATGGAACGACAAAGAAGGCAACCAATCCCGGAACAAAACCGGCAGCGGCCCATGACATCCACGTAATATTGATTCCTAAATTCGCAGCGAATTTTTGGCACATCGGGTTACTTGCAGTTCCGGTCAGGAACATAGATGAAGCGATGAGGTTCATATAATAACTGTTCAGGGTAAGGAAAGATCCCAGTTTTCTGTGGGTTTCCGGCTTCTCAGGAACAGAGTCAAAGCTTATAGCCATAGACTTCATAATAGGATAGATGATTCCGCCACCTCTTGCGGTGTTACTCGGAATAGCAGGAGCCAGGCATACATCTGCCAGTCCAAGGCCGTAGGCCAGTCCCAACGAGCTTTTACCGAAGATTCGGATGAATAAAAAGGCAATCCGGTTTCCCAGTCCGGTTTTGATAAATCCTCTGGCGATAAAGAATGAGATTCCGATCAGCCAGATCACCTTATCCCCAAATCCGGAAAGTGCTTTCGTGATGGATTTTCCTGCATCTCCGGGAGCGACTACCTGGGTAAGGGCTGTAAAAGCAATGGCCATCATGCACATAGTGCCCATGGGTGCGGCTTTAAGGATGATTCCTAAAATGGTTGCCGCAAAAATAGCAAACAGATGCCAGGCATTTTCAGCGACGCCTTCCGGAGCCGGAATAAACCATATGATCAGCGCAACGGCAAACGTTATCGCGATATTTGTGATATTAATTTCTTTCATGATCTATACATATTTAAGCGGTTAAAATCTACTCTGCACCTGGACAATGAACAGGTTGCTGTTGTATTGTGATGTGTTTTCTACCTGATGTTTGTAGCGGTCGAACTGTATGCCCAGCTGAATTCTTGCGCCATAATTTTTAAGAAATTCCAGTCCGAACATCGGAGTAATGGTCTGTCTTGGATTGGAATTCAGCCTGAAGTTGGTATCCAGATATTCATACCGGCAGGACAGTTCAAAAGCACTGAGGTTTTTATGATTGATTTCATAGCGTACATTCGGAAGAAAATAGGCTCCACGGATCAGATATTGGTCAGGATTGGAAGGTCTCAGTTCCGGATCAGCCGTGTTGTAAAGAACATGATTGGTTGCCTGTTTGGCTTCAAGCTGCATATCAAGACTCCATTTCGGATCAAACTGGATCAACGAGCTGAGGTCAACCCCTACGGCGTATACTTTTTTGCTTGAAACTTCACCGATTCCTCCGTTCAGGCCGAGATTGAAATTATACTTTTTAGACAGACCGAAAACCAGTCGCGTAGAATATTGCTTCCCATTATCATTGTCATTGATCTGATTTTTTCCGTTCCCATTGACGACCGATACAGCATACTGGAATGGAATTTTTCCCAACTGAAGCTGTCCTGTTGCTGAAAGTCCGATCTGGAAGCTTGTCCAGCCCAGTTTTCCGAATTCTGTATACTGATTGGACCAATCCAGAGACTTGATGATATCAATAGGATACGTCTCTTCAATTCCGAACCAAGGTCTGAACTGACCGACAGTAAAGGCTAATTTAGGATTGAAAGTATATTTCAGATATGCATTTTCCAGGACCCTGCTTTTGGGATCGTTTTTAAAATCAGCAAAATTGGCGAGTGCCACAACTTCTGTTCTTTTGCTGATTTGTGCACGTACCTGAACCCTCATGTATTTGAGCATAAAATTGTTACTGGTTCCTGATCCGTCCGCATGATGCAGGCCGTTCACATCAACATTTTCGGTCATACCTACAAGGTAGCGTGCCTGAAAAAGTCCTTTGATCTGAAGCACAGGGTATTTTACATGGTTTTCCTCGTATTTATCGGCGTGCAGTGAGTCCTGAATCTGCGCATTGGCTGAAAAGGCAGCCAGTAACACGCATACAAACAGGCTTCTCTTTTTTTGTAAAAAAAGGGTCATAGTACTTTTGTTTAATGATTATTTATTAAAGGTCCCGGGTATCTGAAGGGTACTTGCTCCAAATCATGGAATAGGCAGCAGCCACTTTATTTTGGGGATTTTACAGACTTTCCGTATATCGACCTCATAATTGATTCCGATTCTTAACAGGCAGTTAGGAGTGTAGATAATCAAAGGGAACTTTTTCATAATCGTGTTATTTAAAATTTAAATTCTATTGAAAATACTGTAAATAAAATTCAATATTTCCTAAATGTATTCATTATTTGGTGATATAAATTTAATAAATTTTGTTTAATTAACATCATTATTTCAGGTACTAATCCTAATTTATGCAATGAATCATGATCAGAAAATTAAACTTGATTTATTGCGAAATTTTTAGTATATTATAAATTGATCCTTTCAATCGATATTGAAAAACAATTGGATTGGGGCTGAAAAATCAGAGCAAATGAACCTAATTAATAGGGGATAACGGTGGTTAAGAGCTTCCGTGATTTAATACCACAAAGTAGTATGCCGTTAAAAAAATCGTTATATTTGATAGTTCAAAGAAATATATGAATTTTGTAGAGTGTCATGAGGAACCCATCCATATTCCTGGGTATATACAAAGTTTTGGATACCTGATTGGCATTGATGCAGAATCTCAATCCATCACCTTTTTCAGCCGGAATATTACGGATCTATTCAGAATCGGAAATGCGGAACAGCTTTTTGGAAGAAGCCTTGTGGATTTTTCTGAAATCTTCCGTACAGTTATTGATTCCGATCTTTATACTTCCCTGCAGGACTTTACAAGAAGAGAAAACGAGACCCATTTCGATAAAGTATTCATCGGTGGAAAAGAATATCATTTTTCTGTTTTCAGAAGTGGTAAACATATTTTCCTTGAATTTGAAGCGGTACTGGAGAATCCCAATAAGCGCATATCTAATAAGTATGACAATTTCTATGTTATAGATAATGAAAAGGATCTTTGGGAACAATTGCTAAGTACACTTTCTAAGATTGTAAATTATGACCGGATGATGGTTTATAAATTTATGATGGACGGTTCGGGAAAAGTGATTGCGGAAAGAAGAAATGCTCATATGGAGAGCTATCTGGGACTTTATTATCCTGAATCTGATATTCCAAGGCAGGCCAGAGAGCTTTATTTAAAGAAAAGAAAAAGAATCTTCAGTAATGTATATGCTGAAACAGTTCCGCTGATAAGCAGGACGGATGAAAATATTGATCTTACTTTTGTGGCTTCAAGAGGGATGTCGCCTATTCATGGGCAGTATATTAAGAATTCCGGAGCTTCTTCCAGTTTCAGTGTGTCTATTATTATTGAAGATCATCTTTGGGGTCTGGTTACGTGCCAGAATTCGGAGGCCAAGCATATTGATCTTGAAGACAGGGTACAGGCAGGAATTTTCACGGCTCTGGCTTCCAATGCCTATTCATCATTTAAATCTAAAAATGAACTGAAATACCGTCTGGAACTGAACGAAAAATCGTCACAGCTGAAAGCAGAGTTTTTGAAACATAATAATCTTTTTGATTCTCTCGCAGACAATAAAGGAAAGATCAGAAAGCTGCCTGAGGCAGATGGTTTAGCCATTATTTCAGAAGGGAATACGGTGACTGTTGGAGTGGTTCCTGAAAACAGGATTATTGATGCCATTGCCCATTGGGCTCTTGAGAACACTGCTGATAGCATTTTTGTAAGCAGAAGTTTCCTTAAAGATTATGGAAAGGAACTGGGGCTGGATGAAAATGCAGCAGGAATCATTATTTATTTTATTGAGAGGAGCAAAAAAGAAATGCTGATCTGGTTCCGTAAAGAGTTTGATGAACATATCGACTGGGCCGGCAATCCTGAGAAAAAAATAGAAGTATTAGTGCAGGACGGTAAGGAAATACAGATTATTTCACCAAGAACTTCTTTCCAGATTTTTACAGAGAATATCAAAGGAAACTCCAAGAGGTGGAATTCCAGAGATATCGTTTCGGTACAGGCTGTCCGCGATGTGATCCTGGAAACCTCGCACAAACAGTACAACGCGATCAAAGCGCTGAATAATGAACTGAGAAAGGTAAATGAAGAGCTTGATAGTTTTTCATATACGATTTCTCACGATCTTGGAACACCTTTGACGGTGATGAAGCTGAATGCACAGATGCTGCTTTCTAATTTTGATGAAACGGAAAAAAATAAAAATAAGCTGAATTCTATTGTTGAAGAAATCGACAATATGGCAGAAATGATGCATGATGTACTGCAGCTCAGCCGTGCCAAACATAGCGAGATAGAGCTGGAACGCCTGAAGCCTCTGAATATGATTCAGAAGATATCACAAAATGCAAAGATTACCTTTGATAGCCCGAAAAGTATAATCACTATTAATGACTGTCCCGATGTACTTGCAGATAAAACAATGCTTCATCAGGTATTTTTAAACATCATCAATAATGCCGTAAAATATTCATCTCATCAGGAAGAACCGGCAGTGGAAATCCGGGGAACTGAAGAAAGTAATGCTGTTGTATACAGAATTTCAGATAACGGCATTGGAATTCCCGAGCAGGAAAAGCATAAAATGTTCAAGATATTCAACAGGATGGATAACGCTAAAACATTCAAAGGAAATGGAGTAGGACTGTCTATAGTGCACAGGATTATGAAGCGTATCGGAGGAAATGTGGATTATGAGAGCAATAAAGAGGGAACTTGTTTTATTTTAACGTTCAAAAAACCGTAAATTTGGGAAACTTTAAAACCTTATTTTATGGTATCAGAGTATCTTAAGCAAAATACAGCGGAATATCACGATGCTGCGGAGAAACTTTTCAATTCTGAAAAAATTTTTAATAAGACCTTCACACTGGAAGATTATAAAAAGATCATCAATACAAATTATCTGATGCTTCTTCACAGTGAAGATAAAATATTCAGAAGTCTTTCTGACAAATATTCGGAAAAACTTCAGCTCAGCCACAGGAAAAAGCTTTCTCTTATCGAAAAGGATCTTAAAAGTCTTTCTCTGGAAAATCAGAATGCTTCCCATCATTTGGAGTTTAATAACGAACATGAAGCTCTGGGAGCAATGTACGTAATCGAAGGTTCTACTTTAGGGGGAAATGTGATCGCCAAACAGCTTTCTAAAACAGAAGGTTTCGATGAGGTAACCTTCAATTTTTTCGGATGCTACCAGGAAAATACAGGATCGATGTGGAAAAACTTCAAAGAGGTTTTAGATACTGAAGTTACCGAGGAAAATTACAATGAAGTTCTGTCGGGAGCAAAAAAACTCTATACGTTTTTACTGAACGTCAATTAATTTCAGCGAAGCTTAATTAAATTCCTGAAAAATTGCCCACATTTTCAGGAATTGTTAAATTTGGGCGTTTCAATTTTTAGACTAAACTAAAAAATAATTTAAAAAAAGTATACAATATGAAAGTAACTGTAGTAGGTGCAGGCGCTGTAGGAGCAAGCTGTGCAGAATACATCGCAATGAAAAACTTCTGTTCAGAAGTAGTTTTAGTAGACATTAAAGAAGGATTTGCTGAAGGTAAAGCAATGGATTTGATGCAAACTGCATCGCTTAACGGATTCGATACAAAAATTACCGGAACAACAGGAGATTACAGCAAAACTGCAGGTTCTCATGTAGCAGTAATCACTTCAGGTATTCCAAGAAAGCCTGGAATGACAAGAGAGGAACTGATCGGTATCAACGCTGGTATTGTGAAAGAGGTTACTGAAAACTTAGTGAAAAATTCTCCGGAAGTTATTATCATCGTAGTTTCTAACCCAATGGATACTATGGCTTACCTTGTACACAAAACTTCAGGTCTTCCTAAGCATAAGATCATCGGAATGGGTGGTGCACTGGATTCTGCAAGATTCAAATACAGATTGGCTGAAGCATTGGAAAGCCCTATCTCTGACGTGGACGGTATGGTAATCGCTGCACACAGTGATACAGGAATGCTTCCATTATTAAGCAAAGCTACAAGAAACGGTGTTCCTGTAACGGAATTCTTAAGTGATGAGCAACAAAAATATGTAATCGAGGAAACCAAAGTAGGAGGGGCTACATTAACTAAATTACTAGGAACTTCAGCCTGGTATGCCCCAGGTGCAGCAGTTTCTGTGATGGTTCAGGCAATTGCTTGCGACCAGAAGAAAATGATCCCTTGTTCTCTAATGCTTGAAGGTGAATACGGACAAAATGATATCTGCTTAGGTGTTCCGGCTATCATCGGGAAAAACGGAGTAGAGAAAATTGTGAACGTAACGCTTACTGCAGATGAGCAGTTGAAGTTTGCTGAAGCAGCGAATGCTGTAAGAGAGGTGAACGGAGATCTTAAATTTTAATAAGATTTAATTTTATATATGACTCAGCGCGGCCGAAGGCCGCGCTGAGCTTTTTTATTACAGAGTCCAATACTTTATTTATTACTTGTGTTTACTTATAAAATTCCAAACAGCATTTACAAATTCCCTGTTTTTCTCATAATACAAAAGATGTCCTCCATCAATAGAAACGACTTTCTGATTGGGGAACTGAAAAGTTTTGTAATGTTGTGTTCCTACGGCTTTATCTTTTTTTCCGGTGATAATTAATACAGGAACATGAATGTCTTTTGTGACCGGCGCATGATCGGTATAATATTCCGGAAAGTCTTTAGGTTTTGAGATCACGGCCATACCAAAATCTATGATTCTAGGATGAAGGGAATCTATTTTGTCCATCTGTTTAATGGTTTCGATATCTTCGGTGAGAAATTTATACCCGATTCTTTTCTTCCTCAATGCTACACTTATTTTTGAAAGTTCCCCAGAAAGGCTGTCTTCAGGAACAGCTTTATTGGGTTGTTTAAGAAGACTGTTTCCATATTCGATCTGTTCTTTCACAGATTCGTTATTCAGAAAATGGAGAGTAATATTAGCCAGGATCAATCCTTTTGTATGCTGAGGATACTTTTTAGCATAATTTACAGCGATAATTCCTCCAAAAGAATGGGCAAGAAGAAAAACTTTATCAAGCTTCAGATACTGCCTCAGCTCTTCAATATCCTGAACCATGACATCCAGATGATAATTTTCAGATTTTCCTGACTCACCGGATCCCCGCTGATCCATATATATAATCTGCATATTTTTTTCCAGAGCTCCTCCTCCTAAAAGTTCAAATGACGGATATCCCTGTCCCGGACCTCCCGGAACGTAGATACAGGCTTCTCCTTTTCCGGAGATTTTGTATTTAACCCTGACATGGTCAGAGGTTTCAAAAAAGCTTTCGGAGCTGCTTTCCTGTGCTGAAATAAAAGTCACAGAGATAAATATAAATAAGAGTAAATGAATGATTTTCATATGATAATAACAGTTAAAGAATCATATTTATTACTTCAGATAAATTAAGAAGCGAATATATAAGTTTCTATAAGAATTTGGCCAAAAATAAAACGCATCGGATAAAATGCGTTTATATCAATAAGTATTATCTGTATGAAAATTCAGCTAAAAGATTTTCTAAATTCCAGCGGCGAAAGATTAGTTTTACTTTTAAATAATTTACTGAATGATTGAGGGTGTTCAAAACCTAAGTCATAAGCAATTTCACTGATCGACAGTTGGGTAGTAGATAATTTCTCCTTTGCCTTCCCGATCAGTTTTTCGTGAATATGCTGTTGGGTATTCTGGCCGGTAAGAACTTTTAGGAGACCGGTTAGATAACCTGGGGATACATTCAGTTGATCTGCAATATACTGTACACTTGGAAGCCCCTTGGTGATAAGACTTTCGCTGTTGAAATAATCAGCAAGAAGTGTTTCCAGAGAATCCAGAATTCTGTGGCTGGAAATTTTGCGGGTGATAAATTGGCGCTGATAGAAACGTTCCGAATAATTGAGTAATGTTTCGATCTGTGAAATAATAATATTCTGGCTGAATGTGTCAATGTTAGAATGGTATTCCTGATGAATATTCTGAACAATATTACTGATGACATTCTCTTCTTTTTCCGATAAGAATAAAGCCTCATTTACCGAATAATCAAAGTATTCATAATTTTGTATAGTTTTTGCCAAAGGAGTGTGCCAGAGAAAATGGGGATGAATAAGCAAGATCCATCCCGTATGTTTTGCAATAGAATCCGGATTTCTTTTAACGCTGAAAACCTGCCCCGGAGCCATAAAAAACATAAACCCTTCATCAAAATCATATTGCTGCTGACCATATTTTAACCGTTACAGAATGTCCTCTGCCTGTCAGTTCTTTGGTCAGCGGTTTGCTGATATTTCCTAATGAACCTGTTACGATAATTTTCATTTTGACTTTTTTTGTTGAAGCAAAATTCAGTAATTGTCAAAAAATTGATGTGGCCGAATCCGCTTTTCCCTTAGCCAAATCTAAGCAGTAATAATTCTCAAAAAAAAGAGCGGTAAAAGCCGCCCTCATTTATCTAACAATAATTTCTCTTTAAAAATAAACACATCCACATCCGGTTTCCCAGGGCTGACATAAACGTTGTGGCTCATTGCAGCCACCGCCAGGGTTTCCACCACCGTCGGATCTGTAGCAGGTTCCGTTGCTGCAATAGTAAGATCCACTGGTAGGAGGACAGTTTCCTTCTATATCACACAATGCATAGGCAGTATCACCTCCGCTTATAATTCCCAACTGTTTTCTTGTTAATTTCTTTAGTTTTTTCATAGCAGTTAATATTTTTTAATTTGTTTATTACTAAGATATGAAATTTTAATACACGCAGATGTGATTTAAAGAATATTATTTTAAACTTAAATAAGAAGCCGGATATATGATAACAAAAACTGCGGGAAAAGCTTCTTTCTTTTCCCGCAGTGAATAACCGTACGTAAAAAATTACGCATTCATCATACTAAAAGCTCCTTCGGAACCTGCAAAAAAGTTGCTGTACAGAACTTCTGTATTTCCCACACGGATTTCGTAGATATCATTAATAAGGGCATTGACAAAGCTTTCCGCTACCTCCGAAGCAGGAATGCCATTTTCTTTACCCCCGATCTCTGCTGAAAAATCTGTATCGACAAGTGGCGGCATCAATTCGAAAACTTTAACAGATGTGGCTTTTGCCAGTTCATGCCTTAATATTTTGGTGTAAGAATGGAGAGCTGCTTTAGAATCTGAATAAGTAGGAACATGGGAGCCTGGGGCAAATGCTACAATAGAAGAAACATTCACAACTGCGGCATTTTCCTGCTGTTTAAGGAGAGGAAGCAACTTTTCGGTCAGACGGATGGGTGCAAAATAATTGGTTTCAAATTCAGAGACTGCCTTGCTGTAAGTGTCTGAGGTGTCCGAAATAGTATAGGCATACGCATGTCCGGCATTGTTGATCAGAATGTTCAGTCCGCCGAAATTCACTTTAATTTCTTCGAGGAGACGGTTTACATCTTGCTCATTGGTAATGTCAGCCTGAATAGTAAAGATATTTTCGAGTCCTTTTGCTGCCGCATCAAGCTTTTCTTTATTTCTTCCTGCAATAATAATTTTGTTAGATGTGTTCAGTGCTTTTGCAATTTCTAATCCGATTCCTGAGCCTCCGCCAGTAATTAAAATCGTGTTGTTGGTAATGTTCATGACATTTTAGTATTAAATTAATAAGTATTTTATATTGTACTAAATAGTACATAATTGAATAAAAAATTTTATTTTAATATTTTAAGATTCATTTCAAGAATGCTTCTAAGAATTTCCGGTGAGCTTTCCATTCTTCTCGTAACATGAATTCCGTTCCATAAATTACTCAGATGCCAGCCTATAATTTCCGGATCTTCAGTGCTGGTGATCTGTCCGTTTTTTTGTGCAGTTCTGATGGTTTCTGTAAACAGAGCCTGTAGTTTTTTCAGCAATCGGGCAGTGATTTTTTTAATTTCATGATCTTTCTCTGAAAGCTGTACCAAAGCATTTCCCAGATAGCAGCCCCGTTCCTTATCACAATCGGAAGCTTCAGAAAGACTCAAAAAGAACTGTCTGATGAATTCTACTTTGTCCTCAGATGCTGCAATGCTTTCTGATAGCTTTTTATAAAAATAGTCTGAAAACTGAGTGATCGACCGGATATAGAGTTCCCGCTTTCCACCTTTGAAGGCAAGATAAAAACTGCCTTTCCCGATACCCATAGCGCAGAGCAATTCATCGGCAGAAGCGGTATCATAGCCTTTGTCTCTGAAAACTTCAGTTGCTTTTGCAACAGCTTCCTGCTCATCAAATATTTTAGGTCTTCCTGCCATTGGGATTATTTATGGAACAAAGGTATATAATTGTACTATTTGGTACAAAATAAAAAAATCAATATGCTTTATAGTTTCTGTCGATTATAAAGTAAAAATGAGTTATGTTATAAATCTAAAGTCATAAATACAGCAGTTTCCTCCGGATTTTCGTAGAGCCTTGTATTGATTCCCGTAATACTGAATCCCATTCTCCTGTAAAACTGAATGGCCGGATAGTTGGTATTCTGTGTTTCAAGCTCAATGATTCTGCAGTTTAAATGTCTGGCTTCCCGGACAGCATTTTTGATCAGCTGGGCTCCGGCTCCGTTTCTTCTGGACTTTTCGCTGATCAGAATATTCTCAATGTAGAAGCTGTTGTTCCATGTTATGTGTTCGCAGATAATCCAGCCAATCAATTCATTACCTTCAAAAGCTCCGAAAGAATGTCCTTTTTCAATGATTGCATTAAGTTCTTTAAGCTCATCTGAATGGGTTTCCCAAATCTTGGTATAGGATAAAGATTTTTCTTTTAATATAAATTCAAAAGAGCCGCCATATTCAACAAAAGAAATGGACAGGATCTTGTTTGTAGCATATCCGTTAAGTCCCCAGCGAAGTGCGGGATTTTCAGTCAGTTTTTCTAATTTTTTTATTTCCATGGAAATAGGCAACGTGATTGGTTTATTGAATTTCTGTACAGATTTCTACTAAATAATGATCAGGATCTTTGATATAGGCCACTTTCTGTCCCCAAGGTTTTACTACAATATCTTCATAAAGAGCGGCTCCGTTTTTAACGGCTTTTTCTACAAGGTTTTCAACATCAGCTGTTGTGAATCCCAATTCGATACCGAAAGGTTTTTCTTGAGATCTGGAAGATAAAAATCCCTGTTTTATAGTAGAGCTGGCCAGCTGTATGGATGCAAAAGAAAGACTGGTTTCTCCGGTAAGAAGTTCTCCGTAATCTTTTTCAGGGGTGATAAATTTAATCGGCATATCAAATGTCTGGTGATAAAAACTCATTGATTTTTCCACATCTTCAACATATAAAATAACGTATTTGAATTTGATCATAATAATCGTTTATTTTTTATTTAAAATATATTCTTCGTCGGTGATCAGCTCCACAGAAGGACCGTTCCGCGGATAATATTCCATTCCTCCGAAATGCCCGAAGTGAAACTGATATTTCTGTCCCAGTTGGCGGACTTTGTTTCCAAAAGTATTGATATCGACATTTTGAACTGTATTTTCCATCTGTCTTCCATTGGAGAAAAAAAACATCAGGTTGGAATGCTGTTTAAAATCACAATGATAATAATAAAACACCTGAATATTTTCTTCATTGCATATCCGGATCAGATCATTGATCAGGTCATTTTTGTTTGCTGCCGGCAGATTGCAGTCAATTCTGACAGAAAGGTTTTCAGCATTGTTTTTCTTGAAATCGGAACCGGTAATCTGAATAAACCGATGCTTTATAGTCTCATAATTTTTCTTTTCCGGTCTGAACATTATGCCTGATTTTACTTCAAAAGGCATTTGCGTCAGGACTGCATTATGGTGAACCAGCAGCTTTTCTATTTCCGAAACAAACTGGAAATGCTCATCAAAAAGAGTATAATCACCTGTTGAGATCAATAACTGGTTCTCATTGATCTTAACATCTAAATACATCCTTTTAAAACGCAAATGTAACTCCTCCAGTTTTTGGATGAGCCTTTCGGGATGATCTACTGAAACCTGAGCTACTAACTCAGCCGGATTGTCAGCATGCCCTCCAAATCCTTGGAAAAATTTGAAAAACTGGAAACTGTATATATTTTCCGGGAATTTAAAATACCAATATACTCCTAAAATCATTTCTGCACTTATTGGTTTAACACGGTTCTCAAATTTAAAGAAAATTTCACACTCCAAAACTTTCAAAACCCGTAAATTTGTGGTCAACAAAAATTTACTAGATGCTTAGGAAAATTTCAATTGCGGCAGCGGCTTTATTGTCCGTGATTACAATCAATGCTCAGAAGAACAAAAACTCTCAATTAGAAAGACCAAAATTAGTCGTAGGATTAGTGGTAGACCAGATGAGGTGGGATTATCTGTACCGTTTTTACAGTAAATACGGAAACGATGGTTTCAAGAGACTCCTGAATACCGGATACTCTTTAAATAACGTTCATATCAACTATGTACCTACTGTTACGGCTTTGGGACATACGAGCATCTATACGGGTTCTGTACCAGCTATCCATGGTATTGCCGGGAACGACTGGACGGATAAAGAAACGGGTAAAAATGTGTACTGTACAACAGATGAAAACGTTCAGCCTGTAGGAACATCCAATACAAAAGTAGGAAGTCATTCTCCAAAAAACCTTTGGTCCACTACGGTAACAGACGAATTAAGACTGGCTACCAATTTTCAGGGAAAAGTAATCGGGGTTTCATTAAAAGACCGTGCTTCCATCCTTCCGGCGGGCCATACTCCGAACGGAGCCTTCTGGTTTGATGACAGTACCGGAAACTTTATTACAAGTACCTGGTATATGAATGATCTCCCTCAGTGGGTGAAATCTTTCAATTCCCAGAACCTGCCTGAAAAATTAGTGGCAAACGGCTGGAATACTTTGCTTCCAATCAATCAGTATACAGAAAGTTCCCCAGACAATTCTTCATGGGAAGGACTGCTGGGAAGTGCAAAGACTCCTGTTTTCCCTTACAGCAATTTAGCACAGGATTACCAGGCTAAAAAAGATAATATCCGCTACACACCTTTCGGAAACACGCTGACGTTGAAACTGGCGGAAGCTTCCGTAGAAGGTGAAAAATTAGGAAGTGATCAGATTACCGACTTTTTAGCGGTTAACCTTGCTTCTACAGATTATGCAGGTCATAAATTCGGTCCGAATTCTATTGAAGTAGAAGATGTTTATTTAAGACTGGATCAGGATCTTGCTCAGTTTTTCAGCTACCTGGATTCAAAAGTAGGAAAAGGAGAGTATACTGTTTTCCTTTCTGCTGATCACGGTGGAGCTCATTCTGTAGGATTTCTGAAAGAACATAAAATTGCTACAGGATTCTTTGGAGAAGGAATGGAAAAAGATATCAATCAGAAGCTGAAAGATAAATTCGGAGTCGATAAGCTGATCAATGCAGTAGACAACTATCAGATCTATTTTGACAGAAAGCTGATGCAGGATCATAAAATTGAACTGGATGACCTGAGAAATTTCACGATCAAAGAACTGCAGAAAGACCCTACTGTTTTGTACGCAGTATCTGTAGATGAAGTTCAGGAAGCTACTATTCCCGAGCCGATCAAGCAGAGAATCATTAACGGAATCAACAGGCAGAGAAGCGGAGATATTCAGCTGATCTCTCACGATTCCATGCTTCCTCCATACTCTAAAACAGGAACTACTCACAGTGTATGGAATTCTTATGATGCACACATACCATTGATCTTTATGGGGTGGGGAATTCAGAAAGGAGAAAGCAATAATGCTTATAACATGACTGATATTGCACCAACCATTTCATCATTACTGAAAATTCAGTTCCCGAGCGGAAATATAGGAAATCCGATTACGGAAGTTATTGGAAGATAAAATCACAAAAAAGCATTCTGAAAGGAATGCTTTTTTTTATTATCCATTTTCCTGTCCTAGATAAGTTGACAAAAAAACTCGCAGAATTTCTGCGAGTTTTTGTTTCTGATGAATTGAAATTATTCTTCCTCTTCAGGATTATCTTCCTCTTCTTCGTCCTCATACTGTTCCAGGTAATAAGTGAAACTGAAGTCTTCTGTCTCATCTTCTGCATCTTCAAGAGTTGTCAGAAGATCTTCAAAGATCTCAAGCTGGTCTACTGTCATATTCACAAATTCAATGTGAAACGGCAGCTCCAATCCTCCGGTAATGATATCAGAAAGTGCATCAAGATTATCTCCAAAACCTTCAGGAAGACTAACTTTTTCCTTTAATTGGGTGTAAAAATCTTCATAGTCGCCTATGTTTGTAAAATCGATATATATTGTCTTCATATTCTTCTTTTTCTTAATTTATTTTAGTCATTGCGAGGAGCGTAGCGACGAAGCAATCTAAAAAACATCCATGATATTTTCGATTTCGTTGGTTAAATCTCTCCACTCAAGGTTTATTGAATTTATTAGATCTAATTTTTTCTGTCTTGAGCCGGCTTTGATTTGCTTTTCCCGGAAAATAGCATCTCCTATTTCCTGGAAAGATTCCCAATAGACGAGTACATATAATTTATATCTTGATGTGAAACTTTGTTCGTAATACATGTCTTTATGCTGTTGGATACGTTTGGGCAGGTTTGAAGTAACTCCTGTGTAAAGAGTTGTATGGTTCTTGTTGGTCATAATGTAAACAAAGCCTGGTTTCATGGGTTTGTAAATTTATTTTTTACGATTAAAGATTGCTTCGTCGCTTCGCTCCTCGCAATGACATATTCAACTACTGCTTCTCAAAACTTTTATAATGGTTTTTAGTCAGATAGACATCACCGTTTTCAGTAAAGATAATCCGGTCTGCATTTCTGTTTCCACAGCTGTAATTCACATCAGCTTCATAATATTTTTCACCCTGAGGAAGTTTCTTTTCCCTGTTCCCGAACTTATCTCCACCTATAGCCTTGCCTGGCAATACATCGCAGAGATTTCCTTTTGAAGCATTCCAGCCATGTTTTTTTGCCTCATTTTTGGTGATATAGTAATCAGGAAGTCCGTGATTCCGCTTTACGAAATTAATGACCGTTTTCTCCTCTGTGAGCTGATCAATGGCCTGTGAGGGATAATTTCCACGGGTATTTTGAGACTCTGCAGAAGTACTTCCATTGTTGGTAGTTTCTGTCTTAACAGTCTCTGTATTTCCTTTTTTGTCCACAATAAAATTATTGTAGATATACATCACAGACATTCCGAAAAGAAGTCCCAGACAAATAAAAAATACCGATCTTATTTTACCGTTCATATAAAAATCTTATCATTCAAACTAATCATTTCTCCATTCTTCCGGAATATCACAAACCGGTATAGGATTTATTTTATGCTTAGCTGCTTTATGCATTCTGTCAAAAATTAAAAAGACCTCTTTATCGCGCCCTTCATAATCATCAGCAGTTTTGGTTCCGTATTCTTTCTGGATTTTTTCCAGCTCTGGATAAGTTGCCCCAATCTGCTGCTCGTCTGTTCTGTCTACATCCCAAAGGCCGTCTGTAGGAATCGCTTCCTGAATATTTTTAACCAGATTTAGAGCTCTGGCCAATGTATATACTTCTGTTTTATAAAGATCTGCAATAGGAGAAACATCTACACCGCCATCTCCATATTTCGTGTAAAATCCGATTCCGAAATCTTCCACTTTATTTCCCGTTCCACATACCAGAAGACCATTGATCTGACCATAATAATATAGAGTAAGCATTCTCAGTCGTGCTCTTGTATTGGCGAAAGCCAGCTTTTCATTAGGGTACAGATCATCCTTTACATCAAATGTTTTATAAAGTTCCTCAAAAGCAGGCGTGAGGTTCACGGACATAGCTTCTACGTTGGGAAACTTTGATTTCAGATCATTCATATGTTCCCAGGCACGGTTTACCTGGTCCGGCTTCTGGCGTATCGGCATTTCGATCAGAAGGGTTTTCAATCCTGTCATAGCCGCAAGAGTAGAAACCACTCCGGAATCCACGCCTCCGGAAACCCCTATGACATATCCTTTTACATTAGCTTTTACAGCATAATCCTTTAACCATGCTACAATATGATCTATTACTTTTTGAGTCTGCATTATTTATTTTTTTAGTCTATTCCAAATTCTTCAGGATATTTTACTACGCCTTTTACATTTTTTAATCCGTCTTTTATCAGTTCCACAGCCAATCCATTCACTTCAGGAATTTCAAACGGAAAAGAAATCCCAAAATTACTGGTTTTTTCGTAACCAAACTATGGTAAATATTTTTCACGTCTGAGCTCATACCAGTTACAGATTCCATCAGGTTCCGTGAATTCACTGGTTTTTTCAAAGCCTAATTTCTTTAAAATATGATTGGATCCTTCATTTTCAACATGAGCATAGGCATAGATCACTTTTGCGTTCATCTCATTAAAGCCAAGTTCAAGAGATGCTATGGCGGCTTCCATTGCATAACCTTTTCCCCAGAATTCAGGCAGATAACGATAACCGAGATCAAGAACGTTTTTATAACCGTTGGTTTCTTCAGTCAAGAGTTTCAGTCCGCTCCAGCCAATCAGCAGTCCGGTTTCTTTTACAATGACAGCAAGCCTTCCTGTCCCATTTTCTTTATATTGTTTCTGAATCATTCTGATTACAGCTAATGATTCGCTTTGTTCCGTGAGTACCGGTACCCCGATGTATTTCATTACTTCCGGGTTAGAATCCAGCAGAAACATCCGTTCAACATCTGTTTCCTCAAGTTTTCTTAAAATCAGTCGTTCTGTTTCTAGTTTCATGATCGTATTATTGTTCTGTTCCGAAAATAGTTACATCAGTTTTCATTCCTTTTTTAATATCTGATTCTTTCATTGGATTTCCACCCACGTTCAGGGTTTGAAGGCCTGGATTTCCGGAAATATCAAGCTTCAGGATCTTATTATGTTCGATGTTTAATTTTCTTAAATTTTTGAGTGTGGTGACATCAATTGTTTTTAACTGATTTAAAGATAATGTTAATTGGTCAATTCTTGGAGTTTCTTTGAGTGAAATATTCTCCAGAATATTATTGTCCAGATACAGTGAAGCCAAGCTTTTAAGACCTTCTGCCCTGAAAGAAAATGCTTTACATCCTGTACAGGAAAATAGCTCGAGATGGGGCAGACCTGTAATAGAAATATCAGGAATCGGATTATCGTCAAGCACGATCATTTTAGCATTGGTAAAAAGCTTTGCATCATCAGACGATGTAATATTCTTCTGAACCAGAAATAAATTCGTGATTACATCTGCTTCCAGCTGTTCCAGTGAACCGTTTCCATTGAGGTCAAAATTTTCAAGAACAGCTTTTTCAAAATTCGGATCTTTGAAATTAAGTTTTTGAGCGCAGAAAAGAGATAATCCCGAAATAATAAGGCTGAAGGTTGCAAATATTTTAATTTTCATTATCGATTGTGTTTTTAATCCTTATTTTTGTACACTTAAATTTCATGTAAAAATAATGAAGATTTTTAGAATTATTGCCCTTTCTTCTATTTTGGTTCTCGCTTTGGATTCCTGTAAAAAAGAACCCGAAAACCAGTGGAAAGTAGAAGTAAAAGAACCCGCTGAAAAAGTTGAGATGACGGATATTTCCAAAGAATTCTATAATCAGGATGTTCCTTTGGACCAATTCAAGGCTAAATTCCCTTGGTTCCAGGGAACGGTTTCTGACGAGGATTTTGGAAAAAGAAGATCGGATGCAGAAGAAATCAAGATTTATAAAGAGGCCGCTGCTAAAATAGACCAGACGAAACTTCAGAAGGAGCTTCAGGATCTGTTCTCTCATATCAAATACTATTTTCCACAGTTTAAAAGTCCTAAGGTTTACCTTTTCTCATCAGCTCTTCAGATGATTCAGGATCCTATTTTTTATGATTCAAAAGGAAATCTTCTTTTTATAGATATAACCGGATTTATGGGTGATGGCAATGCCAATTACAAAGGACTTGAACAGTATTTTCAGAAGTCGATGAACCCGCAGAATATAATTCCCAAAGTTTCACAGATCTTTGCGGAGAATATTGTGACAGAATCTCCGGATCATCAGAAATTCATAGACAAAGTCATTCTTAACGGAAAGATCATGATTTTGCAGGATGCTTTCCTTCCGGATACACCGGATTATCTGAAAATGAACTATACCAAAAAACAATACGACTGGGCTGTTGCCAATGAAGCCAATATCTGGAATTATTTTGTAGAAAGTAACCTGATCTTCGGCGATGATCCAAGGCTGGTAGAACGTTTCATTTCTCCGGGACCATTCTCGAAATTTTATACGGAAATCGATAATGAATCCTCACCTCAGATAGGAATTTTTACCGGATGGCAGATCTGTAAGGCCTATTTCAGACAAAAACCGGAAACTAAACTTGTGGATTTTTTAAAGCTTGACGCTACCAACATATTTAACGAGGCGGTATATAAACCTAAAACACCTTAATAGCTAATATTATTATAAATAAATGATAACCTTCAGATAAATTCCGAAGGTTAATTTTTTATTAAGTTTTTCAAAAAATACTACTTTGTATTGCATACTACTATTTTAATTGTAGCTTTGGTGATACAAAATACATATATGGAAAATATTATTGAAATACGGAATTTAAATTTTCAATTTCTCCGGAATAAACCTATCCTTAAGGATATTAGCTTGTCAGTTCCTAAAGGAAGTATCTTTGGGTTTCTCGGAGCCAATGGAGCCGGGAAATCTACTGCGATGAAAATGCTGATCAGCAGTATTCCTGATGAATCCGGTGCAATCCGGATCTTTGAGAAAAATCTATCAGAACTTTATCCTGCAGGTTTTCAAAAAATAGGAAGCTTGATTGATTCTGCGGCTTTTTATGATCATCTTTCAGGATGGGAAAACCTTCTTATTATTTCTAGGCTCAGGAATCTACCTAAATCTGAATGCAAAAGAGTACTTCATCTTGTGGGTCTCTGGGAAAGCAGAAGTATGAAGATGAAAAGATATTCTCTGGGTATGAAACAGCGGCTTTCTATAGCGATGACCCTTCTGGGAAAACCGGAACTTCTGATCCTTGATGAGCCGGTAAACGGCCTTGATCCGAATGGAATGATGGAAATGCGCGAACTTTTGGTCAAACTTAACAGAGAAGAAGGGGTTACCATTTTTATATCCAGCCATCTTCTTCAGGAAATTGAAAAAATGATCACCCACCTTGCCATTATTTCACATGGCGAAATCCGTTTTACAGGAAGTGTCAAAGACCTTAACGAATTGTACAGGTATGACCATATCAGAATAGGGCTTCATAATGCATCAGAATTCATCAGTCAGATTCCGGAGAGCTATTCTCCTAAAATGATTGATTCAGCTACGATTGAGATCACTGCTGGATCGAAGAGGGATATTTCCACGCTTGTTAAAAAGTTGGTTATGAGCGATGCTGAAATTTTCGAAATTAAAAATAATGCGGGTCTTGAAGACTGGTTCATGGAAATAACTAAAAATTAAAAAACAAATGAAGAAATTATTCACCGCCATCCATATAGAATGGCTGAAAATAAAAGGTCTGGGATTAACTTATATTGCCATTATTTTAGGACTTCTCCTTCCTTTGATAGATTATGTTCCTTCCTTTTTCAGATCACAGACTGTAAAAGAAGAAAGTCTTCCATACTCTGTTTTTGAGGAGGCTATTGGAGATACCATTAAATCTTTTGTCTTTTTTATCATGCTTTTGTTTATGATTATTGCGGCCAACAGAATAGCCCAGACTGACCATAAAAACAATGGCTGGCAGTTGATGGAAACGCAGCCTGTTAGCAGATTTAATCTCTATTTTTCCAAATACATTATCTTGCTGCTGTTGGGTTTTATCTGTGTAATTTCCTACTTCGGATTTAATATTGTTTTATCGCTTACAGATTATCATATCCATCCGGATCCAGCTAAACTTCTTACTTTCGACACAGCTTGGATGATCCAGACTTTCGTAAGGATCTGTGTGACCATTTTAGGAATTGCTGCTTTACAGCTTTGCGTTTCTGTGGTCTTCCACGGATTTATCTGGTCGTTTCTTATAGGTGCGCTGGGAATGGCTTCCAATATTACTTCTGTGATACAGAAACAGTTTTACTTCTTCAACCCCTACAGTTCATTATATATTTTCTGGAAGGCACCGGAAGTAAAAAATCTAAACCATTTTATTTCATATTCAGAATATATGAGCGTTTTCTGGACAGTTGTTTTCCTTACATTAGGTTACTTCTGGTACAGCAGAAAAGGATTTAAAAATGCATTTCTGAAAAATAAAAAGAAAATCATAGTTTCAGCAGCTTCACTGACTATTGCAGCCGGGTTTTTATATGTGTTTCAAAAGCCGAAACCATATCAGAGTGATGGAACCGGAATTACAATTAAAGGAAAACTGAAAACTGATTTGAAAATAGATTCTGTACACATCTATTCCAAGAATTTCCATAAAAAGATTGGAGCTGCAGCAGTTAAAAATAACACATTCAGTTGGGTGACTACAAAGACATTTCCGCTGGATGAATACATACTGGAACTCGGAAACAAAAAACTGGATATCGTCATGGGAAGCGGTGACTGGTTTGATTTTGAGATACAACTTAATGATATAAGAATGGTATCTTATGTGAAATCTAACCGGAAAGCTGATCAGGTATATAAAAATACAGAAAGTTCTTTTGGCAGTGAGTTTGGTTATGCTCTTGAAAAGCAGAATTACAATAACGATCCGAAGAAATTTTATCAACTGGCTGAATCTGACTGGAAAGATAATAAAAGGGTTTTAAATGTTTTTGCAGACCCTGAAAATAATGCACTTTCAGAGGAATATAAAATGTACAGGAAACAACTGATGGCCATTGAATACCTGAACGAGATCAACAATTACAGAAAAATGACCTCGTGGAATGATCCGAAATTTGCAGCTCCGGCAGCTTTTATAAAAGAACTTAATGAAAACATTCAAAAACCGGGTGTTCTTTTAAGTAAGAATGATAACTATCTTCAATATAAATTAGACCAATTACTTTCAGATAAAGATCAGATGTCAAACCCGGACAGTATTTTGTTCATAAAGATTGACCAGATGCCTAAAGGAATTTTAAAAGATCAGCTGATGGCAAAGCATCTTACGAAAACTCTTGAACTGCAGACGGACAGTCTGGCAAGGAAGAAACTTTTTGCATCTGAAATTGGAAAAGTAAACAATAAGGATTATAAAGATATGCTGTATTTAAAGATCGGGCAAATCAACAGATCCCAGAAAGGTTCTGTATTCCAGGATCTTGTTCTTCTCAATGATCAGGGCAAAAAGAGTCAGCTGTCAAAATATAAAGGAAAATATGTTGTGGTTGATTTCTGGGCAACCTGGTGCGGACCATGTAAGCAGATTCGCCCGGTATTTGAGACCAGAAGCCATCAGTACAGATATTATGACAATATCCAGTTTATTTCAATAAGCCTGGATAAGGATAAAACCAAATGGCAGAATTATCTGAAAACAAAAACGTCCAGTACCCCTCAATTCTGGCTGACGAATGCAGAGCAGTTTATAACCAAATACAAAATACAGTCTATTCCGAGATTTATTATTATAGATCCGGAAGGAAAGATTTTCAATTTTAATGTTCCATTTCCTGATGAAGATAACTTCGTAGAAATTTTAGATAAGCTAAAGAAGTATTAACTTTGCGGAAAAATTTTAGATTGATATGAGAAAAACTCAGATTACAATAGATGTAGACTTGGATGAGAACCACATTCCTGAAAGTATCACATGGAACGCCCAGGACGGCGGTGTGGAAAAAGAGGAAACGAAAGCGACAATGATCTCTGTTTGGGATGATAAAACAATGGAAGCTTTAAGAATTGATCTTTGGACAAAAGAGATGCCGGTAGACCAGATGAAGATGTTTATTCACCAGATTTTGGTATCTTTAGGAAATACGTACCAGAGAGCGACCGGAGAAGAAGATGTTGCACAGTGGCTTGAGCAGATTGCTGATGAATTTGCTGTAAAATCGGCTATCAGAATGTAATACCAAAACTCTGCACCAATCACAAAATTATATGAGAAAAGCACTTTTATTCATCAGTACAGCGGTATTGTTGGCCGCGTGCGATAAAAAAGCCGAACTCAAAGAAACCCAAACAGCGGATTCTGCTGTAACGGCTGAAAAACTTCCTCTATCTGAAAATAAAGATATTCCGGGGACGAAAAATGTTTCTGAAAATATGGATATGGATATCGCCTTATTCCAGGAAAAGGATATTCCTGCCGACATGTTAAAGGGTAGCCTCCATCCACACGATATGGAAGGCGAATCCGTCATGGAGCTTGTTCCCGGCATGGACGATTTTATTAAAGGAAACGGCTCGGATATTGCTTATATAGATGATTCCCTGAAAAAAATGATTCTCAAAATCAACGGAAAATTTGAAGAACTGAAAGAAACAGGTAAAGATACATACGAAAACAGTGAATATCTGGTTTCTTTCACAACCACAGTTCCCGATAAAGTTCCGGAAGAAATAGACGTTCTGGCGTATGCTTTTAACGGAAAGCTGGAAGTGAAAAGAAAATCTGATAACGTTTCAAAGAGCCTTGATTTTTTCATGGGAGGCTTATAAAAAATAAAAATATTATGAATTTTAATACAAAAGTAATTCACGGAGGGCAGCATCACGAGTCTGCAACAGGTTCTGTAAATGTTCCTGTATTTTTAACTTCTACATTTGCACAGAAAAGCCCGGGAGTACATTCCGGATATGAATATTCAAGAGCTGCCAACCCTACAAGACAGGCTTTGGAAGACTCTCTGGCGAGCATTGAAAACGGGGCACGAGGTCTTGCTTTCGGTTCAGGACTGGCAGCCATCGACTGTGTTTTGAAATTACTGAATCCAGGTGATGAGGTAGTAGCGGTAGATGATCTTTACGGAGGTACCTACAGGATGTTCACAAGGCTTTTTGAAAAATATCAGCTGAAATTTACGTTCGTGAATTTTGATGATGTTTCCAAAATTGCCGATGTTATCACAGACAAAACAAAACTGATCTGGGTAGAAACACCTACGAATCCCCTGATGAAGCTGGTAGACATTAAAGCAGTAGTTGAAATAGCAAAAGGAAAAGATATTCTGGTTGCTGTAGACAATACTTTTGCTACACCATATATCCAGAGACCCATTGATCTTGGAGCAGATATTGTCATGCACTCGGCTACAAAATATTTAGGCGGACATTCAGATGTAATTGCCGGAGCATTGATTGCAAAAGATGCTGAACTGGGAGAAAAACTTCACTTTATTCAGTTTGCGAGTGGCGGTATTTTAGGGCCTCACGATTCTTACCTTGTTTTAAGAGGAATCAAAACTTTAGCATTAAGAATGCAGCGTCATTCAGACAATGGTCTTGCTGTAGCGAAATATCTTGAAACCCATCCTGCAGTGGATAAAGTAATTTACCCTGGATTGGAGTCGCACCCTCAATATGAACTTGCCAAATCCCAGATGAAGGAATCTGGAGGAATGGTTTCCTTCACTTTCAAATCTGGTAAAAAAGAAGATGCTGTGAAATTCCTTGAGAAAGTAAGAGTTTTCACTTTGGCTGAATCTTTAGGAGGTGTAGAATCTTTGGCAAATCATCCTGCATTGATGACACACGCTTCAATTCCTGCCGATAAACGTGAAGAATTGGGTATTACAGACGATTTAGTTCGTTTGAGTGTTGGTATCGAAGATGCAGAAGATCTTATTGCAGATCTTGAGAAAGCTTTTTCTTAACACTTTAAAATAAGTATAATGAGAAAGACCCAGTTTTTTCTGATCTTAATTTTTTTCAGTCAGATGGTATATTCACAGGTAAAAACTACCGATGAACTGTATAAGACAGCTAAAAAGCTGGATAGTCTGATATTTGATATAGGATTTAATAAATGCGATCTTTCTCATTATAGATCTATAGTAAGCAGTGATCTGGAATTTTATCATGATAAAGGAGGAATCACTTCCGGAGAAAAGGCTTTTACCGCTTCCATTAAAAACAATATCTGTGGCGGTCCCAATAAGATAAAACGGGACCTTGTGCCTAACAGTATGAAAGTATATCCTTTGTACAACAATAATGTTCTCTACGCTTTCATAGAAGAAGGAGAACATGATTTTTTCGAATTCTCCAACGGAAAATGGAATCAGGGCAGCCGGGCGAAATTTACTATTTTGTGGATCTTGGAGGATAAGCAGTGGAAGATGAAAAGGGTATTGAGCTACGATCATCATTTATAATCAATATGAAAAATACCAGAAAAGCTACTTTTGAAGATTTAAATCAATTAGCAGAATTATTTGACCAATACAGAATCTTTTATCACAAAGAACCTGATGTTTCTGCTGCCGAAAGTTTTCTCAGAGAAAGAATAGAGAACAAAGATTCCGAAATTTTTGTGGCGGAACAGGATGGCAAACTGACAGGATTTGTTCAGCTGTATCCTATATTTTCATCCACAAGAATGCAGCACTACTGGCTGTTGAATGATCTCTATGTCAACGATAATCACAGAGGAAAAGGGTATTCCAAAGAACTGATTGAAGAAGCCAAAGAGCTTTGCAGATCGTCAAAAGCCTGCGGAGTTTTGCTGGAAACTGGAAAAAACAATGAGGTCGGAAATCAGTTATATCCAGCCTGCGGCTTTGAACTGTATGACTCGGTGAATTTTTATGAATGGACGAATAGAGAGATGTGAAAAAAGTGAATAGTTCATTGGTCAATAGTGAATTTACTGGAGATCTCATTATTTATTCATCGCTCATCACTCGGCAATTATTATGTATCACTTATAATTAAAAAATATATGTCTGATTTTCAAAAATACGTACAAAGATATTTAGACCAGATTCCATCTGAGAACTGGATTGAAGAATTAAAAATATCTGGGGAAAAAACGATAAAACTGTATTCGGGTCTTACAGAAGAACAGTCTCTTTTTGCTTATTCGGAAGGGAAATGGACATTAAAGGAACTTCTGCTTCATTTATCAGATACCGAAAGAATATTCCAATACAGAATTCTGGCCTTTGCGAGAGGCGAAAAAGCTGAATTACCAGGCTTTGATGAAGAAGAATATACTGCCCATTCTTTTGCAGATAAAAGATCTTTGGACTCTTTACTGGAAGAATATACGCTTGTCAGAAAGTCTTCTCAGATCCTAGTGGAAACTCTTGAGCCGTCTGTTTTAGCTAATATAGGAACAGCTAACGGAAATCAACTGGCTGTAGAAACCATCGGGAAACTGATCGTAGGACACAATTATCACCATTTGAATATCATTGAGGAAAGGTATCTTCCTGGATTGAAATAGTTTATAACCAATAATGGAATATAAGATTCAATAGGAACGGGCTTTAGCCCGTTTTTTAATTTTAGCCAAAACACAAATAAAAATATTATTTTTGGTTAAAACAACACAAATGTCATTTATTAAAATTTATATTCATCTTGTTTTTTCTACAAAAAACAGAGTTTCGCATTTGGATACATTTGATTTGAGGATTAAAGTATGGAAACATATTAAGGAAAATGCTTCTCAGAAAGGAATTTACTTAGATCTGGTTAACGGTTATTCAGATCACTGCCATTGTCTGATTTCGCTGGGATCGGGTCAGAATATGGAAAAGATCGTACAATTGTTAAAGGGAGAATCTTCTTTTTGGATTAATAAAAATCAACTTACGCAGGAAAAATTCTCATGGCAGGATGAATACTTCGCCGTTTCGGTTTCTGAATCGAATGTAGATGCTGTAAGAGGATATATTAAGAATCAGGAGAAGCATCACCGGAAAAAAGGTTTTGAAGATGAATATCGGGAATTCCTTGAAAAGAACAATTTCTTATAGGTTCTTATAGGTTTTGGCTAAAGCCCAATATTATGGAACCTTATTTTAAACGGGCTAAGCCCGTTCCTATTGAATTTTATATGCATTCCTAAGATATACTATTACTAATTCCACCTGCCAAATTATGGCAATGACCAATATATTCAATAGAAATGGGCTTAGCCCGTTCAACAAAAGAAGATCTATTATTCATGCTTTAGCCCGTTCACGGCAATAATCCATCCGGCAAAACATTTATCCCATATTTTTTTGGCTGAACCTTCCTGTTTTTTTACCTTTATACAGGTTTTTATGCCTTATAAATTATGGAAAACATTATAGAAATACTAAAATCCGGCGGAACGATTCTTTACCCTACAGATACCATCTGGGGAATCGGTTGTGATGCCACCAATATAGATGCTGTCAACAAGATCTTTGATATCAAAAAAAGGGAAAAAAACAAATCTATGATCATTCTGGTGGAGTCTGAAAAAAGACTTCAGGATCTTGTGGATGTTCCTGAAATGGCCTGGGAAATTATTGATCTTAGTGAAAAGCCGGTAACTATTGTTTATGAAAATCCCCGCGGGCTTCCCAAGGAACTCCTTGCTGAAGACGGAAGCATAGGAATCAGGCTGATAAAAACTGATTTCTGCCGAAAGCTGATCACTAAACTGAATAAACCTCTTGTTTCCACTTCTGCCAATTTCAGTGGCGATAAAAGTCCGATGAAATTTTCGGATATTTCACCGGAAATCATTAAGCTGGTAGATTATGCGGTAGAGGAAGACAGGGAAAAGGTTTCGAAATATTCAGGTTCTTCAGTGATAAAAATATGGAGTGATAACAGGATTAAGGTTCTTCGTGAATAAAATCCTGTAGTAATTCTTCAATTTAAATCTTGTCAATATATATCGGCAGGATTTCTTTTTTTTAATTTCTATCTTTGCAGTCTTCAATATTAAAAATGCCGGAGAAGTTTCCTGATCTGCATTTCTGAACTGACAAGATTAACGGCGGATGTAAATTCGGTGGCAATGTTTTACCGGTCTATAGGTAACATGCTGTGGAGGTCATGTTTTTGATGACGAAGAAAAATTAATAAAATATATACCCATTATGATTAATGGAGAATATATAGCTAGAAAAGACGACTTATTTACGATGAAAATTAATCTTACCCAAAATAAAAATTTAAAACTGTTCAAGATCATTGCTGATGCTGCGGAAAAGAATAATCAGTCGGTATACATTGTCGGCGGTTATGTCCGCGATCTTCTGATGAAAAGGACAGCGTCTACTGATATAGATTTTGTGACAGAGCAAAGTGGTATTGAGCTCGCACAGACTGTTGCGAATGATATTGATCCCAAATTAAAAGTTTCTGTCTTCAAAACGTACGGAACAGCCATGATTAAATATAAAGATCTTGAGCTGGAATTTGTAGGAGCCAGAAAAGAAAGCTATACTGAAAACAGCCGGAAGCCGGAAGTAGAGGGCGGAACACTGGAAGACGACCAGAAAAGAAGAGATTTCACCATCAACGCTATGGCGATTTCTTTAAATAAAGCTAATTTCGGAGAACTGATAGACCCTTTCAATGGCGTTGAAGATCTGGAAAGAGGAATTCTAAGAACTCCTCTAGAACCGGCGCAAACCTATTCTGATGATCCGTTGAGGATGATGAGAGCTGTTCGTTTTGCTTCAACATTAAATTTTGTCATTGAAGAAAAATCACTGAACGCTATAAAACAGGAAGCAGAAAGGATTAAGATCGTTTCTATGGAAAGGATCATGGTTGAATTCAACAAGATCATGATGTCCAAAAAGCCATCTGTAGGATTGGGGTTAATGGAAGAGACAGGTCTTTTGAAACTGATCATTCCTGAGCTGATCGAGCTGAAAGGAGTGGAAGAAGTGGAAGGGCAGACTCATAAAGATAATTTCTACCACACACTGGAAGTTGTAGACAATATTTCAGAGAATACAGACAACCTTTGGCTGCGCTGGTCCGCATTACTGCATGATGTCGGAAAAGCACCAACCAAAAAATTCGTAGAAGGAACAGGATGGACTTTCCACGGACATGAGTTTTTAGGCTCAAAAATGGTAAAGACCCTTTTCCATAGATTGAAACAGCCACTGGGAAGCGATATGAAATATGTTCAGAAAATGGTGAAGCTTTCATCACGTCCTATTGCCCTTATTACCGATGATGCTTCAGACTCTGCACTAAGAAGACTTTTATTTGATGCCGGTGAAGATCTGGAAGATCTGTTTACCCTGTGTAAAGCGGATATTACAACCAAAAATTCTAAAAAGCAGGACAGATTCAAGAAAAACTTCGAATATGTAGCGGTGAAGATCAAAGAAGTGGAAGAAAAAGACCAGGTGCGTAATTTCCAGCCGCCAATCACAGGAGAAGAAATCATGCAGATGTTTGATCTGAAACCCGGAAAAGAGATCGGAATTCTTAAAGAAAAAGTAAAAGAAGCCATCCTTGAAGGCGAGATCCCCAATGATAAAGAAGAAGCTGAAAAGTTTGTTATTGCAGAAGCTGAGAAATTGGGATTGAAGTATAATTAAACTTAGAATATAAAAAGCTTCGGCGGGACTTTGTCCCGCCGAAGCTTTTTATAGTGAAAACAAAATCAGGCCGCTTCGGAGAAGCGGCCTGAAAAAAAACACAAATGATGAAAAAAAATAAAATTTATAGATAATACCGAAGTATTAATATCTTAGTTTGCATATACTGAGTTTGAGCCTATACCTGTAGTAAATGACCTGATAATAGCGCCTGAAGTATTGTAAACTACAATTTTGCTGGCTTGGGTAAATCCATTGGAGTCAGAAGTGAAAATTTTGTCATTGATTACACTGAATCCATATAAAGCAGAATATGCATCAACACTGTTGGCTACAGTAAACAGCGGTGATGTAGGTGCTGTTGCAGCGCTCATATCCATCTTGTACACATCCTTTCCGGAAGTGAAATAAAACTTACCATTGGCAATTTCAAGGTTCGTAGCATTGGCAATACCTGTTAAAGTAGTGGTCTTTGTAATGCTTCCCGTACTTGAGATCTGGTAAATATAAGAATCAGCAGTTCCTGCAGCAATGGCATATACATTTTGGTTGCTTGAAATAATCTTATTGATGTTTCCTGCCGGCAATGTGATCGTAGACTGAACATCGTTAGTAGAAGTATTGATGTAAGTAATCTTATTTCCGAAACCAAATGAAGCATTCTGTACAAAGATATTGTTTCCCGCTTCTACAATTCTTTCAGCAGCATCGGTGAAAGTGATTTTTTTGATGAAAGAACGGTCTGAAGCTTTGTAGATGCTTACATACTTGGCACCTAAATATTTATCATTCGTTACATAAATATTGTTGTTGGCAAAAGCCATATATCGCGGAGCATTAAGCTCAGCGGTAATTTCGCCATTCGCTTTAAAATTATAGCGGTTTGCAATTTGAATCTTATTAGAATTATTCAATAGCAGATAAGCATTTTCACCATTGAAAGCAACCATCTGTAAAACGTCACCTAATTTTGCGCCTCCGTTATTAAGGGAAAAAACATTATCCTGTTTAAGGTTCAGGTCTGCACTTACAAACGTTACGTCACCTTCAGGTTTTCCGAAAGTACCTTCATTGGCGATTAAAAAACCGTTGCCATAGAATATTTCCTGCTCATCATCATTATCACTGCTACAGGACACGATGCCCAAAAGAAGTGTAAAAGCAAAAAGAAGAGGTAGAATTTTGTTCAGTTTCATAATATTTTTAAGTTTAAAAATTAATAGTTGCATACATACTGTAATTTCTCTTAGGCATCGGATACAGAGACACCGTCTGATAAACCGTATTGGTAACATTGTTCACTTTAAATCCTAAAGTGTATCGCTTGAAAAGTGAGGCGGAAATTCCGGTATTTAAAATAAAATAAGGATCGATAGCTGTAGACTTTTGCTCGTCCGTAGTCGTATAGGTAAGACCATTGAAAAGCCCCTGAGCATACAAACTAAAGAAAGAATAGCCATACTCAATATTTCCGACAGCTTTATGAATCGGAACATACATCATCTGCATTTCAGTATTCTTGTTGACAGATTTTGAATAAGTGTACCCTGCATCCAGCTTCAGAGCATGATTTCCGAATTTCTTATTCCACTCAACCTGTGATTCCAATCCGTAAGATTCAACCCTGTATGTATTCACAGGAGCCCAGTATCCATAAGGAGTAGGAAGCCAGTTGATGAGATTTTTGATGTCCATGTAATAAGGACTTAATGTAATTTTAAAATCTCCCAGGCTGAACTCATGGTTCATATCAATATTCGTGGATGTTTCAGGAAGCAGGTCCAGATTTCCTCCCGGCTGCCAGTAAAGATCATTAAAAGAAGGATATCTGAAATTTCTTGAGAAATTGACTCCCATACGATACCATCGTAAAGCATCCCATTTTCCCGAAAACGAATACAGAAGAGGTGAAGAAATGTCCTCCACAAAATCCTTCTTGATCCCGGCTTCAAAACGAAGCTCCTTTGTGGCAAAATACCTGATTAAGCCGGATAAAGAACCTACATTTCTGCTGATGTTGCTAATTCCGGATTGATAACCTTCACCCTTATTCACCTGGAATTCCCCAATCGCATTAATGTTGATCTTTGGAGTGATGAAATAGTTGAAATCATTTTTGAAAATATAGTTCTTTCCCTCTGCTCCACTTGCTTTAGGTTGGTTAAGACCTGAAAAATACTGGAAATTATCTTCCGTATAAGCTACTTTTAAGCTGTTCGAAAGATTACTTTTATTGATATCCCATGCAATTAAACTTCTTAAAGTCTGTGAATTATATTTTGTTTTAGTGCCATTCTGTTCAAAAACAGGATAATGCTGTGATGCATCAAACATTTGATTCTGCCATGAAATGGTCTGGTGATCAGCAATTTTATAAGAAGCTCCGATATTGACCGAAGTGTTATAGTATTTTCCGTTAGTATTGTGAAATCCAGTACTTCCTACGACAAATTCAGGGACCTTATAATCATTTTGGCTTGTGAAATAGCTTCCCGAAACCTTAACACTTAATTTATCATTGCTGAAAGAAGCCTGCAGAAAATTATTATAGGTATCAAAAGAGCCCGCCTCCGAATAAACAGAAGCCTTGAAACCCCTGTTGAAATCCAGGATATTATTTAAATGAATACTTCCTCCAACAGCTCCGCTGCCATAAACAACACTTCCTCCGCCAGCTTTTATATCAATCTGATCATATCCGAAAAGTGGAATGTTATTCACATCGCCCTGTCCCAAAAAGCTGGAATTAATGTTGATCCCGTTCCATACAAAAGCAGTCTGCTGAGCTGTTGTTCCCCTGAATGAAGGTGAAGAAACAGCTCCGCGTCCATTTTCTTTCACATAAATAGAAGACTGGAAACGTAAAATTTCAGAAAGATTGGCTGAATTTTTTTCGAGATCTTTTGGAGTGAGCGTGCGCACCGGATGAAAAATTTTCACCTTGCTCATCTGGCTGTCGAAAATATAAATGGTGTCAACCGCTTTCTCCTGTCCGAAGAGAAAGCTGCCATAAGACGAACAAAGCAGTAATAAAGATCTTTTTATATCCATACTATTTTACTTTTCCTCCGAAAGTAATAACGTTTTTAGTTATAATTTTGGCAGGTCTCCTGACTTTCACTTTCTGTACCTTCCCGTATGAACAGTGGTTTTTTACAGAAATCTTATTGCGATTTACAGTTGCGGGGACAGTTTGGGAGTTACACCCAATTCCCTATTATTTCCAAAATGCTGGAAACCAAAATTTTTGCAAAGATAACTTTTTAAATTTATTGCACAAAAAAGACAAAAAGTCAATTGTGAGTGGTCAATATTAACAATTCACTTGTAAATAAAATTGCCCATTGACAAAAGTCTGGTATTTGAAATCTTGATTCTTGGCTCTTGGCTCTTAAAACTTTAATTCACCATTCACTTGCGAAGCAAAATTCACTATTCACAAAATTTTACCTTTACAAAAAAGATGAATCAAAATAGAAAGGTAGGAGATCCTTAATAGAATGCACCTTTACCACTTCATCATTCATGCTCGAAAAATAAAGATCGATGTTTTCGTTCTGTTTCGTTTCATATTCTATTAAGCTTTGCCGGCATGCTCCACAAGGCGGAATCGGAGGGTTTTTCTCATGAAAATCCTTAGGACCTCCCACAACGAAGATCTTTTTCACCCTGACATCCGGAAAATTGGCTGCTACCCAGAAAAGAGTAGTTCTTTCTGCACACAGTCCCGATGGATAGGCAGCATTCTCCTGGTTGTTACCGGAGTAAATTTCACCGTTTTCCAGTAACACGGCACATCCTACAAGGAAATTCGAATAGGGCGCATAAGCATTTTCACGGGCTTGTATCGCTCTCTCAAATAAAGTTTTTTCTATATCGTTCAGTTCACTGCTGTTTTTAAAATGCTCGTAACTGATCTGTATGTCTTTTTTCATATATTAGTAAGACTAAAAAGGGGGCCAAATTTACTTCTTTTTCACCACTTCGGCAATGTTTTTTTTATTCATTATTAAATTGAAAATCAAAAAGTAAAATGTTATATACACCAATAAAATTTAGAAATATAGAATTGAAAAACAGATGGGTAATGTCTCCCATGTGTATGTATTCATGCGACAACGGATTGGCCAATGATTTCCATTTTGTACATTACGGAAGCAGATCCCAGGGCGGCACAGGCCTTGTCATGGTTGAAGCCACAGGTGTAGAGCCACGCGGAAGAATTACCAATCACTGTATGGGAATCTGGAATGATCAGCAGGCAGGAGAACTTAAGAAAATTGTTGATTTTGTCCATTCACGTTCAGAAAGTAAAATTGGGATCCAGCTTGCCCATGCCGGAAGAAAAGGATCCACCTGGAACAACCTGCAGATCCCCGTTGAAGAAGGCTGGGAAACCGTTGCGCCAAGTCCTATTCCTTATCATCCTACTGAAAGGATTCCGCATGTTCTGACTGCTGATGAGATCAAAGAACAGGTACGAAACTTTAAAGAAGCTGCAAAAAGAGCTGTAAAGGCCGGCTTCGATGTGATAGAAATTCATGGCGCTCACGGATATCTGATTCATCAGTTTTTATCACCGCTTTCCAACATCAGAACAGATGAATATGGTGGAAGCTTTGAAAACAGGATCCGTTTTCTTTTGGAAATTGTTGATGCTGTCAACGAAGAGCTGGATGAAGATACAGCACTTTTCGTAAGGATTTCCGGTACTGAATATGCCGAAAACGGATGGGATATCAATGACAGTGTAAAGCTTGCAGAAATTTTACAAGAACATTCAGTAGATCTGATAGATGTTTCAAGCGGTGGAAATATCCACGGCGCAAAAATATCTGTATTTGATGGCTACCAGGTTCCTTTTTCATCCCAGATCAGAAAAGAGTCCGGGGTAAAAACCGGAGCAGTAGGACTGATCACAAGGGTGGAACAGGCTGAAGAAATTCTGGCAAAAGGAGATGCAGACCTCATATTTGTGGCAAGAGAAATCTTAAGAAACCCATATATTGCTGTTCAGGGATCATTTGAGATGAAAGAAGAATGTTTTTTCCCGCATCAATATACAAGAGCAAAAATTTCATCATAAGATCCGGAATGAAAATTGAAGACTTTATGCTGACCTGTCCCAGCAGGAAATTTCTGGGAATAGAATGTCTGGGATGCGGTGCCCAGAGAGCAGTTGTATTGGTATTTGAAGGCAGGTTCTCAGAAGCCTTTCATCTGTATCCGGCTGTTTATACACTGCTCCTGTTCTTTTTTACCCTGGGATTGAGTTTTGTAGACAGAAAAAGAAAATACGGTAACATCCTGATGATAATGATTGCTGTAAATCTGGTTATCATGATCGTATCTTATTATTATAAACATTTTTACGCACATTCTCATTGATAAAAATAAGGTTAAGAAATGTATTTTTTTAACATTTAATTGATATTGGTAGAAAAAAAGTCGTAGAATTACTACAAAATGTAAATATGTTGACTAAAAACTTTTTAAATTAGAGCTTGAAGTCTATCTTTGTTAGACAAACTTTATGAATAGTATAATCATTAATGATTAAAATGTAAGAATATGGCAGGAAATTCAAGAGGAATCTTAAAATTCAATGGAGGTGAAGGACAAAAGTTGTTAAAGCTTAACTACAGCGTATCAAGATCTACAGATGTTTCAGGACGTGTAGCGTCTGATCCGTCGAACGCTTTGATCAAAGTAACAATTGAAGCAACTGAAAAGTCTGATATTCTGGAAAGCTTACTGAACGGTAAATATAAGCCGACAAGCGGCGAAGTTACATTTAATAAATCGCATGAAGAAGGAACATTGATTACCCTGAAGTGGGAAAACGGATATGTAATTCAGCATGAGATGGATTTTGATGCTGTCGACAGCAACAGTATGCTGGTAAGCTTTGTGGTAAGTGCAGAAAGCATTACGTATGGAAATTCACTATATGACGGATTCTGGCCATTAAGCTAGGTCCTGAGTAGTACAAAATACAAAGAGACTGTCCCTCAAGACGGTCTTTTTTTACCTGTTATGAACACTATTTTCTGGCAAGGAATTTTTGTTTATTTTCAAAAATTCCCGATTGGATGAATAATATACACATTTTAACGCAAATCACTTTATAAAATATGTCTACTACACCTGAAAAATCAAAGGGAACGAGTTTTCGCCCGGCACAGAATGCAGACGGGGTATCCGAAAATCATCATACCGGTATCAACCGTCTGGTTAAGCTTTCCTTAGTCATAGAAGGAAAAATCATCAAATTTTATAAGCATTTCAAACTTAAACAGAGCGCTCAGCGTCATCATGAATTTACGCTTACGCTGGCCCATGATACATTGGGAGACCGCCAGACCCATTCGTTGGAAGAAGCCAATAAGTTCCTGGGAAAGCGCCTTACCGCAGTTATTTCATATAAAGGTATAGATAACAGTCCCGAGAGAACCTTTGTGGGAATCATTACCGGGGTGGCATTCAGTCAGGAAAAAATGAGCCTGGGGAATATTGTGCTTACAGGATCCAGCCCAACTATCCTTTTGGATGGAGCTTCCCATGTCCAGAGTTTTGGAGGAAGCCAGCCGGTCAATATAGGAATTATTGCTGAAGAGGTTATTAAACAGGGGATTGATAAAGGTCGCTTTGATGTCAGGGTAGATGCCAATAATTTTTCCCAGATCATCTACAGCAGCCAGTACGACGAAACCCATTATAACTATCTGGCAAGAATGGCAGAAGCCTATGGTGAGCAGTTCTTTTATGATGGGGAAGTCCTGCATTTCGGGAAGCTGCCGCCACAGAACAAACCTATCATCCTGACTTACGGAAGCAGTGCCAATGATATTAAGGTTGAGCTGAAAGCAATCCATACCAAGCCCCAGTTTTATGGGTACAACAGCAATAAAAATGAAAAACTGACTTCGGGTTCCACGCCTATTCAGCATGTAAGTGATATTGCAAAGACAGCTTATGATCACAACAACAGTATTTACAAAACCCCTGCGCTTCAGATAGCCCCTATCAAGGCAACCACCCATCTGGACGTAGAATATTCCCAGAAAAGCGCTTCGGGAAGTGCTGCGGTGAACGTTTTTTCCATTTCAGGAAATACAACCGTTCCATTCCTTCATCCGGGATGCATAGCCGATGTTCAGATGCGGAAACAGGACTCCAATGAAACTTCCTATTTCACAAGAATCATGATCACGGAAGCTGAGCATGAGATCGACACGATAGGACATTATAAAGGAAGTTTTACAGGGATAGCAGCAGATACGGGATTTCTTCCAAGACCTGAATATAAGATTCCTAAAGCCGAACCACAAACCGCAGTCGTTATATCCAATACAGATCCGGAAGGACAAGGCAGGATACAGGTGCAGTTTGACTGGCAGACGAGCGATACAACCCATTTTATCAGGATGATGAGTCCTGATGCAGGAGGAACAGATCAGATCACGCAGAACAGAGGATATGTGGCCATTCCGGAAGTGGGAGACCAGGTGATGGTGAATTTTGTCCACAGCCATCCGGACAGACCTTTCGTCATGGGAGGTATGTTTCATGGAGGAATAGCCTTGGGTGGAGGCGTTAATAACCACCTGAAATCCATCCAGACCAGAAGCGGGATCAGAATTTTAATGAATGATGAAGAAGGAAGTGTAAAGATCATGGACCCTAGCGGAAATATTTACTATATGGATGGTGCCGGAAACATCAGCATGAAAGCTCCTAAAAATTTCACCCTGAATGCCGGGGATAATATTAACATCACTGCCGGAAAAGAAATTTCGATCAGTGCAGGAGAAGGAATCAACAGTTCTGCAAACAACAGTATTATTTCTACAGCCGGAAAAGATATTGTACAGACAGCTTCCGGTGATATCCGTGAAACTTCGGACACAAGAACCGAAATGGTGGAAAAAGAATTCAAAAGACAGTCCGAAACATCCAATGAAATAGCCGGAGAAATATCCATGTTCAGCGAGCTTGAAAATATGACGATGCAGAGCGGTAAGATTGTAGAATTCAACAGTGCTGAAAAATCTAAACTTTTCTGATATGGCGATTATTAAAACAGCTAAGAATATACAGATAAAAGTCACAGACTCTTATCATCTGAATGTCGGCAAAAAGGTTGAAAAAATTGCTCAGAAAATTAATGTAGAGGCACAGAAAAACAACCTTGTTTTGGCAAGCAATAAGAAAATAATGTCCCATGGAAACAAATAAATTAAGAATTCTGATTCTTTTTATTGTAAGTAGTTTCTCATTAATCAATTGTCAAAATAAAAAAATGGAACAAAAATACAGCTGGTTGGGAACCCTTTCGGCACCGCAGGAATATCCGATGGAAATTTACAAAGGAGCCCTTATTGCTGATGATTTTACCTATGGCTTCGATGCCATCTGGGGCACACAGAATACAGGCTGGGGAAATGAAGGCGGAACAATGAGTGTAGAAACCAGCCAGATGGATATTCCCCACAAGCTGGAATTTACCTGGTATTCTCTGGTAGAAAATAAATTTTATACCGGAAAATGGGATTTGGATAAAGAAAAAATAAAAGATCTTTTTGAAAAAGGGTTTATAGATCAGGATAATGGTAAAAAGACTACCTACAGTAATTTCATTGTCGGCCTTGCTCCAAAAGGGAAGGTGGTTTTATGGATCAACGGTCCGGGAAACCAGAAAGAAGTAGGTGCTTTCCAGGCTCATGATACCGTCATTACCAAAGAAAACGCATATGAAAACGCACAGTATATGCTGAAAGAAGGTTTTGCAGAAAGAATGCTGAAAGATCCGTCTTATGAAACATTCAAGCCCGAGATCAGAGCTAAAATAGAAAAAGAAGGCTATCCTGCTCCGGATATTTATGAAGTCTACAGAGAAAGATATAACTGGAAACCCTCAGTGATTTTGCCGGAAGGCAGTGAGTGGCTGGATTTCGGATTCACCAATTATAATGGGGAACAGGAAAACCTCTTCGGGGAAAGCCTGACAGCGGATACCTATAAAAAACGGGCTGTCCCAAAATTCTGCGGTTTTTACTGGAGAGATAAGAATAAAAAAAGATACGGCGTATGGGTGGATTCTTTTGATGAAAAAGAAATTTTTGACTTATTCAGGAAGCTGGGAAAAGAGAAGAATATAGACCTTATCCTTAAAGTCAATGCAGATAATACAGGAGCTAATCTATCATTAAAGAGCGAGAAAGAAGAGCTGCCGGTTACCAAAGCAAAAATCAGACTTTCACGTGCCATAGAATAACATCCTTCATAAATTAACATCAGTCTGTCAACAAAAATAAAATAAGAACGATGCACAATAATAAATTTGGAGATTATACACCGGAAATAACCAAAGAGGAAGTATTAGACATTACTCTTGGGGTGTTTTTTGACGGAACTTTGAATAATAAAACCAATACCACAGAAAGAGTAAACAAAACAGCCGACTACAAAAAAAATGGAGGCTCGCCCACGGATAACAACAGTTATAATAACGACTGGAGCAATGTGGCTCGTTTGTGGGACAATTATGATAAAAGTTTTGGCATCTACATAGAAGGTATCGGTACCGAAGATAAAGAAGAAGATTCTATGCTTGGCTATGCCTTCGGAACAGGGGCTACCGGAATCCGTGGGAAGGTGAGAAAAGGCTGCGAAGAGATCGTGAAAAAAGTAAAAAATATCAAGAATGCAAAAAAAGCAGATAAAATTGCAGTCCTTACTTTTGATGTTTTCGGTTTCAGCAGAGGGGCAGCTGCCGCCCGTAATTTCGTCCATGAAATAGGCAAATCAAAATATAAAGCTACCACTACTACTGTTTCACATCAGGGTGTCACAGTAACTGCCCGTTACGACAGTGATGGTACCGGAGGAATACAAAGTGAAGAACTTCCGAAATGGGGGCATTTGGGACTTAAGCTGCAAGAGGCCGGGATTACAGTGGATGTGCTGAAAGTGAGGTTCCTGGGTATTTATGATACTGTTTCCTCCTATTCAAAAAACTTTTCTGCCACGCCGAACTTTCACAATGATGTGGAAGAGCTTAGCCTGAATGATATTGGCAGAGCACAGAGCGTGATTCATTTTGTGGCAGAAAATGAACACAGGGAAAATTTTGACCTTACCAATGTGCATGTAGGTATAGAAAAAATATTTCCGGGAGTACACTGTGATGTAGGGGGAGCTTATGAAGACGGACCGGAAATCTGGGAAGAACTTGAAACGTCCTGGACAACGAGTGCAAAATTAGAGGAATTCAAAAGAGAGCTTGTCGCGGAATCCTGGTATACAGAAGAAGAACTGAAGATTACTCCCGGTTTTTATCTGTCATTGAGGGGAGAACGTAAACTTATAAAAAAAGCATACAGCTATATTCCGTTACATTTTATGGCCGAATATGGTGTTCAGAAAACAGTTCCACTGACCTTAAAAAAGATTACCGATGAAAAGTACTCCGTTTCATCAGATGCCCTGTTGGTGAGAATAAAAAGCCGCTTAAGACCTTATGCTATGGGAGACGGAAGACAGTACATCTTTAAGCGGTATAAAGATCTTGAAAGGGCATATGGCGGAATACCGATACCGGAACATAAATATGCAGACTATCAGAAGGAAATGAAAGAACAGGATGATTTGAGAACCCTAAGAAACAAGTATCTGCACAGGTCAGCAAGAAGAGAAGGTATAGGAATGGACCCGACATCGGACAGGGTAAGAGTGCTTCATTAATAGCTTACCATGAATAGGCAAAATAAAGAAAGAGATACGGAAGCCGGATCATTTATGCAGAAATTTAATATACATACCGTTCAGAAAGGGGAGAGCTTAAAAAGCATAAGCCTGTTGTACAACATAGATGCTGATGCTTTAAAGTTATTTCACAATAACCACTGCAATGTAAAGGAGATGATCCTGATTGAGCTCACGGGGCAGAAAGAAATTTTTCTTCCCAGAACAGCCGTGACGGATAAAAACAGACTGGTAAAGTTCGGGCATGCAAAGAGCCTGATCTTTCAGCCGGAGAACTCATTCAGCAGATACGGAGCTACGGTGACCATTGAAAATAATGACCAGAAAAATGAATTGAAATACGAAACATCAGTACGTTGGCTGAAAAAGGAAAATAAGCTTCATTTTTTTGAAATAGACAGGATTTCCAATCTGTATCTGAACGAAGAGGAAGTCAATGAAATAGCTGATCTGCTGGCCTATAAAACATCTAAGGTTTTATACCCGTTACAGATCAGTGCAGATGAGCAGGGAAAATTCAATGCCGTAGAAAATCTTTCAGTATTCAAAGAAAGATGGCCGGCCGTAAAGGAAGAACTTTACAAAGAATTTGAAGGAGAAACAGTAGATAATTATTGCGAAAAGATAGAAAAAGTAATCAACGAACAGGATGCGATAAATCTTTATTTAAAAGATGATTATTTCATCAGAACCCTGTTCTTCGGAATTTATCAGAGTTTCGGACGGGATTATCAGGTAGAAACAGAGAGTAGTTTCCCTGTTGTCGGTAATCCTGTAGAACCGAAATACAAAATAAAATTAGAGATAGATCCCCTGAAGGGCGAAACCGGCCTGGCTAATATAGAAGGAGAAGGCCAACTGAACGATGAAAGATCCGTATATGATTTTATGAACAAAGCCCCTTTTTCAATGATCATTGAAGATCATCCAGTTATAAACCATGAAGGGAATTTCAGAATAGTGTCCTATCTGAACGGGGAAACCTTACTTTTAAAGTCAATGTATTTAGAATGCAGCATAGAACTTGAGAAAAAAAAGAAAATATCAGTAGTCATTGCTGAAATGACAGACTAATTGAAAGCAGAACAAAAATGAAAACCAAATTAAATCATAAAATATCCATACTTGTCTTTATACTGGGCTTCAGCCTGTATTTCGGACAAAAAGTAGAGTTTAATATCCCGAAGGACATCGAGACTTTACAAAACTCCGTTTTTTATTTCCAGAATGATTTCACTAAAGATGAAGTTAAAGCTGCCGCAGCTTCCGACAGCGATTTTTCAACCACTGTCGATCTTTATAATCTGAAATACGATGCAGATATCAAAAATCCTTATTTGAATCTGGCATTGAAAAGAGGTTCTAAACCCAAACAGTTTATTCAGCAGGCCGTCTGGAACGTCAATATGAAAAAAGTCTCTTCAAAAAGCACGAAAGTCACTGTTTTTCTTGAAAAAGTAGTGCCGGACAGCTGGTCTGAAAAAGAAGTCGATACAAAACTGACCAAATCCACCGGTAAACTTGAGCAAGAGATCAAAGAATTTCTTTTAAATTATAAACCTGCAGAGCCTGATAATAATGTGTCAGAAGCCGATAGTACGGCTGTTGCAACCTATACAACTGCTGTGATGACAACAACATATGATAGGGTTGCAGAAAATCCGAAGCAGAAAAAAACTTCAAAAAAGCTTCAGAGCCTGTTCGGTAAGAAACAGTTTGTTGCATTGCCGGCTGCATCAGATACCTTTACAAAACTCTTGCAGGTAAGCCCAAGTGAACTGGAATGCAAAGACTGTAAAGGCGGAACTTATTCCAACTGGGATTTCGATGATTTTAATATGATCTACGCAAATATGAGCACCGGTCTGGAATATTATGCCATTCAATATTACGGGGAGGATATGGTTTCAGGATTGCCGCATGGCCTGGTATTCAATGACAGCTCACCATCCGAATGTAAACAGAAGTTTGCACGGTACAACGCACAGCTTTACCAGACCACAGTGGATACTGATGAAAACTCATCCAAAGCACTAACGGTTGTTACGTTCAAGATGAATTCCTCTTTTGTACGACTGGAATTCGGAAATGAATATTTAAGCAGATTAGTAATTTCAAATAAAGAATTTTAGCCATGGCAGAAAAACATATTGTAGTACAGGGTGCTATGTGCAAATGCCAGTTCGGACAGGTCCCGGACAAACTCAAAGTGCTCTCACACCAGAAAGAATACGCTAATGATAAAAATGCCTCCAAAAAGCTTATCGTAACCACGAAAGAAATAGGAGCCGCTACATTTGAAAAAAATACCTTCGGAAACTGTACAAAAATGGGAGTTCCGCCGCCGCCATGCAAAATTATGGTAACAGAGTGGCAGAATTTTTATGATAAAGTACAGCTCAATAACAATGGGTATATCATTTTAGAAGACAGCAAGGCCGTTTGTGCCATTGCCGGAACACCATGTATTGAGATCATAGATCATGGGCAGCGGACAGAAGGCAGCCCGCAGAACTTTAAAAATGCTGATCCGGATGTACAGCAGCAGATCAACCCGTTGGTCAATCCCGAAGAAATGTATAAAGAACAGCCTGAATACGGTGGGCAGGATGGTGTAATCTAAACGACAAAGAAATGGCAAAAGGAGTAAAAAAAATAAAGGTTACAAAAGGAAATTATTATCCAAAAATGTCTGTGCCGGGTCAGAGAATTACGATTGTCCCGAACCAGGATGTCACTTTCCAGGTAGAAGAATGGCTGCCGGATACCACGGCTGAAGATAAAAAGAAACCTGTGATCTGGATGAGACAGACCAACGACCGCAAAATTATTATCTATCAGGTTCCATCTTCCACAGGATATAAATTCAGTATTGATAAACAGTACTGCGGTAGTTATCAGTTCTACATTGAAGCCAGTTTTTCCGGTAAAAGAGATACCAAAAATAATGTGGGACTTTATGTGAAAGGCTGGTGCGAGCCAAAAATTGTTACCAGTAAATGGACTACCCAGAGAGGAAGTAAGACCAGCATCAAAAACCAGAATAAAGTCAATTATATTTCCTACGGACATATCGTCTATCTTAATCTGACCACAGAAGGTCTCAACGGAAATACGCTGACCATTGAGCTTTGGAACCAGCAGTCTGCAAAAGATGACAAGCTGGTTCATGTATATAATAATGTACAGGTGATAGATGGTGAGGTCAATTTAAAAATAGAAAATACCTACTCATGGATGGCCCATGTGGACAATATCCAGAATGTAGAAGAATTTTATATCAAAGTAAAAGATTCCGCCTCCAAAAAGTACATCAAAGATAATCTGGGTGATGATCTTCATGCTATCTACCTGAATGTCAAAAACAAAGTGGTTACCACTAATGCCAATGTCAGCAAAAACCAGACCCCGACAAAAGTATATAAGCCGGATGTAAGCGCTATCCGGTACGAGCCATGTAAATTTGAAGTCATTAAGATCACAGAAACCGAAATGAAAGACGGGAAAGCTGAAAATACAACAGCTTTGGTTTTTGATAACGGAAAAGGTATTAAGCAGCTTAAAACAGCTCAGATTCAAGAGCATATCAAAAGAACGATTTATTATAAATTTGATTCCGCTGTTATCGATAAAGACGGGGAAGCAATACTTAATAACGTTCTTAAATTCCTTCTTGAACATAAAAATTCCACGATCAACCTTAGCGGTTATGCCTGTGTAATAGGAAAACAGAATTATAACAAAGGATTGTCCCAAAAACGATCCGATCTCGTTAAGAAATTCTTTGCAGATGGAGGATTAGACCCAAGGAGAATTATATCTACAGGAAAAGGAGAAGTAGATCCCACCGATGATAAAATGGGAAGGGATAACATTAAATACAGAGATGAAAAAGATTACGAAAATAACAGGAGAGTAGATATTTCTTTTGTGTTCAATGCCCATGATGCACAGACTATCATGTACGAGATTGTGGCTCCCAGTATCACAACAAAAAAAAGTCTTACTATAGATGTGGCAGGTTTTGATACCAAAATCTGTTTCAGGGACAGCAAGCATAAACATAAAAAAGAAATTTATGTAGTAGATGTAGGGCAGGCTATAGACGCCGGAGACAGCAAAAAGACATTTACTACGCCGTCATTTAATTATTCCGTATATTCTGATCTCTCAGAGTTTAACGCGCTCCCGATACAGTATATATTACCGGGTGCCACAACTCCCAATCAGTTCCATCTACACGTTCATAGCTGCAGATATTACAGTAATGAAAAACGGACCACAGTATTGATAAAAGTCTATCCGGATATCAATTGGACGCTGAGCTTTACCTTGAATCTTACCAACGATCTCAGTGTAAAATGGATGAACATGGATCCGCATGAACATAAAGAACTACAGAAAAAGGCAGGTAAAATAGGTGCTGAGAAAAGATGGAAGCAGAAAGAAGCATCATTGGGATTCAGCTTGAAAGCAAAATGGAACAATGATAAGCAGGAAAAAGAGTTAAAATACGAATACGAAACCAAGTTTAAAAAAATATACGATACATTTGCTTCCATAGGAGCGATGTCCGACGGAATTACCAACCAGGCAAAAGGAAAAGTACGCTCCATTTCGCCAAAAGGAATTCCGGTAAGTTTTGTTGTAAAACCACCCAATATGGAGCTGTCAGGGAACTGGCTTTTAAAGCATCCTAAGGACAATAATATGATTATCGGCACAGATGTGGCTATAGCATTGAAGGCAAGTCCGCTGATTGGTCTAGAAATGACGGTGGATCTGCTGGGAGCACTGGTATTTGGTATTTCGGGAGCAGTGAGCGGAGGTACGGCAGCACCGGGCGTGACAAGACTATATCAGGAAATCCAAGGGAAACTGAAATCCGGAATTGATGTAGGAAATGATAATGCAGGTTTTAAAGCATCAGTTGATATTTTTATGGATCTTATTATTTCCAGTACAATAGAGGTGGAGTCTGAATTTAAGTTTAATACAGCCGGAAAACTGAAAGATTCAGAATTCAAAGTTTCCAGTAAGACTAAACTTAAAATAGAACTGAAAGTAGGGGTCAAAATTCAGGGAGAGGTTTCACTCGCAGTCATAAAAGCAGAGGCTTACTTTGAAGCTTCAGCTTCAGGAAGTGCTTCCATAACATTTGGACACGGGATCAACTATGATGAAAAAGGACTTTACTATCGTCCTGCTCTTGGATTCGACGGACTTGATGCTCAATATGTAGTCACCATAAGTGTAGGTCTTGCGATTAAAATTGCAAAGGATAAGCATAAAGTACAGGAAAGCAGAAATGGAAAATATGAAATTGCAAAAGGAGATTTCAAAAATGTGATCCCGCCTTTTGATGTAATAAAAGAGCTTGAATCTTACTTTGGAATAAGTGCGAATATTCCGTTAATTAAAAATGATTAATACTCATACAATGAAAAATCTTATCTTATTATTTAGTTTTTTGGCTATTGTGTCCTGCAACGGACAAACCGATCTGGAAACTTTGAAGTTTGACGAAAAAGTACCCGGAAATATTGTGAAAGGGGAGAAGGAAACAGAAGCCAATTATGGGTTATTAGCGTATAAGCAGGCAGATGTTCAGAATTATAAACTGGGTACAGTATCATTTTCGGCCTATTCAGTTCCAAAAGGATACGAGTATTCAAACAACAATCTTTCCGTATTCGTCAACTCTTATCAGAATAATAATTACCTAGGATTTATTCTTAATCTTGCCAAAGAAGATGAAGGAAAAAAGGTAATTGATTATCTTACCAAAACCTATGGAAACCCGGAAAAAAGGTCAACTGACAAAACCGGAACTGCTTATTTCTGGGATGCCGCCGCGAAAAATAAATGGATATTCTTAACCCAGACCCAGGAACGGACTCAGGACAATACCCAATATACCAACACTAAACTGATTGTGGTGAAAAAAGGAATCCGGGTGGAAAATGCTTCGGATGCCAGCGTTTTTTCTATTTTAGACAGTTTTAATCTTGCCTATCCAAAAAAATAAAAATGAAGCCTTATTACGAAATAGATTTTAGTGCTGTAATGTGTTCATTTCAGATCAAAATTAATGATGTGGAATTAATTTCATTGAGTATCGAAGGGCAAACAAGATCAGACTTTCCGGTGAACCATCTGATTCTTGAAAGCGGTAAACAGACAATAGAAGTGAAAGGACTACCCATGAGCGGGCATACAGAAATGCATGACGATTCCTATATCAGATACAGGGTAAATGTTTACGATATGTCTTCCGGGCAATATGCCTTTGTAAAACAGTTTGATGAATATTTTACCAAGAAACCCGACAAAAATATACCTTTTATAGGTCATACAAGTACATTCAATGCAGATGTTCCCTATAAGCTGGATGCATGGCAGAATGGAATAAACCTTAAAGACACTAAATTCGATATTAAAGAAAAACTGATCAGGAAATACAATGAGGTTATAAAGCTGATCAACGGTGGGAACTATGATTCATTTGTTACGCAGTACCAAAAAAGAGAAGGAAACAATGCCTTAGCCATGTATTTGAGTAAAAACCAGGCAGAAAGCAGAATAGGCGGTGTGGTTTCGGACATAAAGAACGGATACCGGGCACAAAACCTTCCTGATGACATCTACGTTGAATACTCGGCTTACGGAAAACTGGCGGCTCTGAAATGTACTGATATGATGTCTGCATTGCGCCTTGAAAATCCTGAAGAAGAGGATGAGTTGGTTTTACCCATCACATTCTATATCCCCGAAGGAAAAGACGAGTTTGAAATTATCTAAGCTAAATGGAGAATAACAGGAAAATGCCGAAAGCAGGATATATACTTTTAGGAGTTATAGGATTCTGTTTTCTCTATTTTATTTTGTGGCTCATCTTCAAAGATAAAATGCCCCTGCATGAATATGCTTTTGAAATTGCCAATAACTATGATGCCTACGCAGCAAAGGCTGTCATTCTTATTCCTTTACTGATTTTTGTGCTCATTTTTTTCACCTTCATGAAGCCCACGGCTGCCAAACGTTTTTTACGGCTGCAGTCGTCACTGCCTACCTCTAAGATCCATTCCGTGGCAAAAGGTCTGGCAGAGATTGAAGGAACTCTGATCATGAAAGAGCCGCTGACCTCTCCGGTGGGTCATGAAGTATGTATCGGATATTACTATACCATAGAAAATATCAGCAGAGATTCCGATGGCAGGCTTTCATACACAACCGTTCACAGAGAAACGCAATGTAATGCTTTCCAGATGCAGGATGAGACAGGAACGATAGAAGTAGATCCGGATAAAATTGAATTTGTTTTGTTAGGAGAAACCAATGTAAGCAGTACCAACAGCAAAAGATATACAGAAACCCTTGTGAAAAATGGGCAGAAAATACTGTTGGTAGGCTATGTCGATTCTAGAAATGGAGTACCTTTCATTAGAAAAGATGAACATTATAAAGTCCTCGGAATCACATCAGCATCAGGAATCAATGTTTGGAACAAATATCAGCCATTGCTGAGGTCGTTTATGTTTACCTGTTCCATCATCCTTTTAATAATTATTTATATTCTTACACAATAATGAATCAGACGGTCGCTATCATATTACTTATTTTGCTGGGAGTAGTTCTCATCAGCTTTTTGATCAATCTTTATAATAAGCTGGTTATGCTCAGATTTAATGTTGATAAAGCCTATGGCAATATTGATGTAGTACTGAAGCAGCGCGCAGATGAAATTCCCAACCTGGTAACCGTTGCCAAACATTTTATGGAATATGAAGAAAAAATTCTTGCCCGCCTTACAGAGCTCAGGACATTTTATAATAACAGTACTGATGCAGATAAAAGAACCGAGCTTGCTAATGAAACTTCAAAAGCACTTTCTTCATTCTTTGCTGTTTCAGAAAATTATCCTGAGCTGAAATCCAATACTCATTTCCTTGAGCTGCAGAAAAGGGTTTCCGAAATGGAGAACAAAATAGCAGACAGAAGAGAATTTTTTAATGACAGTGTGAATCTTTATAATATAGGGATTCATGAATTTCCCAATGTTATATTGGCGAAAATGCTAGGATATAAAGACAAAACTTTACTGGAGGTAACAAACGCTGAGAAACATTATGATGGGGTTCAGTTTTAATACCTTTTTCGGATTAGAAGACAAAATAGCTGATTACCCGGAGGTAACCATTTTCGGGGCTATGTTTGTGCCACTGCTTCTGTTTGTTCCAATTGCATTGATAGGATGGATATTCAGAAAGCTTAAATTCAATATGTTCATCATCCATGTATTGTTGTATACGCTTATGTTTACATTTGTACTGGGATCTCTTGCCATGCTTATCCTTTTTTTTATTACCGATAAAAATGGAGTAAAACTAGCCTACTGCTGGCTTACGGTACTTGCAGGAATGTTCTTTTTCAGCCTGATTAATGCCAATACCATCACCAAAATGTTTACCGATTGGTCTAAAATAATTAAAGAAAAAGATAATCAGTAATTTCAGGAAAAAACATCTAATATGATGAAAAAAGCAAACGTTGTAATATTGATTTTCGTTGTATTGATCAATATCTGTTGTGGACACAAATCATTCGATCTGTCATCCGTTTCCTTGGGGGAAGATGCAAAAAAATATGATCTTGAGAATAAAGATATATTTCTGAAAGATAAAGGGAGCAAACCGGATGTTGTACAATACTATGCAGATGAGAATAAGGGATTGACGTATGGCGGAATTCTTCTGGACAATACCATGGGAACAAGAATTACTGTATTCAAAGGTAAAGTAAGTGCAATCGACACCAATGCCTCCGAAAAAAACTCTTTGGAGTTTGTTGAAAAAATTGCAGGAAAACATGGCAAACCTACCGCTACAGTGACAGATAAAACAACTGTAGATGCTAAAATGGTAAAGCAGATTTTTGAAAAGCTGAAGAAAGTGTCCCCGGATAAAGTGTCCTGGAACCCAGGTGAGAAAAATTCATTTACCTATCCTGCTTCTTTTTCTGGGACGATGGGAAAAACTATTCCATACTGAGTATTTCTATTGAGGAAGATGGGAGAATCAGAAATAAATATGTAACCGTAACTAAAGATGCTTATAGAAGCGATGTGGTTTTCGGATTAAAATATCCTACTCCACAGGGATCTCCTTGGTATCAGTATATGAAATAATAGAAACACTATTTTTAACAAAAAAAAGCCGGCTCAAGAACATTGAGCCGGCTATATATTTTCATTGAAGCTGTTTACTTCACAATAAACTTCAAAGCAGACTGGTCAAGCTTTAAAATATAAACTCCCTGCTCAAGATTTTTGATCTTAATAGAGTTTCCGTTTTTAAAAGGACCGTCAATCGTCTCAAGTGTTTTCCCCTGAAGATTATAAATCTCTGCCTTTTTAATGTTTTTGGTATTACCTTTTACAAAGATCTCCTGTCCAGAAATCGGGTTAGGGTAAACCTGAAGCTCCTGAACCGTATTTTCCTCTGCCGATATGCTTACAGCCTGTCTGGCAGTTCCCGAATAACATGTCCATTTAAGGTCGTCAATAGCCACTCTGTTGCTCGTTGAGCTGTTAACAAGGCTTACCGTAACATTTCCGGTGATATTGATATTATTGATTGTTGTAGTTGCAGCAGTAGCACTGTAAGGTACCGTTCCTACCGATGTACCGTTTACTTTCACATCAAAAGTTCCGCTGGTTCCTGAAAACTTAAGCTGTGTCGTTACCGTAAGGGATCCGATACCGTTCGCTGAACTACCCGAAGTTAAGGAACCGTTTCTTACCGTAATAGCCTGGCTGTTGATGGTCTGGTCAGTTCTTGCGTCTGTAGCAGTCCAAGAAATACCGCTGCCCGTCCAGGTTCTTGTCAGATAAGAAGAACTGCTCTCAGTAGGAACTGTTGCGAATGTTTCATTGATACATCCTGTTCCAGGAGTAGGAGTTCCGGGATCCGTGGTTCCAGGACTGGAGCCCCAGATCTGGCCTACATAATTAGGATTGTCTATAAACGGGTTTCTATTCCCCTGAAAAGTGTAAGAGGCGTTATTTCTATTGATCTCAGCCTGTGAAACAGGATCCTGGCTGTGCCATGCCAGAAGAACATTCAGTTCCCAGGTCTGTAATCCCGGAAATGCCGAACTGCCCAGCATATTACCCGAAGAAAAAGTGGAAAGCTTGCTCTGATAACGTGTCACAAAGTAAAAAATCATCCTTGCCACATCACCTTTAAACTCGTCAATTGGTTCAAAAACAGTTCCTGCATATCCCGAAGACGAAGAACTGCCCAGCTTTGAGCCGTTTTGAGAAGTAAATGTTGCTGTACCTACTTTTCCGAATGGATAATTGCTTCTCATGCCGTTTACCTTTCCATCGGTAGCCCTGATGAAATGAACATCAGAAACCATTGGAGCAGACTGGCTGAATAAACTCTGGGGAACAATATGCTCCCTGTTATAGCAGTTTCCTTCTACAGAATACGTACCGCACTGATTTGTACCCGGAGTATATTTATAAGGATCGACTCCTGATGGTTTTTCCGAATAGATATCCATAATTGAGCCGTCGTTCTCATAATTTTTGTCAATGTCTGTTGTTTTGTAAGCAGTCCAAAGCCCGCTGTATCCTTTGTCCTGATGTCCGTTTGTAATGATAGAACTCAATGCCGTTTTCAACGCCGCACCACTCAGTCCGTTCGCTGAGCTGTAGTATCCTGCAGGAGCCTGGGCATTGGCAAGCCCTGCTATTACAGTAAATAAGATAATTTTTTTCATACTAATAAAATTTCTGTAAGAATACTATATTTTTACGAATAAAAAATTACATTACTGTTAATTTTAACATGTAGCGCATGTAGTTTATGAAAACTAGAATTGACTTCAAATGATTGTAAACTCATTTCATTGGCAGGCGACTTATCTAGAGGGAATCTAACCGACCTAGGAAAATGGAGCGTTAAGAAAATTAATTCTATGAACGTTAAGAAAATTCTACTGTTTGAAGCGCGACAAAAAATATTGAATCGAAACCAAATGTTGAAATCGCGCAAGTTTTAGAATTTTTAGAGAATAGAATTAATTTTTAGCGGAAGATTCCAGTCTTGAACTTTTCGTTCTTTTGTTTCAAGACAAAAGAACACATAAAAGAAATTTAATGAAAGCTTTCAGTTATTTGGGCGAAAAAAATCCGGCACAGAAAACTGTGCCGGATTGGTATATGATAATTGATTTATATAATCTTATTTTCTCTGAGGAGGGTAATTTTTCATGATCTCAGCCATGATCTCAGGAATCTGTCTTTGCTTAGATTTTGGAGAATCTACGGAAATTCCGCTTCCGATACCTTGCCAAACCAGTTTGTTCGTTTTAGAATCGATGAGGTCAACAATCAGAGCACCTTCATTATAATTGCTCGTCCATGTTCTGCTCATGCCAACGCCCCAACCGAAAGGACCGCCCCAGCCCCACATTCCATAGGGTGAACTGTTGTTGATGTCCGTGATTTTTTTATGATTGGCTTTTACATTAACGATCAGATCAGGATTTTCTCCGGACTGCATTCCTTTGCTCTGAAGCTGTCTCGATAATTCGTTTAAAACCCTGTCTTTATCAATGTCATTCAGTTTCAGATCGTCAATTCTGATTTTATATGTTTTATAAGTCGTAAAATTAGCTGTTTCAGCATAATCCGAACGTACCTGGAATGGACTGCACGATGTAAGGCCTAATGCAGCCGATGCTAACAAAATAAAAATATATTTTTTCATTTTATTTATTTTTTTTATCGTTTTTAATAAATGTATCAGTCTTTTTATCGTACCCGTAAGGACAGTGTCTGCATCCGCTTTTACAGCAATATCCTCTTTTCAGATGGAATTTTTCTGTAAAAACTTTGTACCCCTGTTCATTATAGTAAAAGTCTTCACCTTCTTTGATGTCATATTGGGCCATAAGTTAAATCTCTAAGTCAAAAAACTTTATATTTGTTAGTATGATAATTATATGCCAAAAGCCCTTAAAAAAATTAAAAATTAACGGCATTGCTCTCTTTCCCTTTATCTTCATTAGGAAACCCGAAGATAAGGAAAATAAAGTACTTATCAACCACGAAAAAATCCACTTAAGACAGCAGCTGGAAATGCTCGTAGTTTTCTTTTATATTTTTTATGTCATCGAATATTATTACTGGCTTTTTAAGCTGAAAGATGGCTTTCTCGCCTATAAAAGAATCTCATTTGAAAGGGAAGCGTACACAAATGAAAAGGACCTCAGCTATCTGAAGAATAGGAAATTCTGGGGTTTCAGGAAATATTTGTAAAATGTAAAATGTAGAATGTACATCTTAAAAATTCAATAGGGGCGGGCTTTAGCCCGCCTGTGAAAAAATAATCTACATTTCATCCGGCTTTAGCCAAAACCTAAAATTGAAATTCAATTGTCACAAAAATTGATACAATTTACAATGACCCAATCCAAATCTTTTACTAATTTTGCAGATAATAGTTAAACAACAAAAATGCTATTAAAAGCTCCGGCAGAACCCATTCCCATTCAGGAAATATCTATTCATAAGAATATAAAACTCTTTATCAAAAGAGAAGACCTTATTCATCCCCAGATCTCTGGAAACAAATACTGGAAGCTTTTTTATAATATCAACAGCTACCTTGAGAAAGAACCGGAAAATCCTTATATCATCACTTTCGGAGGCGCATTTTCCAATCACATTGCTGCCGTTTCAGCTGCAGGAAACCTGTCCGGAATTCCTACGCTGGGAATTATAAGAGGGGAAGAACTGCGGGACAAATGGCGCGATAACCCTACACTTCTTTTGGCAAAAAGAAACGGGATGAACCTGAAATTTGTGACCCGGGAAGAATACAGGCATAAAGAAAAATTAACCGAATTTCTGCATAAAGAATTTCCCGACGCCCTGATTGTTCCGGAAGGCGGTACCAATAAAGATGCCGTAGAAGGCGTTAAAATGATGCTCAATGACCAAACAAAAGATTTTGACTATCTTTGCACCGCTGTAGGAACAGGAGGAACAGTTGCCGGAATGGCAAAGTTTTGTGAAGAAGATCAGAAAGTTATAGGCTTTAAGGCCGTTGACGATGCTTCACTGGAAAATAAAATTTTAGAATTAACCTCAAAGCAGAATTTTAATCTAATAGATTCGTGTTTTGGAGGCTATGGTAAAATAAAAGATGAAAACATCCGTTTTATCAATGATTTTAAAGAGAGGTACGGTATTCCTTTGGAGCCGGTATATACAGGAAAAATGATGCAGAAAGTTTTCGAACTGATTGATGAGGGATATTTTCCTGAGAACAGCAGGATCTTGTGCTTTCATACCGGCGGACTGCAGGGTATTGAAGGAGCCAACCTGCTTTTGGAAAAACAAAATAGAAATTTAATTATATAAGCAAAAATTGAAAAACATGAAAAGACTTTTCTCAATCATAAGCCTTTTAGTTTTATCAACATTCTCAGCCCAGACTTGGGCGACTGAAGACCAGTACATTCAGAAATTCGCTAAATATGCGGTAGAGGAAATGGAAAAATACAGAATTCCGGCTTCTATTACATTGGCTCAAGGGCTCTTAGAGACCGGAGGAGGGCAGAGCAGGCTGGCTCAGGAAGGTAAAAATCATTTCGGAATAAAATGTAAGGAAGACTGGACCGGAAAAACCATGAAACATACGGACGATGCTCCCAATGAATGTTTCCGTGTCTATGACGATCCGAGACAGTCCTACGAAGACCATTCTATATTTTTATCCACAAGAAAATATTACGCAAATCTTTTCAATCTGAGCATGAAAGATTATAAAGCGTGGGCACATGGACTTAAAAAAGCAGGATATGCAACCAATCCCCGCTATGCTTCGATCCTGATCAGTAAAATTGAAAAATACAGATTGTATGAGTACGACGATACCAACTCGAAGGAAGTACTGTACGCCGTTCTTAAAATGTATCCGGGTCTGAAAGATGACAGGACTTTCATGGCACAGCTTGAACCTTCAAAAATGATGGCAAAGAAAGCTAAGGACCCTGTTACAGTAGAAGTTCCTTACAAGCAGACCTCTTATGCCCAGCAGCAGAAAAGAGTGGAAAAAATTAAAACAAAAGCTGAAATTTTAAATTCAATTCTTATCAAAAGCCATCCGAACGAAGGCTTAAGATATATTGTCATTCCTGAAGATACTACCGTTAAATTCATTGCAGATAAATTCAAAGTAAGCGAAAGCAGGCTGACTAAATGGAATGAACTTAACAGCAATGTTTTGAAGAAAAATGACATTGTTTTCCTTGAATCTAAAAATTCTGCAGGAAATACTGCTGTTTATAAAGCCGAATCCGGAGAAGATATGCATGATATTGCCCAGAAATTCGGAATCAAATTAAATAAATTATATGCCAAAAACAGGATGGATGAAGGTCAGAAACCGTCTGCAGGCCAGCTGATTTATTTGATTGATAAAAAACCCAGAAACTAATTTTTTGTTGCCGGTTCTGTTGTCAGTTAGTATCTGACTGTCGATTGTAAACCTTCAACGTTCAACTAAAATATGAAATACCAAAGAAGTTCGGCTTTATTTGATGAGGCCTACCAATACATTCCGGGAGGAGTAAATTCTCCGGTACGTGCATTCAAATCAGTAGGAGGTGTTCCTGTATTCATGAAATCAGCAAAAGGGGCCTACCTTACTGATGCGGACGACAATACTTATATTGATTACATCAATTCATGGGGTCCTGCCATTTTAGGACATACCCATCCTGAGGTGCTTGAAGAACTGAAAAAACAGGCTGAGAAAGGCTTTTCTTTCGGAGCACCCACAGAATTGGAAACAGAAATTGCCAAATTTATTGTAGAAAATGTTCCTAATATAGACCAGATCAGAATGGTGTCTTCGGGTACAGAAGCCTGTATGAGCGCCGTAAGACTGGCAAGAGGTTTTACAAAAAGAGATAAGATCGTTAAATTTGAGGGCTGCTATCATGGCCATTCAGATTCATTTCTGATCAAAGCAGGAAGTGGGGCGGCTACTTTTGGAAATCCTAATTCTCCGGGAGTAACAGAAGGAACGGCTAAAGATACTTTGCTGGCCCGTTACAATGATTTTGAGCAGGTGGAAGATCTGTTCCGTCACAACCAGGGACAAATTGCTGCTGTTATCATTGAGCCGGTTGCCGGAAACATGGGCTGTGTGCTTCCTGAAAATAATTTTCTTCAGAACTTAAGAAAGATCTGTGATGAAAACGGAGCTTTATTAATTTTTGATGAGGTGATGACCGGTTTCAGACTGGCTTTCGGAGGAGCACAGGAACTGTATAATGTGAAAGCTGACCTGGTTACTTACGGAAAAGTGATCGGTGGAGGCCTTCCGGTAGGAGCTTTTGCAGGAAGAAACGAAATTATGGATCACCTGGCCCCAAAAGGAGGTGTTTATCAGGCAGGAACCTTAAGCGGAAATCCATTGGCGATGAGAGCCGGACTGAAAACTTTACAGCTTATCAAAAATGATCCGGAATTTTTTAACAGGATCAATACAACTGCAGAAACATTAGATTTCGGGATAGGGAAAATTTTAAATGAAAAAGGAATTGCTCACAAGATCAATAGAAAAGGATCCATGATGTCTGTATTTTTCCACACGAACAGGGTTTCCAATTTTGATGAGGCGGCGGATTCCAACCATTCTTTATTCAATAACTTCTTTCACCAGATGCTGAAGAACGGCGTATATCTTCCACCAAGTGGTTACGAAACGTATTTCATCAGTGATGCCATCAAGGACACGGAAATTGACATGACGCTTGAAGCGGTAAGAAAATTTGAATATTATTCTTAAAAGTTAAAAATAAATTATAACAAGACTGGGTTTTAGAATCCAGTTTTTTTTTATCTCGCAGATTGCAAAGATGCAGATTGATACTTAGATATTTTTTGAAACATTAAGAAGAATGAAGGTGATAAGAAGTTAGAAAAATTAAATTGATTTTAGCGTATTCTAAAAGTGGAGCTCTCCTTAATATTCTTAAAAACTTAACGAATCTTAATGGTTTAATATTTCAAGACAAAAGAAATTAAGCCATTCAATAAATCATACAGATATTGTAATAAACCATACACGTGTATCATTCCCGTTCTTTCTATTTTTGTTATAAATAGATCGTAATGAAGACCTCTGACAATTCAATATCCCGTAAAGACTTTATAAAAAATTCAGCGCTGGCAGCCGCAGGGCTTACTTTAATACCTAATATTATGTCAGCATCACCATTTTTTGATAATCAGAATATTTCGTCAAAAGGAAAATTAAGCCTTAAAAATGTCCGTTTGGAAACTGGTTTTGAGTATGAAGAAGGAGAAGTGGTTTCCACTAAGACCGGTTTGTTTTATATAGAAATTGAAAATGGGAAAATTAAAAGTATTGCTCCAAATCAGCCGAATGCCAAAGCTGTTGATGCCAAAGAAATGCTGATGCTTCCTGCATTTAAGGACATGCATATCCATCTGGATAAAACGTTTTATGGTGACAAATGGCAGGCCGTCAGAAAAAGAACAGGCGGTGTAAAAGGAATGATTGCACTGGAGCAGAAAATGCTTCCCGAAATGCTGAAAAACTCAACGTTTAAAGCAGAGAAGATGATCGAACTGCTGCAGTCAAAAGGAACTTCTTTTGCCAGAAGCCATGTCAATATTGAGCCGACTTCAAAATTAGACTCATTAAAAAATCTTCAGAAGGCTTTAGAAAATAAAAAGAAAAGTTTCGGGGCTGAACTGGTGGCTTTTCCTCAGCATGGTGTATTTTATACAGAGTCAGTGCCTTATCTGAAAGACGCGGCTCAGATGGATATTGATTTTATCGGAGGAGTAGATCCGTATACGATTGACGGTGCGATTGAGAAAACGGTTGATTTTACCGTTCAGCTGGCTTTAGACCATAAAAAAGGAATTGATATTCACCTTCATGAAACTGGTGAATCCGGGTTGAATACCGTGGAATATCTTATTAAAAAAGTTAATGAGAACCCTTCTCTGAAAGGAAAAACATACCTGAGCCACTGTTTTATTTTGGCAAAATTAGATAAAATAAAACAGGAAGAAACAGCAGAAAAATTGGCAGAAGCGCAGATAGGTATTGTTTCCACCATTCCCTTTGGGAGCCTTATCATGCCTATTCCTGCTTTATATAAGCATAATGTAAATGTATTAACGGGTAACGACAGTATTGTAGACCACTGGAATACTTTCGGGACAGGGAGTGTGCTTCAGAAAGCGAACCTGATGGCGCAGCTGTATGGCTATTCCACCGAATTTTTGTTATCAAGAAGCCTGAAGCTGGCGACGGCTAATGTTCTTCCGCTTGATGATAAAGGGTCCCAACAATGGCCAAAATCAGGAGATCAGGCGAATTTTGTCCTGATGAATGCAAGCTGCTCTGCAGAAGCAGTCTCCAGAATTTCCAATGTGGAATCATTGGTTCATCAGGGGAATGTGGTTTATTAAATGAAAGGCAAGTTTTATTTTAACCACCCCGTCAAAAATTCTTTGAATTTTTGCTACCCCTCCATATGAGGGGAATTTTGATCCGATAAATTTAGTCGTGATAAAATCTTCGGTTTCCAAAAAACTTAAGTATTCTTTTTTTCAAAACTATTCAACTTAAGTGTTTAAAAACTTTTAGGCCTTTTGTGTTGAGAAAACAACACAGTCACTCGAGATGAAAATATCTGAGCCAATTCAGATTTCTCGCATAAATTTTACTAATTTTAGGAGAAAATCAGAACACGTGGGTCATCAAACCGGTCATTTTCCAATCCTGGGAATTCAGGAGTTCAGCGAGAATCAGCTTCAGGGCTGCCACCTGCTGTTTAATGAACTGCATGGGGAACGTTCTATTGATGAACCCCACAAACATGATTTTTTTATCATTAATCTATTCGAACATGGAAAAGGCAGCCATACGATCGATTTCACGGAATATGAAGTCGGAAATAGCCAGATCCATCTCGTTTTCCCAGATCAGGTACATCAGTGGGTGATCGAAAAGGAAACAGTGGGTTATCAGTTGATGATCAGCAGAGATTGGTTTGAGAGTTTTCTGCCTTCACTGAGGTTTTCAGCTTCCTATTATCAGAATCATCCTGTTATTCATCTTTCTAAAGAAATTTTTGGAGCTTTCCTGTATGAATTTCAGGCCATCCAGAAAGAAATTAGTGAGAAGAATGTATTTTGGGAAGTCATTCAGAAACGGAGCGAGCTGATAGGATTGCTGATCAGTAAATCGGTGGAAGGAGCTTTCAAAGATTTTGAAATGTATCATTCCAATCCTATTATTTCCAGATTTTTACATCTTATTGATGAATATTTCAGAACGGAAAGGTCGGTTTCTTTTTATGCTGAAAAACTTAATATTTCCGCTAATTATTTAAATATTGTCTGTAAAAAAAACCTTAAGACTTCGGCTTCCTCTCTTATCCAGGACAGGATTTTGCTTGAGGCGAAACGTCTTTTAAAAGTATCCGAAATGTCTGTAAAAGATATCGTGTACGATCTAGGTTTTTACGATCATGCCAGTTTCTCCAAATTTTTCAAAGCGCAGACGGGAATGACACCGTCCCAGTTCAAAGAATAATAATTTATACAAAATAAAGCATAATTGATACATCGGACCTGGAACAAAGGTGGTGTAACTTTGTCCTGTTAAAAGATAAAGTTATGCAGTTTCCATATCAATTCGTTGCAAAAGGAACATATTCACTCAAAAATGTCCGTCTCGAAACGGGATTTGAATATGATGAAGGAGAAGTGATCAGGACAAAAACTGATCTTTTCAGTATTGAAATAGAAGGTGGAAAGATCAAAACTGTAAATCCCAATAATCCCGTTTCTGATGCGTTTGATGCTAAAGGTTTCTTGATGCTTCCTGCTTTCAGAGATATGCACATTCATCTGGATAAAACATTGTATGGGCTTCCATGGCAGGCACTTTCACCCAAACGGAGAACGGTAAAGGATATGATTGCTTATGAACAGAAAATCATTCCCGGTCTTTTGAAAACATCTGTAGAAAGAGCGGAGCAGCTGATCAGCCTGCTTCAGCACTACGGAACTCATTTTGCAAGAACTCATTTTAATATTGATCCTACTTCAGGCTTACAATCACTTGAGAATCTGGAAAAAGCATTAGAGCAGAAAAAAGATTCTTTTAAAGCCGAGCTTGTTGCTTTCCCACAGCATGGCTTGTATTATACGGATACTATCCCTTTGATGAAAGAGGCGGCACAGCTGAAAAGTGTAGGTTTTATTGGCGGACTTGACCCTTTAAGCATTGACGGTCATATTGAAAAAGTAATCGATTTTACGATACAGTTGGCGTTAGATCATAAAAAAGGAATTGATATCCATCTGCATGAAGCAGGCGAGTCCGGAATGAAAACGATCAATTACCTGATTGATAAAACAATTGAAAATCCTGAGCTTCAGGGAAAAACATTTATAAGTCACGCCTTCGCTTTAGCACACCTTTCATCAAAAGAAACGGAGGGAATTGCTGAAAGGCTGGCAGAAGGAAAAGTCGGGATTGTATCTTCTGTACCTTTCAGGGGAACGGTTATGCCGATTCCTATATTGAATAAGTATGGAGTACATGTCCTGATTGGAAATGATAATGTGCAGGATTACTGGAGTACTTTCGGATCGGGAAATATGCTTCAGAAAGCGAATCTGATTGCTGAACTGTACGGATATGAAACTGAATTGGAACTGTCAAGGACGCTTCAGTTTGCTACCCAAAGTATTCTTCCTCTGGATGAAAGAGGAACGCAGCAATGGCCTAAACCGGGCGATGATGCTTCTGTAGTATTTGCCGATGCTTCATGTTCTGCAGAAGCCGTTTCCAGAATATCCAAAATAGAGGCCTTAATGAATGGCGGGAATCTTTTCTGGAGACCTTAATTGAAATAGATAATTTTTTAAATACTTGTTTTTTGTGAATAAAGCCATTGGATTATCTGATGGCTTTTTCAGCTTATGAGACTAAAAATCAAAAAGCCACCAGAAAAAATTCCTGATGGCTTTAAAATTTGATATGAAGAAACTAGTTACTTATTGTAATCCTGCTAAAAGATTAACTCCGTCTACTGTAGCCCATGCTCCAGGAGTAAGAGATACTTTGGTAACGGTAGCAGTGTTTGTGAAAGTTTTTCCGCCGTTTGGAGTGAATGCATATCCCCAAACCCCTGCATTGTCAGAGTTTAAATAATTAAGAGGAGCGACAACTATTTTTCCGTTATTTACCTGGCTTGTTTCTGTAGCTGCATCCTGGATAAGTACGCTGTAAGCTTTCTGAGTACCAATGTTTTTATAACCGCTGATATAAACATTGGAGAAGATCCCTGTTCCCTGCTTTTTAAACTGAATAGCAGTAATTTCAGGAGAGTTGGCTGTTTCCGGAAGTGTATTTGTATTTCTGATTAGCGTAATATTAGATATTTTTGGAGCTACATTGTCAGCATTGCCCGAAGCTTCAATCTCCATTCCAAAGTTACCGGTACCTGTCTGGAAAGCATACCAGTTGGTGTTGTTCTGTCCGCTCCACGCATCCTGCCAGTCAAAAGAATCATCATAATTTCCGTAAGAAACGATATTCTTAGCACTTACAGTACCTCCGAAGAATTCATAACCGTCATCTGTTCCCTTATATGTTACAAGGTTTTCTAAAACAGTTCCTGCTCCTACAGCGTAGAATGTCATAGAATTGGTTTCAGAAGTACCGTCACCAATCTTTTTACCTGCATATTCTACTCTTACAAACTTCATAGTTCCTGAGTTTGAATTTGCATCAGTTCCTCCGTAGTAAACATTGTTTCCGTCCTCAGAAAGAGCTTGAGTATTTCCGTTTACAGCTTTGATAGGAGCCCTTCCGTAGATAGTGATACCACCCCAGTCCCCAGGAGTTTTGGTAGCAGTTGTAAATACAATAGGCTCAGCAGCTGTACCAACAGCGTTGATCTTTCCGTCCTGAAGGATTACCAAACCACTTGTTTTAGACGTTACTACATTGAAAGTAGCTCCGGCTTCAATAGTAATTGTAGCGTTATTCGTAATTTTTACGATTCCATCTAATGTATAGTTTCCTTTTTTAATAAGGATATCTTTTGAAATAGTCCCTGATAATGTTCCGCTTCCGCTTAATACACTTTCAGTAGTTCCCGGAGTAGTAACTGTAGTACCGTCCCCTAGGCCATCATTTACCTCGATAGTACATGAATTTAAGGCTAATGTTAACACGGCTGTTAATGATAATAATGATAAAACTCTTCTTTTCATTTTTATACTTTATTTTATTTTTTATTAAATTATTTTTAGAATGTATACCCTACAGTAAGGTTGAATGTAGTTCCTCTGTAGTAGTTTGTAAGGGTATCATTACCCTGCTCAAAATTAGTTGGGAGATAGTTTTTGTCACCAATTAAGATTTTATATTTGCTGTCCAAAATATTCTGTACGGCAAATTTTACATTCCAGTTTTTCGTTAATTGACCCTGATATACAAAATCAATCTGGTTGAATGGTTTTTCATAGTAATTATCGGTACCAGCACCTCCTGTTGCATAGATTTTACTTCCTGATACATTGTAAACCAAAGAGAATGTATGAGCTAAGTTGTTATGGTTTTTCAGTTCATACTTTAAATCAGCATTGATGGTATAAGGAGAAGCTCCCTGTAAGCCTCTTTTGCGCAGTGTCTCCCCGGTAATATTAAACCAGTCGGGTCTTTCCATATTTAACTGATCCTGACTTCTCTCTACATCCGAATGCATAATAGTAGCATTAGCACCTAAAGTAAAGCTTCTTAAAGCGTCAGATATTCTGCCTAAACTAAAGATTCCTTCTAATTCTATTCCGAATAAATCTGCTTTTTTTGCATTGAAGAAAGTGATGGTAGAACCTGTTGCATTTCCTGAAGCTACTAATGAACGTTCAATTGCATTGTCAATTCTTTTTGCAAATAGATTTACAGCAAACATTTCTTTATTGGTTGGAAAATATTCCCACTTCAAATCGAAGTTGTAGTTTTCACTGTTTTTAATTTCAGGATTACCAACAATATTTACGTTGTCTGGGTTAATATAGGTAATAGGCATTGTCTCAATGAGGATAGGACGTGTAACGGTCTTACTGAAAGAGAATCTTAAATTATTTTTATTGTTAAGAGCCTTTTTTACCGATAATGACGGTAAGAAGAAATCTTTGTTTTTATCCAGGTTGATTTTGTTATCAGCACTTTGCTCAGAATAACGGATCAGAGTCATGTCATTTTCATATCTTGCACCTAATAAGATATCCCAAGAATCATTAGGCTTTAAATTAATGTTGGCATATCCCCCGTTAATAATCTGGTAGAAGCTTGAATAGAATTGTGAAATGTCAGAACCTTCTTGGTAATATAAATCTCCATTTCTAAGAGAAGCATTAAAGACATCCTGAGGCGTATCAATGTTAATGACAAAAGGATCTGACGAATTAGCTGTACGTCCGAAAATAAATCGGTAAGAAGTTTTTCTGAAATCAGAGAATCCATTATATCCTAATGCAATCTGAATAGGAAAATCTTTTCTGTCTCCTTTTTCTCCTAAAGACAATTGATATTCCGCAAAAGCTGAACCATAGAACCTGGAATCCACATCTAAATACTGACGGATAATGTTATTTCCTCCATAACGCATTGCGATATTTCCGTCAGAAAGAGTAGCTCCTGTAGTAGGATCAATACGGTTACCCTCTATAATTTTTCTGTCCGGCTGCTGATAATTATTGATTACATAACTGGCTCCGGCTTTGATCTGATGTCTTTCATTTATTTTCTGAGAAGCAGTTAACTGTAAATCCAAAAATCTTGAAACATCTAATTGATTAGTTCTAAAGAAAGTGGTTTTATTAAGCACCTGTCCGTCTTTATAACCATAATTGTCTTCTATGATATTATTGACATTCTGTAAGTAAATAGCGTTTAGATTAACATTGGTTCCTTTGTTTTTATATCCTAAACCTAATAAAACTGAAGATTCTATCTCGTAATTATACTGTTTACGATTAAGAAAGTTCATATTTTCGATGAATGAATTTTGGCCCTGTCCTTTGAACTGGTTATTATCACCATCCTTATATTCAAATTTGCTTCCCTGATTTAAAGAGAATAAAATCCCTAAATTTCCTGTCTCACCCATTTTTACTTTCTGTGCAGTAGTAAATCCAATACTTGTATTAGGCATTGATTTTACATTATCTACGTTCCAGGAGTTCTTAAATGAATTTATAGATTGGTCCGGAGTGAACTTATAGTTATCTGGTCTTGAATTTCTGATCTCATCAGGAAGTCTTCTGTCTCTTGAGTTCAATCCCAAATAACCGTTCATTCCATCTGCACCCTCAGCCACCTTAAAGTTATTTCTGAATGTACTTAAAGTATTTACCCCTACACTGAATTCCACCTTTGTAAAAGGCTTATCAATCGTAAGCGTTTCAATATCAAAAGTAGCTCCAGCAAAATCTCCGTAAAGGTTAGAGTTGAAGGTCTTATAAATATTTAATTTCCCCACTACATCCGTTGGAAACTGCTTCAGGGCAATAATCTTCTGGAATGGGTTATTGGAAGGTGATCCAAGACCGTTGATTAATAAATAATTGTATCGCTCTTCAAGGCCTCTTACGAAAAGTCCTCTTCCTTCTACCGTAGTGATTCCCGTCACCTTCGTAAGTCCCTGTTCCACGTTAGAAATCCCTTTTCTGGAAATCTCTTCAGCACTTACAGCCTGTTTTTGAATAACCGCTTTTTTTTGTTCTCCTAATACTGCAGTTTCAGTTTTCTTGTTACTGCTTCCTTGGATTACTACGCCATCAATTTTTTTCTCCTTAATGATCGTGTCCTGCTTCGTTTCTTGAGCGTAAAACATTGATCCGGATAAAAATACGACCGCAATGCTAAGTTTATTAATTTTCATTATCTTACTTACTTTATTTACTAGTTTCTTTCGGTGCAAAGGAATAAAAGATTAATGGGGTAAGTGGTTTAGCGAGTTTTAATTTTTTTTTAACTAAACATTAATAAAAGGGTATTATTGTTAACTTTATGTGAACGATAAGAGATTTGTTCATCTGTGCTTTAAAATTTATTAACTTTGACTCTGTAAAAATTGAAAATGAACCAAAAGAAAATACTCTTAATAGACGACGAACTGGATATTTTAGAGATTCTGTCTTACAACCTGGAAAAAGAAGGCTATGATATCTATACAGCCACAAACGGTAACGAAGGAATAGATAAAGCCAAAGAGATTATCCCCGATCTTATTTTGTTAGATGTCATGATGCCGGAAAAAGACGGGATCGAAACATGTCAGGAACTCCGTAAAGTAAAAGAGCTGCAGAAGACACTGATTGTTTTCCTTTCTGCACGAAGCGAAGAATTCTCCCAGCTGGCAGGATTTCAGGCCGGAGCTAATGATTACATCGTAAAGCTGATCAAACCGAAAATTCTGATTTCTAAAGTTAATGCCTTATTACAGCTGACTTCTCAGGTTTCAGATAATGCTAAACTGATTGAAATCGGTGATCTGGTGATCGACAAAGACAATTTCAGAGTTTCCAAAAGCGGACAGCAGTTCCTTCTTCCTAAAAAAGAGTTCGACTTGCTTTATCTTCTCGCTTCCAACACTGAAAAGGTATTCAAGAGAGAAGAAATTCTGGAAAAAGTATGGGGCAATGACGTGATCGTAGGAGAAAGAACCATTGATGTCCATATCAGAAGACTGAGAGAAAAACTGGGAATTAACACCATCCAGACATTAAAAGGAATCGGTTATAAACTTATCGTTTAATACCTTAAATTCCTATCTTTACATCAACCTATAAAAACTTGTAAAATTGAAATTTTACAGACTTACACTCGTCGCCTCGTGTCTTCTGACACTGGTGATGTTTCTTTTAGTGATCATCTTTGATTCACTGAAGGATATCTATTACCAGACGCCTTTTTTTAAGATCGGCCTCTTTACCTGCCTCATTCTTATCTTTATGATCAATTATGTGGTCCTCGAGCTTCTTTTCAACTATTACGGAAAAAAGCAGGTTCGCGGGCTTTCACAAATGCTTCCGCAGGAAATTGTTCATGACAATAACGAGAATATTACCATTAAAGAACTCGGTGAAAGGTTTTCCGATCTTAACCAGCAGAAGATAACGGAAATCGACATGATGAAGGAAATGGAAAGCTACCGTAAAGAATATATCGGAAATGTTTCCCATGAGCTTAAAACACCTCTTTTTTCTATTCAGGGATATGTAGAGACCCTCAGAGACGGAGGCGTTGATAATCTTACCATTCGCGACAAATACCTGGAAAGAATAGATAAATCCGTAGAAAGATTGATTGCGATTGTTACAGATCTTGACATGATCAACCGCCTTGAGGCAGGAGAGATCAGTATTACGGTTTCAAGATTTGATGTTAATCTTCTGATCAAAGAAATTTTCGAGCTTCTTGAATTTGAAGCGGAAAAACATAATGCCACCTTACAGATCCAGACCCTCCATCCACAGATTTTTGTAGATGCCGACAAACAGAAGATTTCACAGGTTTTTATTAACCTGATTTCCAACGCTATTCATTATGCCAACAGGCAGGAAGCGAAAGTAGTCGTGAAAACCAGTGTCCTTAAAAATAAAGTACTGATTGAGGTGATCGATAACGGAATGGGGATCAAAGCCGAAGCGCTTCCGAGAATCTTTGAAAGATTTTACCGTGTTGAGACCAGCAGAAGCAGGAGAGAAGGAGGTTCCGGCCTTGGGCTGGCTATTGTAAAGCATATCCTGGAAGCCCATAGCGAAAATATTACCGTAGAAAGTGTTTATCTTGAAGGGACTAAATTCAGTTTTATGCTCGAAAAAAGTAAATAATTCTGGTAAAATGTATGAAAAAAAAATATTTTAAAAAATCCTGAAATATTTTTTTGTCACCTGTCATTTATTATATATTTGCAACAGAGATTTATCATAATAATTAAGGCAAAAAAGTAATTTAAGAAACTGATATGGTTTACAAGATCCGCGTAATATTAGATGCGAAAGAGGATATTTTCCGAGATATTGAAGTAAAAGGAAAACAGTCACTATGGAACTTACATTTGGGAATTAAAAGTGCGTTCAGTCTGCAAGGAGACGAACTTTCCACTTTTAATATGTTGGAAGACGACGGAACAATAGTTAAAAGTGTTCCCCTGGAAGATATGAGTGACGATGGTGATGGCGAAATTATGTCGGATGTGTACATTGATGAAGCTTTTGGAAATATAGGCGACAAAGCCCAGTTCCAATATGGGCTTCTTGATCTTTGGGAGCTGTACTGTGAGCTTGTAGAAATCATCGAAGAAACAAAAGGAGTTAATTATCCCATTACGGTATACAGATTCGGAAACGTTCCGTTAAAAGCGCCAAGCAAAAGCGGAAACGGAGGATCTAAAAAAAGATCGGCAATGCCATTGATAGATGATGATTTCAGTTTCGAGGATGACTTTGGTGGAAGTACAAATTTTGAAGATGAAGATGATGAAAGTTTCGATGACGACGAAGAAGAAAACTACAACGATGATGTTTTCGAAGAAGATGATGATAACGATGATGAAAGATAACATCTGAACAATATAAGGCCCTGGATTTCTTTCCCGGGCTTTTTTATGTCATTTATTGCAGGTGAATAGAGAATTTTGCTGCCCAAGTGAATCATAAGCTTAAAAAAGATCTGTAAATTTTGAAACTTCTTAAAAGTCTGCGCAATCTGCGTGATTTTAAAATCTAAACAGCCTCTTATTCATCATTCACTTTTTCACACTTAAAAAATTACCCTGCGAAGCAAAATTTACAATTCACCATTCACCTTCTTTGCTTTCAACAAGAAAACATTCCTTACTTTTGTTAAAAATAGATGAATGAAGAAATTAATTCTATTAGCAATAATTGGTCTGGGAATTGTTTCCTGTACCACTCAAAATACTCAAAATACTATGGAACTGCCGAAGGAATGGAAGCATACCACCAATATTTACGAAGTCAACTTAAGACAATATACACAGGAAGGAACATTTAAAGCATTTGAAAAAGAAATGCCCCGCCTGAAAAAAATGGGAATCAAAACGCTTTGGTTCATGCCCATAACACCCATTGCCCAGGAAAATAAAAAAGGAAGTCTTGGAAGCCAGTATGCAGCCTCAGACTACACATCCATCAGTCCGGAATTTGGAACAATGAATGACTTTAAGCATATGGTGAATGAAGCCCACCGATTGGGTTTTAAAGTAATCATAGACTGGGTGGCAAATCATACCGGCTGGGATCATATCTGGACAAAAACACATCCGGAATTCTACCTGAAAGATCCTGACGGAAAATTTCATAAGGCTTCAGGAATGGATGATATCATTGAATTGGATTACAAAAATCAGGAAATGAGACTGGCCATGATAGATGCCATGAAATTCTGGGTAAAAGAAACGGGTATCGACGGTTTCAGATGCGATCTTGCCTCTTGGGTGGAAGTGGATTTCTGGCAGCAGGCGCGTCCGGAAGTCGAAAAAATAAGACCTCTTTTCTGGCTGGGAGAATTTGACGAGCTCGAAAGCCCTGAATACGGAAAAGTATTTGATGCAAGCTACTCATGGAAATGGATGCACAAATCTGCAGATTATTATAAGAAAAACGAGCCCCTTCAGGAACTTAAAGATTTATTACAAAAATATTCCAATATCGGAGATGCTTCCATGAGAGCCTGGTTTACAACCAACCATGACGAAAATTCCTGGAACGGAACAGAATACGAAAAATATGGAGCAATCACAAAACCTATGGCCGTATTTTCTGCAACATGGAATGGTATTCCCCTCCTATATTCCGGTCAGGAACTTCCCAATATGAAAAGGCTCGAATTCTTTGAAAAGGATGTCATCAAGTGGACCAGTACCTATCAGATGTCAGAGTTTTATAAAACTTTGCTGGAACTGAAAGCCTCCAATCCTGCATTAAGAGGCGGAGATGCCAATGTATCCACCTATCTTTTAAATACCACAGCCAATGATAAAATTCTGGCCTACGTTAGAAAGAACGGAAAAGACGAAGTGCTGGTAGTCCTGAATATGTCAAAAGAGCCTGTAAATTTCACCATTGAAGACCAAAATCTTTCAGGAAACTTCCGGAATGTTTTCGACAAGACCAAAAGAGATTTTGACAGCGGAAAAGACTTTACATTCAAAGTTTCAGATTATGCAGTTTTTGAAAAATAAATCAGAGATGAACAATTAAAATATTCAATAGAGGCGGGCTTTAGCCCGCTTACTTTATGCATATTGGCAACCGGCTTTAGCCAAAATTATATGAAATTTCAGATATGAACAAACAGGAATTATTAAACATCATAAAAACAAAGCTCACAGAAAAAATACAGTCTTTTGAAAACCTGATTGCAGAAACCCGTGCTTCTAATAATGATACCAAAAGTTCCATGGGCGACAAATATGAAACCGGCCGTGAAATGCTCCAGCAGGAAATCAATAACCTTCAGCGGCAGCTTAATGAAACTTTAAGCCAGCAGTCTGTGATTCAAAAAATATCAGTTGAACCTTCAGACAAAGTTCAGAACGGATCGTTGGTAAAAACGGATAAAGGTCTCTTTTATGTTACAGTATCCCTGGGTGAAATTATTTCTGAAGACCAAAAAGTGATGACGGTTTCAGCAGAATCGCCTCTTGTGAAAGCGATGTCAGGGAAAAAAGAAGATGATACTTTTTCCATTAATAATATGACTCAGACTATTCAGAAGATCTGGTAGAATTATTTTATCGGAATTTAAAGTTAAAAATTTTCATCCTTTTGATTGAAGATCAAAGAGCCTAATAGACAAAGCATTCATGGAAATGAGTGCTTTTTTATGATCTATGATAACTGTAAATCGTTTAATTTTTTCTAAATTTGGACTATAAAAAGCCCTTTCAAAATGCAGAACTACCTGGAACTTTTACAGCATATTTTAGACAATGGAACAGATAAAACCGACAGAACCGGAACCGGAACCAGAAGTGTTTTCGGGTACCAGCTGAGATACGATCTGTCAAAAGGTTTTCCAATGGTAACTACAAAAAAAGTACACCTGAAATCCATTATCTATGAATTGCTTTGGTTTCTGAATGGCGATACCAATGTTAAATATCTCAACGATAACGGAGTAAGCATTTGGGATGAATGGGCCGATGAAAACGGTGACCTGGGACCTGTGTACGGGGCACAGTGGAGAAGCTGGCAGGGAGCCGACGGGAAAGTAGTAGATCAGATTACTGAAGTGATAGATCAGATCAAAAAAAATCCTGACTCAAGAAGACTGATTGTTTCCGCTTGGAATGCCGCCGAAATTCCGAATATGGCGCTTGCGCCATGTCATGCTCTGTTCCAATTCTATGTAGCAGATGGAAAACTGTCGCTGCAGCTATATCAGAGAAGCGCTGATGTATTTCTGGGAGTACCGTTCAATATTGCAAGCTATGCCTTACTGCTGCTGATGGTTGCACAGGTTTGCGATCTGGAAGTAGGAGATTATATCCATAGTTTCGGAGATGTTCATATTTACAATAATCATTTTGAACAGGTAAATAGACAACTGTCGAGAGAACCCAGACCGCTTCCTGTTATGAAGCTGAATCCTGACGTAAAAGATATTTTCAGTTTTAATTTTGAAGACTTTACCCTGGAAAATTATGATCCACATCCTGGAATCAAAGCTCCTGTAGCAATTTAGTTAATCATATGAAATATAAAAAGTGGAGCCTGGTCTTCACTTTTTTTGTAACTTTTAATGAAAATTCCGGACCTATCTTATTTCTACTATGAAATCACTTAAAATTATTCCTGAAAAGGACACCGATGTTGAAAAACTGAAAGAAATCTTACTTCAGATTAAAGGCATTGTTTCGGCAGAGATCATTGATGATGAAAATCCCGAAAGCGAACTGAAGAAAGCTTTTGCCAAAACGAAAGAACAGCTTAAAAAAGGGGACTACGAAACCCTGGTTAATGATATTTTTGAAATAATAACAAAAAATAATTCTAAAAAATAACAGTAAAACATGAAAAAGGCGATTTTGTCCATTGCTATACTCGGGATTTTCTTTTCCGCGAACGTATCTGCACAGACCGAAACATCAGGAAGAGAAAAAACATACAGAGCTACCCATACCAAAGTAACAGAACTTAAACATACCAAGCTTAAAGTCAATTTCGATTATCAGAAAGAGCAGATGGGTGGAGAAGAATGGCTTACAGCCTCTCCTTACTTCTATCCTTCCAATGAGCTGACACTTGATGCAAAAGGCATGCTGATTCATGAAGTAGCTCTCGACAGCAACGGTAAAAGATCACCTCTTAAATATGAATATAAAGATGACATCCTGAAAATCAGTCTGGACAAAATCTATCAGAAAAATCAGGAATATACAGTGTACATCAAATATACCGCACGACCTAATGAAGTGAAACAGAAGGGAAGTATGGCAATTAATGATGCAAAAGGACTGTATTTCATTAATGCACAGGGGCAGGATCCCGATATGCCGACACAGATATGGACACAGGGAGAAACCGAATCTTCTTCTGCGTGGTTTCCAACCATCGATAAACCCAATCAAAAAACTACCCAGGAGATCTACATGACCGTTCCTGATAAATATGTAACCCTTTCCAACGGAGTTTTAAAGGATTCACAGAAAGAAGGAAACAATTTAAGAACCGATCATTGGGTAATGGATAAAAGACATGCCACTTACCTGTTCTTTATGGGAGTAGGAGAATATGCCATCGTTAAAGACAAATGGAAAAATATTCCGGTAGATTATTATATCGAAAAAGAATACGAGCCCTATGCAAAACAGATCTATGGAAACACTCCCGAAATGATAGAGTTTTTCTCTAAAAAGATGGGCTATGATTATCCTTGGGCAAAATATGCACAGATCTCAGGAAGAGACTATGTAAGCGGTGCCATGGAAAATACAACGGCCACTCTTCATGGAAGTGATATCCTTCAGAAGCCGGGACAGCTGATCGATGAAAATAAATGGGAAGATACCATTGCCCATGAACTATTCCACCACTGGTTCGGAGACCTGGTGACAGCAGAAAGCTGGAGCAACTTAACGGTAAATGAATCATTTGCCAACTATTCCGAATACCTTTGGAATGAATATAAATACGGAAAAGACCAGGCAGACTACCACCAGATGACCGATGTGAATATGTACATCCATAATCCAACTGATTTTAAGAAAAATCTCGTAAGATTCAATTATGATTCCCGTGAAGATGTTTTTGATCTGGTAACGTATCAGAAAGGAGGAGGAATTCTTCATATGCTGAGAAATTATCTGGGTGATGATGCTTTCTTTGCCGGCATGAACGACTATCTGAAAACCAATGAATATCAGAATGCAGAGGCACACCAGTTAAGACTTTCTTTTGAAAAGGTTTCAGGTAAAGATCTGAACTGGTTCTTCAACCAATGGTATTTTGGAAGTGGAAACCCAAAGATCAATTACTCATTTACTTTCGAGCCGGTAAAAAAACAGGTGGCGGTAATGATCAGCCAGTCACAGGAGCAGCCATTCGAATTTCCTCTTGCCATTGATGTGTATGATAACGGAAAGCCGAAAAGATATAATGTATGGGTAAATGCCGATGCGAAGAATACATTCAATTTTGATGTTTCTAAAACTCCCGATCTGGTTAACATCAACGCAGACGGAATTTTGCTGGCCGATATCACAGAAACCAAAACTCCGGAGCAAAACCTGATGCAGTTCACCAACTCTAAAGAATTTAAGAGCAGGTATAAAGCTTTATCAGCTATAAAAGACCAGGTAGGAAAAAATCCGGCTGCCACCAAATTACTGGCTGCTGCATTAAAAGATCCTTATTTCAGAACACGAATTAAGGCTCTTCAATTGATGGATCTTTCAAATCCTGAACAGGTGAAAGCCCTGGGTGCTGATGTTGAGAAATTAGCGTCAAACGATCCGAAAACATTGGTTCAGGCTGCTGCAATTGGAGCTTTGGCTAAAACTAAGGATAAGAAATACCTTCCGCTTTTTGAAAAAGGAGTAAATGCTGTTTCCAATGCTGTAAAAGCAACTTCATTAAGCGCTGTTGTAACCATAGATCCGTCAAAAGCTAATACACTGGCTGATAAAATTGATCTTGAAGGAGCCTCAGAAGAATTGCTTAGCCAGTTGCTTCCGGTGATTGTAAAGAATAAAGTGACGTCACAGATGTCCAATATCACTCCGCTTGTAGCTTTTTATCCGTTTATTAAGTTCCAGAATCCGGAATTGGGTAAATCCGCAGAAGAAGGATATAACTGGATTATGAGCTCAGATAATCTGAAAGCTACTGAGAACATTACCAAAATAATCAGCCATGCAAAAGGTGAAATGGGAGATAACCCTCAGGTAAAAATGATGATTTCCCAGATGCTGAAAGATGGTTTAAATAAAAAAATGGAACTGCTGAGACAAAATCCTCAGAATGCTGCAAGCATCAATAAACAGATTGATGCCCTCAATAAAGCTATTGAAGACTTTAAATAAACAGATTATTAAAATGATCAAGAATATAAGACCGCTGTATCGAACAGCGGTTTTTTTATGATATTAAAAAGATAATTACGCCTGATAAATGACAGCTATCTTAAACTATTAAGATAAAGAACAGAACCTTAGTGGATTTTAACTTATAAAACTTCACAAAAAACATCCTCAGACTCTGTCAATAAAGATTATAAAGGTTTTGAGCCCATATTAATAGAATCTGAGGATCTCTATATTGAAAGAAGCAAAATATGATTGTTAAGGATTGAAATTTGTCTATATGTCGAGCTAAATTATTCTGAAATTCTTGAAAAAAATAATTAGATTTGCTCACTTCTATAGAGCTATTTTGGTTTAATAGGAATAATAAATAATTTTTAAACACATATTTTATGAAAAAAACATTATCAGTTCTTGGCTTGGTGATCTGTAAGCTACTATTCTCTCAGGATATTGCATTCAATAAATTATATGGTAATGGAGATCCAGTACATTATTACTTAGGCGGTTATCCTGTAACAGGTTCTCATGGATTGGATATTAATTGGTATGGCGGAGTAAGGCTTCGAACATCTACGGGAGTAGGTTTTCAATTAACAGAAGTTGGGAACGTTGGAATTGGCACCTCAACTCCCAAGGCTAAATTCGATGTTAATTTTGGAAACGAAGATAAGGCAATTAGATTCTTTCAGCCATCTACAACGCTAAACCCTGTTGATACGTTGGTTTCTTCCCTTATGTTTACATGGTATAATAATCATGCAGATATAGGCATTATTAGAGGAGGTGGAGATAATATTATAGGACTCGGAATCAGGTTTAATGGGGGAGAGAAAGTAAGATTTACACCTAATGGAAATGTTGGAATTGGCACTGATAATCCTTTATATAAATTGGATGTTGTTGGGAATGCTCAATTTCAGGATATTATAAGTGGCGGAACAAATTCCTGGATTTTCCATACTCCTGATGATGGTAGAAAGACAATACATCTTTCCCCAAAAAATGTGGCGAATAATGATTGGGATTGGGGGAAAGGGCTTATTATAAATGGAGAGAATGGAAATGCACTAATACATGGTAAATTTGAAGCAAAAGAAGTAAAAGTAACCCTTACACCAACCGCTGATTTTGTATTTGAAAATGAATACAATCTTCCAAAGTTGGAGGATGTCGAAAAGCATATTAAAGAAAAGAAACATTTGCCGGAAATTGCTTCTGCAAAAGTAATGGAGAAAGAAGGAGTCAATATTGGTGAATTTCAGATCAAACTTTTACAAAAGATAGAGGAGCTTACCCTTTACTCCATAGAGCAAAATAAGCAAATCAAAAATCTCCGGGAAGAAAATAAAACTTTAAAATCTCAATCCGAAAAGATTAATAAACTGGAAAAGCAGTTAGAGCAGATTCTTTCAGAAAAAAAATAAATTAATTTAAAAATAAAAATGAATCCGTCTCACAACTGAGACGGATTCATTTTTATGATTTTTGTATTAAAAAGACAATTATGCCAGATAACTGAGGGATTATTCAAACATCATTTTATAAATTAGTATAAAAATTTGAAATAAAATGACTTTTGGAATTGAGGCTGCGGGCTATTATGTGCCGTCTTTGTACTTAGAAATCAAAGACCTGGCGGAGAAAAGAGGAATTGAACCTGCAAAACTGGAAAAAGGATTGGGACTGCATAAAATGGGTTTTCCTGATGTTCATGAAGATGCCGCTACATTTGCTGCAGAAGCTTTATTGAAACTGATCAGAGATCATGAGCTCCATCCCAAAGATATAGCCAGGATTTATTTAGGAACAGAAAGTGCCCTCGATGCGGCAAAACCCACGGCTTCCTACGCGATGCAGATGATAGAAAAAGTTCTGGAAAAAGAATTTGGCGAAAGATGTTTCAGAAACTGTGACGTGGTGGATCTGACTTTCGCCTGCATCGGAGCAGTAGATGCCCTGCATAACTCCCTTGATTTTATAAGAGTGAATCCGGACAAAAAAGCGGTGGTTATTGCCAGCGATTATGCCAAATACGAACTGGCTTCTTCCGGTGAATATACCCAGGGAGGAGGAGCGGTTGCTCTTCTCGTTTCATCAAATCCGGATCTTCTGGAAATCGAAAATAACTGGGGAGTAGCTACCGAAGGCGTTTTTGACTTCTTTAAACCAAGAAGAGCTTACACTAAGGAAGATCTGATTTCAGCTCCGGAAACTTTTCCTGACAAAATTGAGATCTTTACCGATGAGCCGGTTTTTGACGGACAGTATTCCAATCAATGTTATCAGGACAGAATCAGGGAAGCTTACCAGCATTATAAAGACATTACAGGAAAAGATAAACCTTATGAAGCCTGGAAATATCTTATTTTCCATCTTCCGTATGCTTTCCACGGGAAAAGAGTTTTTACAGAAATCTACAGCCTGGAAAACGGACTTCCTTACGAAACTCCTGACGAGCAGAAAGCTGTTGCAAAATCTGAAGGCTATCTCAATTTTATCAGTGAAAAGATTGAAAGATCACAGCGCGCATCCTCAGAAATAGGGAATATGTATACAGCCTCCATCTTTATGGCATTTCTTTCTGCAGTGCAGATTGCTTTTGACGAAGATGAAGAGCTGGCAGGCGCAGAAATAGGCTTCTTAGGATACGGAAGCGGTTCAAAATCTAAAGTTTTTGCCGGAAAAATATCCAAAAACTGGAGAACTGCAGTCGCCAAATGGAATCTATTTCAAAACTTAAAAAACCGGACAGCTGTCGATTTTGAAACCTACGAAAGGCTGCACAGAAAGAAGCTGAATACCTCTGTCAATAAAGATTATAAAGGTTTCGGACTCACATCAGTAGAATCTGAAGATCCTGTTCTTGCCGGAGCAAGATACTACAGCTATAAATAGTAATCATATTTGCTTTAAAAATTAACAAAACATGTCTTCTATGGGCATGTTTTGTTAATTTTTGGGTGTTTTTTATTTATTTTTATGTTGTATTGCTTCTTTTTATAAGATTATTTCTTGAATTTAATTAGCTGAAATTTATGTTTTTAAGTAATTTTTTTGCTAAAAATTTCAATAAGCATGAGTCTTTTAAAACTTTTAGTAGTTGTTGAAATTTCGTTAAAGAATTATTGCTTAAGATTTTTTTCAGGCTTTTAAAAAGATTACTCATTTTTCTGATGTTTTTATCCGTTTTTTGTGAAATTCATGCGCTTTAAGTGTTTACTATCAGTTACTTACGATTTGTTATAGTTAATATTTATTAACACATTTGTTTACTTAGTATTAAAACTTGTTAATAATGAATGTTAAATTAAATGTGTTAAGTGCCGGTGCTTTGTTTTTTATAGGACAAATCACTTTTGCGCAAAAAGTTAAGAATGATACTGTCCGGAAAGAGATCGAAAGAGTGATCATTACAGGATATCAAAAGAAAACCAAAGATGAAATTGCTCAGGCTCAATCTGTAGTCACTGCTGATGAATTAAAAACTCAGACACCTGCAACTTCTCTTGGAAATATGCTTCAGGGACGTGCCTCGGGGGTATTTGTTCAATCCAGAAACGGGCAGCCCGGAGCAGTTGCAGAAATCAATATTCGGGGGATTTCCGGATTTAGCGGAAATTCAGAACCTTTATATGTTGTGGATGGAATTTACATGACTGCCAGACAGTTTAGCGCAGTGAATGGAAATGATGTTGAAAGTATGGTGATCTTAAAAGATGCCGCTGCAACAGCTCAATACGGTTCCAGAGGGGCAAACGGAGTGGTGGTGGTTACCACAAAAGGTGGCAGGAAGGGAAAAACACAGTATTCATTTGAGAGCAGACTCGGACTTTCTCAAAAAATTGCAGACAAAGAGCTTAATTTTGAGATGATGAATTCTGCCCAGAAATTACAGTATGAAAGGGAAATGAATGCACTGGGACTGGGAGGGCTGCCAATTTACACTCCGGCAGAAGAAGAGGCACTTTTAAAATTAGATCATAATTGGCAGAAAGATATTCTGAGAACTTCTTTTCTGCAGAGTTATATACTTTCTGCAAGAGGAGGAAATGATAAAAACAAATTCTATTATTCTTTGGGATATGACAAAGACGATGGTATAGTGCGGGATATCAATGGGCTTGACAGATATACGGGAAGATTTAAGTTTGAGAATAATCTTAGTGACAGGTTAAAGATTGGTTTAGATTTGGGGATAGCTTACCAGTATACACAGGATATCAGGGATAGAAATAATACACAGAGCCCATTTGGTGCCATGTACAGATATAACCCTTTTGAAACGGTATATAATCCGGATGGATCATATAATACAAAGCTAAGATCAGGCTCTAATGTGGTGGAAGCATTACGGAGAGTCCCTGATGTTTATCAGAGGTTAAGAGCATCCGGTAATATTTTTGGTGAATATAAATTCAATAATGCTCTGTCCTATAGAATGTATTTCAATTCCTTATATGACAATATGGTAAATACTATGAATATAGAAAAGGGGTCACAGTTAGATATAACTACGAATGGTCCTAATGGATTAGGCAAACTTACGAAATCTACATTTTATACATTCAATTATATTTATGGAAATAGAGTGGATTTTAAAAAACAGCTGAATGACCACTATATTGGCGCCACCGGTGTTGTAGAGTTTAACAGTGAATTTAACGAAGATATTACGGCAAGTGGTACCAATTATAAGAATCCCAATTCTGATGCGCCTTCCAATACAACTCCCTCAGACAAGAATACTTTTACCGGAAGTAAAGTAAGAAGTACATTATTTTCTTTGCTGGGTCTGGTTGAATATAATTATAAAAAGAAATATCTGGTTACAGGATCCATTCGCCAGGACAAAAGCTCAAAATTTGGAACCAATAACAAATCCGGAGTATTTTGGAGCGGTAGCCTGGCATGGAATATTGGAAAAGAAGATTTTCTTACCGCAGGTTGGTTAAATGATCTTAAACTCAGGGCATCTTACGGGGTAGCAGGTAATGACAGAAATATTCCAAACTATGCCAATATAGGGTATGTTTCTTATGGAGATTACGGGGGTGGAGGTACAATGAACCCCACATCTGTCATTGGAAATCCGGATATAAAATGGGAAACTAATAAAACAGCCAACCTGGGAATCGATTTTGCATTTCTGAAAAGTAGATTTAGAGGAGCTGTGGAGGTATACCGCTCGGATAGAGATAATTTTATCCAGGAGTTGTCCCTGCCTTATGAATCAGGCAACTATTCTATCTACAAAAATCTGGGCAATATGCGTACTGAAGGGATTGAAACAGAATTTACCTTTGATGTTGTCAGAAAGGACAATTTAAAAGTTTCATTAAGAGGAAACGCATCCTGGCAAAAAGCTAAAGTCATTTCTCTTGACGATATAAATAGCCGGAGAAATTTAGGGCTAACCTCTTTAAAAGTAGGAGAAACTCCCAATTTCTATAGACTATCAGAATATGCGGGCGTAAATTCCGCAGACGGGAAGGCTTTGTATTTTACAGACAGAACAGCTCCTGATGCCGGAGAAAACTTTTATACAATTAACGGAAGAACTGCTACTGATGTGTACAATGCTACATCAGATACCAGAGATATTACAGGCAAGTCTCCTCTGCCTAAATTTTTCGGGGGATTTGGACTTATCTTAGAAGCGTATGGATTTGATCTGTCTGCAGATTTTACATTTAAAACAGGCGCTTATACTTACAACTTCCAATCACAAATGTTAGAAAATTCTTCTAACAGGAAAAATAATATGAGTGTGGAAGCATTCAATTACTGGAAAAATCCGGGAGATACTAATGTGTTGCCAAAGCCTACTGTTATAGGACTAAGACAGTCTGACCAATTTCTGGAAAAATCAGATTATCTGAGATTCAGAACCTTGATGATAGGGTATACTTTCAATAAAGAAATGCTGGGAGTTGAGGTTCCTGTAAATTCAATTAGAATGTATGTGCAGGCACAAAATTTATTAACGTGGACCAGCTTTAAAGGAGATCCTGAAGTAGCTGTCGGTTCAGGTGAAAACCAGCTGAGTACGGGGCAGACGTATGTGGCGGGTTCATATGCACAATTCAGTTATCCGGCTGTCAGACAATTTATGTTTGGTATTCAAGTAGAATTTTAAAAATTTTAAAAATGAAAAAATTAATTATATCAGGTTTACTGCTTGTTTTTTTAGGAACAGTATCATGTGACAGAGACTTAGATCAGCTTTCCAATAAAAATACACTTGTGGAGCAGGCATTTAAAAATTCTTCGGATTACAGAATGGCTTTAGATGGCATTTATGATTCAATGAAAGGGAGCGGGTATTTTTCTGGAGATACAGGAAATCAGAATATTATGGCTGATCTTACAACGGATAACTTAATTCAGAGCCCTTCGGGAAGATCATCAAATAACAGGGCCTGGATCCTGGAGTTTGGTCCGGACGAAGGACAGACGACCGCATTGTATAGCGCCGCCTATTTTGGAATTTCCAGAGCCAATTTTGTTTTGGAAAATTTGAATAAGGGAATCCTTTCCCCTGCGGATGCATTGAAGATTGAAGCAGAAGCCAGAGCATTAAGAGGAATTATGCATTTTGATATTGCCAGAGCCTATTGTAAGATACCCACTCAGTCTGCGGACGCCAATACATCTTTGGGGATTGCATATATGACGACAACCTCCAATGATCAGGTTACAAGAAACCTGACGGTGGCTCAGGTATATGATAAAATTATAGATGACCTGGAATTTGCAAAAGCAAACATTTCTAAATCCAATGATGCCCCTGCACCATTCAGCAGAGGATATTTAAACAAGGCAGCAGTAGCAGGCCTTCTTTCAAGAGTATATTTATTTAAAGGAGATCATACGAAAGCACTTGCGGCCGCAGAGGAAACCATTGCTTTATCTTCAAGTGTAGGATCGATTAATAATTTCCCATTGGTATGGAACAGTACAAGCCAGGATGGAACTCTATTCGAAATACTGAATTCAGACGCAGAAAAAGTTACTGTAGGGATATCTTATAATCAGATTATAGGAGGGGCAATTAAATCAGAATTTGTAGTTTACAAAAATTTCTATGATTTATATAAAACCACCGATGTTAGGAAAAATACCTATTTTCAGGTAAGTGCTTTCTCAGGACAAACTTATATTAATGTGATTAAATATAATACCAGAGGAGCTTTACCTAATGTCGTAAATTATAAATATCTCAGAACTGCAGAAGTTTATCTTAACGGTGCAGAAGCCGCTTTTATTTCTAATCCAGCCAGAGCCCTTGAGCTCCTTAACACCTTAAGGAAATCCAGATATTCCGATTATACTTCTTTAAATATCACGGGTACTGCATTATGGAATGAAATCCAGAAAGAAAGAAGACTGGAGCTGATGGGAGAAGCTGATAGATGGTATACACTGAAAAGATTAGGATTAAACTTAACAAGGCCAGGTCAGGGTGCTTTAAGTACCGGAGGAGGCAGTCCGGCCCCGACACTCACATTGCCTTCTACGAGCTATAAGTGGCAATGGCCAATTCCGTTGGGAGCAATCAATATCAATTCAAATATTCAGCAAAATCCTGGATATTAATAGCTAAACTGCTCTGAAATTTATAATTTCAGAGCAGTTTTTATTATGGGAATATCATTTTATTCTGATAACTTTTCGGAGTAACGCCCACAAGCTGCTTAAAAACCCTTGTAAAATAATTAGTATCCGAAAATCCTGTCTGATAAGCAGTTTCCTTAATGCTGTTCTGTCCTGCCAATAATTCTTTTGCCCTGTTGATTCTTTCCTGAAGGATAAAATCATTGGGTGAAGTTCCCAGCTCATCTTTGAACATTTTGAAAAAATTAGACTTGCTCACATAAGCCAGTTTTGCCATATTGTCGATAGACAGCTTCTGATGAAGGTTTTTACGGATATAATCTACTGCGAAACCTATCCTTGATTTATTTTTAGCAATGTTTTTTTCCACCATGCTTCTGGCCTGGGTCTGCATAAGTCTGATCAACAGTTCTTTCAGGGCAAAATCTGCCATGATATCCTTCTGTGAATTATCATCCATGGCAATTCTCATGATATTGTTGGTAGCAGAAGCTAAGGATTGGTTATTAAAAAGGAAAAATTCATCCAGCTGGATATTCCACTGGGAGGTTTCATCCACTTTAGGAAGAGTGTAATTTAAATAGTTAAGAGAATCCTCTATAAAATCGGGATTAAGGCTTAAAGAGATACATTGAGTAGGGGCTTCGTCTGCTTCAGGAAAATCAATGACCATGGTTTCGCCGGGTGCTACCAGAATGCTTTCGCCAGGAAAATAATCAAAATAATTCGTTTTATTATCCAGCTTCATATGCTTTTTACCTCTCAGCATGGCTGTAAAAGCAATGTTTTCAAAGTGAAGCTGCACTCCGAAAGCAGCCTTATGTGTCTCATATATGCTGAATTCACAGTTGTTTAGGTTGAATTTTGTCTGATTTTCAACAAGGTTCAATAACTGGTTCTCCTTCTTTAATTCAGGAGTATTTAATAAAAATTTATTATTGTTATTCATTTCTAAACATTTTGTAAAGCCCAATCACTCAAATATATAAATTTTAGCCCTACACTATTGTTAATAAAATTATAAAATTAAGTCTCTGCACTATTGTGATGTTTTTTTATACGATTGTGCTATCACTTATCCATGGGTAAATGTAATTTGGCATTACGAAAAAAATAAAATTACATTAATATGAGCACTATGACAGAACCGAAATCAGAGACCGCTTTTCAGTGGCCTGAATTCAAAAACAAATATGATAATTACATTGACGGTAAATTTACACCTCCTGTAAACGGACAGTATTTCAATGTAGTTTCGCCGGTGAACGGTAAAAACTTTACGCAGGTAGCACATTCTTCCAAAGAAGATCTGGAACTGGCTGTAAATGCTGCAGACAAAGCATTCCAAACATGGAAAAATACTTCATCTACGGAAAGAAGCATTATATTAAACAAAATCGCAGACAGGATCGAACAGAACCTTGAATACCTTGCCATTGTTGAAACCATCGATAACGGAAAGGCAGTAAGGGAAACACTGGCTGCCGATTTACCTCTTGCGATAGACCATTTCAGATACTTTGCATCTGTGGTGCGTGCAGAAGAAGGTTCTCACAATGAACTGGATAAAGATACCGTTTCCCTGATCGTTCACGAACCGCTGGGAGTCATTGCCCAGATCATCCCCTGGAATTTTCCGATATTAATGGCTGTATGGAAATTAGCTCCGGCTTTGGCAGCAGGAAACTGCGTTGTATTGAAGCCTGCCGAAAGTACTCCGGTTTCCATTCTTGTTTTAATGGAAATTATCGGCGATCTGCTGCCTGCAGGTGTTATTAATATTGTGAATGGTTTCGGAGCAGAACTGGGAAGAGCTTTAGTGACCAATCCAAAAGTTTCAAAAGCAGCGTTCACAGGTTCTACCGCTACAGGACGTCTTGTCATGCAGTATGCTACAGAAAATATTATTCCGGTAACCCTCGAGCTGGGAGGAAAATCTCCAAACGTTTTCTTCAGTTCTGTAATGGACGCAGATGATGAGTTTCTGGATAAAGCGATTGAAGGAGCTGTCCTTTTTGCCCTGAATCAGGGAGAGATCTGTACTTGTCCTTCAAGGCTGTTGGTTCAGGAAGATATTGCAGACGCTTTCATCGCAAAAGTAATCGAAAGAGTAAAAGCGATCAAAGTAGGAAATCCTCTTGACAAAACTGTAATGATGGGTGCTCAGGCTTCCCAGATCCAGAAAGATAAAATTCTTTCCTACATTCAGCTGGGAAAAGAAGAAGGAGCAGAAGTCCTTGTGGGTGGAGACGTAAATAATGTGGGAGAAAACTTAGAAGATGGATTCTATATCCAGCCGACTATTTTCAAAGGAAACAACAGAATGAGAATCTTCCAGGAAGAGATCTTCGGACCTGTCCTTGCATTTACGACTTTCAAAGATGAAGAAGAGGCTGTAAAAATTGCTAATGACACGATTTATGGACTTGGTGCAGGAGTCTGGACAAGAGATGCACATCAGCTGTACAACGTTCCGCGCCAGATCCAGGCAGGAAGAGTTTGGGTGAATCAGTATCATTCCTATCCTGCAGGGGCTCCTTTCGGAGGGTACAAGCAGTCGGGAATCGGTAGAGAAAATCATAAAATGATGCTTGATCATTACCGCCAGACTAAAAATATGCTGATCTCCTACAACAAAAACAAATTAGGTTTCTTTTAATTTTTAAATATTAGGGCGTGCCCGTTTGCCCCGGCTCTGCCGGGGCAAAACGGTCGGGCTTTCAGGGCTTCACTTCGTTTCGGTGCTCCATTTCATTCCGCACCGGCTCGTTCCTCGCCGCCCTTCCTATCCCTCACGTGAAAAACAGACGTCCTTATCTGAAACATTTCAGGTAAGCAGGAATTCTGTTACCGCCACGGGAAGTGAATTTTCAATGTGAAAAGTCAGTTTTGCTTCATAAGTTAAAGCTAGGGCTCAGCTACTAGTAAACTTCACGACTTACATCGACGATTGACAATCAATTTCAACGTGAAAAGTCAATTTTGCTTCGCAGTCAATAGCCAAGGTTCGATTATTAGTAAACTCATGATTCACTATTGACAATTTACCATTCACCATTCAATCATCATTAACTAAAAAAACTAAACTCAGATACTATGATCCCAAAAACAATGAAAGCTGCAGTAGTTCAGGGCTATGGACAACCGCTGAAAATAGAAGAAGTTCCGGTAAGAGAACCCGGAAGGTATGAAGTGCTGGTAAAAGTAATTGCCTGTGGAGTCTGCCATACAGATTTACATGCTGTAGACGGCGACTGGCCGGCAAAACCCAAAATGCCTTTGATTCCCGGACATGAAGGAGTAGGTATTGTGGTAGCCTGCGGACCGGAAGCATATGTGAAAGAAGGTGATGCTGTAGGCGTTCCGTGGCTGTATAGTGCCTGCGGATGCTGCGATTACTGTATTACCGGTTGGGAAACACTATGTGAGGCGCAGAAAAATGGCGGCTACAGTGTAGACGGAGGTTTTGCGGAATATGTTATTGCAGATTCAAGATATGTGGGACATTTAAAATCGGATGTCAATTTTCTGGAGATCGCACCCATTTTGTGTGCAGGAGTAACCGTTTATAAAGGATTGAAAGAAACCGAAACAAAACCGGGAGAATGGGTGGCCATTTCCGGAATAGGAGGATTGGGTCATGTGGCTGTTCAGTATGCCAAAGCAATGGGAATGCATGTCGCAGCGATTGATGTCGCAGATGACAAGCTTGAACTGGCGAAAAAATTAGGGGCAGATCTGGTCGTTAATGCAAAAACTACAGATCCGGGAGAATATCTACATAAAGAAGTTGGTGGGATGCATGGAGCGCTCATTACAGCGGTTTCTCCCATTGCCTTCAAACAGGGAATAGATGTATTGAGAAGAAAAGGAACGATTGCTCTTAATGGGCTTCCTCCGGGCTCTTTTGAGCTCCCGATCTTTGAAACCGTATTAAAGAGAATAACCGTGAGAGGCTCTATTGTCGGAACAAGAAAAGATCTTCAGGAAGCGCTGGATTTCGCCAATGAAGGTCTTGTGAAAGCAACGGTAACCTCTGCAAAACTGGAAGATATCAATGATGTTTTTGATAAAATGAAGAAAGGACAGATAGACGGCAGAATCGTACTCGATATTGCCGGCTCAAATTAAATGATGATGGATTAATGTGCCCGGCAATTATCTGCCGGGCTTTTCTCTTAAGCCAATAATAAAGATTATTGCAGAAATATAAACCTTACAAGGTTGATTAACGTAAAGTCAAAGGTTTTTACTTAAGGTATGCTTTAAATCAAAGATTTCAACAAAAAGAAAAAAATAGAGGAAAAGTCAAATTAGATGTATAATATCTGAAATAAATAGTGTAATGTCGTGTGAGGCAGTTTTATTTCTCAAAATGACAGCAGTATACAATTTTATTGGAGGTAAAATCTTTGCGCCTTAAAAACATGCTTTAAATCAAAAAACTTTTGCGCCTTTGCGATTAAAAAAGAAAATAACGGATAGCAAGATTCGTCAATTAATCTTCGTACTTTAATAGAAACATACAAACTTCTCTAAGTTTAGTTAAAAAGAATAAAAATGGAAACCAAAATATCCAGATTATCAGCAACAGAAAAAGCACTTGATGTTATTTATCAACTGGAAGATAAATACGGTCCTTTGATGTTTTATCAGGCAGGAGGATGCTGTGAAGGCACCCAGCCGCAATGTTTTGAGAAAGGAGGTTTTTTTCCCAGAATGAATGATGCTATGATAGGAACCATCAATGGTCATGAATTCTGGATAGACCGCGATTTATTCGAGTATTGGAAATATTCCCACTTCACACTGGATGTCACAGATGGCTTCGGGCCAGGCGGTTTTTCTCTGGAAACTCCTTTAGGTAAAACATTTAAAGTCCAGTACAGGCTTTTCACCAAAGAAGAATATGAACACCTGGAACCCGTAAAACGCAGTGAATAGAATATCGGCCATCAGATGATCTTTAAAGCAACCGGTTAGAGAAAACATATCAGATCAACGTAATCTAATGAGAAAAACAGTTGTATCTTAAACTCTCACAGATTGAGCAGATTATACAGATTTGTAAGCATAGATTTAAATCAATCGTAGCCCGCTCTTGATTATTTCTCTTTGTTCTTTATTCTTTTCTCTTTTTATCACATTACACCTTCACAAACCGGTTCACAAACATGGCTGCCACAACATCTCCCACGGCATTCAGAACTGTTGCCAATGGATCTACCAGCGTCCCAATGATCATCACAGCAGGAATAGCTTCCTGAGGTAATTGATACACCGAAATCATCAGCATTTCACCAATATATCCTCCGTTTGGAATTCCACCCGCTACAATACTTACAAAAACGGTGATTCCTAAAGCCAGCAGTAAATTCGCAGGATCAAAAAAGTCTTTTCCGATGATCAGAAAGGCAACATATATCTTGATGATAGAAGACATGGAAGAACCATTCTTATGCAATGTGGTTCCAATTGGAATAACCAGGTTAGCAATAGAATTCGGAATGCCAATTTTGGATGCGGCCAGAAGATTTGCCGGCATAGTGGCAAAGCTGCTGCAGGTACTTAAAGCAGTTAAAGTAGGGTAGACAGCATTTGACCAGAAACTTTTGATTCCCTTTTGTCCGCTTGCCATAAAAGCATACAGAGAAAAAAATACAAAGAAATAAACGATCCCTGCAATATAATAAAGGCCTAAAGGCTTAGCATAAAAACCAAAAAGCTGAGGCCCCAAAGTGGCTACCTGATAGGCGAAATAGGCCCCAAGCCCAATGGGTGCCAGTTTCATGATCAGTAAGAGCAATTCTTTCATCACTTCATATCCTGAAGCTATAAAAACCCTGAACGGCTGTCCTTTTTCTCCGGACTTCCGGGCGGCAAGCCCGGTCATGAAAGCAAAAATAAGAAGAGCCAGCATATTTTGTCTTGAAAAAAGCTGGGTGAATTCTCCAACAGTAAAAAAGCTTACAATCCTGTTGCCCCAGCTGTCTTCACTAACGGTTTCGGAAATGATTTCAGAACTGCCGGAAACACCGGAAACCGGAAATACATAGACTACACAGATCGTAAAAATGGCTGCTGTCAAAATAAAAAACAGAAAAGTAAAGGACATCACTAAAATGATCCTTCCAAATTTAGACTGCTGCTCCAGCGAAGCAATAGAATTGGAAACGGCAAAAAATACCAGTGGCACTACACTCACAAAAAGGAGGTTCAGAAAGATATCCCCCAATGGCTTAACGTATTCCACTATGCCTGGAGCACTAATGCCTATAATGCTTCCTGCAACAATTCCTAAGAGTAAAAGTATAATTCCTGAGTAGTTTTTCAGTACCTCTTTCATTCAACGCTTTTTATCAAAGATAGGTTTATTTTTAACACTCTCTTATATAATTTTCAGGCGTAAATTTCATAAATTTGAGTAAATATCGTTTCTATGGCTTATATAGATTACTATAAAATTTTAGGCGTAGATAAAAGCGCGACACAGGATGACATTAAAAAAGCTTACCGTAAACTGGCGAGGAAGCTTCATCCTGATCTCAATCCCGGCGACAAAGAAGCGGAGAGAAAATTCAAAGAACTGAATGAAGCCAATGAAGTTCTCAGTAACCCTGAAAACCGTACCAAATATGATAAGTATGGGGAAAACTGGAAACATGGCGAAGAATATGAAAAAGCTCAGCAGCAGCAAAGGCAGTATCAGCAGCAGAACTATAGCAGTGGCGGATTTTCCGGTGCTGATTTCGGTGAGGGTGAGGATTTTTCAGATTTTTTCCAAAGTATGTTTGGCGGTGCCGCCGGAGGTTTTGGAAGGAGCTCAAGGGGAAGTTCTTCAGGGAAATTCAAGGGGCAGGACGTTCATGCTGAATTAAATTTAAGTTTAAAAGATGCTGCCCAGACTCATCCGCAGACTTTTGAGATCAATGGCAAAAAAGTAAGAATTACAATTCCGGCAGGAGTATACGACGGACAGCAGATCAAGCTGAAGGGCCACGGAAGCCCTGGTTTTAACGGTGGCCCAAACGGTGACCTGTATATTACCTTCAATATCCCGGTAGATCCCGATTTTGAAAGGATCGGAGATGATCTGAAAACCAAGGTTTCAATAGATCTGTATACTGCTGTTTTAGGAGGCGACGTAAAAGTGACGACACTGGACGGAAGCGTTAACCTTAAAGTGAAGCCGGAAACACAGAACGGAACAACAGTAAGGCTGAAAGGAAAAGGTTTTCCGGTGTATAAAAAAGAAGGGCAGGCCGGAGATCTTTTTGTGACGTATGAAGTGAAGCTGCCGGCCAATCTGACAGATAAGCAGAAAGAACTTTTTGAACAACTTAAAAATTCCTAAGCCATGAGTGAAAGAATATCGCGGGAAGAACTCGTAAAAATATACAATATAGAAATCACTTTTTTCGATGAATTGGTAGATGGGGGGTTGCTGAATGTAGAAACAGAGAATGAAGTCCGGTATTTACTCTATGAAGATCTGCCTGTTTTTGAGAAGTTTACCAACTGGCATTATGATCTGGAAATTAATCTTCCCGGTCTGGAAGTCATTCATGATATGCTTCGGAAAATGGAAGATTTGAAGAGAAAAAATCGTGATCTGATGAATAAACTTTCTGCAATAAATGACCAATATGAAGATATTTGATTTAGTTTTGTACTCTTTAAAAACAAATTAAATATTTCTGAGAAATGAATGGAGAGAAAATCATTAAATTAAATGTAAACAGAAAGGATTTCGAGGAAATTTATTTCAGCGGCAACCAGGGAAGTTTATTCTTTTCACAGGCTACCAAAGGAAAAACGGTTACTACAGCAGTTATAGGATTAATTCTACTGATCTTATTTTGTTTTAAAGATGATTTAAGCAAAGAGAAGTTTGGAATTCTATATTTCGTGAGCTTTTTATTCCTGCTTTGTACAGTTTATCTTTCTTTAAGCATCAACAAGGTTTCCCGGTGGAAAAAAGAAGTGAACAGATATCTAAAGTCACTGGAAGATTCTGAAATCTATGAGATCCGTTTTAACGATGATATTTTTAACGTTAATCTTAATCATCAGGAAGAGCTCAGTAAATGGGAAGATTTCAAGGTATATGACATCAATGATTCATTTATTGCCCTGGAAGGAAAATACAATTATATGTTCCCTGAAAAGTCAATGAGTAAGGGAGATTTCAATATCCTCAAGCAGACCATAAAGAAAAAGATCAAGCCATAAAAAAAATCAGAGCAAAACGCTCTGATTTTTTTTATATAAAGTTAAATTTACTTTTTCGTTTTGATTAATCCAGCCAGCCCATTTCTTTCATCCACTCGTCATTGTAAACTTTTCCTACATATCTTGAACCGTGGTCGTGAAGAAGAACCACAATTACATCATCTTTCGTGAACTGATCTTTCATCTGGATTAAAGAAGCAATCGCACTTCCTGCAGAATACCCGCAGAAAATTCCCTCTTCCTTAGCCAGTTTTCTGGCGTAGATGGCACCGTCTTTATCCGTTACTTTTTCAAAATGATCAATGACAGACATATCATAATTCTCAGGAATAATATCTTCCCCGATTCCCTCAGTGATATAGGTATAAGCATGATCATAATGAAGTTCACCGGTCTCATGGAATTCTTTCAGAATAGAACCGTAGGTATCAACACCTATTATTTTAATGTTCGGATTTCTCTCCTTGAAGAATGTTCCGCAGCCTGTAACAGTACCTCCTGTTCCGGCACCTGCTACAAAATGCGTAAGCTTTCCATCTGTCTGCTCCCAGATTTCCGGAGCTGTAGATTCATAATGAGCTGCTCTGTTCGATAAGTTGTCGTATTGGTTTACATACCAGCCGTTTTCTGTTTCTTTAGCCAGTCTTTTGGAAACTGAATAATAAGAACGCGGATCAGTAGGCTTCACATCAGTAGGACATACAATTACTTCTGCTCCTACAGCACGAAGAATATCGCACTTCTCTTTTGACTGTTTGGAATTGGTTACAAAAATACATTTGTAGCCTTTGATGATGGCTGCAAGAGCCAGCCCCATTCCTGTATTTCCTGAAGTCCCTTCAATAATGGTGCCTCCGGGTTTTAATCTGCCGTCTTTTTCAGCATCTTCTATCATTTTAAGAGCCATTCTGTCCTTTACAGAATTTCCCGGATTGAATGTCTCTACTTTTGCTAAAACCAAAGCAGGAAAGTCTTCTCCCAATACTTTGTTAAGTTTTACTAGAGGGGTATTTCCTATCGTTTCAAGAATATTTTTTGCGTATTTCATAAATGTTTTATAAGCGGTACAAAGATAAGGCTTTAAAAATTAGCTGTATAATTTAAAATTATGATTTATAAATGGGAATGTTGAATTGCCAATAGTGAATTTTTCACTTACGATCGATGAATTGGATTAACTGTATCCCGTTTCATTAATGATTTTATAAAATGAATGACGGATCATAAATGGTGAATTTTTAAACTAAACAGAATGAATCACTGTTTTGTAACTGACCATTCACTATTCACATTTCACCGCTCTTTTAGTTATACTTAATCGCTTTCACAGGAGAGATCTTGCTGATCAGATAGCTAGGAACAATCAGAGCCAGTCCGGAAATAAGCAGAATTCCCAATGAAATGGAAATAATAGCAACAGGATTAAGGTCTACCGGAACCGTACTTACATAATAGTTTTCAGGATTAAGCTTAATGATGCCGAAGAATTTCTGAATCAGAATCAAGCCCAGCCCTATGGCATTACCATACAGAAGCCCCGGGATCATGATGATCAGTGTATAATTGATAAATGTAGCCCGTATCTGTGAATTACTTGCTCCCAGTGTTTTTAGAAGTCCGATGGAATTTGTTCTTTCAATGATCAGAATTAAAAGAACCATAATGATATTAATAACAACTACAATCAGCATAATAATGATGATCAGGGCAATATTGGTATCAAAAATACTGATCCAGTCATTGATCTGCGGAAATTTTTCCGTTGCCTTTTCAGCATAGTTTTTATAGCCGATCAGTTTTTCAATCTCCGGAAAATCTTTGTCGATATCATTTACATTTTTAAAAAAAATATCGAGACCTCCTATTTCATCCGGCTTCATTTCCTGAATTTTTCTTACATGATTGATTCCGCCAATAACAAACTGCTCGTCAATCATTTTAATATCAGTTTTATAAATTCCTATCACCCTGAATTTACGGTAGATCGGTTTCTGGTCTGCTTTTGAAAATACGGTAACAATACTGTCATTGACTTTCAGGTGAAGATCATTAGCGACTTTCTGTGAAATAGTCACATCATTGTTAAAACCATTCTCTGTAACTTTCGGAGTGGTACCGGCAACCAGAAATTTCTTGAACCTCAGGCTGTCAAAGTCTTTTCCGATTCCTTTAAATATAATGCCTGAAAAGTTGTGTTCATTACGCATAATTCCCGTTACGGTTGCATACTTCTGAACACTTTCTACATCCGGAAGAGTTTTAATTTTCTGAATATTCAGTCCCTGATTGTCAAGAACAGATGTGTTGTAAGAAGAATTGGATCTTGTAGACCGTACCGTAACGTGCCCGCTGAAATCTGCCAGTCTCTCTTTGATGGCTTTCTTTGAGCCAAAGCCCGTAGACACGGTAATCAAAGAAACAATGATCCCCAAAGCTACGGAAAGCCTGCCGATGAAGATGATAACTCTCGAAAGGTTATTTTTGTTATCTTTGGAAAACGCTATTTTTCTAGAGAAATATAAAGGAAATTTCAAGCTTATGAATTTAGATTTCAAAATTAAAAATTTACTTCTTATTTGCCTAATTTTTTTAGGAGTATTCAATCAATATTATTCTCAGGTTCAGGATCAGCCGGATTTTAAAACCGGAGCCGATCAGTCTGAGCTTTATCTGCCGCTGCTCAAGAATAAAACAATAGGCGTGGTGACCAATCAAACCGGATTGATGAGTGATAAAAACCATGTTGTAGATTTTCTGGTTAAGAATAATATTAAGATCAAAGCGATATTTGCTCCCGAACATGGCTTCAGAGGAGATGCGGATGCAGGAGAAAAAGTAAAGAACGGGGTAGATACCAAAACAGGAATCCCGATTATTTCTTTATACGGAAACAATAAAAAGCCAAAACCGGAGCAGCTAAAAGGAATTGATATTGTAGTTTTTGATATCCAGGATGTTGGTGTCAGGTTCTACACTTATATCTCAACTTTAACCTACCTGATGGAAGCCGGAGCGGAGAACAATGTAGAAATAATGGTGCTGGACCGCCCAAATCCACATGACGGATATACAGACGGGCCTGTTTTAAAGAAAAAATGGTCAAGCTTTGTAGGAATGCATGAAGTTCCTGTAGTCTACGGATTAACGATAGGAGAGTATGGGAAAATGGTGAACGGTGAAAAGTGGCTGAAAAATGGTGTCCAGGCAAAATATACCCTGATTCCTATGAAAAACTATCACAAAAAGCAGCGTTATCCAATTTTAGATAAACCTTCTCCAAATCTGCCTAACGATAAATCTATCAATTTATATCCAAGCCTATGTTTTTTTGAAGGAGCCCAGGTTTCTGTGGGAAGGGGAACTGATCTTCCATTTCAGATTTATGGTTCTCCATGGACGCCGGGACTTTCTTATCAGTTTACACCAAAACCTAATTTTGGGGCAAAAGATCCTTTCCTGAACGGGAAACTTTGTTACGGTGAAGATCTGTCAGCCTATCCGAAAGACCTTAAAGAGCTCAATCTTGAATGGCTGATCAAATCTTATAAGAACTATAAGAATACAAAGCAGAATTTCTTTCTGGAGAATTTGTTTTTCGATAAACTGGCCGGAACAGATGAATTCAGAAAACAGATCGTAGCCGGAAAATCAATTCAGGAAATCAAAACTTCATGGAAAAGTGATTTGGAGAAATTCGAAAGGATCCGGACCAAATATGTTGTTTATAAAGATTAGTTAACATCAATTGTGAATTTGGCTGTCTTTCAATTTTGAATCTTTGTATATTAAATTCACAAGGGAAGTCAAATTCACAATTGCCCGTTCACTTTTTATCAATCAAAATTCTGCGGTGGCTTATTATCGTTCTTACCTTTATTAAGGATGAAAAGCCCGAGCGATAAACCTATTACTCCTGCAAAAGCTGTCATTAATGCCCTTTCCAGTTTGTCCGGCAGGTCATTTCCTAAATAATTCATTAAAAAGAGGATCACAAAAGTGATCACTGAAATGATAATATGATTTTTTCCGAACAGTTTCATGCTGTTATTTTAATTTATAAGAAATCATGACACCTCCTCTGTAAGGAAGTATTTCTCCACTTTTATTATATCCTTGAGCTGATTCATATCGCTTGCCGGTAGTACGGTCGTATCCTTTGTAGAAATCTGTGGACGAACCAATAGTCGCATACACATCTATATTCCATCTGTCAGATACTTTAAATTGATATCCACCGGTGATGCCAACTAAAAATGAAAATCCTTTTTGATATAAATTAGATTTAACAAATACTTCATTTTGGTCATTGGTATAGGCAACATCCTTCCAGTAATTCCATTTCTGAAGGACAAATGAAGATACTCCGACATTGGCTCCAACGTACCAATGGCTGAATGCCTCATTGAAGTAATATCTTCCCTCCAGAGAAAGAGAATAATACTGAAATTCGTGTCCCGCAAAAGACTTCCACGGAGATACCAGAACGTCGCCCTGCATTGTAATCTTGGAGGTTAGTTGCTTTTCAAGACCGATATTGATAAGTCCAATTGGAGCTAAAAGTGCATTTCCTTTGATATATAGACTTTTTTCCTGTTCTTGTTCCTGGGCTGTCAGCATTGCTGCAGACAGAAGTGTGATAGATGTGGTGAGAAATTTGTGTTTTAGCATTTATTTTATTTGTTTCAATAATTCTTCTGCGAGTTTGGAGTCTTTGTTGGTCTGAGCGGCCATATTTTTAGACATTTCCGCGTAGCTTTTAGCCATTTCCTTATTTCCAGTAAGGAAATAAAGTTTTGCAAGAATATAGGTGTTTTCTGGTGTTTCGCCACGCATTACAGACTTTTCTGCCCATTCCGAGGCTTTCTTAAGTGATGCGGGATTTTTGATATGATCGCTGAATACCCACGCTGCTCTCAGCAGTTCATTAGGTTCAAATGCCTCGGAGTTTTTATAATATTCCAGAGCTGCTTTTTCGAATTCGGGGAAATTGGCGTTTTGCTCATAATAGCTGAGCTTAGTCTGATTCAGTTTGGATTGTGCGAGTTCTTTCCCTACTAACGGTTCAGCTGTTTTCATGAAATATTCGTCATTGATTTTCTTATTTTTATCATCAATAGACTGTTCTACTATTTTTGAAAGCTTCAGCTGATTATCAAATTCGTTGTAGGTTTCTTCCGGCAGGTATTTAATAATTTCAGCTTTTCTTGAGGTGAATGTGCTGTAGTTGCTGTCCTCCGTTGATTTTAGAAAAAATAAAAGAAACCCTATTTCCTCTTTAGAAATTTCCTCTGTTTTCTTTTTGTTTTCAAAATATCGGTCGGAAGCTTTTTTAGCGAAATCGTAATCTGAGGAAGAGTTCAGTTTCATAATATTGATCAGGAATTCCGGATCTTTCTCTCCGCTGGCAAAACGTTCCTTAAAAGAACCCTTTTTGCTGCCTGCGGAATTAATATCCTGAGCCATGGCTACAAACATGCTCTGCTCCATATAGCCTGAATTCTGAGAAACCAGCTCACCTTCACCATTCAGGAAAAGATAAGTAGGATAGGAGCGTACACCATATTTGGCAGCAATTTCCCTTCCTTCACCTTTTTCCATATCGAATCTGGCATTGACGAAATTGGTGTTGAAATAATCTCCGACAGGTTTCTGGGTAAATACATTTTTTTCCATCATCTTGCACGGTCCGCACCAGGCAGCATAGGCATCGATGAAAACAAGTTTCTTTTCTTTTTTTGCCTTTGCTATAATATCTTTGAACGGCAGTTCCTGAAACTGTATGGCTTCCTGAGCCAGTATAACAACAGAGCAGAAAACAAATACCCCGGAGATGATCTTCTTCATTTTCAAATTAGATTTGTAGGCGAAGATAGTTATTTTCCCAAAAATAGACTATGAATTTGGTCGGGCAGGCTCTATATTAACGAACTTTAAGACTGCTGTGAGGTCATAAATAAGATGACAGGTCAAGAACAATATAAAAAATAACCCCTCAAATTGTACAATTTGAGGGGTTTATAGAAATTAAATAATTTCCAGTGGTTTCTCCAGGAATCGAACCAGGGACACATGGATTTTCAATCCATTGCTCTACCAACTGAGCTAAGAAACCAATTGTTCCGTTGTTTAACGTGGGTGCAAAAATAGAACTTTTTGCAATATTGTGCAAGTTTTTTATAATTAATTTCAAAAGTATTTTAAGGTGTTTCTTTCATGATATGTATTTGCTTAAAAGTCAGTGCTGTTCTTCTCATAAGCCTTTCTTTATTCTTTTGTGGTCTTCACCCCATATTTCCAATTGATCTAAAACAGGAATCAGCTGTCGCCCGATTTCTGTTAATTCGTATTCTACTCTTGGAGGTACTTCTGCATAGACCTTTTTTAGAACCAGCTTTTCTTCCTCCATTCTTTTGAGCTGCATGGTCAGCATTCTTTCACTGATATTAGGAATACTGTTCCTGAGTTCTGAGAATCTCAGTTTTCCTGTTTTCAGGCAGTAGCAGATCGAAAGAATCCACCGGCCGCTGATCAGGTTTACAGCATATATTTCTGAACAGCTAAGTTCCAGACCTTTTTTATTTTCATGATTGGTTGATGATTCTTTAATACTCATACTTACATTTTTATTCGTTCCGCACAATTCATTGAGTGCTTGGAGGCCCGATATTCATCATATAAATTTACAAAATAAAGATTGACAGTTAGAGTCGGAACTTAAAATTTGTCTATCCAAAATACATTACATAATACAATGGATTTCAATGGAATTGATGAAAACCTGAAGAAACGTACAGATCGTTTTCTTTTTTAATGAAGCAGCATATACTGATCCGTTTGATTCTCCATTAAATCACAGATATAAGCAATTCCTTTACAACCGTATGTTTTAACCAAATAATATATAAATGATAAAGTTAAGTAATAAGAGACCAGCCCTGGTGCTGATTGATATTCAAAAAGGATTTTTGGATGAAGAATGTTGGGGTGGCAACAGAAATAATAAAGATGCAGAAAAAATCAGTGGAATATTGCTGAAAAAGTGGAGAGAATTAGGACTTCCTGTTTTTCATATCAGGCACAGTTCTGTGAATTCGGAATCAAAACTACATGAAACGAACCTGGGTTTTCAGTTTAATGATCATGTTATACCTCAAAATGATGAACCTGTTATTACAAAAAATGTAAACAGTGCCTTCATCGGAACGGATTTAAAAGAAAGACTGGAAAAACAGAATATCGATACTTTGGTGATTGTAGGCATAACTACCAATCACTGTGTTTCTACAACGGCAAGAATGGCCGGAAACTTTGGGTATGAAACGTATGTGATTTCAGATGCAACAGCGGCATTTGACAGGATAGGGATAAATGGTGAAAAATATAATGCTGAGCTCATCCATCTGACAGCCCTTGCCAATCTAAATGATGAATTTGCGTATGTCTGGAATTCAGAAAAGCTATTAAAGGAATTATAAAGAATTTAACTGATACCCAAGTTTTCTGAAGAGCTTTGTATGTTGTGATATAAATGAAGAACTTGAAAAACTGCTTCAACCATCATAATTTCTGAGAATAGTTTATTGTCTGCCAACTTCCGTAATAATGCGATATCAGGCTTTACAACGATAGCTGCCGGGTTTTTATATTTCACTATTTACAGAGTTATGTAGTTTTTAAACTACGTAAGCGAGATATAATACTACATGGGTGGCAATTTGTTTCTACATGGTTAAGTTGAATTTTTCACATCTCGTACTATAAATTTGTACCATCAAAATGAATTAGCTCAATTCTTGAAAAATAAAAGAATAGTAAGTCAGTAATGATTAAAACACAAATAAAAGAATAATAAATATATTTAAACTCTCGAAAAAGTACTAGAAAAAACCATCCGTAGAACAATACATTTATCTCAGACTATACAGCCTGTATAAATATTTTAATTCTATTTTTTGTTTACCCTCAAACAAAACCTCATTTTTTCCTATTCCACTTTTAATTAAAGGAATATTTCTCTGTCTTGTGCTAACAGTGCGCAAGTGGATATAAGAATCATATTTACTTGCTTATCCTATTATTCTTTACTTCAAAAAGAGTTTAAATACTAAAATTAAAACAAATGAGAAAAAATTTAACGACTTTATTAACAGCAGCCCTATTGGTAACTTCTGCTGGCATTTTTGCTCAGACAGGAAGGGTCGGGATTAATACTACAACACCTAATTCAACATTGGATGTCAATGGAAAACTAGGAAATACTGATATTGACGGACTTCAGGCACCAAGACTTACCCGCGCACAGCTTTCTGCTAAAGGAGATACTCTTTACGGAACTAATCAAAAAGGAGCATTGGTATATATTACAGATATTTCAGCTGGTGATAATACAGGATCCAGACTTAATATCGACAGCATTGGGTATTACTATTTCGATGGTATGGAATGGCAGAAACTGATCAGTAATTATAACAATATTTATAATGCAAATGGTACTCTTACCAGTACCAGAACTGTTACTCAAAATGGTAAGGATCTTAGATTCGTGAATGAACAAACTACAATCATTGATAATAGTGCTGGCATTGGTATAATGCAGGATTCTGGTACAGGAACAAGATCTTCAATGGTGTTTTCCAATAGTGGAAATCATTCTTTAGTCATCTATTGTGATACCAATTCGGCAGCACAGATTGTGGCTACCGGAAAAAGTTCATCCCTTTCTTTAGGAACCAGCAGTACACATTTTCCTACTGGAATTGATTTTACAACAACAGGGGCAGGGGATGCTTTAGGGGAGGTGCGAATGCGGATTTCGCCAGCAGGGAATATTACAGCAATTAATAATCTGGCAGTAGGTTATAATGTAGAACCTGCTTTTGGTTCAGAAAAATTAAAGGTAAACGGAAGTATTAAAACTGCTACAGCTACTTATCCTGACTATGTATTTGATCAGTATTTTAACGGTACATCAAGCATTAATTCAAATTATAAATTTGCCAATATCTATGACACAGAAAAATTTATTGAGCAGAACAAACATTTGCCTGGAGTAACTTCCATCAAGGAACTGGAAAAAACAGATGAGGGATATTCTTTTGATATTACCAAATTGTCTACTCAAACTCTGGAAAAAGTAGAAGAATTGTATTTACATGTCATACAGCAACAAAAACAAATTGATATGCAACAAAAACAAATAAATACTCTACTTAGTTTAACTCAAAAATTACAAAAAATTAAATCAAAAAAGCATTAATAAAACGGTAATAAAGAATTTTACGATTCTGATAGAATACAAATGATAAAAAAAACGGAATAAATATTCCGTTTTTTTTATCATTTGTATTTGTGTGTTTGGTTTTTATCACCTAGCCTGACCAGATCAACAGTGTTTTTAATATTCAATTTTTTGTAAATTCTCCCTTTATAGGTGCTTACTGTAGATAGGTGAAGGTTTAGTTCATTCGATACTTCAATATTTCCATAACCTTTGACCAGCAGATCAAATATTTCCTTTTCTCTTTCGGATAACGTTTCAAGTGGATTTATTGGAGTGTCTTTTTTTGCAGAAGAAACCAGCTTTTTAATAATGTCCGGAGAGTAATAGGTTCCTCTTTCAAAGATTTGCTGAACTGCTTCCAGGATATTATTTTCATCCGATAATTTATTAATATATCCATCAGCGCCTTCAATAATATACTGTACGGCAATATCATTGTCATATACTGAAAAAACCAGGATTTTAAGATTGGACTGTATTTTTTTTATTTCACCAATCATACTTAAATATTTGCTTTCAGGAATATTGATATCCAAGATTAGCAAGTTGAATTGTTCGGCATGTAATTTTTCCGTGAGTTCAGTGTATGACTCTGCACAGGAAATTTTTACATCTTTGTAGTGGGATTCCAAAATCAGGGTAGTTCCTAATCTTACTACAAAATGATCATCAGCAATAATAATTTTTTTAGTCATTTTTTTGTGTTTTTATTTAATTGATATGATAGTTCCGTGGGTATATTATTTTTTAAATCAATTTTACCATTAATCATCATTAATAACTGGAGAATAAGATGTAATCCTAAGCTATATCTGAAGCTTTTTATAATAGGTTATTTGTTTCTTGCTCATCTCTTTACCCGTATCTTTTACCTCCAGAAAAGGGTGCTGCTATTTTCAATGATAGAAAGCTATGATTCCATTGGTGGTATTTTTAATCACATTGTCTATGAGGTTATGGATGATAACAGCAATCACATTTTGATTGTTTTCTTTTGGATAACAAAACAATGTTTTCAGTATAAACTGTAGAATTATAAATGGAGTCTTTTTTGATACTTCCAAAAAGAGAGGTAAATCTGTGGTTTTTAAGATTAAGATGATTATAGGCTACAAAATTATATCCGTCATAACGTACTAATCTGTTTTCTGTACTAATCCATATAAATCCATATTTATCTTTAATGATATCTTTTACACTATTCTGTGGGAGTCCGTTGTCTGTGTCATACCAGACAGAACCTGTTTGTTGGATATAACAAAGTTGTGTCCAGAATAATAATAGCAATATGAGTGCTTTATGAGACATTGGTACAAGTTAAAAGTAGTTAAGACATTTGTGTTTACGCGATTCAATTATTATAAATGTAGTAAAAATAAATCATTGTTAAAAGAATTAAATGACATTTATAAACTACACGATACTAAATTAAAAGTTACAATATCAGTGATCTATTTTTACATTAATTATTTTATTTTTTATCAAGATTATCAGATATTTACATTATGAAATTATTACTTTATTTTAACAATTTAAGTTAATTATTTTATTCGAATAATTTAAATCAAAATTTTAATTTTATTTCACTTATTTGTGATTTTTATTATTTTTTTTCAACTAAATAACAAGTTTATATGATTAAATTTTGTATTAAAATACTTTATCTAAAAAAACAAAAGATGAATAATAAGTAAATGAATGTGAAGAAAAACTGAGTATGATTAAAATCGCGAAAATTACATCTTGGACAGCAATGCTGCAGAGGTATCAGCCAGCATTTTTTGCACAAACCGGAAGTATACGGATAAATATGATATTATCTATAAAACATTCCATATAAATAGATAGTTGCCTATTAGAGATTGCCAATTATTACTGCTAAACTCTTATGGTTGCTGCTGGAAATGCAGGAAGGCTTAAGCCTGTTGATTCCAAACGATTTTATTTTACAAAATGTTGATAGTGTAGAATTGTTATATGGATTAAAAAAATTTTCACAAGAACAAACTCTTACCAACCAGTTTTTTTGCACAATGGAGATTAAAATCCAAAAGATATGAAAATAAAACCAACCAGCTGTTAAGAGACATAGCTAACAATTTAATAAAGGAAAATCAGAAACTTAGTTCTTATCTGTAAGAAAATTTGCGATAACTTCATTGAATTTTCCTTTATAATACATTACCAAATCTTTTTCAATCCAATTGTTATAGTAACATATTCTAAGAATCTTTGCCAAGTTTTTTGTATGGTTAGCTGTAGAATTATTATTGCATTTTGCGCTTGATCCGTAATAACTTAAGGAGTTCCTGATCGCTTAACATGAAACAAAGATACAACAACTAAAATTTCCCCAACTTTTGAGACTGATCCGAAATCATTAAGGAATGCGGGGGGATGTATGAAAAAGAAAAACTATCACACAAAAAAACCTCTAATAAAAAATTAGAGGTTTTCCAGTGGTTTCTCCAGGAATCGAACCAGGGACACATGGATTTTCAATCCATTGCTCTACCAACTGAGCTAAGAAACCATTATATTTTTGTTGGCTTACTTCGTTGTTTTAAAGTGATGCAAAAGTAGTAAGTTTTCCTATATGAAGCAAGTATTAACCGTACTTTTTTTAAATAAAAATAAAACCTACTGATTTTCAGCTGAATTATTTTCCTGTTCTTTTCTGATGTGGTCGCTCATCTCCTCCAATACAGGCTTTATCGTGCTTTCCGGAAGATCACTGATCCGGATATACATCAATCCGTCAATAGCATCATTGAAGTTCGGATCCACATTAAAAGCAATTACTTTTGCATTCTGTTTAATGTATTTCTTGATCAGAACAGGCAATCTTAATTCCGGTTCAAGGTCATCAATGATTTTGTCAAGCTTATTCAGATCAGATTCCATTTCCTCAAAGAAAATATTTTTATCCCGGTCGCGAAGCTTTACCTTGTATTCATTTCTCGGCGTGATATACTGTGCCACTGCTGAATCAAAGTAGTTGGAACGCATGAACTCAATCATCAGGGATTTGGAAAACTCAGAGAATTTATTGGAAATACTTACACCACCCATCAAAAACTTATGGTCGGAATTCCTTAAGCATACATGAACAATTCCTCTCCATAAAAGGAAAAGCGGAAGCGGCTTCTGCTGGTATTCCTCACAAATGTAGGCACGGCCCATTTCGATCACTTTTTTGAAGAACGGATGGATGTCCTGTTCGAACTCAAATAAAGAACTTGTGTAGAACCCTTTGATGCCATATTTCTTCATAACCTCTTTCCCTAAAGCCATTCTGTAGGCCCCGGCAAGTTTCTCTGCACTGCTGTCCCAAAGGAAAAGATGATGATAATGTTTATCGTATTCATCAAGGTCGAACGGAAGATTACTTCCTTCACCCACAGCACGGAAAGTAAGTTCTCTCTGGCGGCCGATCTCTCTCATCACAGATGGAATTTCCTCATAAGTTGTGAAATAGATCTCGTAATTTCCGTTACTGAACAGCATTTTTTCTGTTCCTTTCAGTCGGTTGATGTCTTTCAGGATGTCTTCCTTGGGAGTTTCATCAATAATATTCTGGACGATATTTTCTTCTTTTAAAAGCGGAAATTTTAACGTTAAATTTTTAAGATTGATGCTTTGGGCCAATGATTTTCTCTTTTCGTAGTAAGATTTCATCATATATACCTTACGCTTCAGGAATTCGCCCAGCTCTTCGATGGTTTCCATCTCATCCATTGCTTTTACAGTGATTGGCTTTCCTATCCTGATTCTGATCGGTTTTTCCCTGTCGTTCATCATTTCCGCAGGAAGCATCAATGTCTGTAAGCTTGGGTGAAGTTTTGCAACCTGGTAGAACAGGCGGCTGTTTTTAGCATGGAAATATAAAGGAACTACCGGTACTTTAGCCATTCTGATCAGCTTAAGTGCGGGTTTTTCCCAGTCTCTGTCGAGGATCTCTCCATAAGGATTGTTTTTGTTGGATACTTCTCCTGCCGGAAAGATACCCACACAGCCTCCGTTCTGAAGATGCTTCAGGGTTTCACGCATTCCCGAAGTACTGCTGTAAGCTTCCTTTCTGTTTTCAAAAGGATTTACAGAAATCACGTACGGTTCCATAGGTTTAATCTTTTCCAGAAGAAAATTACCCATTACTTTAAAATCCGGACGTACTTCCGAAAGGATCTTGCACATTAAAATTCCGTCAATAGCACCCAAAGGATGATTTGAGACCAAAATAAACGGTCCGGTTTTGGGAACTTTTGCCAGATCTTCTTCAAAAGCGATATAGCTTAAGTTTCTTTCTCTTACAAATGAGTCGAAAAAATCTTTGCCTTCCTTATCCTTTAATTTGTTATATAATCTATTAACTTCATTTATTTTGGCAATACTCATCACGGCCGCTGCTACCGGGTTTTTCAGGAACCCAATTTTGCTTAAGCCGGAAGCAGTGATAAGATCGTTTTTCGAAATTAAACTCATATGTGTTTAGTCGCAGTTAAAATTATTGTGTTACCATTTGGACCGTATTTTTGGAAATTTGCTCCAATAATACATTTTTTTCCTGGTAAAATTTGTTAATATGATCCATCTTCGCATTTCTTACTGTGAATAAAGATACATTTTTAACTACTTTGGTTTTAAATATTTTTTGAAGTTCATCATTAAGCTCATCCACCTGGTTGAATTTGTCTTCCAGGCATAAAGCCAATGAAATAGCAGAATTCTGCATCAGAGATACCTTGATTTTATATTTGGAAAGATATCCGAAAATAAGACTCATATGGTCTTCTGCAATAAATGAGAAATCTCTCGTTGAGATCATTAACAGAACCTGATTCTCTTTTAAGATATAAGACTCTTCATGTTGGTTTTTATCTGAAGCTCCAACCTTAGTTCCTGCCTTGGTAGGATCTACGAAAGATTTTACATAAAAAGGAATGTTTTTTTGCTGCAGAGGCTGTAACGTTTTCGGGTGAATGACACTTGCTCCGTAATAAGCCATTTCAATAGCCTCTTCATAAGAAATATTAGAAAGAAGACTAACATCGCTGAATTTTCTTGGATCTCCTGTCATTACCCCCGGAACATCTTTCCAGATCGTCATGGCATCAGCATTCAGGCAATACGCAAAAATAGCGGCAGAGTAGTCAGAACCCTCTCTTCCTAAAGTTACCGTAAAATTATTGTCATCGGAACCGATGAATCCCTGCGTTACATAGCAGATATCCGTATTTAAAGTTGAAATGAATTCTTCTGTTTTTGCCCAGTCTACCGTGCCTTCTCTATAAGAACTGTCCGTTTTGATATAATCTCTGGCATCCAGCCATTGATTGGTAAACTGAATTTCGTTCAGGTATTCACTCAGGATTTTTGTAGAGATCATTTCCCCGCAGCTTACTACCTGGTCATAGACGAAGCTGTAATTAGGAGATTTGTTCCTTCTTAAGAAAGAATCTATATCATCAAAAAATAGGTTGATCTCAGCAAAAACCGCATGGCTTTCAGGAAACAGACCTTCCGCAATCTCAATGTGTTTTTGTTTTATCTTTTCAATCTCAGTTTGATAGTTATCCTTCTTGAAATAAAGTTCTACAACCTTTTCCAATTCATTTGTCGTTTTGCCCATTGCTGAAATAACCAGCAGACATTTGGCAAATCCCTGGCTTTGTAAAACCATGGAGACATTTTTTACACTCTCAGCATCCTTTACAGATGCCCCACCAAACTTGAAAATTTTCATTAATTTGTTAAAAATAAAATTGTTAGATTAAAAATTACATGAGTTTTTTACGGACGTCAAAATTATAAATTTACAACGAGATATGAAAGTTTCTGACAGCGAGATAGGATTAAGATTTGATTAAAATTAAAACTTAATGGATATTATCAGAATTTCATTGATTTATTGTCATCAAATGGGGATTAATTATGCAATGATAATTTTAAGCGTATATCATTGATAGCTCTGTATGATATTGAAAAACAACCATTAAGGTCTTTTCTAATAAAAGCTTTCTTTCTCCGATAAATTTTACGAAATTTGGGGAAAACGTAAAAAGAAAAATATGTCAAATCAACCATTACAGACTTTAGGAGAATTTCTTATAGATAAACAGGACGATTTTCAGTATTCTACAGGTGAATTTTCCCGTCTTCTGAGCGCCATAAGATTGGCTTCAAAAGTGGTAAACAGAGAAGTAAATAAAGCCGGAATTGTAGATATAACAGGAGCTGCCGGAAACCAGAATATTCAGGGTGAAGAACAGCAGAAACTTGATGTGATTGCCAATGAAATTTTTATTACGGCTTTGTCTCAGAGAGAGGTTGTTTGTGGTATTGCTTCGGAGGAAAATGATGATTTTATTGACATCAAATGTGGTGAAAACGGGCATTTAAGTAAATATGTCGTGCTGATCGACCCTTTGGACGGATCCTCCAATATTGATGTAAATGTTTCTGTTGGAACTATTTTCTCTATTTACAGAAGGGTAACAGAACCAGGAACTCCGGTTCAGCTGGAAGATTTTCTTCAAAAAGGGATCAACCAGATCGCAGCAGGATATGTGATCTACGGCTCTTCTACCATGATCGTTTATACTACCGGAAACGGTGTGAACGGATTTACTCTGGATCCTTCATTGGGAACCTATTATCTTTCACATCCTAATATGACATTTCCTACCAATGGAAAAATTTATTCCATCAACGAAGGAAACTACATCAAATTCCCTCAGGGTGTGAAAAATTACCTTAAATATTGCCAGATGGAAGAAGGGGACCGTCCTTATACATCAAGATATATTGGTTCTCTGGTAGCAGATTTTCACAGGAATATGCTGAAAGGAGGAATTTATATTTATCCTTCCTACTCTCAAGCACCAAACGGAAAACTAAGACTGCTGTACGAATGTAATCCTATGGCATTCCTTGCTGAACAGGCTGGAGGAAAAGCTACAGACGGATTCAGAAGAATTCTTGAAGTAGAGCCTACAGAACTTCATCAGAGGATTCCGTTTTTCTGCGGAAGTATTCAGATGGTGGAAAAAGCAGAAGAATTCATGCGGATTGACAGTGTAAAATAATGACAGCGAAATATTTCAGATATTTATTAGAATTTAAACGCCCGAGCGGAACGTCTCGCGGCGTTTTGCATGAAAAAGAGACCTTTATTCTTGAAATTGAAGAAAACGGAAAAAAAGGAATAGGAGAGTGCGCAGTATTCAGAGGTCTGAGTTTCGATGACAGGCCGGACTATGAGAAAAAACTCCAATGGCTTTGTGAAAATATTTACCGGGATTATCTGTATTTAAAAGAAGAACTGAAAGAGTTTCCGTCTATATGGTTCGGATATGAACAGGCAGTTTTGAATCTGAAATACGGGGATCATCTGTATTTTCCAAGCGAATTTACCGATGGAAAATCTGCTATTGTGATCAACGGGCTCATCTGGATGGGAGATATTCAGTATATGGAAGAGCAGATCCTGGAAAAGCTTGAAAAAGGATTTCATTGCATCAAGCTGAAGATTGGCATTGACTGGAAATCTGAGCATAAAATCCTTCAGAAATTAAGAGAAAAATTCCCGGTAGATGCATTGGAGCTTCGTGTAGATGCCAATGGTGGATTTAATAAAGAAGAAGCGCAAATTGTTTTGCAGCAGCTTGCAGATCTTCATATTCATTCTATTGAGCAGCCTATCAAAGCTGGAAACTGGAGTGATATGGCATTTTTATGTGCCAAGACTCCAACTCCCATTGCTTTGGATGAAGAGCTGATAGGCATTATAGATCCTGTTGAAAAGAGAAGGCTTTTGGAAATCATTAAACCTCAGTACATTATTCTTAAACCTGCATTGGTGGGTGGATTTGCCGGTTCAGATGAGTGGATATCACTTGCAGATGAGCAGAAAATCGGATGGTGGATCACTTCCGCGCTCGAAAGTAATATAGGACTGAATGCTATTGCACAATATACATTCACAAAAAAAAATCCGATGCCACAAGGTTTGGGGACCGGATCTTTATTTGTAAATAATTTTGAATCTAGTTTAGAACTGAACAACGAGCTGCTCTGGTTCAAAACACGTAAAATTAAACCTCTGGGCAGATAGGGTCGTACATATGCTCTTCATCCCATGATGTGCAGCATCTTCTTCTTGTATCCCAATGGTTGCAACCAAGTGGAACTATTCCTCCTTTAATTACTTTTAGTTCAGCTTTTTTAAGTTTTTTCATGTTTTTCATAATAAAATGGATTTTAATTTGATTTTATAGTAAATATCAATCTCTTTTTTTTTATACACAAGGATTTTAACTTAAATTAACTAAAATCACGAGAGGAGGAATTATTCCGTCAATATTATCTGTTTATATCTAAATTAAGTAAAGTGCAAATAACTTCTTTAAGCTAATAAAGAAGATGTTGAATTTAGAAATAGGAGCAAAGTAGTCTTAGGGTCGGATAATTTTAATTTATCGGTTGATATTCATTTATTAAATCACGTCTTTTACAAAAATTGCTTTCTTAATATATCTCACTATGTAAGAAAACTTGTTTTTAATTCTTTTCATGATAAAATATTTTATTTCTCATCATAATGATTTACAATCTTTGTGCCATTTAGAGTAATAAATTAAACTTTAACATATAGTTCATTTTATAGGAATTTTTTAATTAATTGTTAAGAAATAATTGTGAAAATATTTTCGTTATTTTTTATTCTGTCTGTGATTAAACTTCTGTCAATTCCATGTAAATTCTGAAAAATATCATTTTGAACCCTTGAGCTGGAAAGATATCCCCAATGATTTCCGATATCATATTTGAGACTGTTCAGGATGTCGTCCTCTACAAAAGTACAGTCAATAATGGAAACAATATCTTTCAGTTCTTCAATATCACTGGGCCCGTTTTTGCCTAATCTTGGTGTCAGGATATTTTTGGTGAATTGTGAAATTCCCAACACAGTATCTTTTCTGTTGAGATAAATCGAAATGCGGTTGGCCAGCAGGGGAAGTTTATTATATGAATCCTCAGAATCTTCGAAGACCTTATACGTTACATCAGCATTTAAAAGCAGGACCTGATCAATAACGCGGAGGATATTTTCTTTTTTAAGGCTGTACAGCATACTTTGAAGCACTCTGTTTCCAAGAGAATGAGCCATGAGGTGTATTCTTTGATTGCACGGAGCCAGGTCTCGGGTTGAAAAAATATCTTTTAAGAACTGGGTGTAGAAATAAAACATCCGCATCAGCGATGATCCGGAATTAATACTTGATGCCTTGTCATCAAAATAGGTCAGTGGAATAATACTGCTTGATGCCGGCCAGCTCACGAACAGGATATGTTCCACGGGTGATGCCGGATTATCTATAAACAAATTTTTAAGATCGATAATTGCCCTTAATTCATCATCAAAATCATATGCATAGCCATGGATGAAAATCAGAACATCGCTTCTTTCCTTTGCAGAAGACATATTCTTATATAATTCATAGAACATTCTTTGAGTTCCACCGAGATTATTGGCTGTGAGTGATGAGGTTTTTATGCCTTTTTCGTTTCGTAAAACTTCCAGGACATCTTCATAGCCCTGCTTTTCGGGCTCAGAAAATAATTTGTAATTTAAAATGTTGCGGTTGGTGTCATCTTTCTTCTTTCTGGCTGCTGCAGCAGGCTCTTTATAGGTTTCAAAATCACATTTTGCGATCCTGAAATTGGGAATAGAATATTCATCATTGGAAAATGAATCTGCTTTTTCGCCTTTGTGACGGACGATCTTACGATTGCTTAGGATATAAACAGCCATAGTAAGTGATTTTGTAAATTGGTTTTAGCTGTATCTAAGTTAGCTAAAAATAATGAATTTATTACCCGTTCAGCATTTGGTTTATCATTTCCGTAAGCTCTAAATTTTCCGTAACTTTGCCAAACTTTTTTTGCATACAATAAAAGCTAATTTAAAATGGAAGAAGAAAAAAAATCACTCAATTTTATTGAGCAAATTATTGAAGATGATATAGCAAACGGTCTGAAAAGAGAACAGATCCGTTTCCGTTTTCCCCCTGAACCTAATGGATACCTGCATATTGGCCATACAAAAGCCATCTGCATCAACTTTGGGCTGGGTGAAAAATACCATGCTCCCGTAAACCTTCGTTTCGACGATACGAATCCTGAGAAAGAAGAGCAGGAATTCGTGGATTCTATCAAAAAAGATGTGGAATGGTTAGGTTACAAATGGGATAAAGAGCTGTATGCATCCGACTACTTCCAGCAGCTTTACGAATGGGCCGTACAGATGATTAAGGATGGAAAAGCTTATGTAGATGAGCAGCCTTCCGAAGTGATCACGGAGCAGAGAAAGAATCCTTCAGAGCCGGGAATAGAATCGCCGTACAGAAACCGTCCGGTAGAGGAATCTCTTGACCTGTTCGAAAGAATGAAAAACGGAGAATTTGAGGAAGGTTCAATGTCTCTTCGTGCGCAGATCGATATGGTGTCTCCGAACATGAATTTACGTGACCCTGTAATGTACAGAATCCTGAAAAGACCTCACCACAGAACGGGAACGGCATGGAAAATTTATCCGATGTACGACTGGGCACACGGTGAATCAGATTATCTGGAGCAGGTATCACATTCATTGTGCTCATTAGAGTTTGAAAATCACAGACCGTTATATAACTGGTACCTTGAGCAGGTATATGACGAATCTAAAATAGCGCCTAAGCAGAGAGAATTTGCTAGGATGAATGTTTCTTATATGATCACTTCCAAAAGAAAGCTTCAAAGGCTGGTTGCTGAAAAAGCAGTGACAGGTTGGGATGATCCGAGAATGCCTACCATTTCCGGAATGAGAAGAAAAGGTTTTACGCCTGCATCGATCAAAAATTTCATTGAAAAAGTAGGGGTAGCCAAAAGAGAAAATCTTATCGAGATCCAGCTGCTTGACTTCTGTGTGCGTGAAGACCTGAATAAGGTAGCAAAACGTGTGATGGCAGTTGTAGATCCTGTTAAGTTAATCATTGAAAATTATCCTGAAGGTAAGGAAGAATGGCTTGAAACTGAAAATAATCCTGAACAGGAAAATGCAGGAACAAGAGAAGTTCCTTTCTCCAGAGAATTATACATCGAAAGAGAAGACTTTAAGGAAGAGGCTAATAATAAGTTCTTCAGACTGAAATTAGGCGGGGAAGTCCGTCTGAAATCAGCTTATATCATTAAAGCGGAAAGGGTAGAGAAGGATGAGAACGGCGAGATTACTACGATCTATGCAACCTATGATGAAAAGAGCAAATCCGGAAGCGGAACCGAAGAAAGTCTGAGAAAAGTGAAAGGGACCCTTCACTGGGTATCTGCAGCACATGCAATTCCGGTAGATGTAAGAATTTACGAAAAACTGTTTACCGTAGAGCAGCCTGATGCAGAGAAGGATGTAGATTTCCTGAACTTCATCAATCCGGAATCGGTAACAACCATTAAAGGATTTGCTGAGCCAAGCTTAAAAGATGTCGCTGTGGGAGAACCGCTTCAGTTCCAGAGAATCGGATACTTTACAAAAGACCAGGATTCTACGGATTCTCAATTGGTATTTAACCGTACGGTAACATTGAAAGATTCTTTCAAACCGGAGTAATCTTACAATGATCAAATATAAAAGCAGGACTTGTTGAAAGGTCCTGCTTTTTTTGTTTAGTGATCAAATCAAATAGAACCTTAAATCATTTGTATTAATCCCGTTAATGTGTTATATTCTTATCTCTATTAATATAATTGATAAAAAAAGGTGCCTTTTAATGGGCATTCTTGGCCAATTTGCCTATTTTTGTATCTCACTCAATTTTCTCCCCTAAAAATAATATTGTGAAATTAATTAGCGTATATACGAGTTCTTTCAAAGGACTCTCAGAAGAGAGCTGGATGCTGGCGCTAGTCATGTTCATCAATCGTGCGGGCTCTATGGTACTTCCATTTTTGGGAGTGTATATGACAGGGCATCTTCATTTCAGTATTGAAAACTCAGGAATTATTCTCAGCTTTTTTGGGATAGGTTCCGTATTAGGCTCATGGCTGGGTGGGTTAATTACCGATAAAATCGGCGAATACCGTGTCCAGAGTCTGAGCCTGCTTCTCAGCGTGCCTTTATTCTGCTTGATTCCGCTTTTTAAAACTGAAGTGGGACTGGCTGCGATTATCCTGATCCAAAGTATTGTGAGCGAGACTTTCCGTCCTGCCAACTCAGTAGCGATTACAAAATATGCTAAACCTGAAAATATCACCAGAGCTTTTTCACTCAACCGGATGGCTGTTAATCTGGGATTTTCCATAGGTCCTGCGTTGGGAGGAATACTCTCTGCCATATCTTATGAATTTTTATTTTTCAGTAATGCTTTGGCCGCACTACTGGCGGGATTGATGTATATCCGCTTTTTTGGAAAACGGAATAAGCTGGCCTCAGTGAAGACAAAAAAAGTAAAAGAGGCTATTGCTGTTAAAAAAGAAAATTCTCCGTACCGCGATGGAAAATTCCTGCTTTACTGCTTTTTCTGTATGCTGTTCGCCATCTGTTTTTTCCAGTTATTCAGCACACTGACTATTTTTTATAAGGATACCGCACATCTGAGCCAGCAGAGTATCGGCTATATTCTTGGCTATAGTGGCTTCCTGATTGTACTTCTGGAAATGGGCTTTGTACAGATCGCAGAAAAATATTTCAACCTTGCTTTTACTTTGTTCATAGGAACTATATTATGTGGGATTTCTTATGTAATGCTTGTGTTTGATTATTCCATTCTTACATTAGTTGTTTCTATGACTTTATTGTGTATAGGCGAGATATGGACGCTTCCGTTTATTTCTACAATAACAGCCTTGCGATCCGGAAAAAATAACAAAGGTGCTTATATGGGAATGAACGGAATAGCCGTTTCTATAGCTTTTATTATTACACCCTATCTCGGGACCCTGACTGCTGATAAACTGGGCTTCAATGCGCTGTGGATAGGAACCGGACTATTAGCTGTGGGCATTGCTGCCGGGTTCTATTTTGTGATTCCCTGGATGCTTAAGAAAAGAGAAATTGACAGCTAAATGCCACGTTTTTTTTAAATTACACACAAAAAATACAATAAAACTTTGCTAGCTTTGTGCTGATGACGAGATTATTAGCCTTCTTTTTTATTCTCACGGTGTCGTTTTTCTTTTCGCAGAAAAAGGATACTGCTGTTCTGATATCTGAGGTGAAAATTGATGCCTATAAGAAGCCGGCTCTTTTTATGAACTCTACGAAATCCGTAGCGGTTGTTTCTGAAAATCTTCTGGAGCAGAATCCTCCGGAAAGACTTCTGGAAGCTGTCAATCAAATTGCGGGAGCCAGAATGGAAGAGCGTTCACCGGCCAGCTACAGGATATCAATCCGTGGAAGTACCCTGAGATCTCCCTTTGGCGTACGGAATATTAAAGTCTATCTGGATGATTTCATTTTGTCGGATGCGTCCGGGAATACTTATTTTAATATCATATCTCCGAAACTTATTGACAGGATGGAGATCTATAAAGGCCCGGAAAGTGGAGATTACGGAGCTGTAACCGGTGGAACGGTGCTTTTGCAGACCAGGAAATCAGATCACTTATCTGCCGGAATTTCTATGGGAAGCTACGGGACTTTCGAACAGAGTTTGGATGTTGCCCGTCAGAAAGGAAAACATTTTTTTGAGCTTTTTCAGAATTATTATCAGACAGATTCTTACCGTGAGCAGTCGGCTGTAAAGAGACAGCAGATTTATCTTAAAGATCATTTTAATTATGCTCCTGGAGCTTCACTGAATGCTGTATTATTGGTTTCTGATCTGGATTATGAAACCCCGGGCGGACTCACCCTGCAACAGATGGGGTCTGACAGGAAGCAGGCAAGACCAGCTGCTGACGGGCTTTTGGGTGCAAAAAAACAGAATGCTGGAATCCGTAATAAAATGATTTTAGCAGGAATTTCACACGAAACTTCTATAAACCCAAATTTTTCACACTTTATTTTAGTACAGGGTTCCTACGTAGATTTTAAAAATCCTTTCATCACGAATTTTGAAAACAGATTTGAAAGGAATTTTGCCTTGAGGACCCATTTTAATTATGAAAAAAGCTGGAACAGTATTTCCCTGGCGTTGAGGTTAGGGTTTGAAGGCGGAAATCAAGATATTCTGGTTAAGAATTATAACAACAATAAAGGAATACCCGGAAATCCTCAGAATTTCGATCAGCTAAAAAATAAGTCCGGGTTTTATTTCCTGTCACAAAAACTGAATTTTAATGAAAAGCTCTTTACCGATATTTCGATAAGCCTAAATTCAAATTCCTACGAATGGGAGAGAATGTATCCGGTTTCGGAAGAGGGGCGTATAAAATTTAAAGAACAGTGGCTTCCTAACCTGGGAATTACCTATCTGCTGGGAAAAGGATTTTCGATAAGGGGAAAAATAGGAAAAGGAAATTCAGCTCCTACAAGTGAAGAAATCCGGTCTTCCAATCAGCAGTTTAATGTAAATCTTGTTCCGGAATACGGCTGGAATAAAGAGATTGGTTTCAGAAAGCAGTTTGGAAATATTATTTTTATTGAGGGAAGTTATTTTGATTTCAGAATGAAAGATGCCATTGTAAGAAGGCAAAATGAAAGCGGGCAGGAATATTTTGCCAATCAGGGCAATATCGTCCAGAAAGGGGTAGAAGTTCTTTTGGAGTCTAAAACTTTTCATCTTAAAAATGAAATATTCAGCAGCTTTAAGTTCCGGTTTTCCGGGAGCTTCTATGATTTCAAATTCAGAAATTACAAACAGCTGGAGAATGATTTTTCAGGAAATGAAGTTACAGGAGTACCGGACACAACGGTAAACAGCTTATTTAACTTTGTTTTTTTTAAAAAGCTTAGTGTAGACTATTCTCATTATTATATCTCAAAAGTACCTCTGAATGATGCCAATTCTGTCTGGTCAAAACCAAGCCTGGTAAGCAATATCCGGCTGGGATTTCCAATACAGATTGATAAGGCAAAACTGAATCTGCATCTGCAGGTTCAGAACCTTTACAATACAGATTACGTTGCCGGTTTTGATATCAATGCTTTTGGAAGCCGTTTCTATAATCCTGCTGCAAAAAGGAACTTTATCTTAGGAGCTAATGTTGAATTTTAGCAGACTGTAAACAATTAATATTACTTAGAAAGTATATTTCCAACAATCATCTGCGCATGAACGCGTGAGTTCTCAATAAACCAAAGATGGGTATCCTTTCCACCGCATACAACGCCGGCCAGATAGAGATTCGGAACATTGGTTTCCATGGTTTCCGGGTTGTATAGCGGATTCAGACAGTCGCCCTGCAGTTCCAGCCCGGAATTCCTTAAGAACTCAAAATCGGGAAGGTAACCAGTCATGGCAAGGACAAAATCATTTTCAACTTCGTTAATCTGCCCGTTTTCATCCTTAAAAATGACGGAATTTTCGGTAATTTCTACTATTTCTGAGTTAAAATGAGCGTTGATACTTCCTTCCGTAATTCTGTTTTCAATGTCCGGTTTAACCCAGTATTTTACACTTTTAGAAATTTGCGAATGGCGGATGATCATGGTTACATCGGCTCCTTTACGATAGGTTTCCAGGGCTGCATCCACCGCAGAATTACTTGATCCTACTACAACTATTTTCTGTTTTGCATATGGATAAGGTTCTGTATAATAATGCTTCACTTTCGGAAGATTTTCTCCCGGAATATTCATCAGATTAGGAATGTCATAGAAGCCTGTGGAAATCACTACATTTTTAGCTCTATAAGCTGCTTTTGAGGTTTCAATATCAAAGATATCTCCGGTTTTGAAAACTTTCAGGACTTTTTCATAGAGATTAATATTGATTTCTCTCTGCCGGGCGATTCCCTGATAATATTCCAGGGCTTCTTGTCTTCCCGGCTTGGGAGTGGGAGAAATAAAAGGGATACCGCCTATTTCCAGCTTTTCTGCCGTGGAGAAGAAACGCATATATAAAGGATAATGGTATAATGAATTGACGATGGTTCCTTTTTCCACGACCAGATAGGTCAGATTATTTTTTTGTGCTTCAAGAGCACAATTAAGACCAATAGGCCCGCCTCCGATAATAAGGATGTCTAAAATTTCCATAGAACAAATTTACTTAAAAGCACTATATTAAACGGAAAATTGACGACAGAACTTATCTATCAGGGTATTGTATTGGCATCAGTTTTGGTGTTTTTATGAATTAAAAATTGAAAAGATGAAAAACTTCATTATTCCTGTATTGTCCTTAACCCTGTTAGCGGCTTGTAAGAAAAATCCTGAAAAACCTGTTCCGAATGTGATAGATTCTATGGCTCAGGCCAGGGAAAAGAATATGGAGACGGCAGTGCAGAAGAAAAAAACGGATGAGGTAGCCGTAAAGGCTGCTAATGATGGGATTTTACAGGCTTTGAAAACTAAAGATTATAAAACTTTTGCAACATTTATTCATCCGGAAAAAGGAATCAGCTTCTCAATGTATGGATTTGTTAATCTAAAAGAAGACCAACATTTTTCCAAAGCTGATTTTGAAAAATTTCAGCCCACAAAGACAGTATTTACCTGGGGCGCTCAGGATGGTTCAGGAGATCCGTACAAAGCAACCATTAATGATTATCTTGCAAAATGGGTTTTCTCCAAAGATTTTACCACCGCACAGTATTCATTAAATAAATTCCAGGCTGGCGGAAATTCACTTAATAATGTAAAGGAAATATATCCCGGTAAAGATTTTACCGAAAACTATATAAAAGGAACCGAAAAGAATGGCGAAATGGATTGGAAGACCATCCGTTTTGTTTTTGAGGAATTCCAGGGAAAACAATATCTGATAGCTGTTGTCAATGACCAGTGGACGATTTAATATAATGCTATAAGAATTAAAAAATTAAAGACCGAATTCATTGGTCTTTTATCCTTGTTAAGGCTCAAAACCTTGACAAGGATTTTGTAGTTTAACCTAGAATTTCAACAAGTTTTTCAGTCAGGTTTTTTCTTGAGAACTGTTCAATATTTTGGGTGTTTTCAAGAAGATTCCCATTTTTCCAAAGTTCATATTTCTCAAGGATAAAATCTTTAACAGCTTTGGAATCTTCATAACCGAAATGTTTTCCCGCACCTGTTTCTGCAAGTATCCTTGAAACATCGGCTCCAGTCGGCCCAAAAGAAATAATATGCTTTCCTGTTGCCAGATATTCAAATATTTTTCCGGGAATAATTCCTTTAGAAGATTCATTCGGGAAATTGGTGATCAGTAAAAGATTTGAATTTGCCATCTCTTCAACGGCTTTATCGTGAGAAATATAGCCAAGGTTCAGGATATGATTTTTCAGATTTGAACTTTCTATAGACTGAAGGATCTTATCATCAACTCTTCCCGCAAATTTTAAAGTGAAATGATTTGCGAACTCTTTATTTTCTTTCACTAATTCATCTAGAGCTTTCCATAGTTTTTCAGGGTTTCTTAACTGCTCAAGAACACCAATATAACTTAAAGTAAAAGTTTTCTGTTGCTGTATTTTTTCTGTTGTAGCACTGAACGGAGTTGAAGCGTCACTTTCATCAAACCCATTCGTAATGCATACTGCATTGGCTCCTGATTTTCTGAAGTTTTCAGCATCAGTATAGCTTGTTGCTAATGTTATATCTGCATTTTTAAAAACAGCACTTTCAAGCTGCCGGTGTTTTCTGTCAGAACTTTTGGTGAGCTTTAAATGTTTATAATAAGAGATTTCAGTCCAGGGATCACGGAAATCAGCGATCCATTTCAGATTGGGAAGCTTCTTTTTCAGTCCCAGACCGATCATATGAAGAGAGTGGGGCGGACCGGAAGTTACCACCACATCTATTTTATTTTCTTTTAAATACTGTTCTAAAAATTTGATGGAAGGTTTTACCCAAAATACCCTTGCATCCGGAATGAAGAAGTTTCCTCTCACCCAGATCGAAAGCCTGGATTTCCAGCTCTGATTTTTGCCGACATCAAACTGTCCGGCTTTGAACTTTTTATTGCTTTTGTTCAGCTTTTCAGCCAGCTGATAAGGTTCCCAGATTTTGGTTTTTACAATCTCTATATTTTGCGGAATGTCTTTTAAAAGGCTTTCATCGAGCAGGGGATAACTTGGATTTTCCGGGGTATAGACCACGGGATTCCAGCCGAATTCGGGCAGATACTTTGCAAACTTCAGCCATCTTTGAACACCAGGACCTCCCGCAGGAGGCCAGTAATAGGTGATGATCAGTATTTTTTTTTGTTCCATTAACCTTGAACAATAAACTTTAAATGTTAAACAGTTTTTTCAGCAAGCTGTTCCTTTCTCTTATTTTTATTCATCCAGAAGATTCCGAATGCACTCAGTGCAATAAATAGTCCGAAGCATAAAAGCGACAGCCATTTACCTTTTTCGATGACTTCGGGTTCAAATACCATTCTGATGTTGTGGTTTCCGGCAGGAACGTGTACCGCACGCAGAAGGTAATCTGCCTTGATGTAAGGAACCTCTTTTTCGTCAACAAACATTTTCCATCCGTGAGGATAGTAGATCTCAGAAAATACAGCCAGCTGAGGTGTTTTTGACTGAGATTTGAATTCCAGTTCATTCGGCTGATATTTCGTCAGATTGATAAATGCCGAAGAATCTGCCTGAACAGGTTTATTGTTGAAATAAGATTTGTCTGATGATGCAATAACAGCGGTTTTCTTACTGTCAATTACCCCGATAGACTTGATTTCTTCGTCAGGAGTATTCACAAATTTCAGATCACTTACAAACCAGGCATTTCCGTTGGCTTTTGCATTCGGCATTGCCTGAGGCTGCTCCGGTCCTCCCATCACCCAGTATTTGGCATTAAGAAGGTTCAGGATATTCGGTACTTTTACAGAGTCCATGACCTGGAAATATTCGTTGATCACATCATCATATCTTCTCAGCTTTACGGCATGATAGCCTCCGATTGAAGATTTGAAATAAGAGGTATTGGTCTCACTGAACGTTCCTAAGATATTATTGAAAACCCTGTAATGTGTTTTGTCTTTTTCAGCAATAGTTTCAAGCGTTTTATTAACGTTGACATTGGCAAGAATAGATTCTAAGTTCGGATTTCCCTGAACTTTTTCAGCCAGGAGATCTGAACTTTCTGTCTGGAATGGATTTTCAGCAAAAACCTTGTCTACATAATTTTCATCATTCAGGTAACGTTTGTTTACCGTCCAAAGATCAAATAGGCTCACAGCACCGATAATCACCAAAGCAATATTCTGGCTCAGTTTTTTCTTCATGGCCATGAAAAGAACAGCAGCCGTTATAGCAACATACATCAATGCTTTGATGGCATCAATTCTGAATAATTTGAATCTCTCATCCGCAAGGTAATCCAACAGGAATGGCGGGAAATATGTTTTTTCGCCATCGGTATAAAAACCAAGCAGTGATTTTCCAAAAAGTAGAAGAATCAGTAACATTCCCAACGTTCCGCCACTTACATACATAAGAATTTTCTTTTTGTATTCCTCGGTCAGTTTTTCGTCTGTAAAGAACCTGTATATTCCAATAACAGCAATTAATGGGAATAATAATTCCACCACCACCAATATAGAAGATGGCGCTCTGAATTTACTGTAGAAAGGAACGTAGTCGATAAAGAAGTCGGACAGTGGCATAAAGTTGCTTCCCCAGGCCAGTAGAACAGTAAGAATGGAAGCTCCGAGGATCCAGTAACGGTATTTTTTCCATGCAAAGAAAAATCCTAATAAGGCCAGGAAGCATACTACAGCACCCTGATAGGCAGGGCCTGATGTTCCCGGCTGGTCTCCCCAGTAGGTAACTCCGTTGAAACCTTTTGAAATTCTGTCCATTTCAGCCTGTGAACCTACATTTTCCTGGATAAGTTCCTGAACCCTGTTCATCATTTCTTTAGCTTCCGGTTCCTGGCTTCCGCCACCCATCAGCCTTGGAATGAAAAGATTAAGTGTTTCCAGTTTTCCGTAGCTCCACATCAGGATACTGGTTTTATCCAGTCCTGATTCTCCTGAAGTGTGACTGTCATTCGTCAGAATCTGCTTTCCACGAACGGTTTCTTTGATGTACTCGGAATTGGCCATGATCCTTTGGGAGTTCATCCCGACACCAATTGCGCATGAAGCCGCAATAATTCCTGATGAAATAAGAAAATGCTTCATCGGAGTCTTTTTCTGGATGGCTCTTACCAGCTCGGACAGGAATAAAAATCCTAATGCCAGAAACAGGTAGTATGTCATCTGAGGGTGGTTGGCTGCAATCTGAAGCCCCATAAAAAGGGTTGTTGCAATGAATCCCCAGATATACTGTTTCCTGATATAAACTAATATAATTCCGGCAAGAAGCGGTGCGAAATACTCTATGGTATTTACTTTACCGTTGTGTCCTGCCGCTATAATAATATAAAAATAGGTAGATAATCCAAAGAAAGTGGCACCCAGTAAAGCGTACTTCCAGTTTCTGACGGCCACCATTCCGAGGAAGAAAAATCCTGCAAAAAGGAGGAAGAGATAATTGACCGGTCTTGGCAGGAAATTCAGGTTGCTGTCGATCTTTTTGATGATGTCACCTTTGAATTGGCTTCCCATCTGATAGGTCGGCATTCCGCCAAACATGGAGTCACTCCAGTATGTTTCATTTCCGGTGTCGGCTCTGTAGTCCAGAAGTTCTTTTGCGCCTCCTCTGTACTGTACGATATCATGCTGAAAAAGCTGTTTTCCGGAAAAAACAGGAGTGGAATATAAAAATGCTAAAACTATAAATACAACTAATGAAATTGCAATATAAATTAAGTTTTTATTTTTAGCCATACGGGTTATTATCTTTTATTTCTTTGGAATTTACCTTTTGTCTTTAGTTTCTTTTACCTCTTCATAGTCAACTGTTTCTGCATCCCAGTTGAGATTCTGTTTATTCTTATTTGAGCTGTTTAGATCCTCCTGCCTGTTATTATTTTTATTATTATCAAATCTGTAACTGTAAAAAGTCTTGAAGAACACCCTTTTCAGGATATTCCAGACAAAGAAAATAATGATGGCAGAGAGCACTAACTCAAGAATGTACTTCATAATTTCTAATTTAAATTTAAGTGTATGATTTAAAGCTCTGAGTGTAAAAGTTGAAAATTATAATGGTTTTCTGATAGCTGCTATCAACGATACAGTACTCTCAAACCCTAAAACGCTCCAATTCTCAAACACTTCGGCTCTAAAACATCTTTAATTCAATTATTTTGCAGAAGGATTGACCATTACAGAAGATTTAGACGTACTTTTCATAGACTGTGACTGTTTTCCGTCTGAAATAGTTTCAATCTGTGTTGTTTTTACATCGATATTCTGATTGGAGATCCATCCAGTACTTTGGTCAAACTTAATGGTTCCGTTCTGGGCAAGCTCACTGCTAAGGCTGTGTGTGATAGGTCCCTGCGTTTTCTTTTCCGTCTTTTTAGGAATTCCTCCTGTTACTGAAATTTCTGCAGCTCCGTTTCCTACGCTTTTCAACACATAGTTTGAAGTTACTTTAACGCTTCCGCTTGGATCTGCGTTTTCAGAAGTGGTCCATTTTTCACCAATTTTCACTCCTTTTTTAGGAATAATTGTTAAATTTTTACTCAGCTGGTCTTTTAATACCTTTTCATTGAAAGTTTCCTTAAGGCTGGCTACAACACTTGCTTTTTGGTTAGCGTCTTTGATCAGAGTTCCTACAGCAGCGGTAACTTTATTATAAATAGCATCAAAACCTGTAATAGAAATTACATTTCCTTTAGTATCCATCTTCATGTTAAGCTTGTTACCGGTCAGTGCTTTGTTGATATTCCAGATCATTTTCAGGTCATCTTCTTTCGGAATAGCCAGTTTGGTATCTACGACTACAGTTTTGCCCTGTGCACTCTGCGAATTTCTTTTAGCAACAAGATTAAGGGTCATGTCATACACATTGCCTTTGATATCATTAACAGTGAAGTTCATTTCATCCGTAGATTCGCTGGTTGCTGTAATCGTTTTTCCCTGAGGATCTTCCATTGTTTTTACATCTCTCTGGTACGTGGTAAGAGGATAGGTTTTTCCTTTTTCCAGTTTAAATGTCTGGGTGAAAACTCCTGCAGAGTCTTTGATAGCAGGGTTTTCCGCCACTTTAGCTACAGAATCGGCAGGAACTTCTACCGTAACTGTTTTTCCTGTTTTAGGATCTACTTTAGTGATGGTTGCTGTTTCTTTTTTACAAGAGACAAGAGCTATAGATGAGATAAGCATTAATGCTGCTATGTTTTTCATTTAATTTTTTTTAAGTTTAAATTTTACTGATATTTCCGTTCTGTGCATCAATAACGATACCACAAAACATCACGATAAAATACTTATTCGTTACCGATTAAAGATTTGGAGCCGCTACGATTTTCTGTCTTACTGCTTCATACAAAATGGCTCCACATGCTACAGAAACGTTTAGCGACTGTGTTTTTCCTTCAATAGGAAGTTTTATTTTTTCGTCAGAATGATGCATGACTTCTTTAGAAATTCCGGTTTCCTCATTTCCCATCACAATGGCGCAAGGCTCTGTGAAATTTACATCATAAATCAGTTTCTGAGCCTTCTCGGTAGCTGCAAATACAGAAATACCACTCTGCTGAAGGAAATCTACTGCATGCGCAAGATTCGGTTCCTTACATATCTTGATATTATAAAGTGCTCCCGCAGACGTTTTGATAGCATCCGAATTGATTGGTGCTCCTCCTTTTTCCGGTAAAATAATAGCATCTACGCCTACACATTCTGCTGTTCTGCAGATTGCCCCGAAGTTTCTTACATCCGTAAGCCTGTCCAGGATCAGTAAGAAAGGTGTTTTTCCTTCTTCAAATAACTGCGGAACAAGATCTTCCACTCGGTGAAACGGAACATCTGAAATAAAGGCAACCACTCCCTGGTGGTTTTTTCTTGTAAAACGGTTCAGCTTTTCAATTGGAACATAGTTGGGACGAATTTTATTTTTGGCTAAAATTGTTTTCAGCTCAGCATAAATAGGACCTTGAAGTGCATTCTGCACAAAGATCTTGTCAATCGTTTTTCCCGCTTCAATTGCTTCAATTACGGGACGCAGCCCGAAAATAAAATCGTCTTTCATTGAAATTTATTATAAATTATATGGTGAATAGTTAATAGTGAATTTTACTTCATAAGTCAAATTTGAAAGCTGTACAATTCACACATCTGATCATTGACTTGCGTAGAAAAATTCACTTACCTTCCATTCTCTCCAAGTATTGCTCTTTTCTGTGCCATGATATAGCCGTAATGCAGACTTTCATGCATATTGTTGAAGATGATGGCATCCTGGATGCTTTTCAGGTCCATGCCGAAACTGGTCGTGTACGGTGTGTAGTCTGAAAAGAAATCGCTGTCATAATCTTTCATCAAAATCTTTGAAGTTTCAGTGAGTAAAAACTCAAGGTCTTCCACTTCAGATTTTTGTACGTTCAGGTTCGGAAGGGTTCCTTTTTTGTAGGTTTCAATCCAATATTTATCTATTCTGAAGGGATTTCCGCTCAGATAATAATGCAGGAGCTGCTGTGTAGCAACCGTATGGGCAATATTCCAGTACATATTGTTGTTGAAACCGTCAGGAATCAGCAGAAGATCTTCATGGGAAGTGTTCTGCAGAATACTTAAAAGGTTCTTTCTCACTTGTCTGTGTGCTTGAAAATGATAATTCATTTTGCAAAAATTTTTAATCACCAAAAATAGTTTAATAAACTGGAAGTGACAATTTTTTGGATAAGGGATTGAATTAAATGTTCTTAAATCCTGAAAAAAGATGTTAATTGTTTTGTTATTTTTATCAATCATAAAAAAACTCCTCTGAAAAGTATTTCAAAGGAATTTTACTGTTTTTCAAATTCAAATGATCTGAATGGGATTTATCGTGATTGTAATTTTTTATTTTTTAATGATCTTATGTTTGAATGTTATCCCGTCTTTCATGACAATATTCAGAAAATACACTCCTGCAGTATAAGGTGAAATGTCTATCCTGTTTTCCCCGTGAGTTTCAGCCAGTTTTTTGCCGTCAATACTGAAAAGACCTATCGAAGCTACCTCTGTTTTTGATCTTATATTGACAAAGTCTGAAGTAGGATTAGGATATATACTTACATCTACGGTCTTGATATCCTTTACATCCAAAGCTGTATTGCTTTTCCCCTGCATATAGACCGATAAATAGACATCTCCCTGCTGTTGATTAAAAACTGCGGTTGGTATCGTATGTTGTAAAGTATGGTTTCCGGCGGCTATGCTGGGCATCGTAAATCCTCGGACAGGAACTGAATTACCCGGACACCAGTTATTCCATGAAGTCCACTCTGCAAATGATTTCGGGACAGAACCATAGATTCCGTTACCTTGTGTATTGTACACCCTGAATGGCTCGCAGGAAATTCCTCCGGGAGTATAGGTGAGCATCTGTACATCATCTATATACGTGTAATTTTGTCTTCTTACATATTCTTCGCCGCCACTGTTGGCACCATGAGGAGTGGATATGACATAGAAGCGGGCATTGGTAACGGTATTGGGAAGGTTGAAACTGACAATTCTAACCGTTTCACCAGGCACATCAGTACTGTTATAGTTGTTTAATGTCTTATAGGTTAATATAGGAACAAGGGCATTGTAGTCTGTGGGAGTGGCTCCCGCATCCGTCGAAAAGAAAGTAAGCGTTCCCGAAAAAACATCAATTCTGCCGGTACATCCTGCAACCTGTGTTTGGGCCGCATAAGGAACGCCAAAAACATCAAGCTCCATATACATATCGTAGGCAGTACGTAATGCATTGTCATGAAATACGCTGTACAAATTACTTAAGTCATAGGTATAAGGAACCTCTGTAGGAGTGCGGTTTTTATTCATAAACGGAGTAATGTACCGGCTAACCTCAATTCGTTTTACATTAACATCGTTGATTGTATAAGTAGGCTGATTTTTAGGTATCATGGCTAAATAAACACTTCCCAAGCGGTCATAATTATCACATAAAGCCCCTATGGTGACTCTCATGGCAATCTTAGCCTTAAAGGAATTCAATTCGGCATCCGTAAGCTTTCTTGCGTATCTGGTATTTGACAGTCTGATGAGGCCTGCAGGTACCGGATTCGATACTGTAGCTGCATAACCGTCATAATACACGGCGTCTGAAATCAGATTCATTCTGTTTGTTGTCTGTGATTTTAAAAGCCCTGCCAAAAGGATGCTTAGAAAAAGTAGCTTTTGATACATATTGTCGGTGTTTACTGCAAATGTATTAAATATTCGTATAAAATATTGTTATTAAGGTGCTGAAATTCACATTTATTTGAAAAATTAAAATTTTATAATTAAATTAGCGCAATGTTCAATACTAATTAATCAATAATGAAAAAAATTTTACTTGTATCTTTGTTATCGATAGCATTAATGTTTAATGCCCAGATCAATTTAAACATTGGAAGCACAAACGTCGGAACAGCTCCTATAAGTAGCTTTTTTTCGTATTCATATGTTCAGCAGATCTATCCCAGATAGGAATTAAATGCAGCTGCAGCAGGAAATATTACAGGCCTCACATTTTATGTAGATCCTTCGGCCAGCATTAATGATTCTTCGGATTGGACGGTTTATGTTGGACATACTGCAAAGACAGGATTCACATCCGGAACAGACTGGATTCCTTCATCACAGCTTACCCAGGTATTTGCGGGTACTGTAACAAAAACTAACAATAAAGTTGAAGTTACTTTTACCACACCGTTTGCCTATAATAACAGTGACAATTTAGTGATTGCGGCAAAAGAAAATTCTCAAAGTATTGATATTAATAATTTTGATGAAGCCTTTCGTGTTTATCCACATATCCCGTATTCTACCCTTTATTATAAAGGAGACCGTATGGTCGTTGATCCTGCCACTCCGCCCGGAGGAATAAGAACGGATTATAAATCTGCAGTGACCATTTCAGGGTTAATGTCTAGTCCTACACCTGCGTGTCCTTTTGTTAATTATCCGGTCAATAATGCTCAGTTTGTTTCTTTAACTCCGAATTTTAAATGGCTTTCTGTTTCCGGAGCCGATTCCTATAAAATCTCATTAGGAACAAGTGCTGGCGGAACTGATGTTATTAATCAGCAGGCAGTAGCTGGTACAGATTTTTCTCCCTCAGCTCCTCTTAACCCGAATACTACTTATTATCTGAAAGTCACTTCCGTTACTGGCAGTCTTGTATCTTCCGGCTGTACAGATGTTGTTTTTACTACAATTCCTCCAGTACCTGTTAATGATGCATGTTCCGGGGCTTTACCAGCGTCTGCTTTTCCTTATACCTATACCCAGAATGATGCTGTATCTGCTACTAACAATGGTGGGTTTATTACTACATGTGCTGATGCTATGAACGACGGAACCTGGTTTAAGTTTACCGGCGATGGCGGTCAGTTTACAGTTAAAATAACCATGCCTGCAGGAAGTGCTTACGATCCCCAAATGGATATATACAGTGGCGCATGCGGCAGTTTGGTTTGTGTAAATGCGGTAGATAACGGTGGCGGAGGTACTGCAGAAACCTATACATTCACAACGACGGCAGGAACCGAATATTTTATAAATGTCGGGGCTTATGAGGAAACAGTCGATATGCCGGAAAACACCTTTATGATTACCATTACTAAGCTTTAATCTGTAAAGCATCCTGCAATTTTCTAATGATAATTATGATTTGTCATTGGGATTAATATGTCTTTTAGATAAAAAATAGGCTGACCCAAAACAGACTGCTTTAAAAAATTAATATCAATGCTTTTCCCTTTTTTGACTCATCTTGTGGGAATTCTTTTTTGATTCATTACCTGGATCCATTATAAATAAAGGAATATTTAACAAACTTTAACTCTAAAATGGCATTCATTATGTTGATTAATGCCAGTATTTATCAGAAATTTACCATCTATTTTTAATTAAAGCTATGTCAGATACCTATCAAGCTGAAGATATCCGCCAGTTGACGGAAAAAGTAAAAGAAAAGAATTACTTATTTTCCCTACTGAGACAGGAAATCAATAAAGTGATTATTGGCCAGGAATATATGATAGACCGACTTTTGGTGGGTCTTTTAGGGAACGGACACGTCCTTTTGGAAGGAGTTCCGGGACTGGCAAAAACTTTAGCGATCAAAACCCTGGCAGAAGCTGTTCACGGTGAGTTTTCCAGGATACAGTTTACTCCCGACCTGCTTCCGGCAGATGTGGTGGGAACCATGATCTTCAATATCAAAGACAATGATTTTTCGATAAAAAAAGGTCCTGTTTTTGCCAATTTTGTATTGGCGGATGAGATCAACCGTGCCCCGGCAAAAGTACAGTCTGCATTGCTGGAAGTGATGCAGGAGAAACAGGTGACAATTGGTGATGAAACCATGAAACTTCCGAAGCCGTTTTTGGTGCTGGCTACTCAAAACCCGATTGATCAGGAAGGTACTTATCTGCTTCCGGAAGCACAGAGTGACCGTTTTATGCTGAAATGTAAGATTGATTACCCAAATTTTGAAGACGAAAGAACGGTGATGAGAATGGTTTCAACCTCTCATCAGCCTGTTGTAAAACCTGTGATATCACTGCAGGATATTGTAGACGCCAAAGAACTTATCAACCAGATTTATCTGGATGAAAAGATCGAAAAATATATTCTGGATATGGTTTTTGCAACCCGTTATCCTGAAAATTACGGACTTTCTGAACTTAAAAATTATATTGGGTTCGGAGCTTCTCCCAGAGCATCCATTAATCTTGCCATTGCATCCAGAACCTATGCATTCCTGAAGGGAAGAGCTTTTGTAATTCCTGAAGATGTAAAAGCATTGGCTCAGGATGTTTTAAGACACAGAATTGGTCTTACTTTCGAGGCAGAAGCAGAAGAAATTTCATCAGAAGAGATAATCAACAGGATCTTAGCTAAAATTCAGGCACCCTAATGAGTGAATTGGTAATAAGAAAAGCTGTTCAGGAAGATTGTGCTCCCATGCTGGAGCTGATCCGGGAGCTGGCAGAATATGAAAAGGCACTTCATGAAGTGACTATAAGTTTGGATGAGTTTATTGAGGACGGCTTCGGAAAATCTCCGGTTTGGGGAGCTTTTGTTGCTGAACTGAATAATGAAATAGTTGGGATTTCCCTATATTATGACCGGTTTTCGACCTGGAAAGGAAGAAGACTGTATCTTGAAGATCTGGTGGTAACTGAAAAGATGAGAGGAAAACAGATCGGAAAACTTCTGTTTGATGCCACTTTGGAATATGGAAAATCTAACCAGTACAGCGGAATGGTTTTTCAGGTATTAAACTGGAATGAACCCGCTATTAACTTTTATAAGAAATACAGCCCTAAATTTGATAATGAATGGCTGAATGTTTCGATTGAATTGAAAGACTAAAGTTAGAAGTAAGGAAAAGATGGGAGATGGAAGTGCAACCGAATCTCACAATACGCAACACATTTATGGAAATAAAAGATATTGTAAAAAAAGTAAAGCAGATAGAGATCCGTACCCGAAAGAAAACGGAAGCTTCACTTATGGGACAGTATCACAGTGCTTTTAAAGGACAGGGGATGACTTTCTCCGAAGTCCGTCCGTA
>Ga0307416_100000033_pt1 | contig 156736 bp, 142 predicted proteins | sample DK1Cmetagenome_2_FD_203821 | JGI IMG/M metagenome (GOLD analysis project Ga0307416, IMG submission 203821) | Maize rhizosphere microbial communities from greenhouse at UC Davis, California, United States - DK15-C-3 | ecosystem: Host-associated > Plants > Roots > Rhizosphere > Soil | place...
GATTATCTGAAAGTGAAACCCTATAACCTGATCAATGTTCAGAAGCCATCACTGGCTCAGAATATGGATTATTTCATTACCTTCCAGAATGGCTATTACTTTGTAAGATACCTGATGTGGAACTTCGTGGGAAGACAGAACGACCTTGAAGGAAATATGGAAAACACCAAAGGAAACTGGATCTCCGGAATTCCTTTTATCGATAATGCACTGCTTGGAAACCAGGATAAAATGCCTGCTAAATTCAAGAATGAAAGTACGGTTAAATTCTTCTTTTTACCTTTAATCTTAGGATTGATTGGTTTCTTTTTCCAGCTGAACAGAGACTTTGGAAGATTCTATGCACTGCTTTCATTATTTATTTTAACCAGTGTCGGAATTATTTTCTATACCGGTGTAAAACCTTTTGAAGTAAGAGAAAGAGATTATGCGATGGTAGGTTCCTTCTATGCCTTTGCAATCTGGATCGGGCTTGGCGCCGGAGCTATTTTATGGTTTATCCAGTCTAAGGTAAAATCAAACGGAGCCAACATTGCTTTAGGAGTAGTTTTATTAGGGGTACCATTTATGATGGGCTTCCAGAATTATATTCCGCATGACCGCAGCAAAAAATCGGCGGCGCGCGACTATGCCTATTCATTCCTGAAATCATTGTCTAAAGATGATATCATTTTTATTTACGGAGATAACGACACCTTTCCGGTATGGGCTATCCAGGAAACAGAACAGTTCCGTGATGATGTAAAAACCGTAAATTTTACACTGTTGGCGACTCCCTGGTATATTGATCAGGTAAGGAGAAAGACCTACAATGCAGCTGGAATTCCCACCCAATTAAATCATGAAGATTATAAAGATGGAGTAAACGACCAGATCTATATGATGAAAAAAGAAGACTGGGAAGGCGTTTTCTCTATGCTGAAAGAGCAGGGAGTTCCTGATACTCAGTTTGGAGCTTTCAGAAAATATCTTACACAGGATTCACTAACCCTTAAGGAGGCAATTAGCTTTCTGAAGTTTAAATCTCCTGAAAAAGATGAGCTTCTGAAAATGTATTTCGGGGAAGAAAAATTTGAGAAATACAATATCCTTCCGGTGAACAAATTCATTCTTCCTGTCAACAAAGAAAATGCTTTAAAAGCAGGAATCATTACCCAGGCAGATCTTCCGGATGTTGTGAACCAGATTATGATCACTTATAAAGGAAACACGCTTTATAAAAACAACCTGATGATGCTGGATATGCTGGCGAATTTCGACTGGAAACGTCCAATCAACTTCTCATCAGGAGGAATTTACGACAGTGAAAACATCTTTTATCTTGACGAATATCTTCAGTTTGAAGGGTTCAGCTATAAATTAGTGCCTATCCATACCGCTCCGAACGCAGATGGAGATATGGGAAGGATAGATGCCAATTCCCTTTATAACGTTGTAAAAAACTTCAGATGGGGAAATTTTAAAGACCAGAGTATTCATTATGATGAAGCTGCAACTTCAAACATTATAGGCTATAGAATGACTGCCGGCAGAGCTGCTTCAGCACTGGCATTAAACGGAAAGAAAGCTCAGGCCGTAGAATTACTGGATCTTGCTTCAAAAGAAATTCCTGCTGAGAAATACAACGATCCGCGTTCATTAAGCGCTATGGTAACCGGATATATTATTGCAGGGCAGGAGAAAAAAGGGCTGCAGCTGGCAGAACTTCTGAAAAAGGAGATCTTTGAAGAATACGATTACTATCTGAGTCTTTCCCCGGCGTTCCAAAGGCAGTCAGCCAGGCAGATGAGAGTAAAACCTATGGAATATTCTCTTGTAGTAGCGGCTGTTACAGATGCTTATAAGAAATTGGGACAGAATGAAAAAGCGTACGCTTACCTTGTGAAATCTATTGAACCGATTGATAAGAAGTTCAATGTTTTCATTAGAGAACTTCAGCAGATGGGTAAAGAAAAGGCAATGAAAGAATCTGAAAATGTGCAGAAGATCACGCCTTTCTACCAGTATTTATTTGATGTGATGGAACCTTTTGATTCTACCTATTCCAAAGAAAAAGAAGATCAGATCACCCGGGCCATGATCAAAGTTACTCAATAGCTGCTTTTGAATAATGAGCAATAATCAGTTGATTAACACCTACTTATTTATTGAAATGTTTAAAAATAATATCTTAGAAAAAATAATTGGAGAATTTCTTACATTTGAGTTCTAACATATCATTTTATGAGAAATATAAACGGTGCACTGAATTTTAAATGGTTGTTTTTCCTTCCACTTTTTATAATTGCCGGATGTTCCAAAGAAGACAAAAAGCCTGAATCTCCTGAAAAGAATTCTGCCAGCACCGCATCAGCCAACGTGTCTGAAAAGACTGAACCGATAACTGAGACTAAAAAAGACCCTTCTGATTTTATCCCGGAAGGTTATAAAGTGTTCAAAAAATCGTTCGGCGATTTAAATAAAGATGGGGCAGAGGACTGTATTCTTATCATCAAAAAAACAGATCCAGACAAGATCATTACCGATGAATCCCGTGGAAAACTGGATCGCAACCGCCGTGGTCTCATCGTTCTCTTCAAGAAAAATGAAGGATACGAACCGGCTGCCAAAAATGAAACCTGTTTCTCTTCAGAAAACGAGGACGGAGGCGTTTATTATGCCCCCGAACTGGATGTTTATGCCGAAAAGGATAAGCTATTTATTCATTATGCTCATGGCAGATATGGCTACCGGACCTACACCTTCAGATACGGCCAGTCAGATTTTGAACTGATTGGCTATGATGAAAGTTCCAACACCGGACCGAGGGTGAACAGTACAACCAGCATTAATTTTCTAACCGGAAAGCAGCTTGACAGAACAAATGTGAATGAAGGTGCTGAAAGTGGAGATGAAGTATTTGAAGATACCTGGAGAAAATTAAAAACAACAAAACTGATGACTCTTTCCGAGATTAAAGACTTCGATGATCTGGAAGTCTCTAATCTTTAGAAAAGTCCGGAAAAAATTGGTTTATTTTCTATTGAGTTTCAATGGCTGCTGAAAAATTCCAGCATGTCATCCAGTGCCTTTTCAGAATGCATCTTATCACCGTTTTCCAGGGATTCTTTCGTGGCTTCAGCGGCTCTTTGGCGCATCTGAATTTCATAATGGCTAATGGCTTCCCCAAGACTAGTGAAATGATCCGAAGTCAGACACTCACTCAGCTCCAAAGCATCCAGCATCGCCATGTTGGCCCCTTCTCCGGCAAACGGCGGCATCACATGAGCAGCATCTCCAAGCAGTGTGAGATTGGGTTTCGTTTCCCATGACTGATCCAGAGGCATAGAATATATCGGACGGGGAATAAAAGGGACAGAGGCGTTTTCGAAAAGCTCGTACCAGATACTGTCCCACTCAGCATATTCTTTTTTAAACCACTGCAGCATCTGCTTTTGATCAGAAAAGTCAAGACCGCTTTCCTTAGCCCAGTTCTCCTCTGTTCTGAAACTTGCATAAAATCCAAGATCACCACTCCCTTTCTGGCCCATAAGCAGATTTTTATTGTTTCCAAAAGCCATTATTTTACCGTCTTTTATCAGTTCTTTAATATGCGGAGCAGTTTTTTCTGCATCATATACATTGCCTTCAAGCATTAAAATCCCCGAATACATCGGTTTCAGATCTGTAAGATAAGGACGGATCTTAGAATTGGCTCCGTCAGCAGCAATGACAATATCTGCATAGGCAGAAAAGCCGTTCCTGAAGTGCAGCTGCCAGCCTCCGTTTTGAGGTTCCATAGCAATAAAATGACAGTCCCAGATTACTGTTTCAGGTTTTAGAGATTCCAGAAGCATATTTCTTAACGGGCCGCGGTCTATTTCCGGGCGGAAATCTGCATTCCCGAAATCCTCATCAGGCTTTATTTCGTGGTCGTTGAATATTATTTCTGCGTGTCCATTTACAATCAGCATTCTGTCTGCTCCGGGGCGGTAATTTTTTTTAAATTCATCCAGAAGGTCAGCACTTCGAATGGCAGCTATTCCCGATCCTTCATGCATGTCCAGCGGAGAACCCTGAACCCGGGCATTTTTATTAAAGTCCCTTTCATACACCTTAACATCAGCATTTTTAAGCTGTAAAAGTCTTGCCAGCGTCAATCCTCCCGGACCGGCACCTACGATGGCTATTGATTTATTTTCTATTAACATTGTATTGTAATTTTAAATTTTACTGATGCAAAATTATTTTTGTTTCAATACGGATAATAGTATAAATCGGTCATTTTTGTTTTTAGATAATTCCTTTGGGACTACCCCTGAGAATTTTTTGATTTCTTTGATAAAATGGGTCTGATCCGTAAAATTCAGTTCCGGAAACAGCTTGCCTTCCGCGATATGTCCTAAAGAGGCTCTGAAACGCAGGATATTGCAATAAGCTTTTAAAGAAAGTCCGAACTGCTGATTGAAATAACGGTTGATCTGTCTGCTGCTCCAGCCTGTTTTTTCCGAAAGTTCTTTCACGCTCATCTCACCATTTGATGCATAAATGAGTTTGAAAAGATTCAGTTTTCTTTCATCTACGGACTCAGGTAACAGCTTTTTTATTTTTTCTGTTATCTTTTCAGTAAATGTCTCAAGATTTTTAAGGTCCTGTTCATTAAGATTCCAGAAATCATCAGAAAGATTTTTGCCGCTGTTGAGCAGGACTGCAATAGAAGTATGAAGGATATATTCCACGGCAAGCGGCCGGAAACTGACGGCAAAAGCGATGGTGTCAGGAGGAATGCTTCTTTGTTCCGGTTCGGTCTCCAATCCGATAAGAAAAACCCTGAAGGAATCTGTTCCTGATCTCATAAAAAATAAATCGACCCTTCCATCAGGCAGTATAACAACATCTTTTGCTTCATTTCCCGGATTATGAAACATTCCTATATTTTCTACAAAGCTGTCCAGTCTTTGGTCTGGGTTAATAAATTTGCAGTAGAATTCCTCGCTCATAGAAATATAATTCTGTTATAACTTTTTTCAAAAAACTAAATTACAAGAAAATGGGGCAAAGTGATTAATTTAATCCTTTAGTTATAAATCAAGATGGTAAATTCCCGCTTTTTTAATGCTTCTTTATAAAAATAAACCGGATCCGGAAAAAGAAAAAGAACAGATTACGTATGCAAAAGCAAGGGTTACAGCATTAACCTCAAAAATATGAATTTTTCAATCATGAAATTATTTTAGCTTTACATTAAAGTAAGGGCAGGTATGAAGTTAAAATTAGGTATTCTGGATCAGTCTCCCACTATTGAAGGGGGAAGTTCAATGCAGGCATTAAAGAACAGCATCGATTTGGCGCTGTTTGCTGATAAATCAGGGTTTCACAGTGTGATCTACTCCGAACATCACGGTGTGGAAGCTTATGGAAGTTCAAGTCCGGAAATTCTGTCTGCTGTTGCGTTAAGCAAAACCCAGCGTATCAAAGTAGGAACAGGAGGAATCATGATGAAGAACTATTCTGCTTATAAGATTGCAGAATGGGCCAAAATGCTGGGAAGCCTGTTCCCGGAACGTTTTATCCTGGGATTGGGCAAAGCTCCGGGAGGTTTAAAGGATGCCGTGTCTGCACTGAATAACCACAGACCTGTTATTTTATCCAACCAGGAAGCTAAGCTGGAAGAGATCATCCGGTACATTAAAGAAGAGAAAGGAATCTATGACGGACTTATTGCACAGCCCAAAGATCCTGCTTATTTGCCGGAGATCCTTTGGTTGGGTTCAGGAATACAATCTGCCAGGGAAGCCGCAAAACATGGTGTGGGCTATTCATATGCGGATTTTATGGGAGGTGGCCCGGGATCAGAAAGTACTGAAACTTATCTAAATGAATTTAACAGAAATCAATATGCTACGGCTCCTTCGCTGCAGATAGCGGTTGCTGTATCTGTAGCCGAAGATTTGAAATCAGCTCAATACAATGCCTATGGAATGGCGTATCAGTTTCTGCAGGCGAGGCATATTCAGGCACCTGAAGCTCTTCTTCCAAAAGCAATAATTGAACAGAGAATAATGGGAAGTGAAGATGAAAAGGAATTCTTTAATATTCTGGATCACATTATTGTGGATACACCCGGAAATATTTCAGAAAGGCTGCAGGAAAAGGCAGAAGAGTATAATACAGATGAACTTCTGATTCTCTGCAATATGTACAGAGAAAAAGACCGGATAGATACTTATAAAAGTATTATATTGGGCAATTAATAATCAACAGATTTCATGAGCTATAATATCCAGTTATTCAGTATTAAAACAAAAGAAAAAGAACAGGCAGCCGATGACGACAGTTTTTTTGACCGTGAAGAAAATCTTGTTCCCTTAACGGAAGAACAGATTGCCGGATTAAGAGAACGTCTTCTAAGATATAAGTATGAACCGGTAAAAGAAGATGATACCGGAGCTCATTTCAACCATCCGGACGAAGATTTTGGAATGGCTTTACTTACTAAAAGAGGCCTGTATTTCAATGCAAGCCTTAGCGAAAGTTCTATTTTTGAAGTGGGAATGACGGCATCTGAATTTACCGATACAGGGGAATTCGCAAAATACGATCCTCAGAACGATGGCTGGGAAGAATTTTAGCCTTAGTGAAAGATAATTTACAGCAATTTTTTAAAATTCTGCAGCGTTTCCACAACTCCTTCAGGCCTTTCATTTTCAAAAATACCGGAGTTTGATACTCTTTCAAAGGTTGTGGCTGTTCCGGAAGCGATAATATTAGGGAGGTTTTCACTTTTCAGCATTTCTGCCAGACCTTTCATTTCATCGATTCTTCTCAGAATATGCTGTGGATAGGTAGGCGTGGTTTTCACAAGATCCTGATAGGTACCGGGAAGAAACTCCTGAAGGCTTTCATTCAGCTCGTCCAGGATTCCGAAATGGGCTGCCGCAGTCATAGTTTCAAAAAACAAAGCGTTCATTCCTTTATTCACCATAGAAAATAAGAGTTTATAAGCCGATGATGCCTCTGTTTTTTCACCCGCATCTTTTATTTTAAAAACGGAAGCAAACATATTAATAAACAGATGTCTGTAAATGCCGCTTACTACAAGAACAGCGTGATCAGGAACATCCCTTGATGCTCCCATTACTGCTCCATTCACAAAGGGAATATCTACAGACGAAAATAATTTCTCAATAGAGGAGGCAAGAGCAGGAGTATTGGAATTTAAATCGGCATACAGAGGGCGGTTTGAACTTTTTTTCAGACAGGAAATACTATTTTCTGCCATTTTCAGGCTTCCTTCCGGGCTGGTAAGAGAAAGGATAACATCAGCCTTATCAACAGCATCCTGAAGAGAATGGGTATCGATAATTCCAGAGTCTTTTATATTCTGTAACGTCCGTACCGATCTTCCTTCTCCAGCAGTAATGACTTTATAATTATGCTCTATAAGTGCTTTTGCTATTTGGCTTCCCATATCTCCAGGGAACAGAACGGCAATAACAGGCTGAGTTTTCAATATAAATAATTTTTGAAATGTTGAATAATTTGAAGCTACAAATCTCTTCAATTTTTTTCAGCTGTTACACATATTATGTCGATCTGGATTATTGATAAAACCGATTAATAAAGGAACTGTTCCCGATTTTGCTTAATTTTGATTTTTACTGCAGTACTTTATTATAATGAATAAGTCCCCGATTAATAATTATTTCCATTCCTTATTTGATATCAAAGAAGAAGTGGTTGGAAAAATCACAGAAACATTCAGCCATTTCGAACTCAAAGCGAATGAAATTTTGCTGAATAAAGATGAGATCAGTACCAAGACATTTTTCCTGGAAAAAGGCTATGTCCGTTCTTATATTCTTAATGAGGACAACGAGGAGATTACTACGAATATTTATGCAGCGCCCTGTTTTGTCAATGATTTTCTGTCGTTTTTCAGACAGCAGCCTGCAAAGGAAACCTACCAGACGATTACGGCCTGCTCATTCTGGGAAACAGGTTTGGAGAATGTACAGCATAATTTTCATAATATTCCGGAATTCAGGGAGTTCAGCAGGCTTCTTTTCGTTCTCAATTATTACAGTATTCATGACCGGCTGATAGAAATGGCCAGCCAGAAAGCCTCTACACGGTATTTTAACCTGATGAAAAAGCATCCCGATATTTTTCAGTTTGTTCCTCTGAAGATCATTGCTTCATATTTAGGCATCAAAGACAGTTCACTGAGCCGGATCAGAAGAGACATTCATAAAATGTAACCTTTACGGGGTTGAGAGTAGGAGCGTTTTGGGTTTTAGAATAAGTTGTTTTAGTTTGAGAGTATATGGGTGTGTTGAGTTGCCGGTTAAAATAAGGTTGCTTGTTCTCAATGATTAAGTTAATAAGTCGTCAGTTGATATCTTATGTTTAGCATCTTGATTTTATCATTTACTATTCGCTTGCAAGGCAACATTAACTATTGACTTTTCTAACATCAATAAAATTTTTATGTCTCGTATCTGAAATCTGGCATCTGAAATCTAATTTCTTTTCATTTGTCAAGTGATAGTTTAAAATTTGGGACTCATCTTTGTTAAAAATAAATTTATGAGCAAGAAACATATTGCAGTGCTTGGATTGGGTGGCGTAGGCGGATATTTCGGTTTTAAAATAAGTCAGGAAAATGAAACCTCCAAAAAGTATGAAGTGAGCTTTGTAGCAAGAGGGGAAACTTACCGGAGAGTAAAAGAAAACGGACTTGTTCTTCTTTCTCCTGAGCATCCTGTGGATCATACCCATCCTGATTATATCGGGGAGCATATCGGTAACGTAAAAGATCCGGATCTTGTCCTGATCTGTGTGAAAGAATATGACCTGGAAAATATTTGTCAGCAGCTGAAAGATATCATTAATCAGGACACGGTATTGCTGCCAATGATGAACGGAGCAGATATCTATGAAAGAATAAGAAAAATAATTCCCGGTAATATTATTCTTCCTACCTGTCTGTATGTTGCTTCCCATATCAAAGAAAAAGGAGTGGTAGAGCATAAAGGAAAAGCAGGGAAAATGATTGTAGGAAGAGATCCTGAACATTTCTCTGCGGATGTGGATTGGATTGTGGATGTATTGAGAGACAGTAAAATTGATTTTGATTTTAAGGACAATTCACTGACAGATATCTGGACAAAATATATTTTCATCGCCAGTTTTGGTCTGGTGACAGCTAAACATAATTCTTCCATTGGAACAGTGTGCACGGATGAAAATCAGAGGGCTGAATCTTCTGAGATTATGAAAGAAATAAAAATGATCGCTGACAGAAAAAGAATTACCCTGGATGAAGATATTATTCAGAAAACATTTGAAAAAGCAGCTACATTCCCTTTTGAAACTCCAACTTCTTTACAGCTCGATGTCAATTCCGGAAAAGAAAATAATGAACTTGAATTATTGGGAGGCGCCGTTTTGAATTTTGGAAAAGAATCAGGGATAGATACTCCTTCCACGTACAAAATTTATAGTGAGATAAAGGCTTTGTAAGTTGGTGAAGTATCTTTAGCAGAGTAAATAATAAAATAAAAGCGGGATTATTTCCCGCTTTTATATTGGTTTATAATGGATAAGTTCACTCATTTAAGAATGAAGAAATTTCTGCCGGCTGAATAAAATGTCATCAGTTTCACGGTGCTCAGGATCATCTATACAGCAATCTACCGGGCAGACTGTTTTGCACTGTGGCTCCTCATGAAATCCCTTACATTCTGTACATTTTCCGGGAACAATATAATAAACATCATCCGAATATGCCTGTTGATAAGCTGCTGCATCTGCTTCCGTCCCATCCGGGAAGACCACTTTTCCGGAAAGGTTTGTTTTATCCTGCCATCTCCAGTCAATAGCGCCTTCATAGATCGCTGAATTAGGGCATTCAGGTTCGCAGGCTCCGCAGTTGATGCAGTCATCGGTTATTGTAATAGCCATAATATTTTGATTGAGAAGGTTGTCTTAAAAAGGGATTTCTTCGACCATTAATCTCGGAAATCCCCAGTCTAAGCATAACTTTAATGAAAAAATTGGTTGTAATTTTACTATATTCTTTCTATTCTTTTTGTCGTGGCAATGCCGATCAGTTTGTCGAATTTATCAGAATATAAAGAAGATATTTTTGCCGGATCTTCCGGATCAAATAAGGCTGATCTGATAATAGGTACGCTGAAAGGAATCGGCCATGCCCGCAGGGATTTTGCCACCGCATCCATTGTATTGATGCCCTGCATAGCCTGCAGACCATCTGCCCAGCAAACGAGCCCAACCGTTTTATCTGTAAGATAAGGCTGATAATGACTGGCCGTGACTTCAAGCCAGTCCAGGCAGTTTTTCATGACTCCCGGAATACTCCCGTGATAAAGCGGAGCTAACCAGAAATGGATATCTGCCTCCAAAAACAGCTGGGACATGCGTTCTACAGCCAAAGGAGTGTTAGTAAGGGTTGTGTCAAAAAGGGGAATTCCTGAATCTGCCAGTGTAAAAATCTCCGTCTGGAAACCTGATGGCTCCAGTCTTTCTGCAAAGTATCGGGAAATCCGTCCGGAAGTAGATTCAGGTCTTCTTTCTAAAGAGCCGTTAAATATAATTGCTTTCATGTTTTTTTTAGCTTTTAAAAATTACTTTCGGAAGACCTATTTCTCCGTACATCAGACTCTTAACCAGAGGTTTCAGAAGCCCGGCTGCTAATAAATATAGTGACGGATCGTGGTCTGCCTTTGCCCTGACAACAACCTTCTGATTTTTATAGGATCTCAGGTCAGCGTACATGAGACGCCGTTTCCAAAGATCCAGCAGAACTGTTCCTGCATCATTTAAATCAGCATAAATGGCATAAGGAGATAATTTTTCCATTAGCATCATAAATGCCCAGGGCGGAATAATAGCATCCGTAGAACAGATGATCCCTACAGCTTTTTCGTTGTATACAGAAAAGTCTACGGCGGCAATGGATTCCTTAAATTCCTTTTCCTTCACGATCATTCCCATGAAAAGGTGATCTTTAATATCCAGCTCCACAATTTCTGTAGTGGGCCTGTAGTCTGAAAGATCAAGAGCAATGATTCCGGAGGCTTCTGCTTTATTAATGAAAGTTTTCTGATCCATAATTGATTTTGTAATCAATATTAAAATTAGTTATTTAATTTTTGAAAGAGCTTCTTCATATTTTTTTTCTACGGCTGACCAATTTAAAACAGACCAGAATGAATCCAGATAGTCCGCCCTTTTATTCTGGTAAGCTAAATAATAGGCATGTTCCCATACGTCAATCCCTAGAATGGGAAACCCTCTGTTGACCGGTAGGATATCCATCATCGGGTTATCCTGGTTGGGAGTAGAAGTCACAGCCAGTGAACCGCTGAATTTTACGAACAGCCATACCCATCCGGATCCAAACTGTCCAAGACCTGCTTTTTTCATTTCAGCCTTAAGGTTTTCAAGGCTTCCAAAAGCGGAGCTGATGGCCTCTGCCAGCTTCCCTTCAGGGTTTAACTGAGGCTGTGGAGAAAGAATTTCCCAAAATAATGAGTGGTTGAAATGCCCGCCGCCGTTATTTCTTACTGCAGGGCTGTATTCACTGATTCTTTGTAGTATGGAATCCAGGTCGTCAGAGGTTTCTTCTGATGCCTTCAATGCCGCATTCAGATTATCCACATAAGCCTGATGGTGACGCTGATGATGAATGGTCATTGTTTCTTTATCTATAAATGGTTCCAGTGCATCGTAAGCATAAGGAAGCTGAGGTAGTGTAAATGTACTCATTACTTTATTTTTTTAATTAATGTATTTCAAAGGTAATCATATATTTTAATAAAACAACTTTATTGTTGTTTTATAATTCAGCCAGTATTCGGTTAAGTACCTGGATATTATTGTTTTGGTATTTTAAATTCGAGATTATAGAAAATGACTATATTTGTTGCGGAAAATAAAACAACTAAATTATTGTAAAATGAAGAAGCCGGCAGCAGACCGAATCCTGATGTTCTTAAAAATGAGAGGGGAGGCAACATCGCTTTTGATCTCTAAGGAGCTCTCCATAACAAAGGAGGGAGCAAGAAAGCATTTACTGAATCTTGCAGGGGAAGGACTGATCCGTTCTGTCGCAAAAAGTGAAGGTGTCGGACGTCCCTCAACCTATTATATTCTTACTGAAAAAGGATTGTCGCAGTTTCCCGATTCCCATGCCGATGTAACGGTACAGATCCTCAGGTCTGTAAAAAATCTGTTGGGTGAAAATGCACTGGATCTGCTGATCAATGACAGAGAAAAAAATACATACGAACGCTATGAAAAAGCTTTGGTAAAAGCAGAATCCTTAGAAAACCGTTTAGAAATACTGGTACAGGCCCGAAGCGAAGAAGGCTATATGGCAGAATGGACCAAAGAAGGCAATGATTATTTCCTGATAGAAAATCACTGCCCGATATGTGCCGCCGCCACCGAATGCCAGGGATTCTGCCGTGCAGAGCTTTCCAACTTCCGGAACCTGATCGGCAAAGAGTACCAGGTGGAAAGAGTAAACCATATTCTTTCTGGCGGACAGCGGTGTGTGTATAAGATTAGTGGGTGATTTTTAGATAAAAGATATTGTTGTTAAAATTCAATAGGAGCGGGCTTTAGCCCGCTCACAAAATATTCAATTATAATTCATTGGGCTTTAGCCAAAACCTAAATAAGAAATCCTTCCATAACAATCAGATCCAATTCTCAATAAGATGAAGCCAGCATGCTTTTTTCTCTCCAATCACAAAGACCGCTGATGATTTCCTGCGCGTCACTACAGCTCCGGTGGTCTGGATCTCAATGTACGAAGCCAGTCCATGGCTTTCTGTAGTCTGAACCTCTATATTTTCAATAATGATGCTTCGTTCCGGAAATTTACCGTAGGCTTCCGGAAGCCATTCTGAAAATGCAGTCAAAGTCACAGTATCACCATTGCCGGTGACCATTTTGAAATCTGCATCAAATCCGGACATTAGTTTTTTATAAATCCCGTTCTTGTCTTCTTTTCCACGAAACCACGCTTCAATATCTGTGTGGAATTCCTTGATTTCTGTAATGATTTTTTCTGTGTTATTCATAAGTTTAAATATATAATTCTTGTTACTGAAAATGATTAAAGTCTACTCATTTTATAATTTATTACGCTTCAAGAGCTTCTTATTGATGAAAACGCCTGCGACCTGAAAGATTGCAATCATTAAAACAGCCAGAGCAAAGGCTTTCGGAAATCCCAGAGATTCAATGGTACTGAAAAATACAGTCCCGATAATAGTACCGCCGGTTACGCTGCCGATCTGTATGCTGATACTGATCAACCCTGAGGCCTGACCTGCCTTTTCTCTATCTATTAATGCAATAGCTTCCCGCATCATCACAGGCATGGTAATACCATGACCCAGCCCGGCCAAAAATAAGCTGATATCCATTTCTACCGAAGGTTTTTCCTGAAAATAAATGAATATTGAAGCCATTGAGAACCCCGAAATCAGGAGTCCCAAACCAATATATATCATCGTATGTGAAGAATGTTTTATTCTCGAAATAAGCAATGGACCAATAAAGAAAGCCAGTCCATAAGGAATAATGGCAAGACCCGTCTCTACCGGGTTCCGGTTCAGAAACTGCTGCAGATAATATGGATAACAGATAAACAGTCCTGATGTGAAATTATAAAAGAAAATAATAAAAAGACATAAAACAAACGGCTGATTTTGCAAAAGGGTAGGGTCTATCAATACAGGCTTATTCTTACGCAATGATTTAACTTCATATCTGTAAAAAACAGCAAGCAGAAAAAGTCCGGTCAGTAAAAGCGCAATGATCCACCATGTCCAATGGTATTTCCGTCCGAAAATAATAGGACATATGAGCATTAATAAGGAGGTGATTAATAATAATGCTCCGGTAAAATCAATGGGCGGTCTCTTTTCTTCCCGGTTATTATCCATAGTATAATGAATCCCTATGATACAAAGCAGCGTAACGGGAACATTGACTAGAAATACCGTTTCCCATGAAAATGCTGCCCAGTGCAGATTAAGAAGAAAACCACCTAACAATTGCCCTGCAACAGAAGCCAGTCCGAATACAGAACTGAATATACTTACCGCTTTAGGCTGCTCGCTGCTGTTGAACAAAACCCTTATAGATGCTAAAACCTGCGGAGCCAGAAAAGAAGCTCCAACTCCCTGAAACATCCGGGAAATAATAAGAAATGTAATGTTCGGAGAGAAAGCACAAGCAAGAGAAGAAAGTAAAAAAAGGTACAATCCCAGGGAAAATATTTTCTTCCTCCCATATAGATCTCCCAGGCGTCCTCCGCAAACCACAAGTGCAGCATAAGTAAGCCCGTAAATGGCAACTACCATCTGGAGCTGATGATCGCTGGCTGCAAAAGCCTTTTTAATGGAGGGAAGTGCCATATTGACTATAAAATAATCAAAAGGGGAAAGAAAAGCTCCTGCTGTAAGATAGGCCAGTGCCTGCCATCGTTTGGGATAGATATTCATATTTTTTCTGCAAAATTAGCCTCTCATTATACCTGTAAAATTGTACTTTTGGAGGAAAAATAAGTACTCAGTATGAAAATGTTACAGATTGAACGCATTGATGTAAGGGAAATCAGGATTTGCAAAGGACTGGTTCTTAAAACAAAAGCTTTTCTTTCGATGGTTTATGTTTTGAAGGGGCGCGGGACACTCACCTATGACGAACGTACCATTACATTCGGAGAATCGAAGCTTTTTATTATCCCCCAACATCAGCTGTACCATTTTGAAAGTAATGATGCCCAACTGATTGTTATAGAATGCCCGATTGAATTCATTGATAAAATAAGACTGGAAGCTGACCGTATAGAAAGCTGCGAAAACCTTTACAAACTGCAATATATCAGTAATAATTTTCATGCGAGGGCAGGATGTGTATTCCGTAATAAGGATGATGAACGTTTTGCTGAAGCCCTTATTGTACAGATTGCGAAAGAGTATAAAGATAAAACCAATGATTACCTGATCATCCGGAACTGTATTTCCATTTTACTGAATCTTATTGCACGGAATATCATCGAAAGCGAAACCTCCGATCTGCCGCAGAACAGAACCGCTTTTTCTATCATGAAGATCATTACCTATATCCAGGAGCATATAAAAGATAAAGATAAAACAAGGATTCAGGTAATAGCGGATCATTTTGGGATTTCCAGAAATTATTTTGGAGAATATTTCAAACAGCATACGGGGGTTTCTTACCAGGATTATCTGCTGGATTACCGCTTGCGGCTGGTGGAAACCTATTTAAAATACAGCAGTGTCCGGTTAAGCGAAATTGCGTACGAACTTCAGTTCAGTGATGAAAGCCATCTTTCAAAACTTTTCAAGAAGCACAGAAATATGACGCCTAAAGAATACAGAAACAGTATTTTAAATAAACCGGGTCATTAAAAACATAGCCGGATTATTTTGAATATTAGGCAGATTTCATTTTTTGATTTCAAAATTTCTCTTTTCTGTTTCTTAAATTATTATTCATTTGAAATAAATATAAAGTCAACTATATAGTTAACTTTATATTTTGTATATTTGTATTTAAATCATCAGGAAATGAATCAGGATTTTATTAAAGAATTAGGATATAAAGCACTGGACAGCAGATTGAAAAGGATAAGCGACCGGATGTCCCATGATGTAAGGAAATTTTATAAAGTACAAAAAATAGATGTAGAACCTAACTGGTATCTTGTCTTTATGCTGCTAAAAAAAAATAACGAAATGTCCATTATAGATATTGCAGAACCTTTAGGATATTCTCATCCTTCAGTGGTTGCTATTGTAAAGAAGATGACGGATAAGGATTATCTCACTATTAGAAAAGACAGTACAGACAAGCGGAAACAGATGGTTTCGCTTACAGAAAAAGCAGTTAAAATGCTTCCACAGCTAGAGAAGGTCTGGGACAGCTGCGAAAAAGCTATCTTACAGGTTCTTTCCGATGATCTGGCAATTTTCACCTATCTGGACGGTATAGATTCGCGTCTTAAAAACGAATCTTTTCACGACAGGTTTAAAAACGAATACTTAAAAACAAATATCGTATGAAAGCACTCATTTTTATTGCAACACTTCTTTTTTCCAGCCTTAGTCTTTCTGCAGCAGAGACCAAGATTATGATCAGGGCAAAAGCAAGAGATGCCAAATTTATAGGAAGTTCCCTGGGAGGAGCCCATATTATTGTACGGAACAAAGTAAACCGGCAGATCCTTGCAGAAGGGAATACAACCGGAAGTACGGGAAATACAGAGCTGATTATGAAAGTAGCCAAATCAAGAGGAGCTTCCATCACAGATCCCCAGACCGCAGGTTTTCTTGCATCCATAGATATTGACGAGCCTACTTTCATCAGCATTGAAATGATCTCTCCGCTGAACAATAAACAGGCACAAGCTGCTATCAGCACGGAACTATGGCTGATTCCCGGAAAACATATTCTGGGTGACGGAATTATTCTGGAAGTTCCCGGTTTTATTATTGACATCCTGAAACCCAGAACCCATCAGTACATTCCTTTAAATACCATTAAAGGAAAACCTTTTCAGTTTCAGGCCAATATTGTCATGATGTGCGGATGTGTCATTGAAAAAGGTGGTGTCTGGAATTCCGACGAAATTGAAGTAAAAGGAATTCTTAAAAAAGACGGTAAATATATCAAAGAGGTTACCTTATCACTCATCTCTACCAACTTGTTTGAAGGAAGTGATATGCTGAATACCCCCGGAAATTACGAACTTACCTTATACGCCTACCACGAGAAATCAGGGAATACTGGAGTGGATAAAGTAAATTACGTAGTATATGAATAACCATAGTCTTTAGTATTTCGTCAGAATTTCCATCAGCATCAGGATAGATACCAGTTTTTTAGAAGACTGGTATTCCGGGTTCAGCTGTTCCCTTATTTCACCCAAAGCTTTGCTTAATTTATTACTTACCGTCTTATGGCTGATGCCCAGAGCTTCTGCAGTTTCATCAACAGACATATTTCTTCTGATTCTCATATCATACACACTCTGTTCCGTGGTGGGAAGTTGTGAGACCACCTCATCAATCATAGATAGTAAAGCAGAGATCTCATTTTCTTCAAGAATTTCAAAATATTCCGTATCCGATATATTCATTTCGCCGGTAGGATCATATTCATCAATACTAATGGTAGACGGTATCTTTTTAGAGCTGTTATAATGATCAATAATCCGGTAATGAAGATAACGCAGCAGATAGCCTTTTGCACTTTCTGTGTCGTCGGTCTGTATAGAGGCCGTATCTTCCAGGATCTTTATCCAGAGGTTCTGCAGCAGTTCTTCAGACATCTCTTTGTCTCTCGTCCTCATGAAAACAAAACGGTAAAGACTGTCCCAATACCGCTCATAGAGCAGCATGAATGCAGGACGGTCACCTGATTTTATCTTCTTTAATATCGTATAGTCTGTAAGCATCATATCGTTGGTACAAAATTACCTAAAGGAAAATTAACTTTTTATGAACTTTGGGGATTCTAAGATTAATTATTTCTGAAACATATCCCCGTAATGTGAATCAAATGTTGAGAAAATAGCAGAATAGGCTAAAAATGTTAACAAGTTGGTTTTAATATGAATACAATATTAAGAACCGCCTGGGGAAGTTTTTCATTTTCACAGTCTTATAGATAGAAGTATCTGTGAATACATGAAATATTTTATGAAAAGCCAAAAAAATAAGAATACTGCAGCTTTCGTGTTTAAGCTCTGGCAAAGAGAAGTTTCCGAAGGGGAAATTTCCGGAAAAGAAAATGAAATTTTAAACCAGTGGGAAACCCGCGCAGAAAAAGACCTGGACAGAATCCATATGGAGGAATCCAAAGAAAGGGTTTTATCTGCACTGGAACTGTATTTTATGAAGCCCACGAAAGAAGCCCCTGTTCATTCACTGAAAAAATATGCTTACACAGCAGCGGCAGCAATTATACTTCTGCTGTCTTTAGGAGGAATCCTTTATACTGCTTTTTTTAAACCCGATACCTATACTTCGGGCCCGGAAAACCGTAAAGTTTACCTGGCAGACGGTTCTGTTGTAACCCTGTTAAAAGGTGCAGAACTTAAAGTAGATAAGTCATTTCCTGCTTCCACAAGGATTGTGAATCTGAAAGGAGATGCCATTTTTTCTGTGGCCAAATCAAAAACCCATCCATTTATTGTACATGCGGACGGTTTCAGTACCAAAGTCCTTGGAACTGTTTTTAGAATTTCACAGTCCGGAAAAGATAAATCCGTACAGCTTTACGAAGGAAAAGTTGCTGTTTCCTATGCCGGAGTTCCGGTTTCCTATCTGAAGCCAAATCAGAAATGGACGAATTTCGGGATAGCCCATACCGCAGCCGTGATTTCGCTTATTGCAGAAAAGAAACCTGGAAAACTGAAAACAGAGCTGCTGTCATTAAGCTTCAACGATGTTTCCTTTAAACAAGTGGCAGATGTGATGCAGAATAATTATAAGATCAGGATTCTGTATCCCAAGGAAACTGCAGAAAAGAAGATAACAGCAGATTTCACAGGAGGTTCAGCCGATGAAAACATGGAAGCGCTGGCCTTTATATTGGGACTTGAGGTACACAAAGAAGATGATGTATACACCCTGAAGAAATAGCCTACATAGAACTAACACTAAAAGAAAATAAATTATTAAAAGAGAAATTGAACATATGAAAAGATTGAAATGCGGTCTTACCGTTGCGGCAGTATTCTTTACCGTAGCAGCTGAAGCTCAGGAACTGGTTCAGAAAGTATCATTTTCAGTACCTGCAAGCAGACCTCTTATTGAGGTTCTGGAAGATTTTGCCGGAAAAACAGGAATGAGGCTGGCCTATTCTAAAATGGATATTAAAGAGCTTAAGGTAAAAGGCGTAAAATGTGAAAATACTTCTGTCAATAACTGTCTTAAAGATATTACAAACGGGCTTCCGGTGGCATTCCGCCTTCGCGGAGATCTTATTTCAATAAAATATGAAGGAACCGGTGTTTCGGTAACGGGAGACGGAAGGATCACCGGAAAGATCGTGGATGAAGTAGGAAATCCTGTAGCCGGAGCTGAAGTGACGGTTGCTAAAAAGACCGTACTTACAGACAATAACGGAGATTTCATGGTAGATCTTCCTTCCGGAGTATATACTTTAACCGTAAAAGCTTCAAAATACAGCCCGCTGCGCGTAGAAAAACTTTCAGTGAACACTAATGAAACCAATACGGTCTCATTCGCCATGAAGCAGGCTCCGGATAAAATAACGGATATCAGGGAAGTGGTGATTACCGGAACCAGAAAAGCAGATACCCAGGCCGGACTTCTAGCCCAACAGAAAAAAGCGGCCCAGATGAGTGACGGGATCTCTGCTGAGCAGATCGCCAAAACTCCCGACAGTGATGTAGGAGGAACCCTTAAAAGAGTAACAGGAATAACGACCATAGACAACAAATATGTAGTGGTCCGGTCTATGGGAGAGCGATGGAATACAGCAGCTATGGACGGAATCAATCTTCCCAGTACAGAGGCTTACAACCAGAACTTCTCATTTGATATTATTCCTACCGCCATGGTGGAAAGCATTGTAGTAAGCAAAACGGCAACACCGGATATGAATGCCAGCTTTGCAGGAGGCTATGTAGAGGTAAGAACCAAAGATATTCCCAACGAAAACTTTACGACGGTAAGCATGGGAACTTCCTATAATGACCAGTCAGCATTTAAGGAGTTTCTGACCCGTAAACGTGGAAAATACGATTATTTCGGGTATGATGACGGCACTAGAGACTTTCCTAAAGGTCTTGAAGCTACAGACTGGAACAACCCTTTGTTTTTTGAACAGTCCAAAAGATTCAAGAATGATAATTTTTCCACATTCAGTACCACAGGGGATATGGGTTCCAATGTACAGGTAGCATTAGGAAGATCATTTGCACTTAAAAATAATAACAAATGGGGTTTTGCCGGAGCATTTACGGTTAGAAATGAGCAGAATAAGTTAGATATCGATCATACAGGAAGAGGAAACTGGCTGGACACCACAGCACCATACGATCCTAACTGGCAGGAGAATGGAACAAGCCCGATAGTATTTTACAATTTCAAAAATAAAGGAGCTTCATACAATTATAACTCAACATTGGCAGGAATGCTGAATTTTGGATTGCAGCTGGGGAAAAACAGAATTTCCTTCCGTAATTCCTATACTCATATTTATGATAATACGCTGACAAGAATAACCGGCTGGAATGAATATACAGGAGGAAGCGGAATGGCAGTCAATGCCGAAGCATCCTACAATTATTTCTATAACGGAATTATCCCTAATAATAATCCCGCACAGGTCAAGGATCTGGATAAGCCCTATACCGACAATACCAATTATCCTATTTATCAGACGCTTTTACAGAACAAGCTTGAAGGAAACCACAAAGTCGGAAATGCAGAAATCAACTGGTTTGCTGCAAGAACAGGAGTAAAGTCTGATACCAAAGATTATACGCAGTACCTGAGCCAATATGATTTCATAGGAGGTGAAATTCTCACCTATCATAATATATACAATTCAGCATCAAACTTTTACAGGGGATATATTGGCAATAAAGAAACAGATTATAATTACGGAGCTTCCCTTAAATGGAATTTGGATAAGGGAAATTTTAAAAATGACATTAAAGCAGGCTATGCCGGTGTTATAAAGAATAATACCAATCAGCAGGAGAAGTTTTTTTTAAGAGTGGATGAAAACAGAGATGTTCCGAATAATGTAAAAGGACTTTTAACGATGTATGGCTCTTTGTCCCAGTGGTTTGATGGTTCCAAATATGTTCCCGGGGGAATAGGCTGGCAGACCAGACCGCTCTACAAGGATAATAAATACGAAGGGAAAGTAACCCAAAATGCCTTTTATGTCATGTTTGACAACCGCTGGAAGAATAGATTCAGGTTGGTTTGGGGAGTTCGTGCGGAATATTTTAAATACGACCTTATTTCTCAGCAATTAGATCTTTCGGATAATCAAACGGTTACAAAAGAGCCGATAGATGATAAACCGTGGCAGTGGATGCCTTCCGTGAATTTTACGTACAGCCCTACCAATAAAATTAATGTAAGGCTTGCCTACAATAAAACGGTGATCCGCCCACAATTCAACGAGAGAACGGGGCTACCTTATTTTGATCCGGTAGCCAACGGCTTGATTTATAATACGGAAATGACCTCATCGGTAGTCAACAACTATGATTTCAAATTTGAATGGTTTCCCGGCTTGGGAGAAATATTCTCTGCCGGACTTTATTACAAGGACATCGACAGGCCTATTGAGCGTGAAGGGCGTCTTTCGAACGAAGGAAACCTCTTCCTGTACAACGGAAACTCTAAAAATGCAAAACTGAAAGGGGTAGAAGTGGAAGTGCGGAAAAACTTGGGGTTTATTGCTGAAGAATCTTTTCTGGAAAAACTTTTTGTAAGCGGAAATTTCACCTATAACACGACAAAGATAATCGCTTTCAAAGATCAGTATAAAACAGGAGACAATGGGGAAACCTATGAAGTGGAAAGACCGCTGTACGGGCAGACTCCTTATGCCTACAATTTAGGGATGACCTATGATGGAGGCCGTTTGGGTGCCAGCTTTTTATACAATGCCAAAGGTGATCAGTACATCACGGTAGGATACGACTATAACGGAGAAGAAATACAGCGTCCTTATGCTGTAGCAGATGCCCAGATTTCCTATAAATTCCTGAGGGACAGAAATCTGGAAGTAAAATTTAACGTCAGAAACCTTTTCAACAGAGTGAAAGAGTTTTATAACAATTTCAATTCCTATTCAGTACCCAATGGATCCGGAGGAAGCAACATATCTACAGACAGGGAGGCCTGGAAGCTTCTGCCGGGAGCTACTGACAAATATGACAAAGATATCGACAAGATTACGTTCCGGGCTTATAGCGGAAGGATATTTGGCTTAAGCGTAAACTATACATTTTAAAGACATTATAAAAAACAGAATAAAAGAGCTCATTGATGCAATGTACAGGTTTCGGAATCCTGAACAAGAGCCGGATCAATACTGATGATGCGCACAGCAGTACCGGATCAGATAAAAACCGGACGCCGTTGTTTCTTTCCGGACAACAGCGGATAACAGGAAACCCCGGCAGGACAGCTCCTCCTGAAATGCCGGGCGAAATAAAACCAAATCGCAGGAATATAGAGGCGGATATTCCTAAATATTAAAATTTCCGGTTATAAAAATAACATTACTGGATCTACTAAAAATTATAACAATGAAAAAACTAACTTTAATTGCTGCTGCAGCATTATCTCTTACTGCTTGTCAAAATGATCATTTAGCGGATTCTTCTACACCATTCGAAATGCAGTCTGCTTCTGCTGAATATATTACAGCTTCTTCACTTCCGGTAACAACTGTAAGTGGTGACATCACTACAAATACTACATGGAGCGGTGTGGTAGAACTTAACGGTATCATTACAGTAAAAAATGGTGCTAAATTAACAATCCAGCCAGGAACTTTCATTAAAGCAAAACCAAACACTACGAATACCCCTACAGGAGTTCTTGTGATTTCTAAAACAGGTAAAATAGATGCTACCGGTACAGCGACACAGCCGATTATTTTTACAAGTTATAAACTGTTAGATGGAGACGAAAATACAACGGCTGCTCCTGGTGACTTTGGTGGTGTGATTGTTTTAGGAGATGCACCTGCAAATACACCTGATACTAAAACTATCGAAGGATTAACAGGTTCTGATTTTTATTATGGAGGTACCAATGCTGCTCACAGCGCAGGAATCTTGAAGTATGTTCGTATTGAATTTGCCGGATTCGATCTTTTAGCTCCAAACTCAGGAAATGAGATCAACGGTCTTACTTTGGGAGCTGTAGGAAACGGGACTACTTTAGACCATATCCAGGTATCTTACGGGAAAGATGATTCTTTCGAATTCTTCGGAGGTACTGTGAATGCATCTAATCTTGTTTCTTTTGCTCCGGATGATGATAACTTTGATTTCGACAACGGATATACAGGAACAATTACTTGTGCCCTTGCTTTAGCAGACAACAATTCTACACACAGTATTAGTGGTGGTGTTTCCGATACCAACGGTATTGAGCTGGATAACAACTCAACGGGTACAGCTACACCGCTTATTACAAATCCTGTGATCAACAACCTTACTATCGTAGGATCTCGTACTAATGTATTATATTCTTCATCAACACCTTCAGGGCCACTATATGAAAATGGTATCCACATCAGAAGAGCAGGAAAATTAACGTTGAATAACACTGTAGTAACAGGTTACCCTACAGGAATCAAAGTAGAGGGAACAGGTTCTGAACTGTCTTCAGCTTCTACTTTAAACACCATCAAGGTACACGGATTTACAACTTCTGTTACAGGTACTGGAACTGCGGGAATCCCTGCTGCCAACCTATTGGTAGGAAGTACAGCTTCAGCTTGGGGAATGACTCAGCCATTCTTCAACGTAGGACCATGGAACGTGGCTCCTAGAAACTGTGGAGACTTCCAGGGAACTTGGACGAAATATAACTTCTCTATTGTAGAATAATTTTAATGCAGGGAAAGCTTCCCATGTCTTTCCCTGCTTTTATTTTTTTAATCTCTAATAATCTGTATTATGAAAAAATTATTTTTATCTGTTGTATTGCTTTCACAGGCGGCTGCGGCGCAGTCTTTGGTATGGAGCAATTCTTTTGATAACCCTGCTGATCTTCAGGGATGGACTGCTTATGATCTGAACAATAATGGAAACGGATGGGTTCAGGGACAAAATATTTATTTTAACGGGACCAATGCCCTTACTTATGGAACTGCAGGAGTTCTCCGATATTCAGTAAGCCTGGTTCCTACCGGAAATGTTGCAGGTTTTGCTACTGAAAACGACTGGATTATTTCGCCGCCGATTGATCTGCAGGGCGCATCAGGAACAATCAGCCTGGCTGCTTATATCGGAAGACAGAGAACAACCCATTTCAATGTAGGACGTGATCTTTTTATTTATGTGAGCACTCCTCAGAAACCGGTTCCGGAATTGGCCGATTTTCAGGCTATGACAGTGGATGTAGACGGAAATGATATCCCAAGTCCTTACAGTATCATTGCAGGAACTGTGGCTAACCCTTTTCCTAATGATTTAACTCAGTTTAACGAAAGTATTGTTGATATTTCAGCCTTTGCAGGTAAAAAGATTTATATCGGAATATGGTCTAACAGAAAGCCAAGCGGTAATAATCTCCAGAATATCAATATTGATGAAATGGCGATTTATGCTTCCACATCCCTGGACACAAAAGACGTAAAGAAAAAAGAAAATTTAACGAAAATCGAAGAAAATCCGGTAAAGGAATTCCTTCAGCTACAATTAAATCCAAGTTTTAAAGAAAACATGACGGCGGTTTCTATTTATAATGTGGCCGGGCAGAAAGTACTTTCAGCTCAATACAGCAGATCTTTCAATGTAGCATCGTTGAAGGCTGGAATGTACATTGCCGAAGTTTCTGACGGAAAAACAACGGAAAAACTGAAGTTTATTAAAAAATAACCACACCGTTTATCCATACAACCTTCAGAGTATTCTGCAGGAATTAACCATGAAAACTTAATAGGTCAAACAGGTTTTAAAGCTTCCCCGCAAAACTGTTTGATCATAAACATATCCAACTTAGTTTTTTTTTATAATTATTATGTTGTCCCGTACTTTCACCGGGCGGGACAACATTTTCTGAGTTAGATTTTTAATTTAAAATAATATAAATGAATAAGTTCATTGCACTCGTATTTTTTACATTACTTATTTCCTGTTCAGACAGCAGCGTCATGCAGCCGTTTGATAAATCACAGAAGCCCGCTGAGGTAACTATCAAAGGATATTCCAAGCCGGATGTTATCCAGCTGAGACTGAACGGGACCCCCGTATCTATTGACGGAAACACTTCTTATACCAATAAAATAGAGACCAGACTTGATTTCGTTCTGGATGAAGGAGAAACAAATAGGCTTGGAATCTACAATAATGAAACAGGGGCCGAAATTGCCCGTTACAATATCACTTACGACAATGTCAGTGATTATAAAACCCTGAATTTTTTCAATCTTCCGGGTATTTTTCTCCAGGCATCCGCTGTTAAGCCGCAGATCAATCTTGGAAAAGTAGGCTTTGAATTTATTTTCCCCAATCTGGGTGAATACTCAGGAAGTTCACTTTCCAACGTGAAAGGGGTTCTGAAAAGGGAAAACGGAGCCGTGCTTGCAGAATTTGCCGATATCGGAAAGAAAAATTTTACTGAGGTAAAGATCTATAATTTTTTCAGCAATACAGCTCCTGTCTATCTTGAACTGTATAAACCGGATAGCTCTGTGCCGTATACCGGAACTGAAATTATTAAAGTAAAAATAAAACAGGATATGGGAGCCAATCTTATCATTCTCCAGGAAAAAATGGAAAATGGTGCTCTCACTGTTAAAGGAGAAATTGATGTGGCAGATTATCTGTAATGATGGGCAATCTATGAAGAAATATTTTAATTTTCTATTGCTGCTCTCGGCAGTTTCTATCCTTATCTTATCATGTAACCGTAATGATGATGAGAGCGTTCCGCGTTTCCCGGAAGGAAGCAGGGAGTCTGTAAACCAATGGGTGCAGGACAGCATGAAAAAATACTATTACTGGGCAGACCAGATGCCCGCCAAACCGGATTACCATTTACCGGTGAAGGATTTTTTTAAGAGCCTCTTATCCTCACAGGACAGGTTTTCATTTGCTGTAGACAGCAAAGATCCTTCTTCCTATCCGCGTTCTGTCCGGAATATGTATGGCTTTGATTATACTGTCATACAGCTTGCTAATGGCAGTGTTGTAACCACCGTAAAGCTTGTTATGAAAAACTCTCCGGCATTCAATTCCGGCCTGGAAAGGGGCATGATTATCACGAAGATCAATGGTAAAGCAATTACCGCGGCCAATGCGGAAGAATTGACGTCATCAATTAAAGATCAGACAGTCATAGAATTAACAGTCGGAAACTGGGAAAATGACTTTGTTATAAATGAAAAGAACATCACGGTCTATTACGGGTATTCCTTTGAACAGCCTCTGGAATCTAAAATATTTGAAAAAAACGGAAAAAAGACAGGATACCTTTACATTTATGATTTTCCGGATGGAATGACTTCTGCTCTGAATCAGAAGTTCGCCGCATTCAAAGCAGCCGGAATACAGGATCTTATCATTGATATCCGGTACAATTATGGAGGATCTGTGGCTTCAGCAGCGGCACTTTGCTCACTGATCCCTTCCGGCATTACCTCGTCCTCTCCATTTATTATCTATAAAGGGAATAAAAACGGAGGTGAAGTGAAACGGACATTTGCCCAGCAGATCAGTTATGATGCTAATGCCCTTGACTTTAATAGTCTGCGTGCGAATGCTCTGGGACTGGGTAAAGTTTATATTCTTACCTCAACCAGTACGGCATCTGCCTCGGAAATCGTGATCAATAACCTTAAACCTTATATGCAGGTCATTCAGGTGGGAGGTGTGACATTGGGGAAAGATATGGCCGGATTTATGGTGGAAGACAAAAGAAACCCAAAAAAAATATCGTGGCAGCTTCATCCGGTGATTTATAAAGTGTTCAATGCAAATGGGGAAGGAGCTTACAGCAATGGGATTCCTCCACAGATTGCAGCCGGTGAATATGCTTCGCTGCCATTGCTTCCCCTGGGAGACCCGGAAGAAACCTTGATTTCATCCGCCCTGAACACTATTTATTCAAAATCAGCAGGCAAGAATGCTTTGGACCAAAGTGTTAAGATTTTATTTCAGAGTGATACGCCTTCTGCAGCCATCGGAAAGTGACCATTTTTAAATTTTAATATATAAACCAACAGCCATGCAGGGAATAGAACCAAAATTTCACAGCAGCATTACAGACCGTATGGAATATTACCGTGGTCTGCTGAAAAAAGCAGCCGGAGATCCAGATATTCAGCCTTCCGATATGATTTCAAAGGTCTCGGAATTAAGTGAATTATATGAGGATTATCTGGCTCAAAAGAAACAACTGGAAAGAAGCATAAAAAATTACAGACAGTATCACAATGATCTGCGAAAACAACTGACTGTGAGGGTCCGGGAATTGAAAAGAAAGCAGAGACAGAAATAATCTTGTTGCTTCCCATTCATTTTACGAAACAAAATATCGGCTTCATCTGCAAAATCTGCGAGAGATCAGAATGGTCATAAAATAAATCACGCAGATTTTGATGAAGCAGATTGTTATAAAGCCTTGTATTCCTGGATTTGTGAAGGCTTGATATTTAAAGAGGAAATTCATACATTTATGAACTTAGTTTACAGGTGACGATATATGGTTCTTAATTGGCTTGATTTTCCCGGTTATTTAAAGATATTCTGGCAGTTTTCATGGCTGCAGTGGATCGTATTCAGTATTTTATCTAATATATTTCTGTGTTTGTTCTCAATAGCACTTTTTCAGTTTATTGAAAAGACATGCCCTAAACAGCAGCTTCAGAAGGAGAATCATCCTGTCACCGGATCGGATTTTTACCTCTGCTTGCTCACAGTTATCTGCAATAGCTTCGTTATGCTTTTAGGAGCTTTTTTATGGAAAATCAACTGGATCAGCCTCAATCAGGATCCTTCTGGGGCTTCAGTTTTTCTTGAAGCCATTACCTTGATTCTTCTGATGGATCTTTTGATGTACTTTTTTCATTATGCAGCCCATCAGCCTTTTATCTACAAAAAATTACACGCAAGGCATCATGAACATGTAAGCACCAATTTTCTGAGTCTTTTCGTACTGCATCCTTTTGAAACCATTGGTTTTGGATTCATGATCTTAGCTCTGTTGATGGGCTATGATTTTTCTATTCAATCCATCAGTCTTTATTTAATCATCAATCTTATCTGGGGAACGATAGGCCACCTGAACCGGGAGTTCTTTCCGGCATCGTTTGACCGTTTTTTTGTAGGAACAACGAGATTTCATAACCAACATCATCTGGTTGAGAATAAAAATTTTGGTTTTTATACTTCGGTCTGGGACAGGGTTTTTGGGACGTATCGGTGACGAGTTAATGTAAGAACGTTTTATATATGATAGTTTATTTAGATAAGGAATAGCCATGTATAAAACAAACGTTTTATCCTCAATTATTTAATAGTTGTCTATGGATAAGCCATGTCAAGGTTCAAACCTTGACATGGCTACTCTGAGACTTAGCCGGATATTTATTACACTTTCATAAGAAAAGTAAAGCTCCTTAATATTCTTAAAAATTTAAGAATAAGCCTTGTCAAGGTTCGAACCTTGACAAGGCTGCTCTGGGACTTAGCCGGGTATTTATTACTCCTTAATGATTCAAAAACATCATATTTTTAATTTCCTGTTTTTGCCGCGTTTACCTGAGCCTTTATTCTCTCCTCAATCACTCTCCAGTCATAGAAATGAAAAACCCTGCCATTGCTCATAGCAACAAATACTCCCTTTGGAAAATCCGGTACCAAATTTACATTCGTAACTTCTGAACCGTCACTTTCACTGGTGGAAACAGGAATCTCGGCAATCCTTCCTTTGGCGGGATCTTCTCGCAGATAGATGTTAAAAGTATCTTTCTGCTGATTGGAGACCAGAATATATCCTGTTTTTTCTGAAGTAGGATAGATAGAAATTCCTTCCACATCAGACTTAAAATCACCTTTTCCAAACACCAGAAGCTCCTCATTTCCTTTGTCCGGATCTGCATAATACTGATGTACCCCAAACTGCTCGTCAGAATAATAGATGTAGCCCATTTCATCATCTACAGCGATACTTTCAATCTCTTTCAGACCACTATATTTTCCGAACTTCCGGATAACTTCACCTGTTATTTTCCCTTCTTTATCAGAAAGCTTATACTGCCACAGGTAGCCATCGGCCGGTCCGGATTTTCTTCCCACAACAGCATGTATTTCTCCTGATGCAGGATTTCGGTACATAGAAATTCCCATCGGGTCGCGCTCCGTTTCGCCATCAAATACTGTAAATTTACCTACTTCCTTCAAGTCAGGAAGGCTGTAAAGCTTTACCGTATTGGTTTCCCTTTCCGTAACAGCGGCAATATCTGTTTTCTTTCCGTTCAGCATAAAGCCGTATTCGATATCTACATTGTTCGGCCGCTTTAATCCTAAAACCTTATTGACGATTTTTCCATTCAGGCCAAAGGCATATAGCCCACCGTCAGTATCCTTATCTGTGCCGATAATAATACTTTTGGAAGCATCTGCAGGATTAATCCAGATGGCAGGATCATCCGTATCATGAACTACCGTTTCTGTAATCACAGAAGGTTTTATATTTTTTCCTAAATTTTGCGTGCTGCAGCTCACCACAAAAGGTAAAACTGATATCGCTATAATAAATGGTAACTTTTTCATACGTTTAAAAATCAAATTTCAATCCTAAAGTGAATCTCGGTTTGTAATATTCCACCTGTGCAGTTCTGCTTTGGATTCCCTGATAATACCGTAACGGTTGATTCGTCAGATTATTGGCTTCGGCAAAAACTCTGAGCTGGTTTGTAATTTTATACGATGCATTGGCATCAAGGAAAACCTGTTTATCATAATAACGGTCTTCAAATGATTTTCCACCCAGCTCATCGATATAATCAGATGCGTAATTCATAGAAACCCTTGCCGAGAAACGTTTATTTTCCCACGAAAGAGATCCGTTGAACATATGCGGTGCAGCTCCCGGAAGACCTACATCTGTTCTTTCTACACCATCTTCATTGGTGATGCCCTTCGCTTTTGATTTGGTATACGTATAATTGACATACACTCCAAGACCTTTCCAGAATGCTCCCGGAATAAAGTCGAGCTGACGCTGAAGAGCCACTTCAAAACCGTAAATATCTACATTGTCACCATTACGCTGCTGGGTAAAGCTCCAGTTATTATCTCCGGCAGGAATAGGATTGGATTGTCCTGCAAAATCATTTGAAAAATCGCCCGATGTATAATTTCTTCTCGAATAGGTATAAATAAAATCCTTAAGGTTCTTATAAAAAACACCTCCCGAAAGAATACCCACAGATCTAAAATATTTCTCTGCCATAAAATCGAAATTATAAGCATACGTTGCCTTTAAATCCGGATTTCCTGCTGCAATGGTTTCATCCCCTGAAATAACGTTAAGATAGGGAACCAGTGAATAATAATTCGGACGGGCCAAAGCTGTTGTAAATGCTGCACGCAATATAAGATCCTTGACAGGGACATATTTGAAAGATAAATTCGGAAGCACATTGGTATAGGTGTTCGTACGGTTGATCTTTCCTGCCAGATCTTCCTCATCCAGTACATAATTTCCGGTATAATCAATTTTTGTGGTTTCAAAACGGGCTCCTGCGATCATTGAGAATGTATCGCTGAAATCCTGATCCCATCTGATGTACCCGGCATAAATATTTTCTTTTGCGGTATAATTACTGGAAAGGAATTCTTCCGGTTTCAGCTCACCGGTAAATAAATTAGAATTAAAAAGATCCAGGCCCCCGATGTATGACGGATTTACGAAAGTTCCCGGAACATAATTTCCAGGCTGGAAGTTTTGACCGTCAAAATGTACAGTAGGAACAGATAACAGGCTTCCCATATCATGCAAAGGCTCAAATGCATAATAATCATTGTTCCGTTCTTTTTCCTTTAAACGCAGACGTAAACCTGCACGAAGTCTGCCTTTCTGGTTTTCGACCACAGAAAACGGAAAACGGACATTGACCTTCGCTCCAAATTCTTTTTCCTGTGTAAAACTGTTGGAATCTGAAAGGTCACTTAACTCGTAAACACCTAAATTGTCAGCAGAAAGGGGAGTGATCATCGGTCTTTCCGGATCGCTGAGGTCTGAAGAGAAATTCATCTTTCCGTTCTCAAACTCTATATAGCGTTCATGAGGTTTCTTTTCACTGGCCGTTGCATAGTTCATGGACCAGTCAAGATCTATTTTTGTACCCAAAAGATGTTCTCCTCTTAAAGCATAGTTCTGTACCTTCTGCCTTTCAAGACGTGTGTTGTCATTATCCGCATCTCCGCCTTTATTCTGCCTTGTAATGCTGCCTTTCCAGCCTGTAATTTCTGTTTCATCATCATTATAGACCGGCTTTATTTTATAGCCCCGTGCAAATCTGTTTTCCTTATCGGTTCTGAAATTGTACATAGCAGAAGCATAGATCTTATTTTTGGAATTGAATTCATAATCCATATTCAGATCAAAACTGTGTCTTATGCGGTGCTCATTATAATAGCGGATTCCCATTTTGCTGATGTAAACAGTCTGTGCAGCATCATCTGCTATGCTCCATGTCGGTTCGATATTATCCGAGCCAAAATTGTTATTGTTATAGGAAAAACTGAAAACGGCACCCAGTTTTTTATTCAAAAAACGGTTTCCATACACAAATCCTGCTGTATAATTGCCCTTTTCACGGATCGGATTGTAACCTCCTGCCAGGGTTGCTGAAATTCTCTGTCCGTTAGGGGAAGCCCTTGTGATAAGGTTTACAGAACCACCGATTGCGTCGGCATCCATATCCGGGGTCAGGGTTTTATTAACCTCGATAGTAGAGATCATATCCGAAGGAATCAGGTCCATCTGAACATTCCTGTTGTCACCCTCGGCAGAGGGAATTCTGTCACCGTTTAACGTAACGGAATTAAGGTTAGGTGCCAGACCTCTGATGATAAGGTTCCGGGCTTCTCCCTGGTCGTTCTGTATTGTGATTCCGGGAACCCGTTTTAAAGCATCACCAATATTAGCATCAGGAAAACGCCCGATCTGGTCGGATGAGATCACATTGGTGATATTGGCATTGCTTTTCTGTTTGTTTAACGCTCTTGCCTGGTTTTTTAGGGTGGACCCGCTCACGACGACTTCTGCAATCGCTGTTTCCTTTCTTGCAAAAATGATATTCTGTCTTGTATTCCTGTCGGACTCAACCGTTACACTGTATTCGCTGGTTCCATAGCCCAGGTAGTCCACTGTCATGGTATAGTTTCCTGCAGGAACATTCAGGAAAACAAAATTACCGTGATCGTCTGAAGTCGTATAAATATTTCCCGGAGCCAGAGAGATCTTGGCACCCGGCAGGGATAGTTTGGAATCATCATTGATATTTCCGGAAACAGTACCGGTTTGTGCATAGAAAAAAATGGATGCACAAAATAAAACGGAGGTAAAAATTTTCTTCACTTTATAACTGTATTTACGTCTGAACAAAATTAAACGTCTGTTTGGGAAATAACCGGAAATGTAGATTACGATTGTTTTAAGGATTTATGAACAGTTCATGCATCATACCGTTACCGTGATGTCATCAGCTTTTTTTTAATTAAAAAAGCTATATCAAAAACATTGTACTGATCTGATACAGCTCTTTATTTTATTTTAGCTCTATTGTTGGGATGTTGCTTATTACCAGCCATTCTGCATGTTCAAGAACGCAGGTAATAAGCGATGAGAACCGGAGCACGGGACTTTCCAGAAAAAGCTGTGCGTAGGCAATATTGTTTTTTCGTTCCAGGGAATGATAAGTAACGGTTCTGGGTTTTCCTCCAAAAACTTTGTCACGGACCAGCCGGATGTATTCTTCTTTCGAAATGACGAAAATTCCAGATTGATCAAAAAATCCGTCCTGTATGTTTTGGTAATTTGGATGGAGAACCTGTTCTAAAAGGTCAGTATCATTAGTATCACCACCTTTAATAAAGTTTTCTATAGCTTGTCTGATCTCTTTCATAATTAATTTAAATAATTAAAAATTGCGGTTTCCAATAATCCTGTTTTCTCTGAAATCCGGTCCGGAGAAGCCGTGCTTTCTAAAGGAAAATAACTGATATCAGTGATGCCAAGATGATTTAAAATACTGGTTAAATGAGTCTCAAGAGGATTCATTCCTCCCGGTAAGGAGTGAATACCTCCCATGACAGAAATAAGATGTGCTTTTTTACCTGAAAGCAGTCCTTTGATACCATTGTCATAGATGAAAGTTTTCTTAGCCCTGATCACAAGGTCAAAATAAGCTTTCAGCGAAGAAGGAATTCCATAATTATACATGGGACAGGTGATCAGGATCTCACTGCTTTTGTATAGCTCATCAATCAATTGGTCGGATAGGAGGAGATCCTCGGAATAAAGTTTTTCATTCAAAAACGCATCAAAAGTCTGCTGGGTCAGGTGAGGCGTCATTTTTTTGGCGGTATCTCTTTCAATAACCGATCCATCCGGATGGTTCAGGATCCAATGCTTTACAAAGTAATCGCCCATACGGCGTGAATAGGAATTTTTAAGCCTAAGGCTGCTGTCGATTCGGAGAAGTGTGTTCATACTTTTTTCTTTAAAGACACACCTGATTTTCAAAACGTGACAAAAATGGTTAGAAAGTTGAAAATTTAACTAGTGAATTCTTTTCAATTTTTCAGGATCTACAATAGAATAGATTTCCCTGATCAGTCTTTGTTCATCGATATCCAGAATATGGCAGTTATACATACGTTCTCCCTGCCAGAAGCACAAAGCGGGCTGATGGTTGAAAACATTAAAAGTAAAAGATTTTCCTGAAAGAAACTGCTGTTGCACGTAAGCAAGAAGAGATGCTGTTGCCGGTTTGCCGGTTTCCACAGCTTTGATGACGCGAATACGTTGTCCGCCGTCTGCAGAAAGTCTGATGTCATCTCTCAGAAGTTCTTCAATCATGGGAATATTTCCTTCACTCAATGCTTTCTGGTATCTGTGGAGTATATCGGTATCTGTGGAACTGGCAGTGTCGGGAGCATATTTTATATCCTGCAGCTGCTTTCCGGCGCGGCTCAACAGCTGGCGTGAGTTATCAATGGAAATATCGAGGGTTTCAGCGATTTCCTGGTGAGAATAATCGAAGGCTTCTTTTAAAATATATACAGCTCTTTCCCTGGCATTCAGCTTTTCTAAGAGAACAAGAAGTGTATAACGTGCCGTCTGTTCTTTGATCAGTTTATTCTCTGCATTATCAAACGACAGGGGTTCGGGAAGCCATTCCCCATAAACCATTTTTTTACTGTGCCTGTTTTTAAAATTGATGGCGTGGTTAACTGTGCTTTTAATAAGGAAGTTAACCTCGTTCCTGATCCCGGATTTATCTAAAGAAATATATTTTTCTATCACATCCTGCACGAGATCCTGCGAATCTTCATAAGATCCTGTGATATTGTAAGCATAGGTAAGCAGTCTGCTGTAATTTTCCTGCATGATATTTCTTTTGAAGACAAACTTAATGAATAAAATGTGACAGTACTTTTCAGAAATTTTAGATTTTTAATGAAATAAACTTTTATGGGCGAAATTTTTGAAATTTTTTTGGCAATTTGCAGCCCTGAACAGTATTAACCAGAAATAAGGAATATGATAAATAAATTCCCTGAGATCTTATCCGATGGAAAAGTAGATGAAAGGCACATTGATTTTAGAAGTGCATTATTTAGTATGGATCAAAAGAATATTGCCCCGGAAAATATTTCAGTCCTGACTGCGATTTATCTGTCAACCAAACAGATCGATTTCCGGAATAAGATCCTGCGGCTTTTGTACAACTTTGAATCTTCCGAACTCAAAGATTTTTTTGAGTCCGCCTATAAAAAGGAAAGATACCTGGATATGAAGATCTATGCTCTTCGTGGCCTGGCCCAGTTCGCAACAGAAAAAGAGATTGAAAAGCTGACTCTAAAGCTTAAAATAACTCTTGCAAAACGGGAACAGTCAACACCTTACAATTATCAGGAATACGAACTGCTGAAAGGGGAAAATGCTTTACCCTACCTTGTTGAAAGATACCGGTATACTTCTTTGAAGAGTCTGCTGGCTCAGGTCAATGAACAGTATGAGAGAATGCCCGATGCTTTCAAAGGACATTTTACTACGAATGAAGAAGGAGAGCTTGTCAATCTCAGAACACCGGATGAGAGCTCTAAAATAATAAACGGTTTTTTTAATCAGCAGAGAATTGGACATTAACTGATGTTTTTTGTCTGAAAATATGGATATATGGTGACTGACGTTTGAGAGACAGTATATGACAGGTTTAGCCTTGTTTTAAATGAAATAAAACAGATTTGAAATAGATCATCAAATTAAAGATATGAATGAAGTATTTTCTAAAGAATTAATCGAGCTGGCTGAAAAAGATCTCTCAGTTAGAGAAAAGCTGGCTTCTGAAGGAAAACTTTCCAACCGCTATCATCCGGAAATGGAACAGATTCACAGGCAGAATGCGGAAAGGCTTCGGGAAATTATCGGGAAGATAGGATTTCCTACGGTTTCCAAAGTGGGGGAGAAGGCGAGTGACGCTGCATGGCTTGTTATTCAACATTCTATTGGTGAGCCTGAATTTATGAAAGAATGCTATAAAATGATGATTGAAAATAAAACTGATATCAATCCTTTAAACATTGCTTATCTGCATGACAGAATTCAGGTTTTTCAGAGCAAACCTCAAAAATACGGGACACAGCTGACGGAAGAAGGAGTACCATATCCGGTAGAAAGTAAAAATAAACTGAATGAGGAACGGCTGAAAGTTAATTTAAAGGCTTTTTCTCGGGAAGAAATCAATAGGATTCCAGGTATAGAAAATATTACTGAAATAGATGCAAAAGATGCTGGTTATACGGCATGGAGAATAAAAACAGGTTGGATATTGGCCCCATAAATGGATTCATGCAAAAAAATATATCATAGAATTCAATATTTTTTATAAAGAGTTAAAAAAATATTTTGTCAGTTTTAAAAAACTTTATATATTTGCACCACTGAAAACGACGGTATAGCCGTTATTCAGGAGAGATGGCAGAGTGGTCGATTGCGATAGTCTTGAAAACTATTGACTGTAACAGGTCCGGGGGTTCGAATCCCTCTCTCTCCGCTGGTTGAGAAACTAAAATAAGCTAAAACGCTGTAAACATCAATGTTTACAGCGTTTTTTGTTTTGCGCTAGAATCAAAAAAATCAAAATAGGGGATCAAGCGCAAAAGTTGGGGACTAAGCAAAAAGGGATCAGTGATAAGAAAAACTTAAAGACTATAAAGAACAATTATTAATTTAGATAGGATATAGTACCCTCTCATCATTAAACTCATATAGTCTCATCCACCTGGGTGTTTATGTACTAATATTAATCCTGTTGCTAAGCTCCTCAAGACTACTGATATAATCAGGCTAATATCTACCAAGCTACCTAAAGCTTCGGTGTATGCTGCCTTCTTTGTATCTTTTCTCAAATCTATTCATATCGCAAAGATAGGAGATAGCAGCTTCAAGATCTAGTAATGCCATCTCACGAAAGCTTCCATTGCAGCATAAGTGGCTAAACCTAATTGTTGATATAAAACAGCTGTTTCTGCATTTCTATCTTCGGCTCTTTGCCAAAATTCTCTGGCATCATTTCCTTGAAATACCACGCCATCTTTTTGTGATTGGTGTTTAAAGATTCCATGACGTTTTGCTAAAACCTGATCCGGACTCATGGGTACTGCCATTTCAACTTCATCAATTCCCCATTCTTGCCAAGCTCCACGATACAGCCAAAGCCAACAATCATTCATAAAAGATTTTGATTTTAAAATTTTTACGGCTTCAAAAATGACATCTAGACATACTTTATGTGTTCCGTGTGGATCAGCCAAATCTCCTGCTGCATATATTTGGTGTGGTTTAATTTTTTCGATCAAATCTATCATTAATTGAATATCTTCCTGTCCAATTGGTTTTTTCTCAATGGTTCCTGTCTCATAAAAAGGCAATTCCATAAAATGAATTTGCTCATCCGGCAAGCCTACAAAATGGCTGGTTGCTCTGGCTTCTCCTTTTCTAATTAATCCCTTGATGTAACGTACTTCCGGAATATCAATTTCGCTATTTTTTTTATTTTCTAAAAAAGTCTTCGATTTCTGATAAATAGAATCTGCTTCTGGGCTTTTGATTCCGAATTTTTCATTATAATCAATAACAAATCTGGCAAAACGCAAGGCCTCATCATCTGCTACAGCAATATCCCCTGAGGTCTGGTACGCCACATGAACTTCATGGCCTTGCTCTTGCAAACGCATAAAGGTTCCTCCCATACTGATGATATCATCATCCGGATGTGGACTAAAGATTAAAACACGTTTTTTTGCCGGCTTTGCTCTTTCTGGACGGTTTGAATCGTCAGCATTTGGTTTTCCGCCCGGCCAACCCGTAATTGTATTTTGTAATTTATTAAAAATCTTAATATTAATATCATAAGCAGGGCCCGAATCCGCCAACAAATCGCTCATACCGTTTTCAATATAATCGGCATCGGTAAGCATCAAAATTGATTTTTTGAGTTCTAATGCCAATCCTAAAACTGCTTTTCGAACTAATTTATCAGTCCAAACTACTTTTTCTACCAACCAAGGTTTGTTGATTCTTGTCAATTTAGAAGAAGCTTCTTTATCTAAAACAAAAACAGCATTGTTATGTTCTTGCAAAAATGAAGCAGGAATTTGATTGGTCACTTCATCTTCAACAGCTTTTTTGATAACATTCGACTTTCCTTCACCCCAGGCCATCAAAATAACTTGTTTGGCTTCCATTATTTTCTTGACACCAAGTGTAATTGCCGTTCTTGGTGTATTGTTTAAACCTGAGAAATCTTTACTTGCAGCCACCCTGGTAATGTGATCCAGTGCTACTAAACGAGTTTTAGAATTTTGGAGTGAACCCGACTCGTTAAAACCAATATGTCCGTTACCACCAATTCCTAAAATTTGTAAATCGATTCCGCCAAGAGCTTCAATTTTAATCTCATAATCATGGCAATAATCTGCAATTTGTTCTTTTATTAAAAGCCCGTCTGGAACGTGACAGTTTTCAGGTAAGATATCAACATGATCAAAAAGTAATTCTTTCATAAAACGAACATAGCTATTGATAGAATCCGGTTCCATCGGATAATATTCATCTAAATTGAATGAAATTACATTTTTAAAACTCAGGCCCTCCTCTTTGTGCATACGAACTAATTCAGCATACAATCCTTTTGGTGAAGAACCCGTTGCCAAACCTAACACACAGGATTCGTTTTTTTCTTGTTTTGATTTAATTAATGCTGCTATTTCTTGTGCAACCGCTTTAGATGCTGTGGTTGAGTTTTCAAAAACTACCGTATTAATATTTTCAAATCTTTTTTCAAACCCTGTTGACTTATCTATAGTACTTTTTAACATTTTTCAATTTTTTTTATTACTATTTATTTAGACTGTGAGATTTTGACCAACTTCTGTATTTACTAATTTTACAGGGTGTTATGCATTCCAATCCAATACAGGATAATGCTTTTTCAAATATTCTTTTACTTCGTTTATATCTTCCTTTGCTGTCAAATCAGGAACATGTTCTGAAAAAGGAATTCCCAAAGCAGTATTTCCATTTTCCTTTAACGAATTCAAAAGTACGGTGGGCAACTCTTTTTCATCTCTTTCCGGATGAACAGGACAATTTTTAAGATAGGGATACAAAACCACGCCGTTAAATTTAAAAGCATTCATACTTACTCTTAATTTTCCTTCGGAATCCTTATAGCTGTCTAAAACATCAGCCGTTGGTTTTTCTAGAATATCTACCAGGCAGTTATTCGCATCCAATTTAACGATAGCAAAACGTGAAATTCGCTCCAGAGGAAATTCCATAGCATCTCGATCGTAACTAATGAAAGCATTGGGAGCATCCGTTTCTCTCAGCGCCAATAAAGCTTTTGTTGAATACAGATTATCACTATTACATACAGAATAGTACTGTGTATTCAATTCAGGAAACTGTTCTACTGCTTGTAATAATGCGTCAGCAGTACCAAATGGTTTTATTCTTCCTTCCGGAATATATTGAACGGCAAAAGAAATATTTAAATCGTGAAAATCATTGTTTTTATCATCACTACCATAAAATTCTTTAAACAAATCACCCTGTTCTCCAATGATGATATAGATTTTTTTGTAACCAGCTTTTTTTGCATTAAGCAATAGATAATCCATTAATGGTCTTCCGTTTGCTCCGACACCTATTAATCCTTTACTTCTTTCATTTGCCTGTACAATTTCTTCTGCTGTCAGGTTTTTGACAGCAGCTTCTTTCTTCATTCGTGAGGACGCTCCTCCTGCTAAAATAATTAAATTGTTATGCATCTTTATTTAAGTTTTATTAGATAATTCTCGCACCAGAATCAACACTTACAGGATAGGCTTCTGTAGCTTCTGCGGCTAATATAGCCTGAACAATTTGCTCTTCTTTACCAGGATCTGCTATAGCAACAATACTTCCTCCTCCTCCAGAACCTACAATCTTGGCTCCGTATGCTCCTGCCTTTAAAGCAGCATCGATCATAGCATCTATTCGCGGAACTGTAATTTTTAACAAATCGCGCAAAACCTCATGGTGCTTATTCATTAACTCACCTATTTTTTTTAGATCTAAAACAGGTTTTTCGAGCTCTTTTAATGCTTTTTTTGTACAGTCATAATTTATAACTGCCGCTTCGAAATACGGAGCTAAATGATCTGGTAAACAATTTCGATGTCGATCTAAATCTTCAATTTCAGCTTTATTCAAATCAAAATCAGGAAAATTTTGTTTGACGATGTCAATTGCCATCAAGGCATTTCCTTTTAACTCGCCAATTAATCCAATTGTTTCCTTTGGGATACCAGAAACCCCTGTAATAAGACCATTTAATCCCGATCCTATAACGGTACACGAAAAAGGAGATTTTGTATCAATATGCACAATATTTCCCAAACCGATACTATAATGGTCCATCATGCCGCCCGGTTCTCCATGTTCTAATATCTCAGAAGCATAACCTATTTGCGAAATAAACTCTGGTGTTACTTCATCATCCACACCAAATGCCGTTACCAAAAAGTTAATCCATGCTAATAATAAAGCAGATGAACTTGATATCCCAGAATTAATAGGAATATTTCCGGTTATGGTAATATTGTATCCTAGAGTCGGAATACAACCATGACGCCTAAGAACCCTTAATGCGGATGCAAAATAATCGCGTGGTTCTAATTTTGCGAAAGTATCACTAATATCAATGCATCTAACTTCATCAATATCTATCATATTTAACTTAAAAATTTTGGTGTCGTTTTGTACCGCAGTCAATTTTATATTTCTATTAATTGCACATGCGATAACAGGTAATCCCAGATAATCTTGATGATCCCCAAAAAGACAGAGTCTTCCCGGAGCTAATGATATGATTTCAGTCATTAAAATTAATGTTAAATTGCTGTATGATAATAAATTACAATGTGTTTTTTATTAAAAATTAAATTTTTAACTGTACGAAAGTAGATATTAATTTTTGATAAAACAAGTAAAAACACAAAAAATGTGCTCGAGCACATGTTGAATTAAAAAAAGGGCTTATTTTAATATTAAATCAAAATTTCTATATTTGTTTGCGATGGATAAGAAATACACAATTAAAGATATTGCAAAATTAGCCGGAGTCTCTAAAGGAACCGTAGATAGGGTATTGCATAAGAGAGGAAAAGTTTCACCTGCCACACTTGATAAAATAAATGAGGTGCTTAATGTAATTAATTATGAACCCAATCTAATTGCCCGAAATCTAAAAAACAATAAAATTTATCGTATTTGTGTAGTATTGCCCGACCCGGAAATTGATCCGTATTGGCTGCCTTGTCTTAATGGGATTAATGAATCCATAAAAGAGTTTAATGCTTATAATGTAGTCATAACAAACCACTTTTTTAATCCCGAGAGTACCAAATCTTTTATTAAGGTAAACGAAGTTATTATCGCGCAATCACCAGATGCGGTTTTGTTAGCACCATTATTTCATAAAGAAACCTTAGAGGTCATTAAACAGTATAATGAACATAATATTATCGTAAGCAGTTTTAACAATCAAGTCGAATCAAATTACATAAAAAGTTTTGTTGGGCAGGATTTACATAAAAGTGGCCGTGTGGCTGCTAGTTTGATGAATTTGATTGTGCCACAAGGTCAAATTGCAATCATTCATATTGACGAAAGTTTAAAAAATGCGGTTCACATGCAGGAAAAAGAAAAAGGCTTCAGAAATTATTTTGAAGAAAAAAGCAATCCTGGTTTTTCAATTTCAACTTTAAAATTAAAATTCTCAAATATTGAAACCCAGTTTAATACTTTTCTAGATAAAAACCCCGATTTAAAAGGTGTTTTTATTACAACTTCAAAGTCATATCAAATTGCCTCACTTATTTCGAAAGCAAAAGACAAACAAATTAAACTTATTGGCTATGATTTAATATACAAGAATGTAGATTATTTAAATCAAGGCCTTATTCATTTTTTAATTCATCAAAATCAGAAACAACAAGTCTGTTTGGGCATTTCTACTTTGGTTGAACACTTTTTGTACAGCAAAGCAATTCCTGAAACAATATTGTTGCCAATTGATATTATTAATATAGAAAATGCTTCTTTTTATGTTTCTTAAATTATTTCATTAAAACAAATCTTCCAAAAGAAGAAGCAATGTGAAAATTAGGAGATTTAGTTTCCGGATTGACCCACGTACACCAAGTTGGCTCGTATTCGGAATTATATATTTTGTTAAATTTTACTCTAAAAACACCAACTTCAAGCCTGTTTTCTTGTATTAAATCTAAAGCTTTCAATGATTTTATACTTATTTGACCTTCTACAGTAAAATAAGTTTTACTGCGGGAAGCTTTGACAGTTAAATTTTCTTTTGGCCATTTCCATTCAAAATCGAAGTTTTTATTAGGATAGGCTCTAAAATCCATTATTCTTGCATTGCTATCTATTTCTAAACAATAATAAGGATTGAGTTCCCGGTTCGTTCTAAAAAATAACTCTACTCTGTCTGAGTTTCCGATGCTCTCAAAACTTTCATCTTTTACGTCAATATAAATATCCGGATCAAAAACAGTAAATTTAAAATAAAGGTTTTCCAAATCATAAAGTACCCTAAGCTCAATTTTGGAAATTTCACTTTGATTCCATGGTGAACAAAAATCGGTCAAACAATTTGCTTCTTCCCAAAATGCTTTATCAAAATCCTGTGATTTTTTTTCTATAAAATTTACCTGATACTCCTTTAAAGTTTGATTCATTATTTTTTAATTTGTTGAGCTACTAAAATCTAAAATCTATTTTACACTTTTGAAAAACAGTCTTAAAAATAGGTCTTATTTTATATATTAAAAATTATACTGAAATTTTTATGAAATTACTTCTTTTTTTGATTTCTTTTTTAAAGATGTAAAAACCATTTTTTATGATTAATACATAACAACCGTTTGAAGCATTATTAATAATTAGGCAAAATTACTATTAATTATTTAAAAATAGAATGCTTGTAATGTGGAATGCTTTTTTTTATACTTATAAAAAAGGAAATTGTATTTATAAAAACGGCATCAATTTAAGTGTAAAAAAGGATTTTGCTCAATTTTATGTGCTCGAGAACATAAATTTTGTGTGTTCGAGCACATTTTTTTGTGCTTTTCCTTGTTTTATAAAAATATAATCTCTAGTTTCGTCAAATATTAAAATTTCCAGACTAAAATTTTGAATGTTTTTTATTAAAAAAAACAGCCCTTATTTTTAAAAAAAAACCAACGAAAAAAACATTTTATTAACCAAAACTATTTCAATAACATGAAAATATTATCCCCAAAAAAACCAAGAAATTTGCGGTTAATGACTGGCGCAGGAAAAGTATTTAAACTGACAATATTATTATCAATTACTTTTCAAGTAGCAAATGCTGCCACTTTAAAACACACAAAATCTTACAAAATCTTATCCTATGTGCAAAAAGTAGTAAAAGGAAAAGTAACAGACGAAAAGGGAGCACCAATTTCGGGTGTAAATGTTGCAATAAAAGGAACCCAAACCATTGTGCAAACTGATGTAGACGGCAACTTTACAATAGAAGCTCCCAGCTCTGATTCTATACTGGTATTTGAATTCTTAGGAATGCAAGATCAAGAGATCGCAGCCGGAAATGATTTTATAACTGTTGTAATGAAAGAGGTTGTACAGCAAATAGATGGAGTTGTTATGTTAGGTTATAGTAAAGTAAAAAAAGAAAGTTTGACGGGTTCTTTGCAAACGTTAAACAATAAAAAACTATTAGATGTTACTACTCCTACTGTTGAAAACTTACTTTCTGGAAAAGCATCAGGGGTTTTTGTAAGTACTAGTGGTGGCCGGCCAGGCGGTCCATCAAAAGTAGTTATTAGAGGGAAAACTACTGTAAATGGAAGTACAGACCCCCTTTGGGTTGTTGATGGTGTAATTGTTGGAAATGCTTCTCCCGGTATGAATCCTGCTGATATTGAAAGCTTAACGGTTCTTAAGGATGCTGCATCTACAGCTATTTATGGCTCACAAGGTGCCAACGGTGTTATTGTCATTACTACAAAAAGTGGAAAAACAGGTAAGGCCACTATCAATTTTTCGGCAAAAACAGCAGTATCAGTTATAAACAATGGCAACTACAAAATCATGAATGGGGCAGAATTGTATGATTTATATAATTCATTTTCAAACAAAGAAGTTTTTCAAAATGCCACATGGTGGACACCAGAACTAAGAAACAGAAATTATGATTGGTGGGGAAATGCAAACCAAGCAGGTATTGCCAATGATTATAATTTATCTATTAGTGGAGGCAGTGAAAAATTTAAAAGCTATGTTTCGGTAGGCATTTATGACGAAACAGGAGCGATAAAAGGGTATGATTATAGAAAATATAATGGGCTTATAAAATTCGAATACAAACCAAATACTTGGTTAACGATAAGGCCTCAAGTAAATTTAACCAAAGAAAAAATCTTTAATCAGCAGCATTCTGTTGGTGCTTTGTATAGAAACCTGCCATGGGATAACCCTTATTTACCGGATGGAACTTTGGTAGGAAATGCGCCAAACCCAACTTGGGTAAATGTTTCCGGATCAAATTATTTATATGATTTACAATGGAATTTTTCTGAATCGGAAAGCTATGATGTGCGTTCAAATCTTGATTTTGATGTTAGGCTTACCAAATCGTTAACTTTTGCTTCTGTAAACAATTATATTTTTGGTAATTCAAACTCAACTTCTTACTCTGACCCCAGATCATCTTCAGGATTGGCAGTAAAAGGTAGGATTGAAGATTACTTTAGCACGTTCAACAGATTATATACTAATCAATTACTAAAATTTAATAAATCTTTTAACAAACACGAAATAAATGCTGTTGCCGGTTATGAGTGGAATGAATACAAGTCAAAATTTAGCCAGGCAATTGCTACTGGAATTCCTCCCGGAATTATTGTAACAGATCCTGCTGCAATACCGGAAAAAGTAGGGGGAAACAGATCTGAATGGGCAGTACAATCATTATTATCAAACGTAAATTATTCGTATAATAATCGTTATCTGGCGCAGTTTTCTTTCCGTCGTGATGGTGCGTCCAACTTTGGAAAAAATGCCCAATATGGTAACTTTTTTTCTATAAGTGGTGGCTGGAACATTCATAACGAGGCTTTTTTTACTGCCGATTGGATTAATAATTTAAAATTAAGAGCAAGTTACGGTTCTGTGGGTAACCGTCCACTGCAATTATATGGACATTTATCATTATACTCTTTATCAGCAAGTTATAATGCTAATCCGGGCGCTCTTATCTCACAAATAGGAAATCCTGATTTAAGCTGGGAAAAAACATATACTGCAGGTGTAGGTTTGGATGTAAGTTTTTTTAACAGAGTTAATATTACCTTTGACTATTATAACAAAAACACTTCGGACTTATTGTACCAGGTCCCTCTTCCCGGAGTTATTGGAGTAACCAGTATTTTAAGAAATGTTGGTGCTGTAAACAATAGAGGTTTTGAGGCTTCTATTAATGTGGATATTATCAAAAATGAAAACTTAAAATGGTCTGTTGATGCTAATATTGGTGCAAACAAAAATAAAGTAACGAGTCTCTATGGAAGCCGCCAAGAAATTATTGTTCCTGACGGTAGCGGTGTAGCAGGTTCTGCATTCAAATTATTAAAGCCTGGCTACGATGTAGATAGCTGGTATCTTACAGAATGGGCCGGTATAGACCCTGCAACTGGTGCACCTCAATGGTTTACAACTGACGCCAATGGAGAACGTGTTAAAACTTCAGACTATGGACAAGCCTCAAAACATCAAAAAGTAATAGGATCTTATACACCTGATTTCTTTGGAGGGTTCTCAACCAGTTTAAATTATAAAAACTTTGATTTTTCTGCTGTTTTCAGCTATTCTGTTGGAGGAGAAATTTACAACTACTCCAGAACCGAATTTGATTCGGATGGAGCTTATACCGATCGAAACCAAATGAATTTGCATAGTGGGTGGACCCGTTGGGAAAAACCAGGCGATATTGCTACACATCCAAAAGCTGCTTACAATAACTCCAGCAATTCCAATAGGGCTTCTTCTCGTTTCTTAGAAACAGGAACTTACTTAAAAATGAGAAGTATTTCTTTGGGGTATAACATACCTTTCAAGGAGCTAAACATCAATACTTTAAGATTATTCATAGCTGGAGAAAACTTATTTACCATTTCTCACTTTTCTGGTGTAAGTCCGGAGCTTTCACCAAATTTTAATAGCGGAACAGGTCAATATGTTATTTCAGGTGTAGCTACTGATGTATATCCACAAACTAGTAAAATTACTCTAGGACTTAATCTAACGTTTTAAAAAATAAAATCATGAAAAAAATATTAATATTAGGAATTGTAATTAGCTTTGTGTCTTCATGCAGCCTAGACAGAGAACCATTTGCATCTTATACGAAAGAGAAAATACAGGAAGACCCGGAAGCTTCTATCGAAGTTTTGTTAAACGGATGTTATGGGCAACTAAAAAATTGGTCGGATGTTATGCATCGTGTAGGAGAATATCCCGGGGATAACATTATGATTCGAGGAACTTCTACTGACTCATTTTATTCTTTTATCTCTTATCAACACGTTCCTAATAATGGAAGATTATCTACTTTTTGGAATAACAGTTATAAAGTCATTTCTCAATCAAGTGATTTGATAAAAATTATTCCTGAAGGAAAAAGTACTGCTTCTGACCAGCAACTAGGAGAGGCTTACTATTTAAGAGGAATGATTTATTTTTACTTATGCCGTGTTTACGGAAGACCTTATGCACAATCTCCTGAAACTAATTTAGGTGTCCCTATCATCAATGGTTTGCCGGCTGACCTTACTGATCTGAAACTGCCAGACCGTTCTACAGTAAAAGAAACTTATGAACAAGCTATCAGCGATTTGAAAAAATCTGAATTGCTAATGACTGAAAATAAATCAGCAGCTTATGCTACCAAAGAAGCAGCTCAGGCTATGCTTTCCAGAATATATCTGTATATGAGTGGCGCTTATGAAAGCCCAAATCAAGAGTTTGCAACACGTTCTATAGAATATGCCAATAAAGTGATCACAAGCGGGAGATACAGTTTACTTAACCGCGCTAACTTTATGAAGTACAATACGTATGCACCTGACTCTGGAGAACAAACCGAAACTATTTTTGCCGTAAAAAGAGTTGCTTCAGAATATTCCGGCTTTGATCATTATTATGGGATTGGTGGGTTGTATGCCAACATTCAGGGGCAGGGCTGGGGCGAAATGTATGCGAGTGCCGAATATCTTGATTTGCTGCGAAAAGCAGGCTTAAAGAAAGATGCACGTTGGGCATTTATTGACCCGCAATTTGCCAAAGATTCATCCGGAAATAAAATCGATGCTTTCCGTTTTATTGTGGATGTCTACAGTAGTGGCGGTACTCAAACAGGATATAATTATATTCAGCAACCCTTAAAAACAAACCCCAATGGTTCGTATTATATTACGATCGGAACTAATAATTACAATCTTACAGCAGTAAATGCAGCTGAAAATCAATATTCTATTGTATATGAGGGCAAAACATATACTGGCGAAAAAGATTTTATGATGTTATTAAATCGTGTATATCCGATGTTTTATGTCACAAAAGCTTCATTACAAAACAATGATTCTCACTTGCACTCGCCTATTATTTCGAGATTAGCGGAGATGTACTTAAATCTCGCAGAAGCATATGCCAAAAAAGGGGATTACGCCAATGCATTGATAAACCTGAATATCGTTCGTGAAAGATCTATTGTTGGAGGGGGATATACTTCACTAAACAGTACAAATGCAGCACAAAGAATCGATGAAGAACGTCAGTTAGAATTGGCTTTTGAGGCACACCGTGGTTATGATGTGTATAGAAATGGTCAAACGATGACACGCCGTTATCCTGGTCCGCACCTGCCATTGATTGATTATCCTGCAACAAGCCCCCGTGTTGTACAGTTTATTCCACAGTCTGAGATCAATGCATATCCGGGTATTCTTACTCAGAATCCTTAATTATTATTTGAATAGGACAGCCTCTCTAATCTGCTTGCTGGAGAGGCTTACTAAAAAATACAACGATTATTCTTCAATTAAAAAGATGAAAGATATATTCTATTTTATTTTGGTTTCATTATTGACATTTTCTTCTTGTGTTGGTCACAATACAAAAGAGATTTCTAGAGAAAAAAATCCAAAAACTAAAATTTCTTTACCTATAGCAGGAAATACGTTCAGTTCTAAACATATTGATGGCAATAATACGGTCACCAATAAAGGAATAGAAAATTGGACAAATCCCGATGAATTCTTTACAGTTTATTTTAGAATATCAAAAGCAGGTACTTTTCAAATTATTATTGAAGAACCAACTGAAGTTTATGGAAAATCAGAACTTGAGTTTTCTATTAACGGAATAGCAAAAAAAGTGAAATTTGATCCTGCTACAAAAAAGCCCATAACAGCCGGAAGTTGGAAAATTACTCAAGAAGGCTATGTAGCCATTAAAATAAAAGGAATTAGAAAAACAACAGATCGTTTCCCTTCTATTGGCCATTTAACAATTATCAGCCCTGACTTTGATGGGAAAATAGCCTATGTCCCAAATAATGAAGGAAACTTTTTTTATTGGGGAAGACGTGGTGCTTCCGTGCATTTAGCATATCAAGTTCCTCAGAATATTAATGCAGAATGGTATTATAACGAACTTACCGTTCCTAGAAATGAAGACAAAATTGGTTCCTATTTTATGGCTAATGGTTTTGGAGAAGGCTATTTTGGAATTCAGGTTAATTCGCCAACTGAAAGAAGGGTTTTATTCTCTGTCTGGAGTCCGTTTACAACCGATGATCCCAACAGTATTCCAGAATCTCATAAAATTAAACTGCTTAAAAAAGGTAAAAACGTATATACAGGAGAATTTGGAAACGAAGGTTCAGGTGGTCAAAGTTATTTTAAATATGATTGGAAAGCCGGAAATACTTATAAGTTTTTGCTTCATGGAGCTCCTCAAAGCAACAATTCAACAACATATACAGCATATTTTTTTGCCCCAGAAATGAATCAATGGTTACTAATTGCTAGTTTTAATCGTCCGGAAACAAGTACTTATTTGAAAGGTTTTCATTCATTTTTAGAAAATTTTATTCCTGAACAGGGAGATCAGTCCCGCAAAGTACTATTTAATAATCAATGGGTTTGTGATAACAAAGGAATTTGGTCAGAAATCAGTACTGCACGTTTTACAAACGATAACACAGGTGCAAAAGAATACCGAATGGATTTTGCGGGTGGTGAAGAAAATGGGTTCTTTTATTTGAAAAACGCTGGTTTTTTTAATCATTATACAAAGCCAAAACAAATATTTACAAGACCTTTAAATCACAAAAAGCCAGAATTAAATCTTAATGACTTACCATAAAAAAAATATTACAAATTATCAATTATTTCAAATCAAATTAATTCAATTATGAAAATTAGTATTTTAAAAAATATGTTTGTCGTTTGTCTTTTATTTGGATGGACAATTGCATCAGCTCAAATGATTAAAACCCAAACACCCGCCCGGGCAAAAGGACAAAAAGACGTTTTGCGTCTTGCTGCCAAACCAATACCAGTCGTTCGTGTTGCCTTTATAGGGCTTGGAATGCGCGGCCCCGGAGCTGTAGAACGCATGACGCATATTCCTGGTGTCGAGATTGTGGCACTCTGTGATATGCTGGAAAAAAACACACAATCAGCAAACAAAATTCTAACCAAGCAAGGATTTCCAAAAGCTCAAGAATTTTTTGGTGATGAAAATGTATGGAGAAAGGTAACCGCCTTACCAAACGTTGATTTAGTATATGTGGCAACCGATTGGAAAAATCATGCTAATATCGGTGTACAGGCAATGAAAGATGGTAAACATGTTGCTATAGAAGTGCCCGGAGCCATAACAATGAAAGAAATTTGGGAACTTATTGATACTTCTGAAAAAACCCGTAAGCATTGTATGCAATTAGAAAATTGTGTGTACGACTTTTTTGAGTTGACTACTTTAAATATGGCACAACAAGGCTTATTTGGAGAAATTCTTCATGCGGAAGGTTCTTATATCCATGCTCTTCAACCGTTTTGGGGTGAATATTGGAACAACTGGAGAATGGATTATAATATAAAACATCGTGGAGATATTTACCCAACTCACGGAATGGGACCTGCTTGTCAAGCTTTGAATATCCATCGTGGAGACAAAATGAACTTCCTGGTTTCTATGGATACAAAAGCCGTTGGAAATCCGGCTTATATCAAAGAAAAGTCAGGAAAAGAAATTAAAGATTTTAGAAATGGTGACCATACCATGACAATGATTCGTACCGAAAACGGGAAAACAATTCACATTCAGCACGATGTTACCTCTCCTCGTCCCTACAGCAGAATGTATCAATTAAGCGGAACAAAAGGTTTTGCAAACAAATATCCTGTGGAAGGATATGCTCTAGACTCCAAAGAAATGGGTAAGGATATCGGAGTAAACCATGAAAATTTAACAGCTCATCGGTTTGTTCCTGAAGATGTTAAAAATGCATTAATGAAAAAATACAAACATCCTATCTTAAAAGGAATTGAAGAGCAAGCAAAAAAAGTAGGTGGTCATGGCGGAATGGATTTCGTTATGGACTATCGCTTAATATACTGCCTGCAGAGAGGATTGCCTCTGGATATGGACGTCTACGATTTGGCTGAATGGTCTTGCCTGTCTCCGCTAACAGAAATTTCTCTTGACAACAATTCTGCTCCTGTAGAAATCCCGGATTTCACCCGTGGCAGCTGGAATAAACTAAAGAAGATAGAGTTTTCAGAATAGATGATTTATATTAATTATCATCCCGGCTCCCTCTATTGACCTATGATGCAGTAGAGGGGCATTATACCTAATATTGCTTACATACGGAATATTGTTATTTTAACGAAATTTTATATAAGGAAACATATGCTATAGAAAAAAACAAATGCCTGGCTAGACAGCTTTAGATTATTGCTTAACCTATTTTAACACAACAGTATCGAGTGGAAGTCTTTCAATTACATAGCTTTTATGGTAACAGTTCTGAAGAAGTTTTATAAAACTAAAAAAATAAACACTTTATGAAAAACAAATTATTTTTGTTGATATTATTTGCATCTGCAATCTACAATAGTCAAGATTTTTCTTCAAAAAAAAATGTAATGGAAGAAGATATTGAGTATGAAATTAGGCATAAGTCTATGCCTTGGTTTTCAGAAATGAAAGATTATGCAGACTATTTTAAAATTAAATCGAATTTTGATAAGTATTTTGGAAACCACAGATGGGAAAAAAGTAAACCGCGAAGTCTTGGTGAAGATTGGCTTAGAACCAGGCTGTTTTATTTAGATGAGAAAGGAAAAGTAGTTCCGGAGCCTTTTTTAATAAACAATTCAAGAACCAAGAATGGAGAATTAATAAATACGCAGACCCAAGTGGGAAGCTGGTCTATGATAGGTCCTTTAAACAGTGCCAGTACATCTTATTCTGGCCAGGGAAACCATGGAGGATATGTGTATCTAAATAAAATAGATCCTACCAATCCCCAGAAGATATTTGTATCTTTTGTCACGGGTGGGTTATGGCGTACAATTGATGGGGGTTCGACCTGGAATCTGGTTGATAATGGGTTCCCTGATTCTAAATATAATGATATAGATGTGTGCATCGCTAATCCGCAAATTGTTTATGCATTAAGTGATAAGCAGCTTATTAAATCTACCGATGGAGGCCTTAATTGGCTTGCAACCACGATGACTGCTAATAACTATCCGGGCAAAGCATATGATATTGCAGTTTCACCTGTAAATCCGGATATTGTAGTTGTGCGTTGGGGAACATCGCTTTATCGTACAATCAATGGAGGAAACTCCTGGAATGAAGTTTATACCGGGCTTCCTAATTATGAAATATGGGACTCATCACTACACAGCGAGTGTTTGGAATGGGATGCCAATGATAGTAATTCTGTTTATTTTGCCAGTACTTCCAATAATAATGTTTTCACAGTTTATAAATCTGCGGATCAGGGAGCGAATTTTTCCCAATTGAATTCTACCACACTGGACGCTTCCTCAAATGGTCAAATCATCGGGTGGACCAAAGTTTTTTTACCTGGTAATAATACGGCCTCATTCTATGTAGCGGTAGGTACAGGCTCTAGCGCTTATGGTCATAATGCAGTTCATTTATACAAATTAAATAAATTAGCAGGAAATGTAGAGCTTACCAGAATCAATATGGTCTCCGGTATCGGAGACGCATTCAATCATGATCCGGTATTACACCACGGAGATATCCAGATGGATCGTCATGATGAAAATAAAATGGCTTACGGAAGTTATGGAAATAAAAAAATACATATTTCTACAAATAATGGTGTTTCATTTTCCCTATCGTCAGGAACTACCCATTCTGATATCAGGACTATTGATTTTGTCAACGGAAAGCTAATTGTAGGGAGTGACGGAGAAATGGTAGATTCTAATGATTTGGGAAGTACTTTGACAACAAAAACCAATAGTATCAGTAATCATGAATTATGGGGATTTGGCAGTGCCTTTAAAAGTAATTTAGTTGCATCAGGAAATAACCATGGTCCTGTTATGATAAAAGAAAGTGGGAATGGTTTTACATGGTACAATGGGACAGGGGCAGATCAGGGAAACACAGATGTAAATCCTTTGGATGACCGTTATATTTACAGTCAGGGTTATAGTAACTACCGTTATTTCAGAACCGGTCTACATACTTTAATAAATGAATCTAATTTTTTAGATTTGGGAGGAATCTATAATTATTTTAATTCCATAGAATTTCATCCTAATAAATACTATAAGATTATTACACACCACGCCGGTCAATATCCTACTGGAAATCCTAATCTCGCAACATGGAAAAACTCTCTCATCAAAACCGAAGATAACGGAAACAGCATTTCTATTATTAAGACTTTTAATAAACAAGTCTTCAGAGAAAAAATTTCTGCTAAGAATCCCAATGTAATGTGCGTTGTAGAAGGTATTACCAATAATAAGCTCTGGAAAACTACAGATGAAGGAGCTACCTGGACTGATATAACACCCAATACAACCATCACAGCAGGCCCGAAAAACATATCGGATATTGCTATTGGCGATGATAACGCTAATGAAATTTGGATCACCTATAGTGGGGTTCAGTCGGACTGTAAGGTTTTAAAATCTGATGATGGTGGAGCAACCTGGATTAATCTTAGTTCTTCTGTACTCACTACTTCTCCTATTACGAAAATTATTTTTCAAAGAGGATCAAACGGCGGTGTGTATGTAGGCAATAAAGCAGGGGTATTTTACAGAAATGATACGATGCCGGATTGGGTAATGCTGGGTAATGGCTTGCCAATGTGTGATGTACGCTTTATGTTTATTAATTATAATGAGAATAAGTTAAAAATAGGAACTTCCAGGGGTGCTTTTGAACATACTTTGTATGAGATAAGCCCGCCCAGTGCTCTAATATCAGCTGATAAAAACAAAATATATTGTCCGGTAATAGAAAAAGTACAGTTTAAAGATTATTCAGTAGTTCGCAATGCCAGCGCAACATGGCAATGGAGCTTCCCTGGTGCAACTCCTTCAGTTTCATCATTAGAAAATCCGCTAGTATCTTATAAAGATGCTCCCAATGGATTGTATTCTGTAACATTAACTGTAACAGATCAATATGGTACCAGTACACAGACATTAAATAATTTTATAGAAGTAAATAATCAATGTGGAACAAGCCAGCCTGATGAAATCCCAGGTAACAGTATAAAGCTTACAGGCCAAAGCAATAAGGATTACGTTGAGATTAAGGATCTGAACATTAATAAAAACTCATTTACATTTTCTTGCTGGATTAAACCCAATGGAATACAGACGAATTATAGTGGTATTTTTATGTCTCAAGGTGATGCGAGTGCATTTGGAATGAATTTTAATGGTGGAAATAACACCATTGGCTTTCATCCGGGCTGGTCATGGTCTTCCGGTTTACAGGCTCCTGCAAATGAATGGACACATGTGGGATTTGTAAGCAATGGAACCAACGTAAAAATATATGTTAATGGAAAGGAAAGTGTGAACAGTACAGCATTACCGTCAGAAATTGTTAATACTTTATTTTTGGGAAGTTATGGTAGAGGATATTCTGATAGGTTTACCATATTAGAAATGGATGAGGTGGCTATATGGAACAGAGCCCTGTCAATTGATGAGATCAGACAGTGGAGGCATCTTACAAAAAGTACAGCAGGAAGCCCTATATTGAACGGCTTAGTATATTATCTTCAGTTCAATGAATCAGTTGGTGATATTACTGTCAACAAGAATAATTCTAATACTGCAGCATCGTATAAAGGAGCCGGCTATACAAGATTATTGTCTAATGTTCCTGTTTTTCATGGCACAAGCGAAAAAATTAATATCAACTCTTCCGGGTTAAAAGATTTTACGAACACTGGAGTATCTATGGAATTTGCCTCAGGAACTTATCCTAATGGTGATGTTTGGGTGTCAAGAGGAACCATAAATCCTGATCAGCTGCCTAATAATAATACTAACTTTGGCTTTTATTCTATTGTTAATAATTATGGTACTAATCAAACGTTTACTCCGCTTACCTCACTGTCTTTTTATAAGAATGCCAATTTTGCTAATTACTATACAGCATCTTCTTACAATCTTTTCAAAAGAGGAAGCAATGATTTCGGAAATAGCTGGGGAAGCAGTATTGACAATGCAGATAATATTTCAGGAAGCGGTCTTGATACAAAAGTAACCTTTGGCAATGGGCTTAATATTAATTCTTTCAGCCAGTTTATATTAACATATAACTCACCTGTGCTATCTGCGCTTAATCCTGTAAAATCTAAGATCGACTATCCTCAAGTGGTTCCAAATCCAATATTGCAGGGTAGTCCTATTTCTATACGTTTACCAGAAAAATGGATTAACTCTCATTTGATAGTTTATGATATTTCAGGAAAAAAAGTTGCAGAGAAATTCAATTTAAAATCTGATGAAAGTATATTACTTAATCTGCCTCAGGGAATTTACACGGCTTTATTAATCAAACAATCAGATAAGTACATAGAAAAATTCATTATTAAATAAAATTTGAGTTATACCTTGCACTAATAATACACTTTTTTAGTAACTGCTAAAAGCATAACTACAAAAGAAATAATTAAACATAATCTTCTTATTTGCTTTAATAAAACGAATCAAAAACCTGCATGTTCAAAGTGAGTGACTCGGTCAGTAACTCGGTTTCAACTTCAAAAAATGTAGATGAATAAAGAGATGTGAAGAATTTTCTCTCTCCGCAGCTGGGAAACCAAAATAAGCTAAAACGCTGTAAACAATGAATGTTTACAGCGTTTTTTGTTTACTGGTAGCAAATAAACTCAATTGTTTTTATGGCTCAAGTCCAGGACCTCCACATGAATTATAAGGAACGCATGTTAATTTATCATTTACAAAACACATCCTAACACAATCTGAACCTCCAACAATTGTTTTTAGTTCTGCTTTTTTAAGCTTTTTTAAATTTTTCATAGTAATAATATTTTATATTGTAGAACAAATCTCAAAAATAATTATTACATAACAGTAGAATTAACAAATTTTAACTTTCAAGATATCATTATTTTTATTGCTGTCTGATACACGGGAAGTCAGATTAGCGGCTTTTAAAATCATTTTAAGTTTCTGTTGCGAAAATGCAATAAACACTAATCTTAGAGCATCTTTTATGACCAAATTTGCATATATTGCCGTTTAAATTTTAAGGAGCTTTTGAAGTTATCTATACTTTGAAGGTGCTGGAAATCAGATAAGCAATATTCATGCGAACAAAAATATTAATTACAGGCGGGTCGGGAAAAATTGCAAGCCACTTTATCAAGTCTTTTTCCGATCAATATCAATTTAGAATTTTCGATCTTCACCCTTCCAAGATTCAAGGCATACCCTTGGAATATTTTCAGGGAAATCTTACGGATAAGGAACAGCTCGTAGAGGCGTGCAGGGATATGGACATGGTTATTCATTTAGGAGGAATTGCCAATCCGGATGCCACTTTCAGTGATTTACTGGATGCCAACATCATTGGAACAAAGAATATTGTTGATGCATGTATGGAGGCCGGCTGTAAAAAAATTATTTATGCAAGCAGTGCGCAAACAATAGAAGGCTACCCAAAAGATATTCAGATTAATACAGAGATGCCTGTAAAACCAGGAAATTTATATGGTGTTTCTAAATGTTTCGGGGAAGCTCTGCTCTCATATTATTGTTATAGCACTGAGTTAAGTGCCATATGTCTTAGGATTGGAGCGTATGAATTTCCAGAGGATTTTACGGAAATGAATGCTCGCGATATGAGTGCTTATCTGCATCCCGATGATTTAAATCAACTGCTGCATCTTTGTATTGAATCTGAGAATATAAAATTTAAGATATTAAATGCTATTTCAAACAACACGTATAAACGGCTTGATATCCAGGAAACTAAACTGCATACTGGTTTTGATCCCAAGTATAATTCTTTCGACCTCTTTAAGCTAAAAAAATAATAATTAGGTGCTGGAATCTGCTCTGTTAACCCTTATAAGCTATTTTTAGAAATCAGGGTATCTCTTTTTTCAATATCCTGATACCCTTCCGGTTTATAACGCAATGTATCCAGGTGATACCAGGTATTTAAGCCCTGAATTCCAATTCCCATGTATAAGGAGTAGTTTTCAATATCTTTATTTAAGCTTCCAAAGTCAGGAAGAGCCGATTGTAAGGATGCAAATTCTGTTACGCAGTCGTCATGTAAGCGCAGGGCCTCCCGGCATGCTTCTTCAAAAGACAGTTCATACTCTTTTTCCATTACTCTTATCAAATCACAGGGTGTTTTGCTTGCACCTCTGACTGCTTCTTTCTCTAATGAATAAAAATCATTTTGAAAGCCTATAATTTTTCCCATAAGTGACCTTATTCGCTGTATTACAGGATGGTCAACAACATATTTCGGAAGTATAAAATCTATTTCACATTCTACGAAATTCATAAATGGGATTACTGCTACATCAAATTCCCGGATAATGGAATAAATAGCGGTATTGGGCAGGCTGCCGGTTGCTGTATATGCTGCCATTTCCCTTATTCCAAAAAGAAGATATTCATACATATCTTTTGCCATGCGTTCCATCCATTCATCCGGCATAAAAGCACGGAGTTCATCACGCATGATGGCATATTGATGAAAGAACACCATTTCACCGGGAAGGGGATCGGCTCCCAGCAATATTGCTCTTACCCGTTCTGCTGCATCTTTTATTTCGTCCCTTGTGCTCAGCTCATAATAATCGTCGCTCACTGTGACTACCACCATCCATCTAACGGCAGGTTTCATGCGCTCATAGCTTGTATTGGCATGGGGCAGCATTCGTATTGTTGTATATGCTAAATTGGCAATTTTGTATAATCTTCGTTCGGAATCTGTTAAAAACGTATAATCGTTATCCAGCCAATTTTCGGCATCTGCTTTTAAACGTTCGACATGTTCAGGAATGGAAGTCTCAGGAAATGGATAATAGCCCAAAGTTAAGGGATTTTGATAATTTTTCATAGTTTGTTTATTTAAGATGGTTATTAACTTCAGACAACCTTATTGTTGTTTTTCAGATTTTTAATCCAATAGTCACATTCAACATGTTTTATCTCTAAATCAAGAGACTGTTCATTGGCAGTACCATATTTAGGAATGGCAAAGCCTTCTTGAGTATACCGCTTGGTTCCCGATTCATAATAAAAGGCATTGAGGCCGTGGACCATTATCTTTACATGGTATATATAGTCTTCTACCATTTTCTGATAAAGGCCAAAATCAGGTAAGCAGGCCGTGATAGAATCTATTTCTCTAACCATCTCATCGTGTATTCTGAGCGATTCTACAATGGCTTCTTCCAATGGAATTTTATACTCATGCATTACAACCAGAATAATATTCAGTGTTTCATTATCTGTTGCCAGTTCTTTTCTTATTGAAGCAAAATCATTCTGAATAGCAATGATCATTGATTGAAGTTCTCTTAGCCGGTTCATGACAGGATGGTCGTGAATGTGTACGGGTAGAGCTTGTCCCATTGCAGCCTCTGTTAGGTTCACAAAAACCTTCTGCCCAATAGAATACATTCGGATCAATAAATAACGGCCAACCGAGGGGTAGGTATTGCTTAATTTAAATGGCGTTTCTTCCATCACACCATAGGTGAAATATTCTTTAAACTCCCTTGCCATACGTTCGATCCAGAATAACGGCATCCCATTGGCGACCCATTCTTTCCGGGCAGCTGCCATCTGATGGAAAATGCCGATTTCATTGGGCTGGGGATCTTCTTCCATCATAATCTCATAGGTACGATCAGTGAAGGCTTTCAGCTCATCCAATGGCATAATACCTACATAATCATCCATTATGGTATGGTAGTAGCCACACCGCAATATGGGACGCATCATTTCAGGATTACTTGTTAGGGGCCACATATTAAAAACAAAATCATATAACCGCTGCTTTCTGTATCTGTTTCTTGTTTCTTCATCCAAAAAATTATAATCTTCTCTAAACCATTTCTCTTCCTCGGGAAACTCTGCAAAAGGACTTAAAACTCTCGGCCATGGATAACTGGGAATAGGGACAAATACTATTTTCATAGTTCTTTTTAAATTTTTATTCTTACTCTTACTCATTTCTTTATATTCATTACGTCTCTATTTATTTAGATTTGACCTGGCTTAGCTTTTTCTTCAATTCTCTTGCTTCCGGAAATTCCATGGCATTGTAACGGTCTAATTTTGTAGATATGTTCTTCCAGCCACTAAGCACCATGCTCATATAATGCACCCAGTTGATAACTGCATCCTGCCATATTCCGAAATCGGGTAGAGAAGCCTGGAGTTCTAGGAATTCTTTCAGGTCTTCGTTGTGCAGACGCAGATCTTCCAAACAGGCTTCTTTTAAAGACATCTGTCGCTCATGCTGAATGACCTTTACGATATTGTAATAAATACTGTCTGTGGCCTCGTCTTTGAGTACGGACTGTACTTCATTGAAAAAAGTAACCAGATGGCAGGCCAGTGTCTGTAAGCGAATAATTACAGGGTGTTCGTGAATCTCCCGTGGGAGAATGATCCCTGTTTCCAGTTCTGTAAGCTGCAGAAAAGGATAGAGGCAGATCGAATTTTCACGTAAGGCAATACATTCGGTAACGCTGGGATATGCTTTATTTTTTTTATACTTCAATTCAGTTTCCAACCCTGTAAAATACCTGCTTATCATTTGTGTAAACCGGAAAATTGATTCCTGGGGAAGAAACTGCAGCAATTCCTGTCTTAGTGATGCCAGCATAGAGCCTAAAGGAATGCCTGAGTCTTCAGCGCTTATTTCGCCATTGAGTATTGCAATAGATTGAATATGCACATGTTCAATGTCTTCAGGTTCGCTTTCTTCATAAAGATCATCATTGTACAGGGTCCACAGCATCAGCCTGCAGATGGGTTTAAACCTTTCAGGCGATGCTGTAGGAAACCATTGGGCTGCAATATGGGCTGTTTTGGTTTTTTTGTACTTTTTCCGAAGGTCGGGATTCTGCTCGTAAAGCCACAGGTATTCACCATCGATCCACTGGCTTTCTGTGATTTCCTGCAATTGCTCGGCATACGGATTTTTTAACGTAGGGAATGGGTACTTAAACTGCTTTCGGAGCAGCTCAAGAGTGCTGAAATTTTCGGTGTTCATTTGGTCAGGTTTTAGTTTAATACTAATATAAATATTTATTTGATATTATGTTAAACTTAGTGTTAAATCTTTGTGTACAAATAAATTATATTTCAATATAGTGGGATTAATAAAGGTTTTCAAGTATGTAAAAGAAAACATTTACGACTGATAAACTTAAGGATAACTTAATTTATTGGGAGATTTTTCTATTTACATTCACCCATTTTTACCCTTTAAGAACTAAAATAATGCAATAGCTGGTTAAAATCTGATAATGGATTAAAAATAAGAAGGAAATTTCATTATTGTTTCTGCGTTTTCTTTTTTTCTGAACAAGTAAGATCTGAAGAGTCGGGTAGGACTTCTTTTCTTTACAATAGAAAGCCTTAGAACTTTCGATTCTAAGGCTATAGTTGTTACCAAGAGTTGAGAAAAAGAATGATCAGTTTTAGATATTATTGCTCTTAACAATATTATTTTTGGAAAAACAGATAAAAATGGAATCATTCGATCAAATGCATCGTTTGTATAATACATCTGAAATTCTTCAAATTCTAGACTAACTAATGGGAAAAAACATTTCTTAATAGGGAGTTGCCTATTTGTTCCGTAAAATTAGTGGGTATATATGAAGCTTTATCCGAATTATGAGTGTAGAACACTCTCCTAAACTGAATAATTGATTTAATCAACTCTTTGTCATCATAAATTTAATTCAAGGAATTCATGTTTGGCAATAAATTCTAATTTCTTAATGAATTATGCTTCATAAATACCGCTACACCATCTTCCTCTACATCAGTTAAAAATACTTCCTTATGAACATAAAGATCAATTAAAGGGCCATATAACTTAGCCGATCTCCGGGTGCTGGCAATGAGAAATGGGATTTCGTAGTTCTGTTTTTGATAGTAATCATAGGTCCGTTTGAGTATATGACTGCCATACCCAAGACCTTGAGACTCTGGCATAACGCCCATGTAATCAGGTAACATTGAATTTTTCAGTCGATCAGTCCCTATTTCAAGGTTGCCGGCTTCATAAAGTGAGTTGTATCGTTTAACTCCCTCTGGTCCCAAAACTTCATACCACTTTTTTTTCCACTGTCCAGGCTCCTCCAGAGTATAGCGAAGTGCTGTCCAAACCAGAACCACCTGCTTATCCGGACTGGCAAAAACTTCCCCTCCTGAATCAAGCGTATCTTTAACAACTGCTTCGAAAAAAGCTAAGTATTGGTCTTTGGTGGCTTCAGCACCTAGCCAGAATTTCATCACCTGGTCACCGTAAAAAGCCGTAGCCAGGACTTCCCATTGCCAAGTTTCTGGGGTAATAATTTTAATAGGTTCTGCCAGAGCTGCTGCTGGCGCATGTTTAGTTTGACTGTTCATTGGTTGTTGAGTTTTTAAATGATTTTAATATCTGATTGTTTATGAAAATGCTAAGCTTTGACATTTTGTTGTTTGGCAGGTAATATTCCATATTTAAGATCGCGGGATAGCTCTTCAATAAAGTTATCTATTGTATTTTTTGATATTCCTGGCATGCATATGAAATGAGAATGGCCATTGTCGGTAGCTAATTGCCATTTCTGACAAATCTGTTCTGAAGGTTGCGGAATAACAACTGTCATTGCGTTTACATTTCTTGTAGCTGGGATTCCAAGACCATTCAGCTTTTGCTCTGCGTAATGTGCTAAATCGAGGGATTTTTTTGCACGCATCAACAATCCTTCTTTTCCCATTTTTTTAATGGCATACCATAAAAACAAGGCTGCATGCCCACTACGTGATCCTGATATAGTAGAATCTAAAGATCCTATATAGGGAACAGGTCTGCCAATACGATCCTTGTAATTTTTTCTTACGATAATAATGCCGCAAGGGATGGGTGTTCCAATAAATTTATGTCCGCTGCATGCAATACTATCAGCGCCATTTTTAAAGTTAAATGGTGCGTTGTCGTCCAGAAGGGCAAGGTAGGTCCCTGCAAGAGCTGCATCGCAGTGGATATAAGAAGACGTTATTGCCAGCTCTTTAAGAATTTGCCGGATAGTGGACACACTGTCTTTGGCCTCGGTCATTGTAGTTCCTATATTGGCAAGTATGATTGCTGGTCTATTTCGATGCAGCTGTACTGATGCTCTTAAGTCATCATAATCCATTTCGCCACCTTCTGTTGCGCGAATAACAATTGAAGGCATATTTAATAAATGCACATTTTTTTGTGCACTATAATGTGTACTTTCAGAATAGTATACCATTCCTTGCGGGTAAAGTTCTCTGGCAACATATAGCCCATACAGGTTTCCTTCACTGCCTCCGTTAGTAACGTAGCCCCATCTATTTTCTCTAGGCGCGCTAAAAAGGTCTCCAAAAAAATCAATAACTTCTCTTTCCATTTCATGGGTATTCCCATCATAATTTGATTCAATATACGGATCACCAACATTGTTGAGATGGTATCCAAGCATTGAATAAAGTTCCTCATAGTTAAAGTCAATTGCGAAGGGATATCCGATGGAAGTCGCTATTCGCTCACTTATTCGAAGTTTGTAACGTTCAAGCTGATTTTGGTCTTCAGTAGTCATTTTATTTATTCATGGTTTAGTTTTCAAAATATATTTAATACATTTTAGCAAAAAATATATGTATTAATCAATATGTTTCATTTGCTATTTTGTATTTAATTGAATTTATTTAGGGGTATGATTTGTTTAAAATATTATGTATTTTTAATTGACAAAACTAATAATAAATATTTATTGATGAAAATTAATTTATTTTAATAGTTATTTATTATTAATTATTTCTCACTAATCGATGATATGATAAGCGGAAAAATTTGTTCCCTGTTATTATTCAGCCTTATTCATTTGGCGAAAAATAAGGCGATAAAGTTTTCCATGCGTAAAGGAATTATTTGAATTTTGCGAAATGTTAAGAATAGATTAAAGAGTTCGGGAGGACCCAATCTCTGCACAATAAAAAGCCTTAGAACTTTTGATTCTAAGGCTTTTTTATTTCTGGTAACAACTATAGTTACCAGGAGTTGATAACTTTTTAACTTAATATATCACATGGTGCTACACAAATTACCCAGGGGCATCTTTTTATTCCCGGAGGCGGGCAGCATGCTTCGGAACAACTTAATGCTCCGCCATTAATATTCTTCAGCTGATCTCTTGAAATTTTCTTAAAATTTTTCATAATAAAGAAATTTGGTTAAACTTAAAGCTTAGGGCTGGTTTCCACCGCCACATCCGTCGTATGGCATGCATTGCCATTTTCCACTGATTAAGCATATTTGACCACCCGGGCAGTTGATACCACCTTTAATTGCCTTCATTTCCTGTCTTTCGATTTTTTTTAAATTTTTCATAAAAATAAGGTTTAGTTCTATCCGAAATTAATAAATTTTATTCAATTAAGGGAAATTATTTGTAAAAAAAATACCTTCAATGCATATCATTATGTGATAATTTCCTTTAAAACTCTTTTAAATAAAGTAAAATATGACAAGGGTAAAAAATGTTTAATCGTAATTTTAAACAATCTATAAAAATTGATTTCATCCTTTATAAAATCTTGTCTTGTGGCAAGTCAGCTTTCATAATGACTTGGTAATTTTGGATAAATATTTTGATCAACCTAATCTAAATTATATTATGAAAAATTTATTCAAATCCTCTCAGGTTTTTAAGCTGTTACTCATCATATTGGCCATTATGTTTACAGCACCACAGTTATATGGTCAAAAACTAAAACCTTCAGTTAGTGGCTATACACCGGTGAACGGACTCAAAGTTTATTACGAAGTCTACGGAGAAGGAAAGCCTGTTGTATTACTGCATGGCGCTTTTATGACCATTGATATGAATTGGGGGCAATTGATCCCCGAGCTGGTGAAGAACCGTAAGGTAATTGCCATTGAATTACAGGGACACGGGCACACGCCGTTTTCGGAGAGAAAATTAGATTACACTACTCTAGCAGGTGATGTAAAAGGAGTACTGGATCATCTGAAAATAGATAGGGCGGATATAGCAGGATATAGCTTTGGCGGTGCTGTGGCGTACCAGTTTGCGATACAAAGCCCTGAAAGATTAAATAAACTGGTGATTATTTCTGCTGCCTATAAAAGCACCGGCTGGATACCTGAAGTCAATAATATTTTTAAGGAAATGAAACCCGACCTTTTTACCAACAGTCCGATGCAGGCTGCCTATGATGCGGTAGCGCCCGATAAAACGAAATGGACCAGGTTTTTGGAGCAGATGATGGCAAATGCCGGACAGCCGTTTGACTTGGGTGATTCTAATATTTCTAAAATTTCCGCACCCGTTTTAATCATAGCCGGTGACAATGACGGACTGGATAAAGCTGAGCTGGCAAAAACCTATAAGTTATTGGGAGGCGACATTTCTGCAGATCTTAAGCCTATGCCCAAATCTCAGCTGGCAATCGTTCCGGCACAGGGACATGTCAGCCTGATGATGGATACCGCCACGATTCTGAACTATTTGAACAGTTTTCTAAAGTAACTGATAGAACTGAATAATAAATTACAACACATCAATTAAATGAAATGAAAAAAATAACTGTTTTATCAATGGTACAGTCCGGCAGCCTTTGCCTGACAGAAGGCTGTGTAAGGGCCAAAGGTGTAATTATGGCCCATGACAAACGTACGGGCAAAATTATAACAGGTAATATTGAGGTGTAAAGATTACTTTCTATAACTTAAAACTACAACAATATGAATACAAAATTTGAAGCAGGCATTAATATCGCCATAAAAATTCCAAAAAATAAATATGAAAAAACAGTCGCGTTTTACAGGGATATTCTGAAGCTGGATGTCGAAGAAAAACCAATTGTCAATCCTACCGTTTCCAGAACACATGAAGTGAAATTTGGTAACAATATTATATGGCTGGATTGTGTGGACAACTATACCCATTCCGAGACCTGGCTGCAGCTCACCGTTCCCAATATAGAAGACGCGACAAAATATTTGCAGTTGAACGGTGTGGAGACCTGTGACGAAATTGAGGAACTTCCTGAAAATATGCACTGGATTACTGACCCGGCAGGTACGGTTTTCAATGTACAGGAAACGCCAAAATAATATTAAAAAAAACTGTAACCATTAGATTACAGCTTTTGTTTTTTATTAAGAATCCCGGCAATCTTCAAGAAATGAAAACTGCATAGAATTGATTTTGGTTATTTGATTGTGACAGTCATATTCGGAACTATAATATCACCATTAGAGCCAGAATATCGCTGAGCAAATATTTCAATATAATCATTATTGAGAAGCTCAGTAGTCCCGTTTATTGGCAGTACAACAATATCATTGGTAGTTGATCCTCTGCCGTATACTTTATATTGACTTAAAACACTTCCGCTTTTGGCAATATAGATGATGTAAGTTCCTGCTGCCGGGACCTGAAAAGAAATAGATCCTGTTACCTGAAAAATTCTTTTCTTTTTGCCCAGATATCTTAATCTGTTGGGAACACCGTCTGTTGAAAACCTGAATAAATTAGACGAGATAGAGGATGAACTTGAATTACCAACCTTCACAATGTTGCTGGGGTTGGTGCCGTTGGTAAAGCTGACGCCAATACCAGTTCCTACAGCATAGTCTACAGAAAAGTCACCTACAGCATTCGTATCTGATTCTGTGGGTATTCCGGCCGCTCTTACAGTCCAGCTATTGTTAAAATTATATCCGGGATAAGTTCCTGTAGCATAGGGTCTGATATATCCTGTAGTATTGGTACCTGTAAAAACAACAGATTCCATAACAGCATCACCGGTTATTGTAAGACCGGATGCTGAAACATCAAATCCTGTAGCAGATCCATTCACCTGGCTGAATCCGCCCTGCTTTTCCACTAATGTAAAAGTACCTGTTAACCGTTCGTATGTCCCGGAATTATTCCCAAACCATCCTATATTGCTAAGTAACAGCTGCGTTATATTATTATAGGTTATGCCGTTACTGTTTCCTGTAAATTGAATGATACTTAAGAATACCAGTCCGAAACCAGAGATCGTTCCAACAGTATTCGAGTTGGCAACAACACAATCCCGGAAGATCAGGTTTTGTGCAGCAGATCCGTTTAAATTGAAAACATTTCCGCCCGGTGCCGTAAGGGTTATGCTTCTGATACTGCCACCCGTGGCGCCCTCAAAAATATTGCCCGAAGTTCTCCGGATAATGTCGTTATTGCTGTCATGGCCGGTAATGTAAGAATTATTTATATCAATGGGCAGGTCGAATGTTACCTGTCCATTGATCTCGTACAGTGTATTGGAGTCCATAAGATATTTCCCTCCGCCACCGGCAGCCAGCTCATCGGCCAAAACTGTATTCAGCACATCAGTAGACTTTATGCGTTTAAAGTTAAGTCTTTCAGTCACACTGCTCGCCAATGGAGACCATGATGCTGTAGAATTTTCGTAATAATAAAATAATTTCAATGTAGTATCATAGACCATAAGTCCATCCGCTGGAGAGACAATGGCGGTTCTTTCGGCTGTTGTCATCCTTGGGGCCAGCATTCCCTTGGTTGTTGAACTTACGTCCAGCATAGCACTTGCATCGGGAGTGGGTGTCCCAATTCCAATCTGAGCCTTTCCTGTAAAGAACAGAAATAATAAAAACAGCAGTAAAAAATTCTGAGAATAGCGGGTAAGCATTGTATTCATGGTTTAATTAATTTAAAGTTATGATGATAAGGTTGCATCTCTGTATGGCCGGAAAGTCTCAGTAATAAGGGATTTATAGATAAATAATCCAAACTGTATATTAATCTGATCATATGGATTTTGATCAATAGCAGCAGGAAGAATCATAAGTAAATCTAATAAATCTCAAATTATGGAGTTATGATTACAATCATAAAAATTTTAATTAAATCAATAGAATAATTGTTTCTTTTATATGTTTTATGTTCATAAGATGGGAATATGTCAAAACACAGATTAAAAATTTCATTTGAAATCTTAAAAAAATGATGTTTATGATCTCAGTCATGATATCGATGACAGGTAGATCCTAGATTTGTAGATGATTAATGCACACATACTATCTTAAAATGCTACACTTGCCTCCCATACTGTGGGAGGTTTTTTATTGTGAGTCCAAGATTGTTACCAATAAATCACTATTTGGGCAAGTGGTTTCAAAATAACCCATTATGATGTGAGTCATAAAAAAGCAAATAGCAGTTTTTATAATTTTGTTAGACACACACCACAAAATTTTAATATTATGAAATCAGCCGTATTAACAGCCTTCATTTTAGGCTCCCTTGCCGTCAGCTGCAAAAAACAGTCTCAGCCACAACCTACCCACATCGACAGCCTGAATACCGGAGACAGTATGGTTACCGGTACAGCCCCCGTTACACCGGATTCCGGAGATAATACCCTTCCTATGGACAGGACGGCTTATGATGTAGATTCCATTAAAAACACTAAGTAGTTTTTAAACAGCTTCTGTCATACGTTTTCATTTTATGAAAGCGGAACTGACACTTCTTTATTTTAAGAAAGGAGATCGATACAGATCCTGTAGAATTGATGTACAATGTATTTCAATAGATAACAACTATATATAAACTATAAAATTTCATTATGGGAGAATCGTCATTATTTAACCAGACGGGCATCCAGATAACGATACTGTTAATGCTGATGGTGATTATTGCCGGCTTGGTCATCCTGATCTTTAAATTCTTATCCATCTATGGAAGGATATTAAGGCGGAAAGAACTCCAGGAAGCCCGGAAAGAAATAGAAGATATGTCTTCTGAAGAACTCGCAGCATATGAACGGAGGGAAAAAGAGCTCAACTTTCAGCCTGCGGAAAATCAGCTTTCCGGGACCTTACCGCCTGCTGACGAAAAAGGAGTGATACAGAACATTAATTCTGTAGAAGACTTCAGGGTATTTCCTACCAAAAGAAGAACATCATCTTTTCTGCAATATATAAGTCCTGAACTGAGCAAACTTATTCTTTATTTTCTTGGGACTGCCATATTCTGGCTTATTATAGGAACCAGTTTTGGCCTCTATGCCGGGATAAAATACGTGGCCCCTGATGTTGAGCATACCAGCTGGCTGAGTTTTGGCAGACTGCGCCCTGCCCATACCAACGCCGTGTTCTGGGGCTGGGCATCATTAGCGATGGTGGGGTTTTCCTATTACGTTGTTACAAGAGTGAGTAATGTGGAAAATTATAATATCAGGCAGGGTTATATTTCCCTGATCCTCATTAACGCAGCGGTTCTGGCCGGGACTATATCTTTACTGGCAGGAGTCAATAACGGTGGCGGAGAGTACCGGGAGTACATATGGCCCATCATGATCACTTTCGGAGCCGGTATTGCGCTCTCATCTCATAATTTGTTTAAACCCGTTGTCCAGAGAATTGTAAAAGAAATTTATATTTCAAACTGGTATATTATTTCGGGATTCATGTTTATTGTTATTGTCATTATCGTAGGTTATAGCCCGATATGGCAGGACGGGGTAGGAGAAACCATTACCCAGGGATATTATATGCATCAGGCGATCGGTATGTGGTTTATGATGATTAATCTGGGATTAATGTATTACTTTCTTCCCCAGCAGCTTAATAAGCCTATTTATTCCTACAGTTTGGGAGCATTGGCTTTTTGGACCCATATTTTGTTTTATACATTAATCGGGACCCATCATTTTATTTTCAGCGCTATTCCCTGGAGGCTGCAGACTACAGCTATTGTGGCCAGCGTTGGAATGCTGATTCCGGTGGCTGCCGGAACCACTAATTTTCTTTTGACCTTTAACGGAGCCTGGTTTCAACTGAAAAACAGCTATACGCTTCCTTTTTATTTCATGTCGATTATTTTCTATTTTACCGGATCCTTCCAGGGGACGGTGGAAGCTTTTAGATATACGAACCTGCTTTGGCACTTTACAGACTTTACGGTTTCTCATTCTCATTTAACCATGTATGGAATTATCACCTTTATGTTATGGGGATTTTCATACACCCTTATTCCACGGCTTACAGGAATAGAACCTCCGAAATTATTAGTAGGAATGCATTTTTGGCTGGCTTTAATCGGGCTGTTGTTTTATGTGATCGCGTTAATGATTGGCGGAACACAGACCGGACTGTTATGGATGAAAAAAAAGCCTTTCATAGACGGCGTTATCAATATGTTTCCTTTCTGGCTATGGAGAGCGATAGGAGGAACCATGATGTGGGTAGCCCATCTTATTTTCGCCTATAATTTTTACAGAATGATTACACCGGACAGGAATGTCAGAATTCCACGGACACCAGCCGAAATACTTGCTGCGAAGAAGCAGAATAGCCATACTGAATTTAACACCTAAAAAAAATTGCGATGATACTATTGAATGATCATAGAATACTTTTCGGGTCGGCACTTTGTCTTTTCGTTTTTCTTACGCTTTACATTGCCGTGATTCCGGCTCTTGACAATCAGAGAATCAATAAACCTTTGCCCAGACAATCCAAAGTATTAACAGCACAGGAAAAAGCCGGTAAAATGGTATATATCGAAAACGGCTGTGTAGCCTGCCATACCCAGCAGGTGAGAAATGTAGAGATGGACAATGTATTTGGTAAAAGACCAAGTATCCCGGCAGATTTTGCGATTAACAGAAGAACTGATTTCTGGAGAAATACAGCCAACTTAATGGGAACACAGAGAGCCGGTCCGGATCTTACCAGCGTAGGAGAGAGACAGCCAAGTGCTGAATGGCATCTGATTCACCTTTACCAGCCCAGAGCCGCAGTAGAAGCATCCATCATGCCTTCCTATGAATTCCTTTTCATAGAAAGAGATTATCTGCAGCCCGGTGATGTAGAAGTTAAAGTACCGGAAAAGTTCCTTAAAAATAAAAGAAAAAAAATAGTAGCTACCGCAAAAGCACTTCAGCTGGTTGCTTATCTGAAATCCCTGAAACAGACCGACTATACGGACAAATCTATTGTTCCTCCATTTTTGTATAAACAGACGAAAAAAGAAACGGAAGGAGCACAGGGAGCCTCAAATTTACCAGACGGCGGAGAACTTTTTACAGCTAATTGCGCCTCATGCCATCAGGCGAACGGGGAAGGAGTGCCGGGAGCATTTCCACCCCTGAAAGGCAGTCCGGTAGTAAGTGGCGGGGATCTGGAACTGTACGTGACGATTATTATGAAAGGCTATGACCCCAGACCGGAATTTGCAACCATGCCGGCTGTTGGAATTAATGCCAATTTTACGGCAGAAGATGTAACGGCCATCATTAATCATGAAAGGACAAGCTGGGGAAATAATTCCAAAAAAGTGACTTTGGAAGAAGTAAAAGTAATCTTTGATAAAATAAAAAAATAACATGAAAAATTTATTTAAAAAAATACTGTCTGTGACTTTAATTTTATTGGTTAATTATGCGCTGGCATGTGATGCCTGCCAGCTTCAGCAGCCTGAAGTCACGAAAGATCTCACGCATGGTGCCGGACCCGAGAGCAATTGGGACTGGTTTATTGTAGGAATTGTTATCCTGATAACAGTTTTAGCCTTTATATATTCAGTTAAATATCTGATCAAGCCGGGTGAAAAAGATAAAAAGCATATTAAATATTCGGTTTTTTCAGATGAAAATTTAACGTTATGACAAAAGACAGGAGCAAAGTTTTTCTTTTCCTGGATGATGACCCACATCCTATTGCAGAATTGGAAACCCCCATTGTATTCGACCTGGATACTAAAAAACTGACCGATGGGGAACATGTATTAAAAATTGTCAGCCAGTCACCAACAGGAAAAGAAGGGATAAGAAAAATCAGTTTTACGGTTGCCAACGGACCATCCATAAGAATTGAAGGTCTGAAAAATAAAGATGTAGTAGACGGTACCCTGTCATTAATGATCAATGCTTATGACAAGGGAAACCAGAAAAGTTTTCTCATCAACGGAAGCGAGACCCCACAGACGATACCGTTCTGGATATGGATCATCATTATTTTATTCGTGGGCTGGGCCGTTTACTATGAAATAACGAGCTCTGCAATACAGTAGCAGTGTAGTTCTGCTAAGATTAAGAGAGATGAGAGAATGTACACTTTATCATAATCTATTAAAAACAATCATATGGTTATTAGCGAAAAATTTTTGTTTTCAGCGGGTGCTGAAGTAAAAGAATATAATTCCGGGGATGTTATTTTTCAAAAGGGAGAAACACCTTCTTATTATTATCAGATCATCAAAGGAAAGGTAAAGCTTGACCATTTTAGTAAAGAAGGTAAAGAATTGGTCCAAAAAATAATCACGGAAGGAGAAAGCTTTGGTGAGTCTCTGCTTTTCATAGGCAGGGTCTATCCCATGGAAGCTGTAGCTTTAGAGCCCTGTTCAGTCATACGCTTATATAGGATTAATTTTTTTAACATGCTGGACATCTATCCACGTCTGTATTTTAATTTATGCAGAGATTTATCAAACTGTCTTTATTATGCTTCAGGGCAATTCATTACAGGTACGGGCAGTTTACTTGGAAAATCCATCTGAAAAATTGAAACAGATAAGCTGCTGCAGTTAAATTCAGATCTGGCTTGATCTGAATCAAAGACTTTGGTTATGGCTCATGATGAAACACCATACAGACTATGGAAAAAAAACGGATAATACCCTTTCTGCAGGGCCTGTACTTTGTAATAACCGGGATCTGGCCACTTGTTCATATTGAAAGCTTTCTATACGTAACCGGTCCTAAAACAGACATATGGCTTGTTAAAACTGTAGGGTTACTCATACTGCCATATAGTGTTTTGTGTTTTTACGCAGCATGTATCCCCAAAAGAAGACCTGTAATAGCTTTGGTGAATATGATGTGCTGTTTGGGATTAGCAGGAGTAGATCTCTATTACTATCTCAGGAATGTTATCAGCTGGGTTTACCTGATTGATTTTGCATTGGAAACAGCATTTTTTATTTACTGGATTTTTTACTTATTTAATTCAAAAAGAGCACTATAGACTGTATCATCCAGATAATACCTTGAAAATATGAAAGTCAAAGAAATTCCTGGAATTCCACGTCAGAAAAAAGGTGGGTTTCATAATACAGAAAGTAAAAAAGAATTTGATAACCCTGAAACAGCTGTTGAGCAGTTTGCCATACTTAAAAGCAGGCTCTATGCCATTAATCAGTGGAAGGAGTTTTGTGATGAGGGTTTTGCTGATTTTAAACTTTATGATTCATCAGGAAATTATACTGATAACGTTCCAGAGAAGGGGTATTTTATTAGAATTGATATCCCGGGCCCCGGCACAGCCGAAGCTGATGGATTCGACTGGGTAGAAATTACAGATGTCAGTGACCAGCATACAAAAGATGACGAATTTGAAAATATCTCAATTACCTGCAGCCCCTCAAAAGCTCCGGGCAATTCCATTAAAAAACATACAGCCCATTTTTATTCTTCTTCCGCCACTTCAACATTCATGATTTCAAGAGGGAATACCTATATCAAAGCAGCTGTTTACGGCAGGAATGAAACCTCCAATTTACAAGCCGCTTTCCTGGATAAGATAAGGAACCTTTTAATTGCAGCCGGAGGAATAATTGGTATCTCCAAGATCCAGTGGAAGAGGCTTACAGATGCCTTGTTAAATTTTTAATGATAAATTGTTTGTTATGAAAAATAGTTTTTTTGACAGTTTTGCAGATAAAGCCGTTTATTTCACAGGTAGTGCAGGTGCTTTTATTACGGCAAGCATCCTTGTACTGGTATGGGCAGGTACAGGACCTTTTTTTAATTTTTCCGAGGCATGGCAGATCGTGATCAATACCGGAACGACTATTATCACTTTTTTAATGGTTTTTTTAATTCAGAAGGCTCAGAATAAGGATTCTAAGGCTATCCAGATCAAATTAAATGAACTTATTGAAGCCCATGCGAAAGCCAGCAATCAAATAGTGGATATAGAAGATCTCACAGAAGAAGAGCTGGATAAGATTCATAGGCTTTATGAAAAGAATGACGGCTTCTGGAAAAAGCAGGAAAAAGCTGAATCCAATCCTGATGATAGGGCCTGTAATTATCGTTATAAATAGAGAATCTTAATGTCTAACAGAAAACCTAATTAAATATGAATGGAGTTATTATACAATTCTTTCATTGGTATCATGAAGGAAATTTGTGGAATGAATTTGCAGAAAAGTGTAATGATCTTAAGGATATGGGATTTACGGCGGTATGGCTTCCGCCTGCAACAAAATGCGTTTTAGGTAAGGAAGGCAGAGGATATGATATTTATGATTTGTATGACCTGGGAGAATTTAATCAGAAAGGAGGTATTTCTACAAGATACGGAACCAGGGAAGAATACCTGTCTGCGATTAAAAAAGCCCATGAAGCGGGCATATCCGTTTACGCTGATATTGTACTGAATCACAGAATGGGAGGTGATGAAAGTGAAACTGTTACCGTACATCAGGTTAATGAGGAAAACCGGAATGAAACTATTGGCGAACCTTTCATTGCAGAAGCACTTACGAAATTTCTTTTCCCGGGAAGAAACGGAACCTATTCTGATTTCATATGGGACTATACCTGTTTTAGCGGAATAGATATCATTCAGAAAGACCATGAAGAGGTAAAAGGTATTTTTAAAATTCATAATGAGTACGGAACCGAATGGAACCACGCGGTAAGCCACCAGTTCGGAAATTACGATTATCTGATGGGAGCTGATGTAGAATACCGGAATCCTTATGTGGTAAGAGAAATGAAAAACTGGATCAAGTGGTATCTGGAAACTACCCATGTGGATGGATTCCGTCTGGACGCCCTGAAGCATCTCTCGGTTGATTTCCTGCAGGAATGGATTACCTATATAAAAAAAGAGCTGAAGCCCGACTGTTATATATTGGGTGAATTCTGGAAGCAGGAATCTGAAAAAATATCTGATTTTTCCGATAAAATTAATGATATGATCTCCTGTTTTGATGCCCCTCTCCATTATAATTTTTTCATGGCATCAAAGGATGGACGGAATTATGATCTCAGCCAGATTTTAAAAGGCAGTTTTCTGGAAAAAAAGCCTATCCTTTCCGTATCATTTGTTGAAAATCATGATACCCAGAAGCTGCAGTCCCTGGAATCAGCTGTAAAGGATTGGTTCAAACCTCTGGCTTATGCCATTATTTTATTATGGGAAGAGGCATATCCCTGTGTTTTCTATCCCGATCTTTTCGGTGCGGAATATACGGATACAAAAGATGGTGAAGAAATAAAAGTCATTATGCCAAAGGTGGAAGTTCTGCCTAAGCTGCTTGAAGCAAGGAAGCAGTTTGCCTACGGCGAACAGATCAGCTATTTTGATCACCCCAACTGCATCGCGTGGGTGAGAAAAGGAAATAATGAGCATTCCGGTTGTATTGTGATCCTATCCAACGGTGAAGATGCCTATAAAGACATAGAGCTTGGAAAAGAAAATGCAGATTCTGTGTACCGGGATTTTACCGGGCAAAGAGAAGATGAAATTAAAACAGATGAAAATGGCAAAGCCAGATTTGTGGTCAGTTCACAATCTGTAAGCGTATGGGTTAAAGTATAGATGTTATTAACTTAATGGTGGGCTAAAGAGTCTGCTTTAAATTGACGTCTTCCACATCGCCATCTTTTTTAATGGTAACGGATTTCCGGATGTTTGCCTCACTGAGAATCTTAAAGTAATGATGCCCCTCTATTTCTCTTGAACTCTGAAGAGTATTATTGATATAGGTATTCTCATAACCCAAAGTATAAGTCTGCTGTTTATCCTGTATATAGTTGAATCCGGTGATCAGCAAATATTGTCCGGGCATGAGGTTATTGATCTCGAAGCTGCCTTTATCATCCTTTACCTGTATTACTTTAATGCAGGCTCTGGCCTCTTTGTGCAGTTCTACTATCTTACCTTCTTTTTCATACTTTTTGCTCACTTCCTGCCATTCTTTAAAATAGGGAGTTTGTGGCATTACAATAATAGAAGTCCCTTTGGGCGCATATTGTCTTTTGTTGATGTTAAGGACCGCAATTCCTTTGATGCCTGATTGGTTATCTTTAGCAAAAACCTGCCCCTTGATGGTTGATTTGCCTCCCGTCATCAGCTGTATGGTTTCAGTTTTATTAAATTGAGCTTTCTGCTCAACCGTGAATGACTGAGCGCCCGCTACAGAAAAAAGCAGGAGAAAAGCTATGACAGAGTAATTTTTTTTCATAAAAATAGTATTTGGATTAAAATTGATAGGTGTATGTTGCAAATATATCAAAAAATATAATATCGGTATTAAACAGATAAAAATCTGAATATTAAGTAGTAAGCATTATTTTATCTGAGCTTTAGGAGCTTGATTTAGGCGTTGAGTTTTGGAGTTTTGAGATCAAAATCTTTCAGATTATAATAATTATACTTATAGATAAGCTTAACATCCGGTGTTTTATTTATAAGGATCTCATTAAATGATGTTTATAAATGAATTGACAAAGGGGAAATGTTGATTTTGGCAAATAAATTGTTGTATTGGTATTGAAGTAATTATATGCTTTATTATTTATCACCACTTTAAAATTATTATTATGAAAAATTCTGTTTTAACACTTTTTGCAGTTGCTGCTCTTATAGCCTGCAAAAAAAATGAAACCACATCTGTAAACGAATCTACAGATGCCCCTACTGTATCTGCTCCGGCTGAATCCGGAATGACGGTTACGGACTCTACCAAAATGGCGGATAACACAGCCAATACAAATTCGCTCAGTGATCAGGACAAAAAATTTGCAGATGCCGCAGCCAAAGGAGGCTTGATGGAAGTAATGATGGGACAGCTTGCCGCTACCAATGCTTCTGATGCAAAAGTAAAAGCATTGGGAGAAATGATGGTAAAAGATCACAGCAAAGCTAATGACGAGCTCAAGAAATGGGCTGCGACAGCAGGCTACACGCTGCCAACCAGTCTGGATGCCGCAAAGCAGAAGGAATATGATGATCTGAAAGCAAAAAAAGGAGCCGAGTTTGACAAAAAATACACCGACCTGATGGTTAGTGATCATAAAAAAGATATAGAAGAATTTAAAAAAGAAGCTTCGGAAGGTAAGGATGCATCTTTAAAGTCTTTTGCGGATAAAACCCTGCCCACCTTAGAGCATCATTTAATGGAATCTGAAAATGCAAAAAAAGCCGTAAAATAATGTACGGTACTCACAAGATAAGCTCCTCTTTTTATAGAGGAGCTTTTATTTTTCAGAATGTTTATCAAAACGGTTATTTAATTAGCAGAAGAATTATCTCGGGATAACAAAACCTCTCAGCTCTGCCATTTTTCCATCTTTGAATCTCCAAACATCGCAGTAATCATAGTCTGTCCATTGTCCTTCTTTGTCCAGCAGGCTAATTACGCCTACAGCAGTCACAAAATCTCCTTCACTTACCATATATTCTACGTCAAACTTGGGCGGCACTCTGTAGGCATCTGCCAGATAATTCCGCACTTCCTCTTTTCCTGAAAGAACCTGATCTCCTACAAATATCCACTTTGTATTTTCGCTGCAATACGAAAGAAAGGTTTCGTGGTCACCTTTTGATATGGCATCATTTGCTTTTTCTAAAACAGTTTTATTATCCATAGACAGATATTATAAAGTATAATAGTGCATCAATAATGATCATCAATAATCAGTATAGCTGTTCAGATAATGTCCGCTACCTGATTAGCAGTCTGCCAAAGGTGAAGTAAGAGGTCAGTATAAAATCTAATTAAGCTGATAGTTGACAATGACTAAGCTCAAAATGAAATGGACATAGTCCTCTTGAGCCTCTTTTACATTCATCAGTTTGTTTTTATAAGCATAGGAGCTCAGTACTTTTGTTAATTTTTGGTAAGTTTCAAAATGGTCTCCTTTAATTTTGACTCTTCCATTACCGTCTCTTGTTTTAATAATTTCATTATCCAGGGTTCTGACTTTAAATAAGGCATATGATAATTTTGGCTGGAAATTCATTCGCCCTGTATATCTTTCAACTATATTAACCTTGAACGAGTCAAATACGATTGTATTAAAAACAACAGTAGAGTAAGCATCCTGAGTATTGAGCTCAAGTGTATAGTTCATTTATTTTTATTTTTGTACAAATTTACTCAGAAGCTTAAAAGAATCAAAGTAAAATAAAAATTTAACTTTTTAATAACTAATAATCTTTAGCTTTTCCACACAGCATTAGCCATTTAGAAGAAAATAATTTATGCCTGTAATATGGATCGGGACAAGAAATGATGAGGATCGTCTCCAGAAATGACCCTGAAAGTGCTCAGGAAAAAAAATATGCTTCTCTCATCATATAAATCGTAATCCCCCTTTTTGCTTGGGAACAAATTGCTTCTTTCTCATCATGTATGACTGCATGTAATGATAGGAGGGGGATTAACTAATTTATATATGGTACTGTTTAATTGGCGATTTTATAGCCATAAAAAGAACTTACTACCACCTGGTAAGTAGTCCCGCTGGTTACGGCGGCGGCTGAAGCCATACTTACGGTTTCCCCGGCATTCAGATAGGTAATGCACGAAACGTTGGTTCCTACCAATATACCCGGATTCGACTGGTAAGACTGAACCAATACATTATTGGGAGTGGTACTGAAGTTTTTTACAAGATATAATATAGCCCATGCAAAATTGGGCGCACCGGCAATCGCACCGTTATCAAACTGGGTAGAGCCGTAAAACATGTAATATCCACTGGTGGCCGCAGTAAACCTTCCATTGGCCGTATTCATTACATTCCCTGTATTGATGACTGTTCCTTCAGGATAATTAATTTCAGCGTTGATATAAGGTCCGCTGACGGTAGAAGGAAGAGACTGCCTTGTTGTAGTACTTATAGTGGAAAAAGCATAAGTAGATGCTGCTGCGGGCAGACTGCTGGAGCTTGAAAGTAAAATAAGTTCCCATGTTGTATCGGTAACCGTTCCCTTGCTTATGAAAAAGGCATAGTAACCCGGAGGCACACTTACAGAAGCTACTCCTGCGCCGCTTTGATTGTCAATCAGCTCTGTTCCGCTGGCAGCTATAGATAATGTTGCGGTACCGGTATTTTTGAAATGGTAGGTTCTTCCGATAAAGTTACCGGATCCGCTTACAGCAGCAGGAAGGGTTAAAGTACCGTTGGTGTTGCCATTGTAGGCTATATAGTAATCATTAGCATCAACAGGGCCACTTATTCCGGTGGTTTTGTAGGTTGCAGCAAATGAGCCGTTAACGGTTAGCTTACTGCCCGGATCGCTGGTATTAATACCTATATTACCGGTTTGAGAATACATCACAGTACAGTTTAGAGCTGCCAGTAACGGCAGTAAAAACATTTTTTTCATATTAATAAGATTAAATGAATAAATAGCAGGTAGATAAATTTATTGGTTTGATACGGAGAGTAATACTTTAATGAACTGCTGCAGGAACGAGGGAATTTTGCAGCAGTTCAGTTTTTCAGCTTTATGTATTTAGAATCATGGTTATAGTGGTTTCCTTAATTTTGGAATTTTACAAAATCAAGGTAGAAAACAGGATTACCCGCATTGAAGCTGGCTGGGATTACTCCATTGGTTTTAACTGCTAAAACCGTATAAGTTCCCGGAGTGGAAAAATATAACACCCTGTTCTGATCCCTTGGGGCCATATAAATTGGTGTACTGGAGGTACAGTAGCTTTTCCACACATCTCCAATTCCGTTGATGTAGAAAGTATAATCATTACAATCGGAATTTATGGCAATACCGCTGCGGAAAAAATACCATCCTTTGGCTGGAATAACTACTGAAATTCCTGTTGTCAGATTTCCTCCTCCTGTAGATCCTGTAAAAGGATTAACCAGAGTTCCCGAATAAGAAGTCCAGTTGTTGGCAAATGCCGTGGTAACCGTAGAAGACCAGGTGGCCAGTCCGTTAGCATCACTGGTCAGTACGTACCCCAGCTGCTGGGTACCGTCTTTAATCTGCAGCGCACCGTTGGTAGTACCGTTGTCTATAACGATTTTAGAATTGGCTGCTCCTGCAGGAACCGTATTGGTTCCTAGTAAAACTTTTCCTGTTCCGTCGATGCTTAGGTTATTTCCATCAGTCGCAATATGGGTGGGCTGGGAGAGGGTGCCTCCTAATCTAACATCGGTGCCCGACACATTAAGACCGTTACTTGCTGTTATAGCAGTATTGGCTGTTGTAATTTCCCATGTGCTAACTGCTCCGGTAAGTCCCGTATTGATAAGCTGAATACTTTGATTGGCCGGAACTGAAATACTGGTATTTCCGTTAATGGTTTCCGGAGCGGCAGAATTCACAGTGATGGTAAAGCCTGTATTGTTTTTGATCGTATACATTCTCCCTTTAAAATTTCCCACTCCGCTGATTGCTGCCGGAAGATTGAATACCGCATTGGCGGTACCGTTGTAAGAAACATGAAAATCTGCCGAATTTAAATTGTATACTGCTGCAGTGATAGCGGTGTAATTGGCAGCCACAGATCCGTTAATGTCTATAGTGGATCCGGGATTGGGAGTATTTATTCCTACATTTCCTGCTTGTGAGAAGACAAAGGAGGAAGCAAGTAACCCTAGTAGTTGTCCTAATTTTGTAAATTTTCTTAGCATTTATTTTAGTTTTAGAATCTTAATTTCCAAGCAATAGTTATGTGCGGCATAATATATCAGTAGGATATTCCCTTGATTTATTAATTCTACATTAAATAACCGTTAAAATATTATGAATATGATTATTTTTTAACTTAATTTTTAAATTATAAATATTAATAATGTAAAAATATAGAAATATTACTACAGAAATTATTGCGTTTCGTAGAATAAAATAAAGGTGTCTGTAGAAAATTTTCTACATCATGTGATTTATAAAGGCCCGGAAAAATCAGGCAATATAGGTTTGATGTAACTTGATAAGATCTGCTAAATTTTTGGTTTTTAATTTATTGTGGATTCTTTTCTTATAGGTACTGATAGTCGGCATCTGGATGCCCATCTTATTGGATATTTCTAAATTGCCATTGCCCTGTACCATTAAAATAAAAATCTCATACTCTCTCACAGATAAATTCTTTATAGAATCTAAAGGAGATTCCTGAAGTAATTGTTGTACAATAGAGGGAGGATAATAAAAGCCTTCAGAAAATATTCTGTTTACGGCATCCGAGATTTCCTCCGATTTGCTGAGCTTGCTGAGGTATCCGTTGGCGCCTTCCTTTATATATTGTACGGCTACTTCCTCTTCATAGGCAGAAAATATCAGTATTTTTATATCAGGATCCAGTGCTTTGATTTCGGAGATCATTTTTTTATTTTTACTCTCCGGCATATTGATATCCAGAATAACAAGATCGTATTTCCGTCTTGAAATTTTTTCAATAGCTTCCGGATAATCTTCCGCCTGGTCTATCGCTACTCCCTGGATCCTTGACTCTAGAATCATGCTTGTTCCTACCAGAACAATGTCGTGATCATCAGCAATAAGAATATTCTTAATCATTTTTTTTATTCGTTAAAATCAGTTTGAATGAAGTTCCTTTTAATTTATTTTTTTTGAAGACAATTTTTCCGTCTATCATTTGCAGAAGCTGCAAAACGAGGTGAAGTCCCATTCCGTATTTTTGCAGCAGTAATTTTTCATTTTCAATATTATCCTGAAGTTTTGTATAGTATTCTATCTTCTTTTCATCCATCCCGGTTCCGGTATCCCTTATCAGCAGGATAATGGTATTTTCCTCCACATTGCTTTCTATGGTAATAAAACCGTCTTTGGTGAACTTTACAGAATTATCCAGCAGATTGTGAACAATTGCCGACAGGATATTCTTGCTGGTCCATACCCATAATTTCTTATCTACATGATTAATAATGAAAGTGTTATTATTCTCTGCTATTGCATTGAACAGTATTTTCTTTTCTTCAATCAGCTTATGCAGAGAATAGAGTTCTGTTTTATCGGACCTGTGGTGTGTGTAGATGTCCGCATATTCTTTTAAGGTGATCGTGAAATTGTATAACTGATCCGAGGATTTGTAAATAGAATTGAGAATCTTTTCAATGTGTTGTTCGTTAAAGCCATCCTTGTTCAAAGCTTCTTTCGCAGTGAGCGCAATAAATTTTACCGGAGTTGTAATATCGTGGGTAATGGTTCCGATGAGTTTTTTTTGCTGTTCAATTTCTTTGTGAAGTTTTATTTTTGTTATTTCCAGCTTTTCTACCGTATCAGAAAGGCTTTTTGTGCGGGAATTTATAATCTCTTCCAGCTCATGATTTTTCTTTTTCAGAAAGCTTATTCTCCATCTGACCAGGAAATATAAAAAAAACAGCAGGGCAGAAGAGATCAGTATTTTAAACCATACAGTCTGGTAAAAATACGGTGGGATGATGATATTAATTTTCTTGTAAACATATTTTCCTTTATCCGAAGTCAGTACTCGTACAACAAAAGAATGATTTCCATAGGTGAGATTTGAAATGGAAAATTTCCCGTCCGATCCTATAGGTTCCCAGTCTGCGGTGGATATTCCGCTCAGCTTTGCTTCTATAACAAGATTATCCGGATTGGAATAATAAGGAACATCAATAAATAGATCTATACGATTGGATTCCGGCTGTAAATGCAGCACCTTATTAAAGTGAAATTCTTTATTGTCAACAACAGCTCTTTCTATGTGAAAGTTTTCAGGGTAATGGCTTTTGATCTCCAGCGGATTGAAGAAAACCAAACCATTTAAAGAAGGAAGTACAAATTCTCCGTTTTCTAACCTATTGCCACAGACATTGCTGCCACCATTGAATTCATTGGTTCTGAAGCCTGAATCTTTTGAAAATCTGTAATAGTTGACCTTGAATTTTTTATTGTGGGCATACCGAAGCAGCTGGCTTTCCAGAACTCTGTACAGACCGTTATTCGTGGGAATCCAGAAAAACCCGTTTGAATCTTCTAAAATAGTATGAGAAGAAGAGAGGTTGTTATTTGCATCATAAGGCATTTTGATCAGGCGGTTATTCTTTAACAGGTAAAATCCTTTTCCTAATGTGGTTATCCAGAAATTGCCGTCCTTTGTTCGTACAATATTTCGGATAGAGAGCTCATTGCCAGGATTTAAAACAAGTATTTTATTGGTCTTCAAGGATACTTTATAGAGCCCTTTTATAGTGCCCACCAATATATGATCCTCGTCAAATTTTATAGCTCTGGAAGGTTCATTATTAAAAAAGAATTTCTTTTTCACAGATCTGAAAGAAAGGTCTTCATATACAAGGAGAGTTCCGGTGTACTCGGTGGTTCCGTCCTTGGGTTGTACTTTTACAGCATAATACCGGCTGGAATCAAAGAAAAAATCTTTTATTAAGAAGTTTTTCTTAGACTCAATTTCTGTATAAGATATATTTTTCTGATATATTATAAAATCATTTGCCCTACGGGTAATGATGTTTCCTTTCTCATCATAAGCCATGAAAACCGGAACAATATTTTTAAAGCTTTTGTCCTCTACAAGCCCATTGTGATCATAGACCTCTCCGAAAGTGGTAATTACTGAAGAATTGCTGAAGGGTAAAGTGCTGTAAAAAACAGATTCAGATTTGGATGAGTGCCTCTGTACGGTTGTAAAATCCGGAAAGCTGATTACCTGCAGACCATGAGTGCTGCTCCCGAGATAAAGCTTTTTGTAAGCCTGATCATAGTAGATGCTAATGATATTTTCAGTAATCTGATCAAGCTGTACAAGTTTCGTTATTTTAAGCTGGCTATCCTCATAACGGCACATATAGATGTTATTCTTGTTGAATATGAAGGCCTGGTTATTTATTCTGCTCCAGTAAACTTTACTCTTAATATCGGTAAGTAACGGTTCAGTATAGCGATCGGCAATCTTTCCTTTTTCAATTTTCTGGATGTTTTTTGACTGATAATCAATAAAGAATAATGATGTATTGATCACAAAGATCCGGGGAGTATTCTTATATATTGCTTTTATATTCAGATTTACTTCTGTCTTTGAAAGAGCATCAACGTATTGCAGGGAATTTTCTTTTATGAAATAGGTACCTTCTTTAAACTGGAAATAAAGATGTATGCCCGGAGATGTAGTATAACTGTAATTTGAGCAGTACAGAAAATAATTTTGGTTGTTTTTAAATATGAAATTGGAATTCTTTCCTAATATATTGACAACTTCTGGAGATTTCTGATGGATAAGAACAACTTTTCCATAATCTCCTGTAGTTAAAATGCTGTCTTTTTCAGGGTGGCCGTAGAAATACATGAACCTCTGGCTGTTCAAAGGGAAATTCTTGTAAACCAAAAATTTTATTCCGTCATACCTTACAAGCCCGTTTTCGGTGGTAAGCCATATAAAGCCATATCTGTCTTTTATAATATCTTTTACGCTGTTCTGAGGAAGTCCGTTATCCGTATTATATGACTGAATGTTATAGTTTTGGGTATAAATAATAGAAAAAAAGAAGAGAAGAAAAGCGGAAGTATATTTTTGCACAAATCTTTTTATTTTAATTGGATGACAAAGTTATTACTGAATTTGTAAAAACAATATCAATAAAAAGTTTTTTTTTAATATTTGACAAAATAATGAGATAGACTATGGGCAGTATTATTTTTCGGCTTACAGGAGTTTAAAATTTTTGAGAGGCGGAGGCGGATTCATCCTGTTGATCTTTTCCATGGTCGGCGGGACAATACGTTCCAGGATAACTGTTTTTTTTTGAAAATTCTTCATGATAATCAAAGGAATAGGTGTTTTGAGAATGCTATGAGGCTTCAATAATGAGTGAATCTTTTTATTAAATAATTTTCAGAAATTGTATGTTTTAAAATACCGATGCTGCAGCGGCAATTTTTTTAACTAAAACACAGCCTTCTGTGATTCTTTTAATAAAATTTACATTAACATTGGGCGCAGGCTCATTGCTGTCAGTCAGAAATTTCAGTTCCAGGCTGTATTGCTTTTGGGCAGAGCATAAGAAAAGCAAAATAAAAAATAGGAATAAACTTTTTATAGCAAAAATTTATGTTAAGATAAAATAATTATTCCGGATTATAGTGTATATTGCCCAAATTGAGATTGGTTTTTATTTAAGGGTAGTAGGCCCGGTTGAAACTATGTGTAGCATGGGAATTTGCTTTTTTTTTCAGAGGGAAATTATGTACTTGGAAAAAACTAGCGATTATTGTTTTCAATATGCATGTCTGAACCCGGAAATATATCTGCACTGAATGAAATACTGGAGTTTTGTTAAGTTTTTGTGATTTGAAATGAAATTAGAATCTCAGTATTTATCACTATTTACTGTTATGAAAAGACAAAAATTACTTTAACTTTGCCAAAGGAAGGATGTAAAAACATGACCAGGTTTTGGTAATACTATGTTAGCGTTTAAAACTAATACCGGTGACTTAGATAATCAGAAAATTAATTTAGCTGATAAAAAGATATGAAAAATAAATTCTTAGATTTTAAATTGAGGAAGGTTGTTCATTACTCATTAATCCTGTGCATATTGTTGATACAGGTTATTATAGCCATATTTTTTTACAACGAATTTGTCAATGAAAAGAAACTCCAGTTTATTAAAAGTCAACTGGAGGAAAGTAAAGCATTGGGTGGTTTAACGGATAATTCGAGGAAAGACTTCATGGATGCACAGAACTACTTTCAAAAGTATATGATCAGCCAGGATAACAAAGACCTGAAGCTATACTTTGAATCCCTTAAGAAGCTTAATAGCAATTTCGAAAAGATAAATGATTATGGAGATACAAATCTGGGATTGAAAAACAAGCTGGCAAAGCAAAAAAAGGATACACTGAAAATAATAAAGCTGCAGACCATTATAGATTCTGTATATCAATATTCTTTGAAGCCACCCGTAAAAATCATTCCGGATCAGCATTATGAACTGGAAAGGTATAAAAATACTGACAACTTTGAAGATCTTACAATACAAACACAGACCTATTCTGATACCGTTAAAAAGAAAGGCCTCATGGGGCGTTTAAAAGATGCAATATCCGGTAAAGTAGATGTGCGAAAGGAAAGTACCGTCATTACGATGACCAATAAAAAACCGGCTAATCTCTCTAAAATAAAACTTAGGATGGATAGCCTGGCAAATTCTATGGATAAGTTTTATACTACCGAAGTTAAAAAAATCCAGCGGTCTACAGTTCAGAACCAACAATCCATGGCTGAAAGCCAACGCGAAAATTTAAAGTTTTACAGTAATTTCAGTAAGTTACTGGTGTACAGTAACGGACTGATCAATGTTTACGAGAAGGCGATTAAAGAATTTAAATCAGAATTAGAAAAAGAATATAACAAGCAGAGCTCCAATAACAACAAAATAAGGACCTATCTCGTATTGGGATTAATGATCCTGATGTTTATTGTATCCATTCTGATCATGTATTTTACAAGAATGGCGTTCATATACGAAATGAAACTTAATGCTGCGAATAAGGAGATCAAAAAGAGTCTTAATTTCAAAAACAGAATTCTTGGAATGCTGAGCCACGAGCTGATGTCTCCTCTGAAAATTATCAATATCTTTATTGATAAGATCAACAGGACTACAAAAGATGAAACTACAAAAGACTACCTTAAATCTATAAAGTTTACCAACAGCACCCTGCTTATACAGTCTAATCAGATTCTGGAATACACAAAAAACCAGGAAGTTGAGAAAAAGCTGGTAAAAACCGTCTTTAATCTTAATGATGAGATAAACTCTATTGTAACAGCCATTACACCTTATATAGAAACAAGGAACAATAAATTTCTGGTAACAAACAGAATTCCTGCAGATATAGTTGTAAATTCAGACAATATAAAAATTAACCAGATATTTATGAATATTCTGGGAAATGCCAACAAGTTTACAGAAAACGGACAGATCGACCTTTCAATGGCCGCTGAGAAAGTAGATGAAAATACCATTTCTCTGATCACAACAGTAGGGGACACCGGTGTAGGAATTTCAGATTCTGATCTGGAGAAAATTTTTGAACCTTATTATCAGGGAATGGTCTCTGATAAGATTGATAATTTCGGGGCCGGATTAGGATTAAATCTATGCAAAGAAATCATAGAGCTTTTTAACGGGGAGATCTCTGTTTCAAGTAAGCTGCATAAAGGGACAAAGGTAACATTCAGAATAAATTTAAGTATTAATCAACATGGAAGCACCAATTGAAAATAAAGAAACTATATTTCTTTTAGCGGATGATCACAGTATCGTTCGTCAGGGAATTGCGATCCTGATTGATGAAATTGTCCCTAATTCTAAAGTTTATCAAACCTCGTCCTCACAGCAGATCGTAGAGCTGGTACAGTCAAAAGGAGTGGAAATAGCTATTATTGATGCTCATTTCCCGGATGGCAACAGCCTCCATGTTTTACCGCTGATAAAAAATGTAAATCCGGATATTAAAATACTAATCTTTACAGGCCTTGAAGAAGACCTGCATGTGCTTAAATTTATCAAAGCAGGAGCCAGCGGATATGTAAGTAAATTAAGTGAAGAGGAAGAAGTAAGACAGGCGATTTCAGATATTGTGCATAAAGGAGAATATTTCTCGCCGCTTTCCCGGAACTTAATGCTGCAGTTGGTTCAGAATCCGGATTTAATCAACCCGCTTAGCCGTTTAACCAAAAGAGAACTGCAGATTGCAGAAATGTATGCGGAAGGATACGGTAACCTGGAAATTGCAAATGATCTGGATATTAAACAGAACACGGTAAGTACCATCAAGAAAAATATTTTTGATAAATTGAAAATAGAAAACCTTGTTGAATTGATTGATCTCATCAATACCCACCATAAAATTTAGGATTTTCTAACATTCCATTCCTCATTTTCTTCTCGTTAAAGCATTTTTATCGATAAACATCTATGTCTTTATCGATATATATCGATGCCTGTTATAAGAAATATTATCTGCTAATGTTGTTACTTTGTCTCAGTAAAATTAACCAATGATACTTTCTGATTTTGGTACAAACGGTAAATTTTATGACACACATAAATGATGAGATAAATATAAGTGTATGCATGGCCTTGAAGGAACTTCTCGAAAGCAGATTATTAAAAACACAAATTAATATAGAGAAGCAGACTTGGTCTTTGTAGGTCATTTTATACATAAAAAAGGGAGACAAGCAGTCTCCTTTTTTTATTTGAATTAGAAGCCTGGTATAGAGTAAAACGTGGTCGGTATAGGCTTTTTATTTGATAAATCTCTATGTCTATATCGATATATATCGATGCCAGTTATAAGAATTGTTAATGAGTAATGTTGTTACTTTGTCTTAATAAAATTCACCAGCGGAATACATTAACTGAAAAAGTTTTTTGAAACCTATGGTAGGTATTATTAGAACACAAATGATGAAATAATATTAGGTATGAATGATCTCTAAGTTGCTTCTTGGACCCGACTTAAAAAAACACAAAATAAATATAAAGAAGCATACTTGGTCTTGTAGATCATTTTATACAGAAAAAGGAGGCAGATAGCCTCCTTTTTTATTGATTAATACTGGGTTAATATATAATTCTGCATAAAATAAAATGCACATTTGGAAAGATATTTTTACGGATAAACATCTGTCTGTATATCGATATATATCGATGCTAATTATAAGGAATATTATTCGGTAATATTGTTACTTTGTATTAATAAAATTCACCAGTGGGATACATTAACTGAAAAAGTTTTTTGAAACCTATAATGGATATTATTAGAACACAAATGATGAAAATAAATATCGGGTATGAATGATCTTTAAACAGCTTCTTGAACTCGACTTTAAAAAACACAAATTTAATAGAAAGAAGTTAACTTGATCTTTGTAGATCATTGATACAGAAAGGAGGCAATGGCCTCCTTTTTTATTGAACGGTATTTCTAAAGTAGTTCATGGATCATTGTTTTCTTTTCCAAGGGTAGAGTAATAAAAACGCCGTCTGGTAACAGGTTTCCGAAATAAATACATAATTTTGCATCATGAGAATACTTCTTTCAGCATTATTTTGTTTCCCTCTTTTGCTCTTCTCACAGACCACCGCTAAAGTAATTGGAATTTCAGACGGAGACACTATTACGGTTTTACTGGACGGAAATATACAGAAGAAGCTTAGGCTGGCAGAGGTAGACTGTCCGGAAAACCGGCAGCCTTTTGGAAAAAATGCTAAAAAATTCACATCAGATCAGGTCTTTGCAAGACAGATCATCTTTACAGAAACCAATAAAGACCGCTATGGACGCTCGGTAGCTAAAGTATATTATGACAATGGAAAATATCTTTCGGCAGAGATTATAAAAGCCGGCTATGGATGGTGGTATTATTCCTATTCTAAAAATGCTGACCTGGGAAAGATGCAGGAATTGGCGAAAAATAAAAAACTGGGACTTTGGCAGGATAAAAAAGCGGTTTCTCCGTGGGATTTCCGTAAAGTACAGCGTGAAAATGCTAAAAAGAAGCGGCTCCAAAAACAATTGGAACAGCAGGCGCTGAAAGTAAAAGATCAGGACTTCGGGAAAGGTAAAACGATATAAAATAAAAACCGCTGCAAAGAGCAGCGGTTTCCTTATAATCAACATAATAATAAACTAAGACTCTGTCTTTAATAGTCCATAATTAGAAGTTGCAGGTTCCTTTCCGAAAAGACAGGAGAAGATGTTCTGAAACTCATGGATATATCTGCATTTGATCGAGTTTCCGTATATTTTCAATCCCTCAAGGATTTTCTTTGAACTCAGGTCAATGTCATATTTAATAAATGTTTCAGGTCTTTCATAACGGATTCTTTCATTTGAACTGTATGTTCTCAGGAAACCAAATTTTTCAAGCCATTCTTCTGTTATCTTAATCGGTTTAAGAGAATCTGCCGGCACTGAAATACTCTGGAGGTCGTTTTCAATTTTTACGTAATAATCATGACCTGTTCCCTGAAATATTTCAGTGATGGTGTAGATTTGATTTTTGTATTCAACTAAGTTTTTAATTTTAAGATCTGCTGCATTCATAATATTTTGAGTTTAGAAAGGTGTGTTGGTAAATATTTAATTGCAAATATTATGCCCAGAGCAATAATAAATATCCTGTTTTATTATGGTTTTTATTAATTTTTAACATAAATAATCAATTATATGTTAAAATAATATGGAAATTGGCTGAATTTGTAGGAAATTCGGATATTAAGTGTGGTACCTGTGTGGTATCTGTTGTTTTGTTAAAGAGTTTTAATATCTTTTAATATCTGTTTCCTGAAGTAAATATCAGAAATTTAAACAGAAAACAAGAATAGCACATAAAGCTGTTTTTATGAAAAGGCATAAAGAATATGCCCTAAGTAACAGTATAAAATCTATAGCAATATAAAGCTGGATTGTAGAAATATCTGTCCGGATTCAGAATATAGCTGTTTTCTTAATGCATCATTTCATGCACTTTGATAAGTTCTGCAATATTGGAAACATTAAGCTTTTTGAAGATTCTTTTTTTGTAGGTACTTACGGTAGACATCTGGATGTCCAGTTTATTCCCGATTTCAAGATTTCCGGACCCTTTCGCCAAAAGTTTAAAAATTTCATATTCCCGCGAAGAAAGTTTTTCTGCAGGGTTACTTTTTTTATTCTGAATAATAAGCCCGATAAGTTCACCTGGATAGTAATAACCCTTCTGAATGACTGATCTTACCGCTTCCCTGATCTCTTCTTCACAGCCTTGTTTGCTGAGATAACCTTCTGCGCCTTCACGAATATACTGTATGGCCACATCCTTGCCATGTCCGGAAAAAACAAGAATCTTCAGATTTTCCTGGATACTTTTAAGCTCGGGGATCATTTTCTTATACTGCGTTCCGGGCATATCAATATCAAGAAGAAGAAGGTCGTAAACGTGCTCTGATACCTGCTCCTTTACCTGGTCATAATTTTCTGCAAAATCTATTTTAAGCTTTGGATAGACAGATTCCAAGACCAAAGCAGCTCCTGCTCTTACTACATAGTGATCGTCCGCGATTAAGATTCTTTCATTCATATAAATTTGGCTTTAATAAGAGTTGTTTCAATGGTAGTTCTTTGGGATATCTGCATTTGTAAACTTAGCAGATGGGCAGTCATTGATCTTTACAACAGATGTTCCCCTTTTGTACCGGTGGTTATTGTAGTTAGTTTTTTTGTTATTATAAAAAGTATGAACGTAAAAGGTTACGTTTTCGGCTGCATCCACAAAACGTATAATTCTTTTCTGAAGAGTTTCAGTAAAGACTCCTGTAAAATCATGACAATCCTTGACAATGGATTTTGTGCTGTTTTGCAGAAATCCGTTGCCGGTAATATACCACATGGAAATATGACGCTGTCCGTAAATGTTCGAAAACAAGATTACAAAAAACAATGTCCAGGCTTTCATAAACACATAAATGATCTATGCTTTCGCTTGATTAGAGCGAAAATTTATTAATAATAGTCATTATACAAGCCGAAGTTTTTTAAGTGTTGGGAATACTGAGTGCATCTTTTTCATTACTATTTTTGTGTTTGGTCCCTTGCCGTTAAGCAAGTTGGATTTGGGCTGTAAAATTAGTGATTTTATACACATAAATTATCATAGTAAAGTGTATTTGATATGAATTTTATCTAATAACCAGACACATTGGGCATGATTTCATGGTTTTTTATCTTCAGGTAGTGAAATATCGCTTTTCTTTTTAAATTATTTATCAGTATTTTAAGAGTTGGTTTAAGTTTAAAAAAAGATTTTTATCTGCATGCGCGCGTGTAGAAATCTGCGTAATCTGTGTAATCTGCGAGAGATAAAATATCAACCACAAAGTCACAAAATATTTTTAACACTTAATTTATTTTAAAGTGAGATGCCTGCAAGAAGAAGTTCACTTAAGTTTTAAAAAAAAATCAAAGATTTTTATCGGGATATACATGTGTGTGTGGAAATCTGCGTAATCCGGGTAATCTGCGAGAGATAAAATATTAACCACAAAGTCACAAAAGCTTTTTGACACTTAAGTTATTTTGAAGTGAGATGCCTGCAAGAAAGAAGTTCACTTAAGTTTTTAAAAAAACCAAGATTTTTATCTGGATATACGTGTATGGAAATCTGCGTAATTTGTGTAATCTGCGAGAGATAAAATATCAACCACAAAGCCACACCAGCTTTTTGACACTTAAGTTTATTTTGAAGTTTAAAGACTTTGTGAAAGATAAAATTTAATGGTTGACTCCGAAGAATTTTAAGCAAAAAAACCTCCCGATAAGGGGAGGCGAATAAAAATTGACTGTATATTGAATGAAAATTCAACCGTTATTTGTTGTTTTCAAGCCATTTCAGCCTGCGTTGGTCGGGAAGGTGTTTCACTGTGAAGTTTTCAAAAACTGCAGTAAAGCCGTTTCCATCGGGGCAGGCGGCCATTAACCCTACCATTACAGGAGTGTTGTCCTGTAAATAGGCATTGCGCATCATTGTGTAATTTTTATCATCAAAAGAATAAAATACTTCTACGGCATCCAGTCTTCTTATGGCTTTTATCCAGACTTCAGAAGGAATTGTGTCCAGTGTAATAACGCTCCAATCACTTGTTCCATGCGTCACTACAGTACTGAGGTTGTATTTTCCATCTACGAATTCAATGCCGGTCTTTATATAGTTCTCTTTATCAATCCGCAGCATAAGACCCATCTGGTCAAATCTTGCCTTATAGTTTCCGCTTATTTTTACCTTTGCTTCAAATTCTCCGCCATAGGTTGTATAATAAAAGGGAGCGTCGTCTACTGTAAATCCGTAGTGAGAAATTCTCCAGTAGTCACTTTGCGGGGTGACAGTCATGAGCAGACTCTTGTTTTTTATTTCCCATTTCTCGGGCTCATTAAACCAGTTCATCTTTTCCAGAGTCTGTGAAAGTGTTTTCTGGATCATAAAAACAGTGCAAAAACTTAAAATCAATCTCTTCATCCTCTTTAGCTGCGTGTAAATTATTATTTTAGCAAAAGTATAACTATACCAATACTTAGTCAATACTTATAAATAACCATTTATGGAAATCGTAAAAAAACTGAACAGCCGGCTTTTGGACAGATCATCTCAAAAATGCAGGCTTGACATAGAAGAATATAAAAAGAGAGCATTGATATATTCCCGGATGGAAGGTGCCATATCTGTTTTGAGCGATATGCAGGCAGATAAAAGTTATGTGTACAAATCTAAAGCTGCATGGGAATTGGGCTTAAGTATGGAGGAAAACCCGTCAGAGATCAATTCTATCTGGGAAGAAGAGATCATTAAAAAGATACATCCGGACGACAGGCTCAAAAAATATATCCATGAACTGCGGTTTTATGAAATGATGGATTCTATGGATCCAGAGCTTCGGGCTGCCTATTCTGTACTTTCTAAAATCAGGATGAAAGATAAAAATGATGAATACAGGCTTGTAAAACACCGGATGTTCTATATTTATTCTCCCGATAACGGAAAGCTGAGATTTGCATTCTGTCTTTATCATATTGCATTGGATCAGGCCCAGCTTCCGGTTTCCGATTTTATGATCATTAATACAGCTAAAGGGGAAATTATTGTAAAAGATAAGCTTAACTATCAGAATATTCTCTCAAAAAGAGAGCTGGAAGTTTTAAAATATGTAGGTGAAGGCTATGCCAGTAAGGAAATAGCAGGTTTTCTGTCCATAAGCATCAATACAGTAAGCAGGCACCGCCAGAATATCCTTGAAAAACTGAAAGTGAAAAATTCTGTACAGGCATTTAAGGACAGTTTTTATTAATGGTAGCTTGTTTATACGGTAAACTCTGAAAAGTTCACCATGTTTTTTTTTATTCTTATCTTTAATTTTATAGCGTAAATTTTTACTATAAATAAATGATGATAACAAATGAAAAGAAGTGAAGAGATCACCAGGCAATATTTTGATTTTCTTGAAAAACACATTCAGGAGGTAATTACCGGAATTGCCCCGGAATTTATGGAGCTCAATGAAATTGCCGGACATCTTGCTGTTTCCCATCAGCACCTCACAGATACTATAAAAAAAGAAAAAGGACAGCATCCGTGCTATTTCTATGATGAGAAAATCATTAACGAAGCCAAAGGATTAATAACAGACTCAGACCGGTCTATTGCAGAAATTGCAAGACTGTTTACCTATGATCCGTCCAACTTCTCCAAGTTCTTTAAAAAGATGACGGGAGTTACACCGGGGGTATTCAGAAAGAAAAACAGATTGCAGTGATTAAAATGCAGTATTTTTTCTGATCAGGAAAAAAACAGCATAAGAATTCTTTTTTACAATTCCTGGATTTTAATGAATTTTAACATTCTAAAACTGAATCTGAAAAATAAGATTTTAATAATGAGACAATTGTGAAATATTTGTCTTTTTTTTGTGATTTATTTTAAAATAGTGATTTATTGTTATCTTTTTTTTGTTAAATTTAGGTTCATTAAAAAAATAACTAACCCTTGAAACACTCACCAGCTATATGGATAATAAAGTGATTTGATTATCAGATCATAAAGCAAAATGTCTTATATTATGTATAATATTTAATATAATCGATGAATTTTGCAAGCTTTAAATAATCATATATTTGTTTCTTCAAACAACTAAAATATACACTAAACACTAACACTAACACTAACAACATTAAGGATGAGTATCGATTTTGAAACAGCAACTTTTAAAGACTTTGAGAATATCTCAGATTTTGATATTGCTCAAAGAGCAAATTATTTTTATGAATTCCTTGACCATATGAAATCCAGAGGTCATATGAATTACAGACTGAAAAATACTTCAGGAAGCAATGCAACATTAGATATAGATATTGCAAACCAAAATAAAAACTATGTAAGTTTTGTCTCCAGCGATTATTTAGGATTTACACAGCATCCTAAAGTTAAAGAGGCCGCAATTGAAGGCATTGAAAAATATGGAACAGGCACAGGAGCGTCACCCCTGATAGGTGGATATTTTGATTATCATAATGCGATAGAAAAAAAGATTGCTGATTTTTTTGGAAGAGATGAGGAAGAAGTCATTTTGTTTACGACCGGATATGCCGCTAATAGTGCTACTTTACAGATTTTAATGCAGAAGGAAGATATTGCTATTTTGGACATGGGAGTGCATGCCAGCGTACATGAGGGATGTGCTTTTACCAATAAAAAAACATTTCCTCACAATAATTTGGAAGCTTTGGAACATGTTTTGAAGGTATGTGAGAATACGTACCGTACAAAGCTGGTTATCTTAGATGGAGTTTACTCTCAGGAAGGGGACACTTCACGGGCTAAAGAAATATATAATCTTGTCAAAAAGTATAATGCTTATCTTATGGTAGATGATGCACATGGGGTAGGAGTTATGGGAAAAACAGGAAGAGGAGCTCTTGAAGACGATGGTTTATTGGATAAGATAGATTTTATAACAGGAACATGCAGCAAGACTTTTGGCAACCTGGGAGGATATGTTATCGCTAACAAAAAAATAACCTCATTTCTTAAGTTCCAGTCCAGACAGCATATTTTCTCAGTAACAGCACCTCCTTCTTCCTTCGGAATTTTAAAAGCAATTGATTTGATTGATGAAGAGCCATTCTGGAAAGATAAGTTATGGGATAATATCAATTATTTTAAAACAGGGCTTAATGATCTTGGTTTAGATACCGGTATTACCTGCTCAGCGATTATTCCCGTAAAGATAGGGGATCAAAATAAAATGTGGGATATTGGAAGGATACTGCTTGAAGAAGGAGTCTATACAAACCCTATTATGTATCCTGCTGTAGCCAGAAAAGATGCACGTATCAGGATGACTGTAACAGCACGGCACGAAAAAGAACATCTTGACAAAACACTGAATGTTTTTGATGATATAAATAAAAAATTGCATATTGCAAAAAAATAATAAATTATGCCCAGAAAAGTAGTCCAAGGCCCTATTAGGGATAAAGAAAAAACAAAACAGAAACTGCTGGCAGCAGTTGGTAAAATTTTGAGAGTAAAAGGTTACTCCGGTTTAAAAGTAAGTAAAATTGCAGCAGTAGCCGGTTTCGACAAAAAACTTATCTATGAGTACTTTGGAAGTACAGATAAACTTATTGATGAGTATATAAAGTCACAGGATTACTGGAGCAAGTTCAGCCCGGATATTGAAGAAGAAGTCCAGGTAGGAAAAGGTAAAGAAGTCTTAACTCAGGGAATTCTCATGCAGTTTGAAAGTCTTAAAAAGAATAAAGAACTACAGAAAATTATTCTTTGGGAACTTTCTGAAAGCAAGCCTATACTTAAAAATATACTAAAGCAGAGAGAAGATGTAGCGGCCAATCTATTTGAAAATGTTACGGATCCTTATTTCGGGGAAAACGCTACAAACGTTAGAGCTATGCTAGCTTTAATAGCAGCAGGGGTTTATTATCTGAACTTGTTTCCTGCATACAACGGTACAGAATTCTGCGGTATTGATATGAGAACTGATGAAGGAAGAGCCGAAGTGCAGAAAGTGATCGTTGAGATTATAGAACACTACTACGAAACGAAAAAAGCAAAAGAATAATGATTAAAAGTTTTCCAATTTTCCGAAAATAAATTTTTGTTGATAATTTGAAAACTTTTAATTTTCAGATTAAAACTATATTTCTTATTTTTGACCAATGGAAAATTTTATCGTATCTGCAAGAAAATACCGCCCCCAGCAGTTTGACACTGTCGTAGGGCAATCTCATATTACAGATACCTTAGAACATGCTATTGGAGAAAATCAGCTGGCTCAGGCCTTACTGTTCTGCGGTCCAAGGGGTGTAGGTAAAACCACATGTGCCAGAATTCTGGCCAGAAAGATCAACGAAAAGGATGGTTCAGTTTCAGAAGACGGCTTTGCTTATAACATCTATGAATTAGATGCGGCATCCAACAATTCTGTGGATGATATCAGGGAACTGATAGACCAGGTCCGCTTTGCGCCTCAGGTAGGTAAATATAAAGTCTATATTATCGATGAGGTGCACATGCTGTCTTCTGCAGCTTTTAATGCCTTCCTTAAAACACTTGAGGAACCACCTGCGCATGCTATTTTTATTTTGGCCACCACAGAGAAGCATAAAATAATTCCTACTATTTTATCGCGTTGCCAAATTTATGATTTCAAAAGAATTACCATTGAAGATATCCAGGGACACCTGAGAAACATTGCTCAAAAGGAAAACATCCAGTATGAAGATGATGCCCTGTATCTCATTGCCCAAAAAGCTGATGGTGCTTTAAGAGATGCACTTTCTATCTTTGACAGACTTTCCACATTTTCCCAGAAGAACATTACACTGGCCAAAGCTGCCGAAGTGCTCAATATCCTTGATTATGATCAGTATCTCAATATAGTGGATCTGGCCAAGGAGAACAAAATTCCAGAAACATTTTTTGCTTTTAATGAGATTGTGAAAAAAGGCTTCGATCCTCACATCTTCATTGCAGGATTGGGAAATCATTTCAGAGACCTTATGATGGCCCAGAATGCCAGAACAATAGAGCTTATTGAAGTGGGGGAAAGGACCAAGGTGAAATTCGTTGAGCAAAGCCAGAAGTGGAATGCCCAGCAGCTCATAGACGCCGTCGAAATCTGCAACCACGCGGATATTAATTATAAAAACTCTAAAAATCCAAGACTTACAGTAGAAATTGCACTGATGCAGCTGTCTTCCCTGACAGCCAATTTAGGTGATACTAAAAAAAAAAGTTCTTAATACTGGCTCCGTTTCTCACTGAGAAACAGGAAGTGAAAATCCCGGAGAAAGCTCCCGAGAAAAAAGAACCTATAGCAGTAAAACCCATTCAGCAACCTGAAACCGTTCAGGAAACCACTGTAAAAACAACAAAACCTTTATCAAGACAGGGAATTTCCTCAGGCTTCAGCATTAATTCTTTCCTCAATAAAGAAGAAAAAGTAGAGAAAAAAGAAGCTGTAGCCGTAAAAACAGAACATCTTCCCCAGAACCACTTTACAGAAACGGATCTGCAGATGGAATGGAACCTCATGCTCAAACAGCTTCAGAAAAGAAACAGCTTTATCTTTAACGCTGTAAAAACATTTAAACTGATCAAGGCGGGAGAAAAAACCATCAAAGTTCTGTATCCTTCAGATTCTGCCAAAGTTGAATTCGACAAGATCGCAGGTGAATTTTTCAATCATTTCAAAACTAAAGTTCACAACCATGCTATTGAAGTAGATTACCAGCGGGATTTTGACAGCCTCAAAATTGAAGTGGTGACCAAAAGAAAAATTTTCGAAAAGTTTATCGAAAAAAATCCACTTTTAAAAGACCTCGATGATTTAATGAAATTTGATTTGACATAAATTATTGTATTTATCACAGTTTTTTTTTGTTAGATTGAGTTTTTTTATATCTTTGTCAAAGATTTTTGTAAAAAATAAGTTTTTGACAAAAACAAATCAGATTTAAAAAACTAGACAACAGAAGTTTCAGACCCAAAGTGGAAAAATTATTCATCCCATATCTGTCTCATTTTGTACCCGCTAATTTCTTTAGCGGTTATTTTAGTTTTTCTGCTTTCTATTATAGAAATTTCAGAACGTATTATCGATTTTACTGGTATTACTAACTGAATTTCTTTCCAAAAAATACAGGAGGATTAAAGTCCTTTTATTTTCCTGATTCCTTTAAAAACTTTGAACGGCATTTTTTGAAAAGAATTATAAAAATAAATTTTATAATCAAAGGACTATTGCTGTTAATTCAAGAAAAATAAAAACAATAAATTTAAAAATATGAATTTAAAAGATGTAAAAAACGAGTGGATCAACGAGCTTTCACAGCCATTAATGATCGCGGGACCATGCAGTGCGGAAAGTGAAGCTCAGATGCTTGAAACCGCCAGAAGGATAAAAGAAACCAATGCTCAGGTACCCATTTTCCGTGCAGGAATCTGGAAACCGCGTACCAAGCCGAACGGTTTTGAAGGAGTAGGGGTTATTGGCCTGAACTGGCTGAAAAAAGTAAAAGAAGAATACGGATTCAAGACCGCTACAGAAGTAGCCAACGCCCACCACGTATTTGCAGCTTTAGAAGCGGATGTCGATGTTCTTTGGATTGGTGCACGTTCTACGGTAAACCCTTTTACCGTTCAGGAAATTGCAATGGCTTTAAGAGGAACTGATAAGCCCGTATTCGTTAAAAATCCTGTAAACCCGGATCTTGCTTTATGGATCGGTGCTTTAGAGAGACTTTTAGGCCAGGATATTAAAAATCTGGGTGTGATTCACAGAGGATTTTCAACGTACCAGAAAACAAAATACAGGAATAACCCGAACTGGCAGATTGCCCTTGATTTTAAAAGCCAGTTCCCAAATATTCCAATGCTGATTGACCCTTCCCATATCTGCGGAAACAGAACAGGTCTTGCAGATATTACACAGGAAGCATTCAACGTAGGATACCAGGGAGCAATTATTGAAAGCCACTGTAATCCGGATGAAGCGTGGAGCGATGCTTCACAGCAGATCACTCCTGAAGTACTGGCGGAACTGATCGGAAACTTAAAAGTAAGAAATTCAGGCATTGCAGGCTTCGATAATGAGATGGGAAGACACAGAACACTGATCTCTGATCTCGACTTCCAGCTCATTGAGCTTCTTTTCCAAAGAATGAAAATCTCCGAAAAGATCGGTAAGCTTAAAAAGGAAAACGATATCGCGATCTTCCAGCCTGAAAGATGGAAAGTGATCACAGAATACGCTACGCAGAAAGCCAGAGAAACCGGAATGTCTCAGGAATTTATTGAGAAAGTTTTCAAAGCGATCCACGAAGAATCTATTGAAGTACAGAATAGTATAATGATTGATAGGTAATAGGATGGTTTAGAATAATAGAAATTAGGGATCAGGAATTAGGGATTAGGAACTAGAATGTAGCTGGAGAGACTTCTTAAGTTTTTACACACATATAAATAATGAGGCTTGAAAATTAATGATCATTGGAGAATTATTTAATATGTTTTCAACTATATCCTGAACCCTAATCCCTAATTCCTTATATTTGCATCCATATTATCTATGAAAGGAAAAATCATTAAATCTACAGGCAGCTGGTACCAGGTTATGGAATTCGAAACAGACAAAATTTTCGAAGCCAGAATCCGCGGCAAATTTAAACTGATCAAAACCAGGCTTACCAATCCACTTGCTGTAGGAGATTTTGTGGAATTTCAGTTAGAGCAGGATGATATTGCCTGGATCACCAAAATAGAGCCACGCACCAATTATCTGATCAGAAAATCCGTTAACCTTTCAAAAGAAGCTCATATCATTGCTTCCAATATAGATCTGGCATGTTTTATTTTTACACTAAAGCATCCGGAAACCTCACTCGGATTCCTTGACCGCTTTTTGGCATGCTGCGAAGCCTACAATATTACTCCATTGATTCTGTTCAATAAAATGGACGTTCTGAACGAAGAGGAAATAGAGCTTGTCAAAGATATCGAATTCCTTTATCAGGAAATTGGCTATGATACTTTGGAAATTTCATCCTATTCCAAACTTAATTTTGACCAGCTACAGGAACTTCTTAAAGACCAGACTTCCGTGTTTTTCGGGCATTCAGGATGCGGGAAATCTACTTTAGTTAATGCATTGCAGCCCGGTTTAAATTTAAAAACTTCTGAAATTTCAGACTCCCATCTCAAAGGAAAGCATACCACAACCTTTGCCCAGATGCACTTTTGGGATTTTGGCGGTAACGTTATCGATACTCCCGGCGTACGTGAGTTTGCTATGATCGATATTGAAAAGGAAGAAGTACAGCATTATTTCCCTGAGATCTTCAAGAAAAGGGAAGAATGTAAATTCCACAACTGTCTTCATATTAACGAGCCGAAATGTGCCGTTCTGGCATCCCTTGAAACCGGAGAAATCCAATATTCCCGCTATGCCAACTATGTAAAGCTGATGGAAGAAGCTGAAGAGGCCGCTCAGAAATAAAATCTCTCTAAATTTATCTCCGGAATTAGTATAACACTCTTGTAAAATTATCATGTTTGATGACAGTAAATCAAACAAGCCAAAGATTGCTTCTCTTCTGGCAATTCTCCCGCTTACTTTAATAAGGTAAACCTTCGCATTAAACAAATGAGAGAATTGAAGTAGAATTTATCTTTATAATAGGTAAGCTCTGATTTTCTTATCCTATAAAGAGACTTATTTTTTAAGACAACATTTCCTCGATGTCAAAAAACACTTTCTTTTTTACAATAACTCCACTTTTTGTCTTGATTATTTTTACCAAATATGGCTGCTTTGACGAATTTAAGTCCTGTTCACAAAAGCAGTCATAAAAAATATTGAAAAATTAATTTTATTTCATTGATTGAAATTAAAGCAATAAGATATTAATATCATTTTAATACGTTTTCCGGATTATTATATTCGTAATATAAAGGTGGTTTTTTTATAAATAAAAAACCCAGCCGAAGCTGGGTAAAAACTAATAACCATGAAAACTCAAATTAAACATGAGAATCGTAATAGAATTAACAATTACTGTGCCAAAAGTTTTTCTCCATTTCTTAATAAAAGTTATTTTTATGTTAAAAAAAAATTAAAATAAAAATCAAAGATATTTTTTGTAATTTTGCGGCATTAAAAAAATATACATTTATGTCTAACATTACATTCACTATGATTAAGCCTGATGCAGTAGCAGACGGACATATCGGTGCTATATTAGGTAAGATCGCTGAAGGAGGTTTTAAGATCAAAGCATTAAAATTAACTCAACTTACAGTTGCTGATGCTAAAAAATTCTACGAAGTACATGCTGAAAGACCATTTTATGGTGAGTTGGTAGAATTTATGAGTTCAGGTCCTATTGTTGCTGCTGTTTTAGAAAAAGACAATGCAGTAGAAGACTTCAGAACATTGATCGGTTCTACAAATCCTGCTGATGCAGCAGAAGGAACAATCAGAAAAATGTTTGCAAGAAGTATCGGTGAAAATGCAGTTCACGGTTCAGATTCTGACGAGAATGCACTTATCGAGGCTCAGTTCCATTTTTCAGGAAGAGAGATTTTCTAAGAAACTACCTCAAAAAAATATAAACCAGAGAATTTTCTCTGGTTTTTTTGTGCCAAAATGTCCTGAAACAGCATGCTTAAATTTCTTCAATATCCATTTGAAACCTCAGTAAAATAAAAAAGATCCGATTTCTCAGGCAATATCATTGCATTCGAATCTTTAAGTAAATGGGAAATTTAAACTTAAATTCATAAAGGTTGTTTAATAAATTATTGTATTTTTAAGATTATTATAAATGGAATACTTATTGCAAACTCCATGAAAAAGAAATGTTTATGAAAATTCCAGCATTAGTAATGGCCAGCTTGTTGGCTGTAAGTGTATCAGGACAGACCACAAAGCCTGTAAGGAAAGCGAAGAAGCCGGTAAGTAAAATTAAAAAGTCAGAAACTCCAAAGCCGATAAAGACTGCCGAAACAAAGCTTGTTCCGAAGAAAGATACTATTTTTAGAGGTAGTGGCTACTGTCCGGCCTGTGGGTTGGGATAAGATATGAAAAAACCGCTGTTAGGATTGTCTATGATGCCGGAAGCAGATTTTGTTTCCGCTATACTTCCTATTCTGCAAAATAATTCTGTAGATGTATTGGAATGGTCTTTCGATACATTGTATGATGCACAGGAGCCGGAATGGCTTTCCGGACTTCTGGATTTTTATTCGGAAAATAACAGGCTTCTTGGCCACGGTGTTTATTATTCTCTTTTTGATGCCAGGTGGACCGGGAGACAGGAAGGCTGGCTTAAAAAATTAAAGGAAGAATTCAGGCACAGAAATTACAATCATATTACAGAGCATTTCGGATTTATGAATACTGAAAATTTTCATCAGGGTGTTCCGTTACCCGTTCCGCTTCATGCTAAAACGCTTCAGATAGGGAAAGACAGGCTCAAAAGACTTCAGGATGCTGTAGAAATTCCTGTCGGACTGGAGAATCTTGCCTTTTCGTTTTCTATAAATGATGTGAAGGAACAGGGCGAATTTCTGGATAAGCTCATAGAAGATATTGACGGTTTCCTTATCCTGGATCTTCATAACATCTATTGCCAGTCATGTAATTTTGAGATCAGTATGCAGGAAATCATAAGTCTGTATCCGTTAGAAAAGGTGAAAGAAATTCATCTTTCAGGAGGAAGCTGGCAGGAGAGTACTTCCGGTAAAAAACCGGTAAGAAGAGATACCCATGATGACAGTATTCCTGATGAAATACTAAATATACTTCCTGAAGTTTTGTCGCGATGCAGCAATGTGGAATATACCATTATTGAAAGACTTGGGCATACTTTGAATACAGATTCAAAAAAAGAAGTTTTTTTTAATGATTTTATCCGAGTAAAAGAAATTATTCAGGTTTCAGATTCTCACAAAAGAAATCAAAAGGTTTGGCATAAAAAGAACGGAGAATATGCAGAACCTGTTGAAGATCTGCTGCTGTATGAGGAACAGACAAAGCTGACAAAAATGCTTTTTGATGGAGCTCGTGTCCAATCTGTTAAAGATCACAGTTTTCATTATTTCAAACCTGAGAACTGGGATGAAGAAATGATTAAAACTGCACAAGAGATTATCAAAAAATGGAATCCTTATTAGGCTGCGATACATTCACAAATTAAAATATATGAAAATGATAACGGTATTTTTAATAATTACGGCCGTGCTTACTGCTCTGATCACCGGACTTTTTTATGCCTATTCATGCTCTGTAGTTCTGGGATTGGGAAAGCTTTCCGATACGGAATATTTAAAGTCCATGCAGAGTATCAACCGCGAAATTCTTAATCCTGTGTTTTTTATGAGTTTTATGGGAGCTGCTGTACTGCTTCCGGTAACTACTTTTTTGTTCAGGGGAGAACAGCCGGGGTTTCTTTTTTTATTGTTGGCTTCGGCCGCTTATCTCATAGGTGTTTTTGGAGTAACGGTTGTCGGAAATGTTCCTTTGAATGATATGCTTGATAAGTTCGATATCAGTAATTCAACAGCAGAAGCAGTTAAACAGATGCGGGAAAGTTTTGAAAACAGATGGAATCTTTTAAATAACATCAGAACTGTATTTTCAGTAATAAGTATTGTTCTGGTCATCTGCGCATGTATATGGAGCAGGCCGTTAAACGGATAATTTGTATGATTACGTAGAAATACTTAATGGTAAAATTCAGTATTTATACGGATGTTCCATATGTGATTTTATTTGCAAATTTACATCAGCAATAGCACAGGAATCTTAAGCATTTAAAGTCTTACGACAAAAAACTAATAACCACATAAGCTCAAATTCCGTAAGAAGAAAGGCAGTCTCCCAAGGGCTGTCTTTTGTTTTTAGGTGGCTACAAAAAAGTATTTTACTGATATTTTACTCAATGTAAAGAAGAAAGGCAGCCGATAAAGCTGCCTTTTGTATAAGATAATCTAAGGAAGATTAGATCTTCAGCAGTTCGATCGTTCTTTCCGGGCTTTCTGCAGAGAAAACTGCATTTCCTGCCACAAGGACGTCTGCCCCAGCTTCAAAAAGCTTTGAAGCATTGTCAAGATTAACTCCACCGTCAATTTCAATAAGCGCAGTGGAATTGTTGCTCAGGATAAGATCTTTCGTCTCTGCAATCTTTTTGTACGTATTTTCAATAAATTTCTGACCTCCAAATCCTGGGTTTACACTCATTAAAAGAACAAGATCTACATCGGCAATGATATCTTCAAGCATCAGTACCGGAGTGGAAGGATTCAGAACAACACCTGCCTTTGCTCCTTTGCTCTGAATGTAGTGAATAGTTCTGTGAAGGTGTGTACATGCCTCATAGTGTACAGAAATAAGATCTGCGCCATGATTGATGAATTCATCCACATATTTTTCAGGCTCTAAGATCATCAAATGGACATCCACAAATTTTTTGGCATGCTGCTGTACGGTTTTCATTACAGGAAAGCCAAATGAAATGTTGGGAACAAATCTTCCGTCCATCACATCGATGTGGAACCAGTCTGCCTGGGAATTGTTTAGCATTTCAATGTCTCTTTGCAGATTCCCGAAGTCTGCGGATAAAAGGGAAGGAGCAATAAGCTTCGTTTTCATTTTTACTTTTTATACTTTTACTTAGATTTCAATCTTTAAAATGGGTTAACAAACAAAAAATAATATAGGAAGATACTTCCAAATACAATTGTTTCTATGATTGTTAATTTGATATAGTTAATTTTTATAACTAATAACCTGTCAATTATAAATAATCCTAAAGGCACGATACTGAAAACCAATAACATTTCAAGAATCATATTATATGTTGAGCCTGTTTTGGGAGGGTCAAATATTTTATATACAATTAAAAAAGCGATATAAATAAAAAAAAGAGCAGTTAAAATTGATATAAAAGTGGGCTTTCGGATTAAATGATAAAAGATATCCTTCATTTTAATGATACTTCAGTTTCATTTCCGGCTTGATCTTCAGAAGTGTTTCGTAGATCAGTTGGATTACGTTACCTACATCTTCCTTAGAAACCATTTCTACCGTTGTATGCATATAGCGCAAAGGTAAGGAAATTAATGCACTTGGTACTCCGCCGTTAGAATGTGCAAAAGCATCGGTGTCTGTTCCTGTTGCTCTGCTTGAAGCAGCTCTCTGGAAAGGAATTTTTTTAGCTTTTGCTGTAGCAATGATGAGTTCTCTGATGGTATGATGAATACTTGGGGCAAAGAAAACGACAGGTCCGTCACCACATTTCTGGTCACCCTCTTTTTTCTTCTCGATCATCGGAGTAGTGGTGTCATGGGTAACATCCGTTACAATAGCAATATTGGGCTTAATGGTGTCAGCGATCATATCTGCCCCGTAAAGTCCTACTTCTTCCTGTACAGAATTTGTAATATACAGTCCGAACGGAATGGTTTTTTTGTTTTCTTTTAAAAGTCTTGCTACTTCCGCGATCATGAAACCTCCGATTCTGTTGTCTAATGCTCTACAGACAAAATATCTGTTGTTCATTTCAAAGAATTCATCCGGGTAAGTGATCATGCATCCCACGTAAATTCCCATTTCCTCAACTTCTTTTTTAGAAATGGCTCCACAGTCGATGAAGATATTCTCAATTTTTGGGGTTGGTTCGTTTTGGTTGGATCTTGTATGAATTGCAGGCCATCCGAAAACGCCTTTTACAATTCCCTTTTCACCGTGAATATGAACAACTTTTGATGGGGCGATCGTCTGATCTGAGCCTCCGTTTCTGATCACGTAGATCAATCCGTCATCTGTAATGTAATTAACATACCATGAGATCTCATCAGCATGAGCTTCAATTACTACTTTAAATTCAGCATCGGGATTGATTATCCCATAGCATGTTCCGTAATGATCCACCTCTATTTTGTCTACATACGGTCTGATGTAGTCCATCCAGATTTCCTGGCCTTTATGTTCGTAACCTGTTGGAGAAGAGGTGTTTAAGTATTTTTCTAAAAATTTCAAAGATTTCTTTTCAAACTTCATAAAAGGGAATGATTTTTGCGGGTAATTTTTGTTATTATAAGTGTAAAAATAATGAATTTTAGTAAGATTGTCTGTCTTTTTATCTTCTTTTTTGGAGTCAGTGTTTTTGGTCAGAAGGATTCTATTGTTGCAAAACCCCTTGACCAATATCCGGCTGAATCATTAAAAACTGATGAGTTCGGTAATAAATATTATTATGACGAACGTCAAAAGGTAAAGATTTATGAAATTAACGGTGAGCCTGTGGTAGTGCTGGATGAGCTGGTTTTGGTTAACAAACCGCGGTTTAATAATCAACTGGATAAAAATTACTATTATTTCCTAAACAAAAAGCTGAACAGGGTATATCCGTTATTTGTTACTGCACTTGAGCAGTACCGAGGAATACAGGCGGATATGACCGATATGGACAGCAAAGCCAAAAGGAAATTTATAAAAGAAAGACAGAATATGCTTGCGGATCAATATGAAAAACAGCTTAGAGATCTTACCACAACGGAAGGCCAGGTTTTTGCCAAGCTGATGAACAGAGCAACCGGAAAAAACGTTTACGAAATCATTAAAGAGATGAGAGGCGGATGGAGTGCTTTCTGGTGGAATGTGAAAGGAAAGATGGCAGACATAGATCTTAAAGACCAATACAATCCGCACAAGAACAGAACGGATGAGTTTATAGAATCCCTGCTTCAGTCCAACTGGAATTCCGGTTATTTACAGCCCTATCCCGGGGCTTCCGATTTTAAGGCTAGAAAATAAGAACGGTTTAAGCTACTAAAATATAATCTGAACAGACTCTGAATATTAAAAATTCCTGTAAATCATTTACAGGAATTTTTCTTTTAATTTATCAAATACAATCTGATCGATGGGAAGCGGAAAAGGATTATCCGGCCTGTCGATATCGATCCACTCTGTTTTCTCAATGCATGGATCCAGAATGAGGAAATCTTCTTCTGTTGTAATGTTTACTATATAATATATGGTAAGAAGCTGTTCGTTTTCTCTGAACCTTGAAACCAGGAAATCTTCCTGGGTATAAAAATGTTCCACAACTTCAATTTTTACATTCAGTTCTTCATCAAATTCACGGTGAAGACATTCTATAAGTCCTTCACCAAATTCCAGGCCTCCCCCCGGAAATTTCATTAATTGTTCACCGGCATATTCTTCAAACAGGGCCAGTACTTTTTTATCCTTTACTGCACACGCATACACCCTAATGTTGATCTTATCAATCATATATAATATTTTGTATAGCTAAAATAAGGAAATAAGTGGAATGGGGCAATAAACCTATTTACAAATTGGCCTTTTATTGCCCTGCTTTATTTCTGTTATTAACCTTCCTGCTCTTCCTCATTTTTCATCTTTACTGCATTAATCATCTCTCTTTTTCCGGGAGGCCCCTGTTTTTTCTCCACTTTAAAATTCAGTTCCTGGAGAATCCTTCTTACGCTTCCTTTAGAAGAATAGGTTGTTAATAATCCGTTAACGGACATTTTGTCGGAAACCATTTCAAACAGTGGTTTTTCCCACAGATCAGGCTGTACTCTTGCACCAAAGCAGTCATAATAAACGAGGTTGATTTTAGGTAAGTCTATGTCTTTCAGGTAAAAAAAGTCACATTCAATCTTTTTCAGATTAAATCCTTTAATGATTTCAGATGGTTTTTCCCATTCTGCCTGATGAATTTTTTGATAAATATTTTTGAATTCCGGGTTATCAAAATGCTCAAAATAGGCAAGGTCATTCATTTCGGATTCATTTATCGGGTATTTTTCAAGGGAAAAATAATTGATGACATGATTTTTGTCAGTTTTTAAATATTCATTAATTGTCACCAAAACATTCAAACCTGTCCCAAAACCGAGTTCTAAAATATTAATTTCGTAATCGTTTAATTGATTTAGTCCATTTTTGATAAACACATGTTCTGCTTCCTGAAGCGCTCCGTGATGAGAATGGTAGTTTTCATTTAAATCATTGATAAACAAAGTCTTACTACCATCGTTTGTGGTCTTAATTTCTCTTTTCAAGCTATTTTTTTGTCAAATTTACTCTAAAATTTTTATATTTAGAAAATTATGTTAAATTTGTAGAACATCGTAAAAATTTTAAAAAATGATAATTCAAAAAACTGAAAACTCCAGACTTTCGGACTTTGATCCGAATAATTTTTCATTTGGAAATACTTTTATCGACCATATGGTTATGTGTGAGTATGAAAATGGAAAATGGGGTGATGTGAAATTGGTTCCTTATGGTCCAATACCATTTACGCCAGCCATGATGGGTGTAAACTATGGACAAGCTTGTTTTGAAGGTATGAAAGCTTATAAAGACAAAGACGGGCAGGTTTTCCTTTTCAGGCCGGAAAAGAATTTTGAACGTATCAATAAATCAGCAAAACGTCTGGCAATGCCTGAAGTGACTGAGGAGATGTTTTTAGACGGATTGAAGGCATTAGTAGATATCGACAGAAACTGGATCCCGCAGGGAGAAGGAATGTCATTATATATCAGACCATTGATTTTTGCTACTGAGGAAGCTCTGAAAGCAAGGGTTTCTGATAAATATATGTTCGCCATTGTTGCGACACCAGCGAAAAGCTATTATTCAGAACCGGTTTCTGTAAAGATCTCAGATCATTATTCAAGAGCAGCTAACGGAGGAGTAGGTTCTGCTAAAGCAGCAGGAAATTATGCCGCTTCTTTCTATCCTACGCAGCTTGCCATCGAAGAAGGTTATGAGCAGATCATCTGGACTGATGATTCAACTCACGAATATTTTGAAGAAAGTGGAACAATGAACGTTTTCGTAAGAATTAACGATACAATTTATACGCCTCCAACTTCTGAAAAAATCCTTGACGGAGTGACAAGAGACAGCTTTATTCAGCTTGCCAAGAAAAGAGGAATTGAAGTGAAAATAGAGCCTGTTGCTGTGAAAACAGTGATAGAAGCTCAAAAGAATGGTACGCTTAAAGAAGTTTGGGGAGTGGGAACAGCTGTTGTAACGACTATATTCCAGGCTCTAGGATATGAAGGCGTGAAGCTTGAGCTTCCTAAATTGTCAGATGAGGAAAGCTTTGCTGCTCTTCTTAAAAAAGATCTTACAGACCTTCAGAACAACCTTAGTGAAGATCCTTTCGGATGGAGAGTTATGGTTGAAAAAAACGTTCTGGAAACCGTTTAATTTCAATATTATTTGATTCATAATACGACCGGCAGAATAAATTTCTGCCGGTTTTTTTATTTTCTCGCTAATTATTGGTAATTTTTCACAAAATTTAGAATACTATGCAATTCGTAAAGTTCAAATTACCTCTAAGTCTGCTTTCTATAATCAGCGTTCTAGCTGTTTCCTCATGCGGTAAAGATGATGACGGAGAAATGTTGGTAAACGATGCAGCCACAATAACCGTAGAAAATATAATTGAAGGTAAAGCACTCACACAGTTCGGAACTTTCCAGAATTCCGGATCATCCCCTGTCATTAATCCCGGAGAATCAGCCTCTTTTACATTGTATGCAGGAAAAGGGCAGGCTGTAAGTTTTGCAGCCATGTACGGAAATAGCAATGACCTGTTTTTTGCTCCTTCCAATCCGGGAATCAAACTTTACCAGAATAACGGTGATCCGGTAACAGGAGATGTTTCTTCACAGATCCGGCTTTGGGATAACGGGACCCGTAAAAATGAAGCTCCAGGTCCTGGTGTTACTCATCCTGGCTCAGCAGAATCCCCTCAACAGAATGTTGCTGAGATTGCATTGGCAACACCTGCTTCACAATTGCTGAAAGCGGAACTTACCCATGAGGGAGGAACCAAGTTTACGTTGAAATTAACCAATACTTCAGGCGGCACAGCCAATGAAACACCCATAAGTGCCGGGGTCTGGGCTGTTTCCCATATTTCTGGAACAGCACTTTTGAAAGAAGATCCTATTTTTTCACCGGGAAAATTATCAGCCAACGGATTGACAGACCTTGCTGAATTGGGAAAAACAACTCCTCTTGAACAATATCTTACGGGTATCACAGGGCCTAATTCTGCATTTTCACCGGTATTGGTCGTAGTATACAGTGGTAATGACAATCCTATCTTTAAGACAGGAGAGAATGACCGTGGGGAAGGCTTAAAAGAGCTATCCCAGCAAGGCAATGCTGATGTTCTGGCTGCTTTCCTTAAAACCAAGCCCGGAATAAAAGAAGTATTCGTCCTGAAAGATCCGGCTACAGGTATTTTACAGCCCAGAATAAATGGGAATAACGGAGGTAAAGCCTCACAGGTAATAGCTGCGCGTAAAGGCGACCGTATTGCGCTGGCAACGATGTACGGACAGTCCAACGACTGGTTTATTGCTGCTACGAATAATGGGGTTGACGGCTCAACGAGAGGCGATATCTCTTCTATCATAGGGCTGTTTGACAGTGGAACTTTACAAAGCTCTTTTCCCGGTGCCCATATAGGATCGGAGCCGGCTGAGGCTGAAAGCCAGCCGGTGCAGCAGCTTGCCAACCCGAATCAGTTCAATACACTTCCGTCACTTCCGCAAATGATTAAGGTAATGATACAATAATAGTATAGAATAAAAATATGTGATCACCTCATTTCGGGGTGATTTTTTGTTTTAACAACCATTTATTTAACCATAAAAGGCACAAAATTTTTAATGTAAACACTTTAGTCTAAGTTTTATCATCCTGAAAAACAATAAGACCACATAAGCAGAAAAATCAAAGATTTTCAGAATAACTTAAGTGTACTTTTTTGCAACTGAACCTTAAACTTTATATTGACTTAAATGTTTCAATACTTTTGTGGTTGAAATTTTTAAATATTTGAATTTTTAAATCTTTAAATATCCTATCACCTCATTCACCAGAAATACTTCATGATGATCTGCTAAATTTTTTAAAACCTATTGAACAATATTTCCCCGAAATGCGTATTTTCGCAAAAGTTTATGAAAAAATTAGTCTTCATATCAGCAGTAAGCCTGTTAAGCTGTAACCGGAATGCACCCACGGCGCATCCTCCCGTAGGTGGAGTGTTGAGCCAGAAGGACCTGGATGTTTCCAAGGAAAGAATGAGGAATCTCAATACCATAGAGCGGGGCCAGATCCAGGACTGGATCAGCGGTCAGCCTGTGAAGTATTATCCTACACAGCTTAATTACTGGGTGTCTGTTGAAGGTTTTGATCAGAGAGAAAGAAGAGCGGACAATACATCCATCTCTTATTCTTATGATCTGTATGATTTTGATGAAACCAAGATCTATGACAAACCTTTCGAAAGAAGAGATGCCAGATTCGGACATTTTGATGAACTGAAAGCGGTAGAGAATGCTTTGCGTTTTATGCATGATGGAGAGGAAGTGACGCTTTTGGTACCTTCTTCACTGGCCTACGGAACCTTTGGAGATGAAAAGAACATAGATAACGATATACCATTAATCATAAAATTAAAAGCTCTATAAATAATGAAATTGTTTAACAAGAATATAATTCTGGCAGCGGCAAGTATTTCGCTGATGAGTTGTACCCCAATCTATAAAAAAATGAACGTAGACAAAGAAACTTACGAAGGTCTTCATGACGGACTTTATGCAAATCTTCAGACTTCTAAAGGAAACCTGATCGTGCAGTTCGAAGACAAAAAAGCACCGGTAACTGTAGCCAATTTTATTGGTCTTGCAGAAGGGAAAATAGATAACAAAGCTAAGGCGAAAGGAGTTCCTTATTATGACGGAACTATTTTCCACAGAGTGATCAAAGATTTCATGATCCAGGGAGGTGATCCTCAGGGAACAGGAATGGGAGATCCTGGATATAAATTCGAGGACGAGAAAAACGATCTTAAGCATACTGGAAAAGGAATCCTTTCTATGGCGAATTCCGGACCTAATACCAACGGTTCTCAGTTCTTCATCACTGAAGTGGCCACGCCTTGGCTGGATGGAAGACACACCATCTTTGGAAAAGTAGTAAAAGGTAACGATGTGATCGATGCCATTGCTAATGTAGAAAAAGGAGCTCAGGACAAGCCTAAAACAGATATCGTTTTAGAAAAAGTTTCTGTTTTCAGCAAGGGTGACGAATACAAAAACTACGATGCAGCAAAAACTTTCACAGAAGGTAAGGCTAAGATTGCAGAAAACAACAAAGCTTACATCGCTAAGGAAGAAGCTGACAGAAAGAAAAAAGAAGAGGAATTCAAAGCTAACCAGGAGAAAATGGTTGAAGACCTTAAAGCCGGAATGCAGAAAACTGAATCCGGATTATATTACAAGATCACTAAAACTGCAGCAGCTGGAAAAGCTCCTAAAGCTGGTGACAATGTATCTGTACACTATGCAGGTAAATTAATTGACGGTACAGAATTCGATTCTTCATTCAAAAGAAATGAGCCTATCGAAATTCCAATCGGAATGGGAAGAGTAATCAAAGGATGGGATGAAGGTATCCTGCTGCTTAAAGAAGGTGAAGCTGCTACCTTACTGATCCCGCCGGCAATGGCTTACGGAGAAAGAGGAGCAGGAGGTGTTATCCCGCCAAATGCCTGGTTGATCTTCGATGTTGAGCTTGTGAAAGTACAGTAATTGAAAATTCAAGATATTTGAAAGCCGTCCGTAAGGATGGCTTTTTTTGTTGCTAGTGATTTAAAATTATATATAGTAAGAATAAGAAAGGTGTATTTTAGTTTAGAGTAATTCCTTATTTTCGTGTAAAGTAATTTTATGAAAAAGATCCTCTACACCCTTTTCATTCTCTCCACAGCCACCATTTCCGCCCAGGGAAAGAAATTCTTCAAAAGTGGCGAAGTACAGCTGCAGAATCCGGTAGAAAAAATCAACCTTAGATATGCCAATGATCTGCCTTTTGTGAAGGTAAGCATCAACGGAAAATCTTATAATTTTTTATTTGATACCGGTGCGCCAACGGTGATCTCCACAGCAGTGTACACAGAGTTGAAACTGGAGAAAAAACATAAAAGTAATGTAAAGGATTCACAGAAAAACAAGCAGGAGCAGATCTTTACAATTCTGCCGGAAATGACTGTTGATAAAGCTGTTTTTACAAATATAGGAGCTGTAGTGATGGATTTCAGCGTTTCTGAGTTGAGCTGCTTTAAAATCGACGGCATTCTTGGAGCCAATCAGATGGCAAAGCTTTTTTGGAAAATCAATTATTCAGAAAACTCACTCGAGGCCTCCAAAGATCTTGCACAGTTTAATCCTGCAGATTATGATATTGTTATTCCTTTCACTCCCAGAATACAAAAAACGCCCGTTGTAGAAACCGATCTTCAGGGTAAAAAAATAGATCTTACCTTCGATACAGGATTTTCAGGAAGGCTGAAGATCGCAGACAATGCATATGAGCCTCAAAAAATAACAAAGAGTATAGAGGTCTATGGAACGAGTTCCGTCGGAGCCTACGGTGCCGGAAAGCCCGCACCGGGATATATTTTCAGGACTGCATCTCTGTCGCTAGGTAACAAAAGTTTTTTTAATGAAATAATCGCCACTGGAGGTGCTAACCTGATCGGGAATGATTTCTTTAAAAATTTTATATTCATCCTCGACTGGTCCGGGAACAAGATCTATATGAAACGGATTAAAAATGAGCCTGCCAGATTGGAGTCTTTCGGTTTCGGATACCGATTTATAGAAGCAAAGCCAACAGTTGCTTTCGTATTCCAGGAAGAAGATTTTCCATTGAAAGTAGGAGATGCCATTATCAGCATCAACAACGTTAATCTAGATAACCTTAACAAAGAAAGTGCCTGCCATTATTTTCTTAATAGAGTAGAGAGAGGGCAGAATACAGTTGACCTTAAGATCAGAAGAGACGGAAAAGAAATGCAGGTGAAGCTGGAGAAAAAGGAATTTTTGGGAGTCGGGGTTTAAGAGTTTGAGTGCGGGAGGGTTTTCGAGTTTTTATGTCTGATAACAGGAAGCATATACATACTGGTTCAGTGTAAGAACTTTGAGGCATAAAATCCTTGATTTTTTAAACTTAAATAAACTCTTATTGACTGCTATACCTTACTGCAGTCATTGGTTTGTTTGGCAGGAAGGTATAGGAAGTCATTGAGTGATAATAAGAAACATAAAGATTACTATCTCTTTAAACTTAGTTTATTTATGATTTTAAATTGCACATCAAAGGATTTAATTTTCATCTCCCAGCTATAATGAATCAAAAAGATAAAATTTATTTCACCAATATCTGGGCTCTTCTCAGATTTTCAGTTGCTTGTAAAATTTTATTTTTCAGAATGGCATTATAATCCGGATTGTTCAAAAGAAATTGATTCACAATATCAAATGCTTTTGGATCCTGATAATTACTAAATGTTGAACGAAGCCATGTATCCGGGAAAAAGATATCCCCTGTCTTCTGTATTTCCTTTAATAAATCTAAAGTCTGAGGAAGGTAATTAATAGATGTCTTTTGTCTTAAAGGGTGGTGTAGATAGGCTAATGCAGCACTAATTGCTGATTCATTGCTTCTGTTCTGTTTTTGTGAAAGGCCATTAAAAAAATCATCACGGATTTTTTTATCCGAAGAAGCCGCTTTCATAATAATTTTAAAACGATTTATTCGATCCAGGTTTTTAATTCTGCTCAACTGCTCCTGCAATAATCCGCTATTATCATTGTTTCTCAATGATAGAGAAAGTGCAAGACTAGTGAAATCTTCGTCATTAAGAGATACATTCTGCGGTGGGATCTGAGATTTCCAGATAGTATATAAATTGTCAAACGCCTTTTGGGATTGAAAAATTCCCTGATAGCAATCAAAAAGAATTTTCTTATTATTTTTCGACGTTTGTATCTGTAATGCCTTCCATAATGTATCTTCTAGATTTTCAGACTCTTTTTGTCGTTGCTTGTCAGATAAATACTCCCAATAAATACCAGAAATATAACCCGTAATAAGACGAAGATTAAGTTCTGTAGTTTCTTGTTGCAGCTGGCCGGAAAAAAAATACAATAGCTCCTGAGGAGTAACCTCTAAACCTCCAAGCATATTTTCGTATAACGAAATATAAGCACTGGCGCGGCTAACGGGATCCTTCACTAAAGAAAATTCAGGCATTACAGCTTTATCAACTTTAAATACACCATATCCTATACCTGAAGAATTTAACAAAACAAAAAGAGGTTTCATTTTTCCTTTTAATTCAGCAATTTCCTGCTTTTTCTTGGAAAGTTTCACATTAATTTGTTCAGTCCTGTCAGCATAAAACAAACTCACCTGCAATTCCTGTGGCCATAATTGTTGTTCTTTTCCGTGTTCCGGATGCTGCGAGAGACTAAATCTATTTATCGTATTGCCTCTATATTTTACGGTGTAATCGATAACAGGTCTACCCGGCTGGTTTACCCATACTTTATTCCAGATTTGTAAATTTTCAGGAGTATATCTATCCAGAATTGCAATAAGATCTGGCCAGCTTGCATTACTGTAAGCATATTTTCTAAGATATTCATTAACACCTTTTCTGAAATTCTCCTCCCCAATTAATAGCTCCAATTGGCGCATCATGATGGGTGCTTTATTATAAATAATGGGACCATACATCATTCCTGCATTTTGCAAATTATCCAAAATCTGTCGGATGGGATTAGCTCCCAGTGTTCGGTCTACAGAATAAGCCGCGGGAAAATGTGTCGTTAAAAATTTCAGATTGTAAGCACTTTTATCTAAGGAAGCTCCGGTACTTTTATCTGCCATAAAATTAGCAAATACCTCCTTCATCCACACATCGTTAAACCAATCCATTGTCACCATATCTCCAAACCAGAGATGAGCTACTTCATGAGCAATAACATTAGAACGGTTGTTTAGCTGATTCTGGGTTACATTTTTATCTAAAAATATGGTTGAGTTTTGAAATATAATAGCTCCGGGATGTTCCATTCCTCCAAACTGAAAATCAGGAATAGCAATCATTCCATGCTTTTGAAAAGGATGTTTAATATTGGTCCATTTTTCAAAATAAGAAAAAGAATTTTGATACAATGAAAAAATAGAATCCATACTATTTTTAATTTTCACAGAATCAGTTTCCCGGTATAAAATTCTGGAATCTTCCTGATCGATTTTTTTCGTAAAGCTTTTAAAATCTCCGGCAGCAAAAGAAAACAGATAAGTAGGAAGTAAATCTGACATTGCAAACTGTAGTGTTTTTTTTCCTTCTCCTATAGTTGTTTCCTTTAGTTTGCCATTCGCTATAGCATTCCATTTCTCAGGAATGGTTAATGTTAACAAATAATTTGCCTTTAAATTAGGCTGATCAAAACATGGAAACATCGTTCGTGCACGATCCGGAACAAACAAGGTATATAGATAACCTTCACGTCTGTTCAACGCAGCATTACCGGCAATAAATGTAAAATTGATCTTATTCAATCCTGATTTCAAATATTTCCCTTCAATGATGATATGTTCATTCTCCAGAATAGACTTTATGCTTTGACCGTTTACAGATATTGATACCAGAGAAGTTTTATCTTCTTTAAAATCAATTTGAAGCGGAGATTCATTTTGTTTTTTATAATTGAAAGTAAGGATTTCTGTTCCTGATATTCTTTCGGATTTACTTTCAGGAATTTTCAGGGTAATTTCATATTTAATTTCACTTAATATGCTCTTTCTAAACTGAGCCAATTCGTATGAAACTCCTGATTCAACCTTCGGTTCAGATTTCATTTGTGCTTGAGAATAACCGCTGAGAATAACAAAAAACAGCGTAAATAAATTTTTTTTCATAAATCAAATATAAGAATTATCCGTAGCACATTTGTAAATTAAAACAAAGAAGATTGTTCTAAAATGTAATATTTGATTAGGTAATTAAATATAATGAACAACCCTAAAAGCAAATTATAAATCATAAATCCCACGGAAGTAAGAGATTGATTAAAAGTTGATTGTAGGTTTTATTTAAATCAATTTTAGCATAAAAAAGCCGTTCAATACATTGAACGGCTTTCTAGTAAAGTAGAAATTAAAGTTATGCGTGTCTCGATTTCTTCCTTGTGTTGGAAGAATTCATTTTCCCGGCAAGGGAGCTGATAAATACAATTCCAAAGCCGAGGTATGCCGCAAATGCGGTAAGGTATACGATTAAGCTGTTAAAATCAGGTTTTGAGGCATATATAAAATACACCAGCACGGAAAAAACGGCAAAACTTGACAGGAGCATCAGGCTCCAGATATTCATTTTTGCGGCATCTTCATTTCTCTTAAAAATCATTTCAAAAAAGTCTCTCATCATTAATCACTTTTTAAGGGTTATACATCTGTTTTCCATTCTTCAATAGAACGGTCCGGAATCATTTTCCGATATAATTAAATAGCACACGGATCATAGTTAAACTTGGCTAAGGTTATGATCTTGTGGCCGTTTGATTGTTTTACGTCAGGGTATGCTTTAAGCTGCCCAGAAAGTTTTAATTAAAAAACAGTATTGAATCCCGAAAGGAATTCATGAGCTTTATGACACCGTACACAATCATCATCGTAAATGGAATTGATATGGGATTATCTTTTCCGATGCATACGGTATCTAAAGAAAAAGGGACATATTAAATTAAAATATGAAACGCCTTTATCTGGCTCAATGGAAACTGAGGCTTCCACGGAAACCTTTTCTCATCGTCTGTGTTTTAAATAATTTTTTTTCAATGATTTAGCTTGCGAATTTCATGCCAAAGTGAGTTTTCCTGCTTATTTTTAGCGCTAAGTCGTTTTAAGTTTGGAGATTAAACGGCGAATAAAGAATTTTAAAAAATGAAGAGAGTAAGATTCAAGATTTTTTCGAACCATAAAAGTCATAAAATTTTCAGAGTATGTTTAAATTTTATGTCATAGTTAACGGGGAAAAGTTCTTATAGTTTGAAACAAAGATTTTTAAAGAAAATCTGAGCAATCTGAGGAATCCGCGGGATTATAAAAAAGTTACTTTTCTATATATAAAAGCCAATAGTCGATTCCAGGAAATGGTGAGAATAAATACATTATTATTAAACTTTCATGGAATCAACTTGCTGACGAATATTTTGTTTTAAAACCGACTTTAAAAGATTTACCAGTTCTTATCAATCATATAAATGATCTGCGTCATAGCTGTAGCACCCAAAAGAAGTTCTCTTCTGTTCACCTTATCAAATGTATCCTCTTCCGTGTGATGGATGTCAAAATACCTTTGAGAATCGGGTACAAGCTCTGCTGTAGGGATTCCCATGTCATGAAGTGGCGAGATGTCCGCTCCCGAATATTTTCCTTCAAAATTATAAACTCCATAGGGAATGAATAAACCAGTCCAGCTTTTGATCTGGTTTCTCTTTTCATTATCCATTTCCAGAGCTATTCCTCTTGGTGCAAAACCGCCTGCATCGGATTCTATGGCAAAAAGGTGTTTTTCATTCTTTTCTTTAACCGTTTTTCCATATTGGATACCGCCTTTTAGTCCGTTTTCTTCATTAGCAAAACAAACCACTCTGATGGTATGGTTATTTTTAATTCCTAATTTCTTAAATGTTCTCAGTACTTCAATGCTCTGCACAATTCCGGCACCGTCATCGTGAGCTCCTTCACCTACATCCCAGGAATCAAGGTGTCCTCCGACTACGATCACACTTTGGTCTTTTTTACCGGTAATTTCACCAATAACAGAATGAGAGAGCTTTTCGCCTTTCATGCCGCAGTTGGAATTCAGTTTTGCGGTAATTTTCTGTGTTTTTAAAAGAGCTTCAAGCTCGTCCGCTGTTGTTGTTCCGACAGCTATGGCTGGAATTTTTGAAACTTTATCTTCATACCGCATTGCTCCTGTGTGTGGAATATCGTCAAAAGCTGAAGAAAGAGATCTGATGATTGCAAATTTTCCGCCTTTTTTAGCCGTTAGTGAAGCTGCAGTCACCCTATATTTTGCGGCATCACCATAGCTTTTAAATGTTTCTACAAAAGACTGACTGAAAGGGTAGTTAAAGAATACGATCTTATCCTTTACTTGATCTGCAGAAAGCTTATCATATTCCGCCATGGATTTTACCATGATGATCTCACCTGTTGCATCTTTTCCGCCGGTTCCTTCAGAATTTCCAAGAGAAAGCATCTTCATACTTTTCCATTTCCCATCTGCTGTTTTGATCTGCAGGGATTCTTTTCCCCTGGTCCAGACCGGAATCATGACTTCCTGAAGCCATACCTTATCTGCTCCTGCATCACGAAGTTTCTGTTCTGCCCATTTTACAGATTTTTCATAAGCTTCCGAACCGCTGAGGCGGTGACCTATATTTTGGGTTAAATCCTTTAATTCACTATAGCTTTTGCCGTTGTTCAGTATTTCATTGGAAATTTTACTGAACTGTATAGAATCTTCCTTAGACTGGCCAAAAGCAGCCATTCCTAAAAACAATAATGAAGTTCCGATTATTCTTTTCATAGTTTACCAGTTTTTATCAATCATAAAAATAAGTTGTGTCATTGCTGTAGCACCCAACAGCAGTTCTCTTTTATTAACTTTGTCGAAAGTATCCTGTTCAGAGTGATGGTAATCGAAATACCTTTGCGTATCTACAACCAGTTCGGCTAACGGAATATCTAGCTTTTTCAGCGGAGAAATATCCTGAATAGCTTCTGTTTGGTCAAAATCATAAATACCGTAAGGAAGGAAATAATTTTTCCATTCAAAGATCTGTCTTCGTCTTTGTGGCGGCATATCTAAAGAAAATCCTCTTGGTGAATATCCTCCAGCATCTGTTCCTAAAGCAAAAACATGCTTTTCTTGTTTCTTTTTCACATAGGCTGCATACATTTCACGGCCTTGCCCTCCGTTTTCGCTGTTCGCATAAAAAACAACCCTTATTGTATGATTATTTTCAATACCAAGAGCTTTGAATGCTCTTAAAACTTCAATACATTGTGCAATACCGGTTCCGTCATCAATAGCACCTTCACCAAAATCCCACGAATCTAGCTGAGCTCCTAAAACAATTACTTTAGAATCTTTTTTACCTTGAATTTCAGCAATAATATTTGGATTGGTAGTGTCGCCCTTTGATTGGGCAGTCATGTTCAGTTTTGCGGTAACTTTTTGACTTTTTAATAGTTTTTCCAATTCATCAGCGGATTTTACTCCAATGGAAAGGGCAGGAATTCTTACTTTGTCATCCGGTTCGTAATACACCATTTTTGCGTGTGGCGTATCGTCCATAGCTGTTGTTAAAGATCTTATAATTAAAGCTTTTGCTCCTGTTTTGGCAATTACGGAGGCAGAAATTAATTTAGATTTTGCGGTAATTAAATAAGAATCGTTTGTATTGATGATCTTCGGATCCATCGGAAGGTTTACGAAAACTATTTTATCCTTCAATTGTCCGATTGACATGGCATTAAGCTCAGAAGTTGAATTGATTAAAACAATTTCACCTGTAAGATCTTTTCCGCCTGTTCCTTCAGAGTTCCCGAAAGACAGCATTCTGATATTTTTCCAATCTCCATTGGCCGTTTTTATTTGCAAAGATTCTCTACCTCTTACCCAGACCGGAGCTTTGGCTTCCATTCTCCAGATCATTTCAATACCAATAGATTTGAGTTTTCTTTCTGCCCATTCCACCGCTTTTATATAGCCTGGAGTTGCACTGAAACGCGGGCCTATACCTTTCGTAAGCTCACCTAGATTTTCATAGGCCGTGCCGTTGGTCATCACTTCATCAGAGATTTTCCTGAACTCATCATGGTAGTTGAACTTGGCCACGGTTGTCTTTTTTACCGGTTTTTTCTGTGGCTTTTTTTGAGAAAATAAAAATCCACTCAAAAAGAGTGGAAGTATAATGAATATTTTTTTCATTTTTTATTTACCTTTCTTTTTCCTATGATAAAAGTAGGGAAAAATTAGGATTTATTAAGGTTTCATATCGTACATTAACAGTGCTGTAACCAATTTCGGCTCAATGAATGTACATTTTGGGGGCATGCTGAGTTTAAGGTCAGAAATTTTGATCATATCGTTGAAACTCACCGGATAGATTCCAAATCCTACTTTTCCTTCACCACTATCTATTTTCTCCTTTAAATAGTTTATTCCCTGAATATTGGAAGTTCCTTTTGCGTAGGAAATCTTCTCAGAACTGTCAGAATTTTCTATTTTAAGGATATTCTTGAAGATATATTTATCTAAAAGATGGTGGTCAAGATTATCAAGGGACATTTCCGTTGAACGGAGGTTATGCTTTACGTGAAGTGAATAGAATTTCCCGTCCAGATACATCGATATATGGAATTTCTGCGAAGGGAAATAAGATGTTTCTCCTTTTTCGTGGATCAGGAAATACTGGTCCAGCTCTTTTAAAAACTCTTCGCTGGAAAGCCCGTTAAGATCGGACAGGATTCTGTTATAATCATGAATCTTGATCGACTGGTTGGAGACAATAAAGCTGTACACGAAATTATAAGCTTCCGTACCGTTGTGTCTCTTATTTTTCTCTTTATGATGTTTGGCATTCAGAGCAGTAGATCCGATCCTGTGGTGGCCGTCCGCAATGTAGAACGAGTCGATCTGGTCAATTACTTCCTTGAACTGCTGAAGTTTCAGACGGTTGTCTATCCTCCAGATTTTATGTCTGATTCCGATAGAATCAACATGGTTGAAAATAGGAACATTCTTCTCTTCATGATTCATCAGAAGCTCGATCTTGGAATTGGAAGGGTAGGTAAGAAGCACAGGTTCAGCCTGAAGACTTACTTTATCCAGATAATGAGCCAGTTTTTCCTTTTTCTGCGGGATGGTACTTTCATGTCTTTTGATCTTTCCGCTCCAGAAGTCTTCAATACTCGCTAATCCAAGCAAGCCTCTGAAAATCTGTTTGTTGGGGTATATCTGCTCATAAAGATAATATGATGAACTGTCCTGGATCAGTTTTTTTTCTTCCAGAAGTTCTTCAAATGTTGAACGGATCTTTCTTAAATTCCGGTCAATATCTTTGGATTTACTTACAACATAAGGTTTAATCATATTGATGTAAGTATTTTCAACTTGAGCTTTCTCTGCAATCTCCTCTTGGGTGAAATTGTCCAGCGGATGGGTAGGGAAAGTGCTCTCAAAGTCTTTATGAGGTCTTATTCCACGGAAAGGTTTAAAAACAGGCATATTTTATCTTATGGTTTCTTTTTGTAGCTTAATAATTTGTTCTGCAAGTTCTGCACCGATTTTCTCCTGTGCATCTATGGTGTTTCCACCTACGTGGGGAGAAAGAGATAATGCAGGATTCATCAGTAAAGGGAGTTCCGGAGTGGGTTCGTTTTCGAATACATCCAGTGCGGCTCCCGCTACTTTTTCAGATTCGATGAAATCTATAAGGGTTACCTCATTGATCACGCCGCCTCTTGCAGTATTTACTATGTAGACCCCGTCTTTCATTTTTTCAAACTGAGGCGTGTCTATAATATATTCATTCGTTTTTGGAGTATTGATGCTGATAAAGTCTGTGTCTTTAAGAAAAGCATCCATATCATTGGTGGAAGTGATTTCAAAGTTCAGACTCTGTCCGTCGAAAAAGTCCAGGGTAAGAACTCTTGTTTTCGGATTTTTCGTCAGCACCTTAATTTTCATTCCTAATGCTATTCCTATTTTCACGACTTCCTGCCCGATACTTCCAAAGCCAATTACTCCAAGTGTTTTTCCTGAAAGTTCATATGCTTTGCTGAATGACTTTTTCATGGCATCGAAGTGCGTTTCTCCCTCCAATGGCATCAGCCGGTTCGATTCGTGAAGGAATCTTGCCAGTGCAAAAAAATGTCCGAAAACAAGCTCAGCTACTGATTTTGAAGATGCTGTAGGGGTGTTGATCACCTTGATCCCTTTGCTTTTAGCATAATCTACATCAATATTATCCATTCCGATACCGCCGCGTCCTATGATTTTCAGGCTTGGGCATGCATCGATCAGATCCTGTCTTACTTTCGTCGCGCTTCTTACCAAAAGAATATCCACGTTATTTTCATTAATGAAATTGATCACGTGATTCTGAGCCACTCTGTTCGGAAGGACTTCAAATCCTGCTTCCGTAAGGGCCAGTTCTCCTGTTTTCGAGATTCCGTCGTTTGCTAAAACTTTCATGTATTATTATCTTAATAGATGTTAGATATAAAATGTTAGATACTAGACCTTAAAGTCTGAAATCAAGTATCTGAAACCTTTAAATCTTTTTTATTTTTTTGGCCGTCTAATATAAGTTATTTTATTGACTTCATAACATCCACAAGAACCTGCACACTTTCAATAGGTAATGCGTTGTATAAACTTGCTCTATAACCGCCAAGACTTCTGTGTCCGTTCAGTCCGCTGATTCCTGCAGCTTTCCAAGCAGCGTCGAATGCTTCTTTTTTACTTTCGTCTGTGATGTTGAAAGAAACATTCATTAAAGAGCGGTCTTCTTCCACGCAGAATGTTTCAAACAGAGGATTGCTGTCGATCTCATCATATAAAAGTTTAGCTTTGGCTTCATTTCTTGCTTCTGCAGCTGCAATTCCACCGTTCTTTTCAAGATACTGTAAAGTAAGAAGGGAAGCATACACAGGGAAAACCGGAGGAGTATTGTACATGGATTCTTTAGAAATATGCTGAGAATAATCCAGAATAGAAAGCATGTTCTCTCTTCCTGTTTTTCCAAGAATTTCTTTTTTGATCACCACCAGGGTAACGCCTGCAGGTCCCATATTTTTCTGAGCTCCCGCATAGATCAGGTCAAATTTGGAAAAATCCAGCTGTCTTGAGAAAATATCGGAACTCATATCGCAAACCATCAAAGTATCTACCTCAGGGAAAGATTTCATCTGTGTTCCGTAGATGGTATTATTCGATGTGCAGTGGAAATAATCATATTCTGAGCCTACTGTATAATTTTTTGGAATGAAAGAATAGTTATCTTCTTTGGAAGAGCCTACCACATCCACAGTTCCTAGTTTTTTTGCTTCTTTCACAGCTCCTGCCGCCCATGTTCCTGTCTCCAGATAAGCTGCTTTACCGCCTACTTTAAGAAGATTGTAGGGAACCATGGCAAACTGCAGGCTTGCACCACCCCCTAAATAAAGTACTTCATACTCATCACCAAGGTTCATCAGTCTTTTCACAATGGCACGTGCTTCGTCCATTACAGCAACAAAATCCTTGCTTCTGTGTGAAATTTCAAGGAGAGACAGTCCGATTCCGTTAAAATCTAAAATAGCTTCTGCTGATTTTTCAAATACCTCCTGAGGTAAGATGCATGGTCCTGCGCTGAAGTTGTGCTTTTTGCTCATATTTTTACTTTTTTGGTTGTGCAAGATTTTATGGACTTGCGGTTTATTATTGATATTTTACTAGATTCTTCAAATTTATAGTTAAAAAAACCGCCTCATTATGCTGAGACGGAGCTTTTATTATTCACCGTGTAAGAATGCTTTTTTATTAAGCAGGGTTTCTTCAGATTCTACGTGGTCTTCGTCAGGAACACAACAGTCTACCGGGCAGACAGCCGCACACTGAGGTTCTTCATGGAATCCTTTACATTCCGTACATTTATCTGTTACAATGAAATATACATCATCACTTACCGGTTCCTGCGGCGAATCTGCATCTACTGTAAGTCCTGACGGCATGGTCACAGTACCTGTAAGAGCAGTACCTTCAGAAGCTTTCCAATCTACGGCCCCTTCATATATTGCATTATTCGGGCATTCCGGTTCGCAGGCTCCGCAATTAATGCATTCATCAGTTATTTTAATAGCCATCGCTAATTTTTTTTAAATTTGCACAAAATTACAAAATATTCCCCAATTTAAAAGTAATTATGAATATCGAAAATCAAGTTTTAGGACTTATTAAGTTAAGTACGTATATAAAAGAGTTTTTAGCAAAGAATCCTGCGGATTATAATGATCATGATACAGAGTTTGAGTTATTGCTGAAAAGATCCGAAATAGAGAATCCATGGTTTACCCTTGAAAATCAGAAATTTGCTCTTACGGAGTGGACTCATTTGCTTACACAGGAAAATATAAACAACTGGCTCAGAAACTATTCCGTTTCCAAAACTTCAAAAAGAGTAGGACTCATCCTGGCAGGAAATATTCCGTTGGTTGGACTTCATGATGTAATAGCGGTAGTTCTAAGCGGACATATTCCCCTGATCAAGCTTTCTTCAAAAGATAAACAGATGCTTCCGTTCCTGCTGAAAAAATGGAATGAGATGTCAGATGGAGCTGTTCAGTTTGAATTTGTTGAAAGACTTGAAAACTTTGATGCTGTGATCGCAACAGGAAGTAATAACACGGCAAGATATCTTGAATATTACTTCAAAAACCATTTAAGCATCATCAGAAAAAACAGAACTTCTGTCGCTGTTTTGAAAGGAGATGAAACTCCCGAAGAACTTCAGCTTCTGGCGGAAGATATTTTCAGGTATTTTGGGCTTGGGTGCAGAAATGTAACAAGGATTTTTATTCCTGAAAACTTTGTTATCGACAGGTTATTTGAGAGTTTTGTAGGATTCCAGGATATCATCAATCATAATAAATATGCCAACAATTATGATTATAACAGAGCGGTTTATCTTTTGAACCAGGATAAATTCTGGGACAATAATTTTGTAATGATGAAAGAAGATGATAAGCTTTTCAGTCCGCTTTCCGTGATCAATTTCAGCAGATATTCTTCATTGGAGGAAGTGGAAAGTTTCATGGCCGAGAATGAGCAGGATATTCAGTGTATTGTGGCAAAAGATGAGCTTGGATTAGATTCCATTCCTTTCGGGGAGGCACAGCATCCTGCTCTGGATACTTATGCGGATAATGTAGATACGATGAAATTTTTGGAAGTGGTCTGATTTTCGTATCTTAACTCACTTATTTTACCAATAACAAAAAAGATTATGAAAAAAATATTTTTAGGACTTACAGTTCTTGCCGCACAACTAATGTTTGCTCAGAAAGTAACGGACGTAAGGGTTGAAAAATTACAGAAAGAGATTCCTGCGCAGTTAAGCAAAGAGAAGATCAATCTGTATAATGACAACTTTCTTAAGTTTGTTGAAGCGCTTAAATCTCCGGACCGTTCAGGCGTTGATGCGCTTCTTTCCGATAAGGTAAAAGAGATCGTTACGGATGACGTTCTGAAAAAAGTAAAAGACGGCTTTGATATCAATAAAAAGCTGGAAATTTTAAAAACAGGATATCACAGATTGATGGATGGTTCCAGTCTGCCAAGCATCAATTACAAATATGCCGGAGATTCTTCTTCAAAAGAGGTCATTATGGCTGTGTTTGAAGAGGATGGAAAGATCATTGGGGTAATGCCGGCGAAAAAAGACAAATAATAAATTTTAAACAATAAAAAATACTAACTATGATGACAGATGTTTTAGTTGCTCATTCCTCTGATGTGGAAAAAGCAGCTTTTTACAGAAAAACTTACCTGCATGTCGCTTTATCAATCCTGGCATTTATCGGGGTTGAAACTGTTTTACTGAAAACGGTTCCTGTGGAAATTATTGCTATGATGTTCGGACAGAAATACACGTGGCTGCTGATTATAGGAGTTTTCTGGCTGGCTTCCATGCTGGCTTCTAAATGGTCGCTTTCGCAGAGCAGAACAACGCAGTATTTCGGATTGGGATTCTATATTATTTTAGAAGCTGTGATCTTTATGCCTATGATTTATATCGCAGCAGGAATGCAGGGTGGCGGAAATATCATTTTCCAGGCTGCCATGCTTACGATTGCCATGTTTGCCGGACTTTCAGCAGTGGCGTTTACTTCTAAAAAAGATTTCTCATTCTTAAGAAATATCATCGTAATCGGAGGTTTTCTTTCGATAGGACTGATCGTGGCCGGAGCGATTTTCGGATTCAACCTGGGCCTTTGGTTCTCAGTAGGAATGGTACTTCTGGCTTCCGCAAGTATTCTTTATGAAACAAGTAAGCTTAAAGATGTTTATTCTACAGGACAGTATGTGGGAGCTTCATTGCAGCTTTTTGCATCCATTATGCTTTTGTTCTGGTATATTTTAAGAATCTTAATGAGCAGAAGAAGCTAATTTAATGAAGAATGAAAAGTGAAGAATTATAAATTCAGATCAATCTTTATAAATAATAATCCTGGTGAATCTCATCAGGATTTTTTTTTATTTTAAATCTTTGAATGTTTGGGTCTTTAATTTTTAACCACAAATACCACAAATGATTTCACAAATATCACAATTTACAGACTGAAACATTAGTGGTCATTAGTGTTTTAAATGAAATACTTCAATCTTTTAATCTTCAAAGACAAAACCCAAAAAATCCTGATGAGATTCACCGGGATTTTTAATGGATTCTTCGATTTATCTAAACAAGAGCAACAGCATCAGTAATGGTATATTACAGAAGCTTTGAAGCAGATGTTTTTTAATTTGAAATTAAAGAATTGAGAAAATATAGTATTGAGGAAAGCCTCAGTAGTTTGTGTTTTATAACATTTTACTATTAAACCTTAAATGATTTAATGAAAAAATTATTTGTCAATGGATCCTAAGACCTTCTGTGCAAAAGAATTTAGAGCGTCTTTTTCGCTCATTCCGTTCTGAACGCTGGCGTGCACTTCTAAAGCACCGCAGATATTGGTGATCAGTTCTCCTGCTACATTCAGATCCTCTTCACTGGTTCCTCTGAACTCGCAGAAGCTTTCTAAAACCTCTAATGTTTTTTCAAGGTTCTCAGGCGTCTGGTTCTGATAAAACTGTCTGATTACGGGTAACTTCATTACTGTATTTCTTTAAAAAGATTAATTAAACTTTCAGCCTGGTTGCTCTGTACCTGGTTTACCAATTCACCGTTTTTAAACACTGCGAAAGTAGGAAGGTTGTCAACCGTTGCTAATTTTCTGCTTTCAGGAAGTTTCTCGGCATCTACATATAAGAAAGGAATTTCTTCGTTTTCTGATGCTAATTTTTTGAATTTAGGCTTCATGATTCTGCAGTTTCCACACCATGTGGCACCATATTGAACAACTACTTTTTCATTGTCGTTCACGATATTCTGTAAAGTATCTTCTGTTAATTCTGTATACATAAGTTTATTTTTTAGAAAAAATAAACAATGCAGCAGTCTGATAATTGACCAGTTTAACAATTAAAATATTGAATTTCAAATATTGGTACATTGTTAGACTGCTACATTGTTATATTAAATTTAGTTCTTAGCTAAGTATTCTGCTGTAGAAGTTCTGTCTGCTTTCATAGCATCTTTTCCTTCTTCCCAGTTGGCAGGACATACTTCACCGTGCTTTTGAACGTGAGTGTAAGCGTCGATCAGTCTTAAATATTCTTTCACGTTTCTTCCAAGAGGCATATCGTTTACAGACTCGTGGAAAATTTTTCCGGTTTCGTCGATTAGGTATGTTGCTCTGTAAGTTACGTTAGAACCTGTGAAAGTTTCCTCACCATCTTCATTGTATTCGAAATCCTGATCTACAATTCCTAAGATGTTAGCCAGTTGTCTGTGAGTGTCAGCTAAAAGCGGGTAAGTTACTCCTTCGATACCTCCGTTATCTTTTGCTGTATTCAACCATGCAAAATGTACCTCATTAGTATCACAAGAAGCACCGATTACTTTAGTGTTTCTTTTTTCGAATTCACCTAAAGCATCCTGGAAAGCGTGAAGCTCTGTAGGACATACGAAAGTGAAATCTTTCGGATACCAGAATAAAATTACTTTTTGCTGGTTAGAAGTAGCTTCTTCAAGGATGTTGATTCTAAGATCGTCACCCATTTCAGACATAGCGTCGATTGTTACATTTGGGAATTTTTTTCCTACTAAAGACATAATTTTCTGTTTTTATATTAAATTTTCTTTTGCAAATATATAACTATTCCATCTATCGAACAAATAGATATCGATAAATAAAATCTATAATAGTTTTTAATGGATCCAAAGGAAAAAAGCCCTGACACCAGAGCTTTTTGTTTACTTTATACTAATTTTTATTCAGTCTGATTACGAATTGAACGGCGCTAATACATACTTAATTCTTTTCATGGCTTCTCTCAGATCTTCTTCAGAAGCTGCATAAGAAAATCGGATACATTCCGGGCTTCCGAAAGAAACGCCGCCTACACATCCAACATGAGCATTTTCCAGTAAGAACATCGCAAAATCATCAGAGTCTTTAATTTCCGTACCGTTCAGATTTTTTCCAATATAGTGGGAAATGTCCGGAAAGAAATAAAATGCTGCCTTTGGAAGTAAAACTTTAAATCCTGGGATCTCTTTCATCAGATCATATACTAAATCTCTTCTTTTCTGGAAAGCATCAATCATGTATTTATACTCGGAAGGATCTGTTTTTAAAGCGGTAATAGAAGCCCTCTGCGCCACCGTATTCGCCCCGCTGGTCATTTGTCCCTGAACCTTTTCACAGGCTTTTGCCAGCCATTCCGGACAGGCAGAATATCCTATTCTCCAACCCGTCATCGCAAATGCCTTAGACATTCCGTTGATCACTGCAGTCTGTTCATAAACTTCAGGAAACTGAGCGATGGATGTTGTTTTTGTTTCGTAATTGATGTATTCGTAGATCTCATCCGAAATTACCGTCACATGAGGGTATTTGGCAATCACTTTCGCCATTGATTTTAGCTCATCATAGGTATAATAACCGCCGGAAGGGTTACACGGAGAACTGAAAAGAATAGCTTTTGTTCTATCTGTAATGGATTCTTCAAGCTGCTCGGCAGTTATTTTAAAATCGGTAACATAAGAAGTCGGAAGCATCACCGAAGTTCCGCCCATCATTTTCACCATTTCATCATAGCTTACCCAATAAGGAGCCGGAAGAAGCACTTCATCACCATCATTGACCACGGAGGCCAATACATTTAAAATAGCCTGTTTAGCGCCGTTGGAAACACAGATCTGGGATGGTTTATAATCAAGATTGTTGTCTCTTTTTAATTTATGGGCAACGGCTTCGCGAAGTTCAAGAAACCCGGGAACAGGAGAGTAGTGGCTGTAGTTTTGGTTAATCGCATCAAAAGCGGCCTGTTTGATATTGTCCGGAACATCAAAGTCCGGTTCGCCAAGTGTCAGACTGATCACATCAACGCCGGCGGCCTTCATTTCTCTTGCTTTATTTGACATTACGAAAGTCTGTGAGTAACCTAATCTTTTTACTCTATCTGAAAGTTTATCCATGTGGGTCTTTTTGAATTTTAACAAATATATAATAAAAACGTTTCGCCGGGAAATAAAACTGGGACTGAAAAAAAAGATTTTTGTCAGGTTTCAATTTATTCACTAGATTTGGAAGTGGCTGATTCAGCCTGTATTCAACAATATTTTAACCTATTTTCTCAAAAAATGTACAGACTTTTGTTTTTATTATGGGCTTCTTTTTTTTCGGCTCAGAGCTACCGTTTTGTTTACGAATACAAAATGAAACCCGATGCGGGGAAAAAAGATTCGGTGGTAACGGACTATATGAATCTGGATACAGACGGGAAAAAGTCTTACTTTCAGAATGGAGTAAAATACGAACGGGACTCTGTCTACAATGCGGACAGAAGGTATCCGGCTCTTTTAAAGAGCAGGCAGTACGACCGTAATCTGAGTTATACTGTAGAAAAAGATTATACTGAAAAGACCATTCATTTTTACGACAAATACAAAACGGTAAGCATTATAACCTCGGATAATGAAGTTCCAAAATGGAAAATTGAGAATGATTTCAAGAAAATTAATAACATGAACTGCCAGAAAGCAGTAGTGGATTATAAAGGCAGACAATGGGAGGCGTGGTTCAGTAAAGAATTTCCGGTAAGTGATGGCCCTTATAAATTCAGTGGACTTCCGGGACTTGTTGTTTCCGTAAAGGACAGTGAAAATGATCATAGCTTTGATTTGATCCAGATAAAAAAGATCAGTACAGTGACTTCTTTTGTTCCCAAAAACAATAAGCAGATGACCAATAGTGAATACAGAAAGCTTATTAAGAATTATACCTTTACTCCTGCGGACGATATTGCCGGTATGAATGTGGATTCCAAAGCTGGAATCATGGGACTGGAACTGAAAGATGGATACGTAACCCAACTGGATTACAGTGAGCTCAAAAAAAGCGGAAATCAGATGGATGCTTTGATTGCCAGGAAACTCAGAATGACCAATAATCCAATTGAAAAAGATTAAAAATAAATGAGGCTGCTGAAAAGCAGTCTTTTTTATGTACTCAAGATACTTGTAAAATCTTATGTGAAAAGATATTTTTTCAAACTCCTATGTTTTGTATATTTAATCTTTCTTATACCTATCATATGAAATATGCTCTCATTTTACTGTTGATTCCTTTTGCCGGGTTTTCCCAGGTACGGACAAAAGATGATGAAATAAAGAAATATGTTTCTGAAGTAAACTCAGATTCTTTAAAATCCTATATCGGTAAGCTGGTAAGCTTTCATACAAGGCATACTTTAAGCTCAGTGGAAGATAAAAGCCAGGGAATAGGAGCGGCAAGGAGCTGGGTGCTTGGAAAATTTAAAGACTATGCAAAGAATTCCGGAGGAAGAATGGATGTTTACTTACAGCAGGAAAATATTCAGCCGGATGGAAAACGAATAGATAAAATGACCGACCTGGGAAATCCTATAGCTTTTCTGAAAGGGACAGATCCCACTGATAAAAGAATTTTCCTGATTTCTGCACACCTGGATTCCCGGGTTACCGATGTAATGAACAGAACTTCATCTGCGCCGGGGGCCAACGATGATGGAAGCGGAGTAAGCGCTGTTATAGAAGCTGCACGAATTTTGAGCAGATCTTCCTTTCCCGCATCTGTTCTTTTCGTTACTTTTTCCGGAGAGGAACAGTCACTGCTTGGATCTAAACTTCTGGCAGATAAAGCTAAAAAAGAAAACCTGCAGATAGAAGCTGTTCTGAATAATGATATGATCGGAAATGCTAAAGCAGGAGAAACAGGAGAAATCAATAACCGTACATTGAGGGTTTTCAGTGAAGGGCTTCCTTATGCAGAACTCGATAAAAAAGCAATGGGTATAAGAAATCTGGGACTTGAAAATGACAGCGAATCCCGGCAGCTGGCCCGGTACATCAAAGAAATTGCAGAAGAATACGTGAAAGGACTGGAGGTCAGGCTGATCTACAGGAACGACAGGTTCCTGCGCGGAGGTGATCATTCCAGTTTTGTCACTCAGGGATTTCCTTCCGTAAGACTCACTGAATATTATGAAAACTATGACCATCAGCATCAGGATGTAAGAGTTGAAAATAATAAGCAGTACGGAGACCTTCCCGAATTTATAGATTTTAACTATCTGAAAAGGAATACGGCTGCCAATATTGCCGTGCTGGCCAGCCTTGCCAAAGCTGCCTCAAAACCTGAACGGGTAGAAGTAATGGTTAAAGAGCTTACCAATTCCACTTCATTGCAATGGGAAAAGCCAAAATCCGGAACGCCGGCGGGATATTATATTCTTGTAAGAGAAACTGACAGTCCGGTTTGGCAAAAGAAGATTTTCACCAAAGAACTTTCCATTAAAATCCCACTTTCAAAAGATAATTATATTTTTGCCGTTCAGACCGTTAATCAGACAGGGAATTTAAGTGTACCCGTTATTCCGGGTATTGCCAGATAATATTACTTTACTGAAGCTGAAATTTAAAGTCTGATCCGGACAACTTCATTTGAATACAATAGAAATAAAACTTATTTTTGTAGATTATAATAATTCATATGGCAGCATCGTTACTATTAAAATATTTTCCTGATCTTTCGGAGAAGCAGATCGAGCAGTTTTCCCAGTTGGAAAAACTGTATAATGAATGGAATGAAAAAATCAATGTGATCTCACGAAAAGACATGGAATCGCTGTATGAGAAGCATGTTCTGCATTCTTTAGGAATTGCAAAAATAATGGAATTTGCACCCGGTACAAAGGTGCTGGACATTGGAACGGGAGGAGGTTTTCCGGGAATTCCCCTGGCTATTTTATTTCCTGAAACAGAATTTACTTTAGTTGATTCTATCGGAAAAAAGATTACGGTTGTGAAAGCAGTGGCAGAAGGAATCGGGCTGACGAATTTAACGGCCGTTCACGGAAGAGCAGAAAAGGTAAAAGAAAAATTCCATTTTGTGGTAAGCCGGGCTGTTACCCAGATGCCGGAATTCCTCAGATGGCTGAAAGGAAAGTTTGAGAAAGAACAGTTTAATCCCAAACACAACGGAGTTTTATATTTAAAAGGCGGTGACCTTGCAGAAGAATTAGCCGGAATTAAATGTGAAATCTTCAATCTTAAAAACTATTTTGATGAAGAATTTTTTGATACTAAAAAAGTGATTTATGTATCAAAAGGCAATTTTAATTCTTGATTTGTTTGAATTAAGGAATAATTTTTGCTGAATTTTTATTGATAATCAGTAAATTTAAGGTTATGAAAAAACTTTTAAATATTGGATTTTCTGTATTGTTTTCGGGAATGGTTTTTATTTCCTGTGAAGACGATGATTACCAGACTGTACAATCTATAGAAAAAATAAAGATAGACAGTGTCAAAATCATGCAGGATACTATGGATGTGTATTCAATACAGAGCATTAAGACGTATTCTACCTATTCGTCCCAGTGTGAGGGTTTTTACGGCTATGATTATATTCATGACAGCGACGTGGAAAGATCTGTTACTGCTTATAAATATACTACAGATGGGCCTTGTACGCAGGGAACCTATGTGGGAGCCAATCAGATCAATTTCAGCCCGCGCCAGACAGGAACGTATACCTTTAAATTCTGGAATGGAGGCAGCAGCTGGATTACCAAAACAATTGTAGTTGAATAATAAATAATGAAATGGATTTCACTTTGCTTTTTTCTTTTTGCCAATGCTCTTTTTGGGCAGAAAATTATCTGGCAGGAAGATAGGAAGCTAGTATGGGATAACTTTAAAAGCCCCGTAAACAGAAAAAACAGACCTGATGTAGCTGCTTACACCCATTGCGGCTGGGAATATTCTGTAGTGAAATCTACGAATCCAAAATCTCCGGTTAAAATTGAGATCGCAGCTATTTTTAATGAAGACAAATCCTGGAAAGATGTTAAAAAAATAAATGATTATATCCTCCTGCATGAGCAGAAGCATTTTGACATTGCGGAAATGTTTGTCAGAAAATTCAGGAAAGAAATTCAGGAAAAGATCAAAACTTCCGGTGATTACAACAAAAATTTTAAAGCAGTTTACAGCAAAATATCAAATGATTACAAAAACTTCCAGATGTCCTATGACAGAGTTACAGAACATGGAATGAATAAAGAAAAGCAGGCAGAATATAATGCCATTATTGCTGAAGAACTGGACAACTTAAAAAGCTACAAAGCCTCTTGAAATTTCTCAATAAGATCATCCACGAACTGCTGGCCCAAAACCCAGATCTTTCGGAGTTCAATATCGTGCTGCCCGGAAAACGTCCCATCGTATTCATCAGGCAGATCCTGGAAGAAAACCATTATTCAGGATTTCTTCCCAATTTTTTTACCATAGAAGAGCTGATCGACAGGATTGCAGATAAGCAGCCTGTTCAGGGGATCTCTCTGTGGCTTTTTGCCTTTGACGTCTACCGAAGCCTTGGCCTTATCCCGAAAGATGATTTTGCGGACTTTTTAAAGTGGTTTCCGACCCTTCAGAAGGACTGGGATGATATCCTGAAGTTCTCTGAAAGTGATAAAGCCGTTCTACAGTATATGTTTGATGAAGAACGGATTAAAGAATGGGCTCAGGATCTCGGTGAGGATGATGATGTTCCCCGTAAGAAATTCCTTAATTTCTGGCAGAATATGAATATTTTTCTTCCGGTTCTTAAGAAAAAACTCCAGGAAAAAAATTGGGCGACCTCAGGGATGATCCATGAAACCGCCAAAGCCAGGATCGCTGATTTTGCTGAGCATACTTCCGAGAACTTTGTATTCTGTGGCTTCAATGCTTTTACACCGGTTGAAGAGAAGCTGGTGAGGAGCTTACTGCGCCGGAATAAAGGACAATGCTTTTTTCAGGCAGATCATTATTATTTTGATGATGAAAGACAGGAAGCCGGAAAATTCCTCAGGAATCACAAAACATGGAAAGAGTTTGATGATAACAGGGCTTTTCAGTGGATAGAAGATGATTTTAATCAGCCCAAAAATATCAGGGTGTATGAAGTCTCCGGAAATGTGACGCAGACGAAAGTACTGCCTGAAATATTTAAGGAAATTGAAAATAAAACCTATTCTAACACCGCCGTGGTATTGTTGGATGAAAATCTTCTTCCTGCAAGTCTGGATGTAATGTACGGTGTTGAAAACCTGAATATTACCATGGGTTTTCCGTTGAAGAACCTTTCTTTTTCCAATGCTGTAAAACAGCTTTTCTATCTTCAGAAACAGCTGGAGAAAAATAAATCTTCCTATTACTACAGAGATATTTTTCCGATCCTTGAAGAGCTTCCGAAATCCGCTGAGGATGAGTTGATTATCAGTAATTTCAGAACAAAAATAGAAGAACGGAATATTGTTTATATATCGAAAAAACTCTTAGAAGAACTTCTAAGCGGACTTTCTTACTATGGACTTCTTAAGAAAGCGGATCATACGGGCGTTTACCTGGATATGCTTATTGCTTTCTGTAAAAGGATCAAATGGCTGGAAATAGATGATATCCAATATGAAAACGTTTCCCATTTTGAAAATGCGTTCAGGATTATTAAAAATCAGCTCAGTCCATATGATTTTGAGGTCAAAATGGAAACGCTGGAAATCCTGATCAACCAGCATGTTAATTCAGAAAGTATAGATTTCCAGGGGGAGCCGCTTCGTGGTCTTCAGATTATGGGACTTCTGGAAACCCGTCTTTTAAACTTCGAAAATATAATCATGCTTTCTGTGAATGAAGGGAAACTTCCTTTGGGAAATTCACAGAATACGTATATTCCCTTCGATATCAGAAGGTATTTTGATATGCACACATTCCTTGAAAATGACAGCATTTATGCCTACCACTTTTACAGGCTGATCCAGGATTCCCAAAATGTGCATCTTCTGTACAATGCACTCAGCTCCGGAGTGAATACCGGAGAGAAGAGCAGATTCATTACGCAGATAGAAATGGAGAGCTCCCATAAGATAGAACACCTCATTATTGAAAATTCTTCCGAGCCTATTGCTTCGCAGCCGATAGAAATTATGAAGACGGAAATTGTAATGGAGAGGCTTCAGAAATGGAAAGAAAAAGTATCTGCTTCCCACCTTACCAGCTATCTTTACAATCCTATAGATTTTTATCTTTCCAAGATATTAAAGACTTCTGAAACGGATGAAATAGAAGAAGAACTGTCAGTTAAAAATTATGGAAATCTGGTTCATTATTCACTTCAAGAAGTATATGAACTGCTTAAAGGTAAAGTTTTAAAAGAAAAGGATTTACAGAGTTCAATTAAAGATATAGATCAATATATTAATGTTGCTATTGAAAAGCTGAAACACCAGCCTGAATTCTATGAAAAAGGGATGAATTTTATTCACAGGGCCATTGCTAAAAAAGTGATAGAGAATGTTCTTACCCATGATCTTGAACTGGTGAGGAGTGGGCATACTCTGGAGATTTTAGATATTGAAAAAAGATTCGAAAATGTAGATTTTTATCTGGACGGCAGTGACAAAATTTCTTTCTTCGGATTCATTGACAGAATAGACCGGCTGAACGGAACTTTAAGAATTATTGATTATAAAACGGCAAAAATAAAAAATCTCACGGTAAAAATAGATGAAAACAATGTAGATGAATATTTCCATAACAGCGAAAGAAAACAGGCTCTTCAGCTCTGCATTTATCATTATGTGGTACAGAATCTTCCGGAATTTTGGGGACTTCCTATAGAAACAGGAATCTGGAGTTTTGCGGAGGCTAAAAAAGGAGTGGTTTCCCTGCAGTTTGACAAAGGAAATATTGATGATGCCATGCAGTCTGTAAAAAATCTTATCCTGGAAATATTGAACCCTGATCTCAGTTTTATTGAGAATATCAAGCCTTATTCCAACTAAAAATGCACTCCATTGCTGAAGTGCATCCATTTGAAATGAAGAATATACGAGTACTATTGTCTTTATAATTTTACTTTTTTATTCACTGTTTTTCCATCGTTGCCGGTGAGCTGAACTACATAAATTCCCGGTTCTAAGCTTTTTGATTCAAATTCTGATTGGTTGACTTCCTGCTGAATAACCAATGCTCCTGAAATTTGGTAGATGCTGATGTTTTTGATGCCGTTGTCTGCTCTGGCGATAATCTGGCGGTTTTTTGTAAATATTTCAGCTTTATTAGATAGTACACTGTTTTCCAGCACTTTCCTGAACTGAAGACTATAAAATTGAGTCATAACTTCAAAGGTATTATCCTGATTGTCAATGTCTTTTATATTAATTCCATTATTTTCAGCGTACTCTTTCTGAGAAACTGTTCTTAAAAGATTTTTATTGACATCAAAAATATTAATGGAGATCAGTTCTTCCTGGGGTACTTTCAGTTTCAAAATACCATTATTTTCAGATTGTACCATTTCATTTTCAGGAACTTCCACAGGAGTACTTTTAACATACGGAATTAATTTCTGATCATTATTTTCCTGTACCTTTAAAAGATAGACACCGTCTTTTAATGATGATAAACTGCTTTCTGTTCCTGATTTGTTTACTGCTTTTTCCTGATTGAAATCTGTAACTCCTACCAGCTGCATACTTCCAAGATCCGGCTTTAACTGGGAAGAATAGAGTGAATGGGTTTCAGGCTGGCTGTTTCCCTGCTGTTTAGAAGTCAGTATGGCCCATTCATTCAGAAAACCTCCGCTTCTGAGCGTATTGAATTTGGCATTGGATGCTAAAGTAAAAGGAATAATTCCTCCTACATGGCCTAAAGGTCCCCAGAATAAGGATTCCAGCTTATATTTGTTCAGATCCCACCATGCGTAATAACCACGCTGTACATCAATGGTTTTAGAGGTGTTTTCCGGCGGAATAGCCAGGTCCACTGAAGAATGTCCTAACGTCATTGGTGTTTTGTTGTACCAGTCATACACATCCTTAGGTTTCATGCATCGTCTGAGGTTATTGTTTGGGTTATTGGTAACATCATTGACGAAATTTTGGGTGAAAAGATTCCTCCAGATTACCGGCCCCCAAAGAAGACCTCCGTTATCCTGGACTACATGATAATTGTATTTATCCAGATATTCCGGAGAAATGACCTCGGAAATGCTGTTATTATACGTTTTATAGCCTGTATTGTTGCAGGTGTGAAGGACATTGGCCAGGAAAGAGGTGAAAGGATAAAAATCTTTCTCCAGAACTCCTTTATTCAGAGTAACTCCTGAAAAATCATAAGGTCCGTCTCCCATATAGGCATATTTGAACTTCAGATTGGCCGGGTTGGAAGTGCTCAGGCTTTTTAAAGTGGACATGGCAGCGTGGGCACCCTGTGAGTAGCCTGCCAGAAAATATTCATCATATCTTTTTATTCCTAACTGACCCAGCACTGTATTGGCTGCCTTCACAAAGTCTATCGTAGCACCAGCTTCCGTAGCAGCGTCTACATATGGGTGTACGCCGTCTCCGCTTCCCATTCCTACGTAATCAGGCGCCATCAGAATATAGCCGTTGAGTACATATGACAATTCAACTACAAATCCTGCGGTTAAAGCTCCTTTAAAGTTAGAAGGGACATTATTTCTGCTGTCAGTTGTTCCGTGGTCAGATACAACGGTGGAAAGTTTAAAATTAACATTTGGATACATCAGAAGTCCTGTAGCTTTTACTAAGGCATTCTTTTCATTTTTGGTGTAATAAGTGATTTTATAGCCTTTAAGTCCCACATTGAACCCATTGAGATAACTGACGAAATCCGGAGCATTCTGCTCGCCCAGGCTGTTAGCGATGAAATTGGTAACTCCCTGTGGAGTCAGATCTAATTTTTGTTCAAAACTGACAACATCTCCCGCCTGTTGGGCAAAAAAGAACGGAGCAGTGAAACTTAATAAAAGTGTGGATAATTTTCTCATATTGATATTTTTTAATGTTATTAAATTAATTGTTTTTAATAAAATGTTAATAATATTAATACATCAATAATTATTCATTGAATATAAGTTCTCTGCAAAGTGAGTAAAACAAGGAGTCCGGCCATTCGGCCGGACTCCTTGTTCAGTATATTGTAAGCTTTTATTTAGAAAGCATTGATTCCTGTAATATCCAAACCGGTGATCAGTAAATGGACATCGTGGGTACCTTCATACGTGATCACAGACTCAAGATTAGCTGCGTGTCTCATCATTGGGAATTCACCCATGATTCCCATACCGCCAAGGATCTGTCGTGATTCCCTTGCAATATCAATAGCCATTTTCACATTGTTGCGCTTGGCCATTGAAATCTGCGCAGGACTTGCTTTGTGGTCATTTTTAAGGTTTCCTAACTGAAGGCACAGCAACTGTGCTTTTGTGATCTCGGTTAAGAATTCAGCTAACTTCTTCTGCTGAAGCTGGAAAGAACCGATTGGCTTACCAAACTGTTTTCTTTCTTTAGAATACTGAACTGCTGTACAGTAGCAGTCGATTGCTGCACCAATTACGCCCCATGAAATTCCGTATCTCGCTGAATTCAGACAAGATAAAGGTCCTTTTAATCCGGTTGCCCCAGGAAGTAAATTTTCTTTCGGAACTTTTACATTATTGAATACCAGTTCTCCGGTTTTTGAAGCCCTCAAGCTCCATTTATTATGAGTTTCGGGCGTAGTAAAGCCTTCCATTCCTCTTTCAACAATTAATCCCTGTATTTTTCCTTCTTCATTTTTTGCCCAGACTACAGCGATATCACACAGTGGAGAGTTTGTGATCCACATTTTGGCACCGTTCAGAAGATAATGGTCGCCCATATCTTTAAAATAAGTTTCCATAGAACTAGGGTCAGAACCGTGGTTAGGCTCAGTCAGTCCGAAAGAACCGATCATTTCTCCTGCAGCAAGGTGAGGAAGGTATTTTTTCTTCTGTTCCTCAGAACCGAATTCATTGATAGGGAACATCACCAGCGAGCTCTGTACCGAAGCAGCAGAACGCACCGCAGAATCTCCTCTTTCAAGCTCCTGCATAATCAGACCGTAAGAAATCTGATCTAACCCTGAACCGCCGTATTCAACAGGAATATATGGACCTAAAGCTCCAATTTTTCCCAATTCTTTCATTAAGCCCGGAATATCAGTATGATTTTGCGCGGCCTGGTCAATCTGCGGCATTACAAAACTTTCCACCCAATCTCTTACCGATTGACGGATCAGTTTGTGTTCTTCAGTAAGTAAAGCATCAATTCCGTAGTAGTCTGGAATGCTTGTAAGAGGATAATATGACATGATTTTTTTGATTTGCTTAAAAGTAATACTTTTCGTCGGTTTGAAAAATTTTTTTACGAATCTTTGTTATCTTTGATTTTCAGTAAGATAAATGGAAACATGAAGGATTTCAGCTAAAATACAGTCTCCTAAGATTCCTCATCATTAGAGATAGGATACTGATTGGCAGCATTGTGTACCTTGCTTTTGAACTTATACAGATACGGAGCTTTATTTGCAGATCCGTCATACAGTTTCTCCAGTCTGTCCAGAATATTTAAGCTTAATATTTTGCGCTGGAAGTTATTTCTTCTGAATTTCTGTCCCAAAATAGTTTCATACAGTGACTGAAGATCTTTCATCGTAAATTTTTCAGGAAGAAGATTGCTGGCCGCCACTTCGGTATTGATATTCATACGAAGGTATTCGAGGCCTGTTTCTATAACTCTGTCGTGATCGAAGGCCATCTTAGGCAGTTTATTAACCTCAAACCATTCACAGCTTTCGTTGAATGCATCCGGAAAAGTATTGGCAACGGAAAAATCAATAAGGCTGCAGTAACCTACCGTAATAAATCTCTGGAAGATCCAGTGGTCTTTCGGAACTTTAATTCCTTTATTGTTAAGAAGGATCTGGTGAACATTATTCTCCGTCCGGTCAATTCTCCCAAAAGTGTGAAACTGTTTCAAAAAAAGGTTCTGAAGATGGGTTCTTTCATACAATACTCTTGCAGCGGCTTCACGAAGGTCTTCATCATTGAAAACAAAACCTCCCGGAAGAGACCACAGATCCAGATCGTGGTATTTCAGAAGCAAAACCTTCAAAATATTATTGTGAAAACCAAATATCGTGCAGTCAACAGATACGTGTGCTACAAAATCTTTTGTATCAATAAGTTCCTGAAGAGTTTCTTTGTTTTTTGTGTCTTTGATTTTCATGGAGTAAAAATAAAATTATTTTCTATAATTTCTTTCCTGCAAGCCTAAAATATATTAAACTCACTGTAAAAAGCACAGAAACAGCAAGTAATATGTAGAGAGGGTAATAGTTTAACAGCTGTTTTCCGAACAGGACAGCCATAATAATTGAACTGACAGAGCTGCCAAGCGATGAGAAAATCACAATCAGGGATGTAAACAGGTTGATCTTTTCTTTGTCAATCTGTGCAATCATTTTTGAATTGATGACAGGGTAGAGCGGTGAAAGGAAAAGCCCGATCACCGGAAATAAGAACAGGATAATGCCGGAATTTACAGAATCAAAATACTGGATTCCCAAAATAATTAACAGTACAGCGATAATTAATGAAATGCACAAAATATAATATTTTGACAGTGAAAATCTCTGGATAATATTAGCTGTTGCCGTTCTGCCTGCATAAGAAAAAAGAGCCAGGAAAGAAGTGGCCTGTAATGCAAAAAATGAATTGACATTCAGATGATTTTTATAAAAAGAGGGCAGCCAGGAATTAAATCCCTGTTCTACAAAAACAATAAAAAATACTACAGCAAGGAACATAATTGTTGCAGGCTTTACGAATACTGAAAGTTCAGCAATAAGACTTTTACGCTCCGTTTTTTTTGGTTCTGAAATATTCAGCTTTGAAAACAGAAATATAGTTGCCGCACAAAGCACAGCTATTGATAGGAAGCCAAATTTCCAGTATTCGGAATAGCGGCTGGAAATAAGCCATCCGAAGCCTGTATTCACGATAAAAATACCGACCATGAATGAGGCTTCCACACTGTTCATCATTTTGGCAAGAGACTTTTCATCAGAAATATTATTCCGTATGATTCCGAATACACAAATCTTTCCGACCGCAAAACAGGTCCCGATAATAGCAAACCATACTTTATAGAACCAGAAATCTTCTATAAAGGGAAGAAAGCAAGAGCAGACTCCGACAATAACCAAGGCTGATATTAATGCTTTTTTAGTACCTGTTCTGCTTATAACATTCACTGCAAAAAGCGAAATAAGTGCAATGGGAATATCTTTGAATGACTCTAAAAAACCTAATTTTTCATAAGTGATTTTTGCTTCTGAAAGCTGAAGGATCACAATACCCATGCAGTTCAAGACCATCGAGAAAATAAGGAAGGTTAGTTTTAAAGGAAGCGAGATCTTGGAAAGCTTGGCTGTCATTTTGGGGACTTTTTTTATTGTTTTTTTATGATTTTTTTACGAATTCTTAAGAAGATGTAGGGCCTTCAGGTCCCAAAAATAAACGAAAAATTAAAATAATTATGAATACAATGTTAATTATTTAAAAAAAAATATATTTTTATTGTCTCAATTTGAGAATTAAAAACTAACTGTATATGAATCTAAGAATATCAAGAAGCCTTGGGGCGGTTGCTGTGATGTATTTCACAGCCAATTTCAGTGCGCAGACCGGCGTAAAGGACACTGTTCCGAAAGAGAATAAAATAGAGGAGGTTATCGTCATCGGTTATGGTACACAGAAAAAGAGTAATGTGACCGGAGCAATATCAAGTATTAAAGCAAGCGATATAGAGAACATTCCGGCAGGTAAGCCCGAACAGGTATTACAGGGAAGAGCTGCAGGTGTTTCCGTAGTGACGAATTCCGGGCAGCCCGGCGCTGCTGCTACTGTACGGGTACGTGGAATTACCAGTTTTGGTGCAGGTAGTAACAGCCCTTTATGGGTTGTGGATGGTATTGTAGTGGACAATATCGGATGGCTGAACCAGTCTGATATAGAAAGTATGGAAGTATTGAAGGATGGAGCATCATCTGCTATCTATGGGGTTTCTGCAGCAAAAGGAGTAATTCTGGTTACGACAAAAAAAGGGAAGAAAGGAAAATTGAGTCTTTCTTACAATGGGTTTTACGGTTTCTCAAATGCATCAAAGAAGCTGGATCTTCTGGATGCCACACAGTATGCTAAAATCATCAACGAAGGTTTTGTTAATGATGGAAAGGCACCAAGATTTTTGAATCCTGAATCTTTTGGAAAAGGTACAAACTGGCAGGACGCTATCTTCGGAACCGGTGAAAAGAGTTCACATGAAGTAAGTATTACCGGTGGTAATGAAAAGTCAACCTACTATACATCGTTCGGATATTTTGATCAAACGGGTATTGTAATGAGTGATATTTCCTATTACAAAAGAATTAATGCCAGATTCAACTCAACACATAAAGTTACAGACTACCTGACTATAGGACAGACCTTTGCCTACACCCACATAAAATCTCAGGGGGTAAGCGCCAACGAAGAATTTGGAGGGCCATTGGCTTCAGCAGTTAACCTGGATCCTACGACTCCCGTTGTTGTTACAGACTGGTCTATGGTAGATCCTAACGGTTATACCAATCCATATATCATTCGTGACGAGAATGGTAATCCATATGGAATTTCCCGTTATGTCAATCAGGAAATGACGAATCCACAAGCTTTCCGCCATATCCAGCAGGGAAATTATAGCTGGTCAGATGACTTTGTCGGGAATGTTTTTGCTGAGCTTAAGTTTCTTGATCACTTCACTTTCAAAACAAGTTTAAATGGCAAGAAATCCTATTGGGGCAGCCGTACTTTTACTCCTAAATATTATTTAAGCCCTAATTTTAACAATACCAGCTTCAACAGTCTGAATAAGGTAGACGAAAATAAATTTGAATGGAGTATGGAAAATACGTTGACCTATCAGAATAAATTCGGCGATCATAATTTAAGTGTATTGTTGGGGCAGGGAGTTTACCGGTATAATATTGCTGGCGGAGCAAGTTTGACCTATAGTAATCTGCCTATTGATAACTGGCAGGATGCATCTTTCAACTTTAATATCCCTCAGGATGATATTACGGCTACAGGATGGGATGGGATCCAAACCCGTAAAGCATCTTATTTTGGTAGAATTATTTACGATTATGCAGATAAATATCTATTTACTGGAACTATCCGTAGAGATGGTTCCTCAAAATTCGCCACGAATCAGCATTGGGGAACTTTTCCTTCTATGTCCTTAGGATGGAATGTTCATAAAGAAAGCTTCTGGCCTCAAAATAAAGTGATCAATAATTTGAAATTAAGAGGAGGGTACGGAGTTTTAGGAAATGATGAAATGGATAACTTCAGATTTGCAAGTTTCATGGTTTCAGGAAGCAATTATACCACTGCCGGAAATAATATTATTATAGGATATGCACCAAGTACACTGGAAAATCCGAACCTGAAGTGGGAAGAGACCAGCCAGCTGAATATTGCAGCAGATTTGAAACTTTTCAATAACTTCACTTTTACAGTAGACTGGTATAAAAAGAAAACATCTGATATCTTAAGACAGGTGAATATCCCGGGTTATGTGGGGGTTCCTAATTTGCCTTGGGCGAACGTGGGAGATATGGAAAACTCAGGATTAGAACTTGAGTTGGGTTACAAAAAGAACTGGGAGGATTTCGGTATATCAATTAACGGAAACTTTGCTACTATCAAAAACAAAGTTTTACGATTGGAAGACGATATAGACTATTTCAACCTTGCTTCTTTCCAGACCATGGGAGCGGTATCTAGAGTGGCAGTCGGACAGCCTTACGGATCTTTTTACGGATATACCTATAGTGGTGTTTTCCAGAATCAGACACAAGTCGACAGTTATGTAAATGCCAACGGCGTCAAATTATTACCGGACGCAAAACCGGGAGATTTTATCTGGCAAGACAATAACGGTGACGGGAAAATTGATGACAATGATAAAGTAAACTTAGGAAGCTCTATCCCGAAATATACTTTCGGACTGACTGTGAATCTAAATTATAAAAACTTCGATTTTATGATGTTTGCACAGGGACAGGCCGGAAATAAAATTTTCCAAGGCTTAAGAAGATTAGATATGCTTGATGCCAATTATCAGACAAGGGTTTTAGATCGATGGACCGGGGAAGGTTCTACCAATAGTAACCCTAGAGTTACAAGGGATGACCCCAACCATAACTATTCCTGGATGTCAAATTATTATCTTCAAAAAGGAGATTATGTCCGTTTGAAAATCATCCAGTTAGGTTATACACTGCCTCAGGATGTTACAAACCGCTTTGGGATGAGCAAAGTAAGACTGTATATAACGGGAGAAAATGTCCTTACTTTTACGAAATATACGGGTTACGATCCGGAAATTGCAGGAAGAAACAATTCCGAACAAGACATAATAGGAGTTGACAGAGCTTACTATCCACAAGCCAGAACATTTTTGTTAGGTGCTAATATCCAATTTTAATAATGAACAAAATGAAAAATAAGAATTTTTTATATAAAGGGCTTGCCATTACGTTTCTTACAGGCCTTAGTTTTAGTAGTATTTCTTGTAATGATTCATATTTGGATGACGTAAAGAATTCAGGATCTTTTAATACCGATTTGTATTTTCAGAATGAACAGCAGTCTTTTAGTGCATTGGTTTCCGTATATGATATTTTAAGAAAATACTCTGGAGGATTCGAGAATACAGTCACTTTTTTTAATGCAGGGTCTGATGACCTTTATTCCGGAGGTGGAAATTCTAATGATGGCGCAGGAATCCAGGGAATGAATAATTTTACAATTAATCCTAATACCATGCCTGCGAGTTACTGGAAAGATTTTTATCAGGGGATAGCGCGGGCTAATCTGTTAATAGAAAAAGTTCCGGGAGCTACTATGGGCGAAGATATCAAAAAGAGATATATTGCAGAAGCCAAGGTCCTACGATCCTTATACTATTTCGAATTGGTAAGAATGTTTGGAAATATTCCGTTAGTTCTCAAAACTATTCAGTTCGGTGATGATTATTGGAATATACCACAGGCGAAACCAAGTGATGTATACGCGCAGATAGAAAGTGATATAAATGCTGCTATTCCGGATTTAATGATGATATCAAGTGGTAATGACAAGGGTAGAATTACACAAGGAACGGCCAGAGCAATATTGGGTAAAATTTATCTTTATGATAAAAAAATGTCTGAAGCGGCAACCCAATTTGCAGCAGTGAACGGTACACCGGGAGGAACCAGTCAATATGGATATAAACTTGTAGCCAACTATGCCGATCTGTTTAAAGTAGGGCCTGAAACGGCAGATCCATATAAATTTTCAACAGAATCCATCTTGGAAGTTATGCATACCAACAAAGGGAATTCCGACTGGGGATTCTGGGGACAGGGAAAAGATGAAGGTAACTCTATCAATGTAATGGTGGGTCCCCGTTCTTATTCTTTAAAAAGTGTACCGAATAATAATGCACCAGATATTTATTCCGGATGGGCTTTCAATACAGTTACGGATAACTTTGTTAATTTTATGCAGGGAGATCCTAGATTAAATGTAACCGTTTTCAACGCGAAACAATTAGTTGCTGAAGGTAAAATTTCTTACAGCCCTGCGTTTGCAGATACAGGGTATTTCCTAAACAAATATTTACCTACGAACGATTTAAAAAGCTCACTTCCAGGACCGGCTGAACTTAATTTCAGACAAAACTATATCGCTATAAGACTGGCGGATACCTACCTGATGGAAGCTGAAGCCCTGGGCGGTGTTGGAGGCAGAGCACAGGCTCTGTTGGATGCCGTGAGAGCAAGAGTCGGGTTACCGTCAGTTCCTGTTTCTTTACAGGCCATTAAAGACGAAAGAAGAAGAGAACTTGCCGGAGAAGGACACAGATGGTTTGATCTTGTCAGATGGGGAGATGCTCCTTCTAAGCTTGCCTTCAAAGGATTTAAAGCAAATAAAAATGAAATTCTTCCAATTCCGTTCAATGAATTGCCGAATACTGCTTTAAAACAAAACCCTGGCTACTAAAACATGAAGTTTCACAGTTTATATAGTTTCTTTTTTAAAGGTACTGCGCTGCTTTGCGGCGTGGTACTTTTTCCTGTGTCATGTGCATCGGTAAATGGTGATAAAGAAACTGATGTTCAGTACTGGCTGACGAAAGGTAATGAAAGTGTAAAGTTACAGCAGCAAACTCCCATAAAGTTTACAACAAACTCCAACAACTGGCAGAATATTGAAATTGATGATACTCAGAAATTTCAATATGTTGACGGTTTTGGATATACCCTGACAGGAGGAAGCGTTGAGGTGATCAACAGGCTTTCATCTTTCAAACGGAAAGCACTTCTGAATGAGCTTTTTGGGAAAGATAAGAATTCAATTTCCATAAGCTATTTACGGTTAAGCATTGGAGCTTCCGATCTCGATAGTAAAGTTTTCTCTTACGACGATCTTCCGGAAGGACAGACAGATCCGACACTTTCAAAATTCAGCCTGGCAAAGGATAAAGATCTTATTGCAATGCTGAAAGAGATCCTGGCCATTAATCCCAACATCAAAATCATTGCCGCCCCATGGTCACCTCCGGTTTGGATGAAAGATAATGGAAAATCCAAAGGAGGAAGTTTAAAGCCCGAATTTAATAAAGTATATGCAGAATATTTTGTAAAATATATCCAGGGAATGAAGAAAGAAGGCATTATCATTGATGCCATTACGCCTCAGAACGAACCTCTCCATCCCGGAAACAACCCGAGCCTGTATATGCCGTCTGAGCAGCAGAATGATTTTATCAAAGATCATTTGGGGCCCGTTTTTAAAGCAAATCATATCAAAACAAAAATTGTTGTTTACGATCATAACTGCAACAAACCGGAATATGTCCTTGATATTCTGAAAGATCCCGAAGCGTATCAATATATTGACGGTTCGGCTTTCCATTTGTATGAAGGAGATATTTCGGCGTTAAGTACGGTGCACAACGCATTTCCCGATAAAAATTTGTATTTTACCGAGCAGTGGACCGGATCGAAAGGAACTTTCACTGAAGACCTGAACTGGCACATGAAAAATGTAATCATCGGTTCCATGAGAAACTGGAGCAGAATTGCTTTGGAATGGAATGTAGCTAATGATCCGCAATACAAACCTTATACAGACGGCGGATGTACAGAATGTAAAGGGGCAATAACAGTTTCCGATAGTGAACACTTCATCAGAAATGTTTCCTATTACATTATTGCGCATGCTTCCAAATTTGTTCCTGCAGGCTCCCGGCGTATTGCCTCTACACAGACAGAAACACTGTCTACGGCAGCATTTAAAACTCCTGCCGGAAAAACAGTACTGATTATCCAGAACGGTAACAGTACAGATGAAAGTTTTAACATCAAATATAACGGAAAGACCGCTCCGGTTACTCTTTCAGGACACTCGGCAGCGACTTATGTTTTTTAATTTAATATCATGAAAAAAGCTTATTTCTTACTTACAGTTGCGGCATTGGGAATGAATGTCCACGGGCAGAAAACGGTTGATCAGAAAGTGGCTGAGCTGCTGTCTAAAATGACACTCGAAGAAAAAGTAGGACAGATGGTCCAGTACAGCGGATTTGAATATGCGACAGGACCTCAACAGTCCAATTCTGCCGCTGTTTTAGAAGAAATAAAAAAAGGGAAAGTAGGCTCCATGCTCAATGTAGCCGGTGCTGATGAAACCAGGGCTTTCCAGAAACTCGCTCAGCAGTCTAGGCTGAAAATCCCTTTACTGTTCGGCCAGGATGTGATCCATGGCTATCGTACAACTTTTCCTGTTAACCTCGGTCAGGCAGCAAGCTGGGACCTGGCAATGATTGAAAAATCAGAAAGAATTGCAGCCACAGAAGCTTCGGCTTATGGTATACACTGGACCTTTGCTCCTATGGTAGATATAGCAAGAGATCCGAGATGGGGAAGAGTAATGGAAGGGTCCGGAGAGGATACCTATCTGGGAACGCAGATTGGTCTGGCAAGGATTAAAGGGTTCCAGGGGAAAGGTTTAGGGAGCCTTGACGCGGTAATGGCCTGTGCCAAGCATTTTGCGGCGTATGGAGCAGCTGTAGGAGGAAGAGATTACAATTCCGTAGACATGAGCTTACGACAGTTGAATGAAACTTATCTGCCGCCGTTTAAAGCCGCCGCAGAAGCGGGAGTGGCCACATTCATGAATTCTTTCAACGATATCAACGGAATTCCTGCAACAGCCAATCAATATATTCAAAGGGAACTTTTAAAAGGAAAATGGAATTATAAAGGTTTTGTAGTATCAGACTGGGGAAGCATAGGAGAAATGATTCCTCACGGTTATGCCAAAGACGCAAACGAAGCCGCTGAAAAAGCAGTTGCAGGTGGAAGTGATATGGATATGGAAAGCCGTGTTTATATGGCCGAGCTTCCGAAACTGGTTAAAGAAGGAAAAGTAGATGTGAAATTAGTGGATGATGCAGCAGGGAGAATTTTAGCTAAGAAATTTGAAATGGGACTTTTCGATGATCCTTACAGATTCAGCAATGAAAAAAGACAGAAAGAGCAGACCGATAATCAGGAACACAGGAAATTCGGAAGAGAATTCGGTTCAAAAAGTATTGTTCTACTGAAAAATAAAGGAAATATTCTTCCGCTTTCTAAAAACGTGAAAACCGTTGCGCTGATCGGGCCTTTCGGGAAAGAAACAGTAGCCAACCACGGATTCTGGTCTATTGCCTTCAAAGATGACAACCAAAGAATTGTTTCTCAGTTTGACGGAATTAAAAATCAACTCGATAAGAATTCAACTTTATTATATGCAAAAGGATGTAATGTAGACGATCAGGACAGATCCATGTTTGCAGAAGCGGTGGAAACTGCGAAAAAAGCTGATGTAGTGATCATGACGTTAGGAGAAGGCCATGCCATGAGCGGTGAAGCCAAAAGCAGAAGCAGTATCGGTTTTTCCGGCGTACAGGAAGACTTATTGAAAGAAATAGCTAAAACAGGGAAACCTGTTGTTTTAATGATCAATGCGGGAAGACCTTTGATCTTCAACTGGGCAGCAGATCATATCCCTGCAATAACATACAATTGGTGGCTGGGAACTGAAGCAGGAAATTCTATTGCCGATGTTCTGTTCGGTGCAGTGAATCCGGGAGGAAAGCTTCCAATGAGTTTCCCAAGAACCGAAGGGCAGATCCCGGTTTATTACAACCATTACAATACAGGAAGGCCTGCAAAAAACAATACGGACCGGAATTATGTTTCAGCCTATATTGATCTGGATAATGATCCGAAATTTCCATTTGGTTACGGCCTAAGCTATACGGATTTTAAATATTCCGAGATGGTTCTAAATTCAGCCAATCTTAAAGGGAACCAGACTTTAACTGTCAGTGTAACAGTTTCCAATACCGGGAAATATGACGGCGAAGAAGTGGTGCAGCTTTATATCAGAGATCTTTTCGGAAAAGTGGTAAGACCTGTAAAAGAATTAAAAGGCTTTCAGAAAGTTTTCATTAAAAAGGGCGAAAGTAAAAAGGTTGATTTTAAGCTGACCACTGAAGATCTGAAATTCTATGACGATCAGTTAAATTACGACTGGGAAAGCGGTGAATTTGATGTGATGATTGGAACCAATTCTCAAGATGTTCAGACGAAAAGAATTAACTGGGTAAAATAAATAGCAATGAGAACATTAAAAGAGGAAATGAAGGAATGGACTGATGCTGATATTGCAATGCATCAATTAGCATTACAATTAGGGATGATACCGGAAGATAATTTTCCAAAGTTTAAATCTTGTTATTGGACAAATAATGAGAAAAGTAAAGTGCTAAAAAACATCCTGTTGGAATTGTCTAAAATAGGGTTTATGAATTTTAATGAAGATGAAAATACTTTCAAAGTAAATCCAGATTTTATTTTTAAAGAAGATTGAGATACGGAGCCATTGCACAACATTGTATAGAAGAAATTAGGATGAAAATCAAGATAAACATCTATTTTTTAACAGGAATATTAGCTTTTTCTGCTGTAAGTTGTATTTCAAATAAAACAGATTCTAACAGAAAACTGATCTGGAGTGATGAATTTAACGGAGCCGGACTTCCCGATTCCTTAAAATGGAATTATGATGTAGGCGGCGACGGATATGGAAACCAGGAAGCTCAGTTTTATACAGAGAAAAGACCTGAAAATGCCAGAATGGAAGAAGGGAATCTTGTTATTGAAGCCAGAAAAGAGAACTGGGACAAGAATAAATATACTTCTGCAAGGCTTTTGACCAAAGGGAAATTCTCTTTTCAGTACGGAACAGTAGAAGTAAGGGCAAAACTTCCCAAAGGCCGTGGAACCTGGCCAGCCATCTGGATGATGAGTGAGAATATGAAAAAATGGCCGGATGACGGTGAACTGGATATCATGGAACATGTAGGTTTCAATCAGGGGTATATTCATGCTTCAGTTCACACCAAGAAATATAATCATATTCAGGGAACACAGAAAACGGATACCCTGATAGTGAAAGATGCCAGTGAAAAATTCCATGTATATAAAGCAGACTGGACACCGGAAAAAATTGATGTCTACATTGACGGGAAGAAGTTTTTTACCTATGAAAATAAAGAAAAAACCTATGAAGCCTGGCCTTTCGATCAGCCTTATTTTATTATTTTAAATCTGGCTGTAGGTGGTTTCTGGGGCGGAAAAGAAGGAATAGATGACACTATATTTCCGCAAAAATATTATATAGACTATGTAAGAGTTTATCAAAATAAATAATGAAGAGAGGGAGTTACGCCCAAAACAGAAAGAAAAAGATTATGAAAAAACTAATTGTTAGCTGTTTGACAGTAGGAGTGTTTCTGAATGCGAATGCACAGAACTATTGGAAAAAGAACGCAGGGAAAACAGCAAAGGTTATTCTTACCAATTCCAAGACCAATGAAAAAATGGCGGATAAAGGATCGGTTAAGTTTGAGAAATTCGGACAGCCTAAAGAAACAGATGCCTGTATCTTTGTAGATCCGGATTTTAAATATCAGAAGCTGATCGGAATAGGTGGTGCCATCACTGATGCGTCTGCAGAAACCTTTTATAAAATGCCGAAGGACAAGCAGAAAGAAATTATAGAAGCTTACTTTGGGAAAAATGGATTGGGCTACACAGTAGTGCGTACCAATATGAACTCCTGCGATTTTTCCAGCGATTCCTATACTTATGTAGAAGATAATGATACGGCTTTAAAGACTTTCAATATTGCCCATGACGAAAAGTATAAGATCCCGATGATCAGAGAAGCCCAGAAAGCAATAGGAAAAGATTTTACATTTTATTTCTCCCCTTGGAGCCCGCCAGCATGGATGAAATCTAATAAAAGTATGCTGAAAGGAGGCCGTCTGGAAAATGCATTCTATCAGACTTGGGCAGATTATTATATTAAATTTATTAAAGAATACGAAAAAAGAGGGATCAACGTCTGGGGACTGACGGTGCAAAATGAGCCTATGGCAACACAGACCTGGGAATCCTGCATTTATTCAGCTGAAGAAGAAGGTGAATTTCTTAAGAACAATCTGGGACCAACACTTTGGAAAAATGGCTACAAAGACAAAAAGGTAATGATCTGGGATCACAACCGGGATTTGATCTATCAAAGAGCCACTACTACTTTAAGTGATCCTGAAACCTCAAAGTATGCCAGCGGAATTGGGTATCACTGGTATGAAACCTGGAATAATAAAACCCAGCTTTTCGACAATTTATCCGAAACCCAGAAAGCTTTCCCGGATAAGTTTCTCGCTTTTACCGAAGGTTGTAAAGAACAGTTCAACATGTCCGGAATCTATGATGTGAGCCTGGGTGAGCTATACGGTAGAAATATGCTTAATGATTTCAATAAAGGAACGGCTTTATGGACAGACTGGAATGTATTGCTGGATGAAACGGGAGGCCCAAACCATGTCGGAAACTTCTGTTTTGCCCCAATTATAGCAGATACCAAGACAGGAGAGGTACATTATACCTATGAATATTATTATGTAGGCCACGTCTCAAAATTCATTAAGCCTAATGCCCAAAGAATCGGGAGTTCTTCAAACAGAGCCGCTCTTACCTCCACCACTTTCATGAATGAAAATGGTCAGCTGGTCACTGTGATCATGAATGATTCTGCGAATGATATTGAAACGAATCTGTGGATCGAGGGAATGGCAGCAAAATTATCTGCGCCGGCTCATTCTATACAGACTGTTATTTTGTAACTTTATATTAACATTTTTTGTAGAACCGGCGGCCTCGAAGAGGCCGCCGGTTTATTGTTTACAGTATATTTTTAATGCTGTTATTCAACATCATATTTGCTGATCACTTTCTGAGTTACTCCCGAGCTGCTGAAACCACCGTCATGGAAAAGGTTCTGCATGGTTACTTTCTTGGTAAGGTCAGAGAACAGAGTTACGCAATAGTCTGCACATTCTAAGGCTGTAGCATTTCCAAGCGGAGACATATCTTCAGCGTATCCAAGGAATCCTCCGAAACCTTTCACACCGCTACCTGCAGTAGTCATTGTTGGAGACTGGGAAACTGTGTTGACACGTACTTTTCTTTCTCCCCAGTAGTTTCCGAAAGTTCTTGCGATACTTTCAAGGTAAGCCTTGTTATCAGACATATCATTATAATCCGGGAATGTTCTCTGAGCCGCAATATAAGTAAGCGCCAAAATACTTCCCCACTCATTCATGCAGTCTTTTTCCCAGGCCACACGCATTACTTTATGGAAAGAAACAGCCGAAATATCCCAACCTTTTTCTAACCAGTCGTAATTCATTTCTGTATAATGTTTTCCCTTCCTAACGTTGATAGACATTCCGATGGAATGAAGAATAAAGTCGATTTTTCCAAATTTTGCAACAGCGGCATCGAAAAGTTTTTCAAGATCTTCAATAGAAGTAGCATCTGCAGCAACCACCTCAGAACCTGTTTTTTCTGCTAAACCATTAAGTTCTCCCATTCTCAAAGCAATAGGGGCGTTTGATAAGATAAATTCAGCACCTTCTTCATGACATCTTTCTGCAACTTTCCATGCGATTGATTGCTCATTAAGGGCTCCAAAAATAATTCCCTTTTTGCCTTTAAGTAAACCGTATGACATAATTTTTTAATGTTTATTTAAATACAAATGTAGCAATAATTTGTGTTTGTGACATCATAAAAATGGAGCCTTATTGATTTAAGACTCCATTTTATTGAAAATATTTATATGACTGAAATTTTAATTGGTTTTCTTATTCCATTCTGCTTTCGCATCTTCTGCAGCATCTTTAGTTTTTTCCCAGGCTTCGTTTGCTTTATCTTTGATATCATCCCATGCATCAGCGGCATTATTTTTCACTCTTTCAAACCAGTCTTCCTGCTGTGCCTCTTCATCATTGTTTCTTTTTTCATTGATATAATCTTTTGCTCTGGCTGCCAGATCATCAATTTTCCATTTAGCATTGTCTGCTGCATTCTTTAAAGAGTTTTCTGTATTATTTACTGCATCTTCGGCTTTGTTGTATTCTGAATTGTTCATAATGTATAATATTTTATTGTTGTGTACCAGTAAATAAACAATAACCATTCCTAAAATCCGGAACTGCTGTTAAACTTTTCTTAATCTTTTGTTATACTTTTCCAAATCAGTATTACCTTTAATATTGTATAAAAAATTACTATTATGGAAAAAATACGTTGCGGCTGGTGTGAGAAAGATGACCTGTACCGGAAATATCATGACGAAGAATGGGGAAGGCCTGTTTACGATGATAAAACCATTTTTGAATTTCTGATCCTTGAAAGCTTCCAGGCAGGACTGAGCTGGTATACTATTCTTGCTAAAAGGGAGAATTTCAGAAAAGCCTTTGATGATTTTAATTATAAGAAAATTGCGGACTATACGGAAGAGAAAATAGAAGAGCTTATGAATGATCCCGGCATTATAAGAAACCGGCTTAAGATAAAAGCTACGGTAACCAATGCACAGAAATTTCAGGAAGTCCAGAAAGAGTTTGGAAGCTTTTCAGAATATATCTGGGGTTTTGTTGGAGGAAAGCCGTTGGATAACTGTCCTAAAACTTTAGGTGATGTGCCGGCTGTGACAGATATTTCTGATGCGTTGTCTAAAAATCTTAAGAAAAGAGGTTTTAAATTTATGGGATCTACAGTGGTTTATGCTCATATGCAGGCCACCGGAATGGTGAATGATCATATTGAAAACTGCTTCGTGAGACAAAAATAAATTTTATTTTATTCATTTTTATGTGATGTTTTTTATTTATAATACAATTTATTTTCCTGTGCTTTAAACTTCAGAAGCTCTCTGATACTCCATTATTATTAGATTTTAAGTTTCTTTAATACCTGGTAATGTTTCAATTATAAGTGATTAAAGGTTGATTTAATCACTATTAAGTGTTTATTTGTTGATTTGATAAAAAATATACTGATTTTATATTAAATTCGTATATTTGCATCCTCAAAAAATAAACTATCATCATCAGGTTATGCAAATTAAATTCAAACTTCAATTCTTCCTTCTTTTCTTACTGATTACTCATTTTATTTCCGCACAGGTGGGGATTGGTTTGCCTGAGCCTGATTCTTCTGCTATGCTGCATATCAGCTCAAAAAACAAAGGAATACTTTTTCCAAGTGTGTCTTTAGCATCCAATATAGATCAGGTAACCATTCAAAAGCCGGCTGAAGGGTTGATTGTCTGGAATAATGGAAATGGAAGTTTAAAGGACGCAGGGTTTTATTATTGGAATAAATCGCAATGGAATATGCTCTCCACCAGTACTGGGAACAGCGGAAGCGGAAGCGGAACGAACGGCGGAAGTGTTGCGCCAATTTCGGCATGGAACAGCTCGGCTACAAACAGCGGTAATTCAGGGGGTGCCAATACCAATCTTTCTTTAGGAACCAATACTTCGGATGACCTTATTTTTAAAGTAAATTCCACTAAAGTTGGGAGATTGGGTGTTAATAACTCAATAAGCTTTGGTATGGCAGCCAATGCTGACCAGAACGGTATTGCCCTGGGGAATTCCAGCAGTGCTTACCAGGGAATTGCCATTGGTACAAACACTTCTGTTACGGCCAATGAATCGGTAGCCCTGGGAGCCAATTCTAAAATTTCCGGTTATCAGTCAACAGCAGTGGGGTTCAATGCCAAAGTAACCGTGAATGAAGCTACAGCAATAGGAAATAATGCAGAAGCGTCAGGGTTTCAATCTTTCGCAGCAGGATACAACGCTAGAACTACAACAAATGATGCAACAGCAGTAGGGAAAAATTCAACAGCATCAGGGTTTCAGTCTACTGCAATAGGGTATAATGCAAAAACAGGTTCTAACAGTGAAACGGCTGTAGGGTATAGTGCGGTGACCAATAATCAGAATTCAACGGCAATAGGATCGGGAGCGAATGCTTTGGGGCAGTTTTCTACAGCAGTTGGATATGGAGCGGTAACTTCCCAAGCTAATGCCATTGTTATCGGAAATAATAATGCTAATGTTGGTATAGGCACAGGAATCCCCAACACTTCTGCTAAACTGGATGTAAATGGGGCATACAAATTGGGTGAAAAGGGGAGTGTACAGAAAAACCAGATTACCTTTGAAGTTTGGCCGTCGGTCTCTGTAAATAACCTGCCTTCAGGAAAATCTGTTACCATGGAAATTCCGGTTCCGGCGAATATGCAGCCCGGATCCACAAGAGCTGTACTGGTAGTTTCTCCGGCAGGAGATTTTGCAGGTAATTCTTCTTTTTCCATATCAAATCCCAGGATGACCTCTGTTTCCAGTATTACAGTTAATCTTACAAATATCTCCGGAGGGGCTGAAAGCTTATATTCGGCACATTTCTATGTGATGATTAATGAGTTTTAGATTGGAAAAGACTTATTCTTATTTTATTCTTTCGATAATCTTACTATTCATGAACTAATTTATCAGTTCTGTTGATTAATTGAAGATTATCAGTTGACGCTTTAATTATTCTACCAGGCTCATCTGCCTGCATCTTTGTAAATTTCATCTATATTCCTTTATTCGATGATCTAAAGATAAAAGGCTATTTATACATTCACAATTGACTAATATACTTACATAACTGTCACTGTCAATATCTAAGTTTAAAAGTTGATAACCTGATTTTTCTATTTTTTTATTAAGAAGAGGAAAAAAGGATTCTGCTTCCAAAGTATAGAGATCTTCATCTTTTTCAATCTCTACAGATGCATTTTTATTTCCTAACAGTATTTCTGTCT